>Ga0210395_10000527_pt1 | contig 29993 bp, 61 predicted proteins | sample IncBWH4OmetaG_FD_150861 | JGI IMG/M metagenome (GOLD analysis project Ga0210395, IMG submission 150861) | Forest soil microbial communities from Barre Woods Harvard Forest LTER site, Petersham, Massachusetts, United States - Inc-BW-H-4-O ... | reverse complement strand
TTCCTCTCCATGAGCAAATACTGATTTACGATAGCCGTCACACGCCCGCTGGCGGTCAATCCAGATTGCGGGCTTTAGAGTTCTCTGGAATTGTATGCCTTGTTCGTCTAAAAGTAAAGACACGTCATTGGTAATGATGAAACGACGGAGCGTTACCGTCACTCGGCTCCATTTTATGAAACTCTTATCCCAAGAGGAAGCGGACGAGCAGAAAGCCCAAGAAAACTTTGAGAACCAAATCAGAGATACTTGCAGGGCGTTCTGTCGCGGTTTGCTAGACCGTCAGAAGCTCGCTGGTTATCACGGCTGGAATTTGAGCAACACAACACTCGAAACCGCTTACAGTATCGGCTGGAACTATGATTTCTCCAAGCCGTTATGAAAAAACTTTGCCCGAAATGCAAGGTCGAACTGGAATTAGTTCCGGCCTGCCCGACTGGTTGGAGCGACGAGCATCTAGCCTGTCCGAAATGCGACGGGACATTCAATCTCGGTGATGGGACGTATATGCTCATGCCCGATGACGAGTGGGAATGGCTTAAAAAAGTGAGGGCGCAATGGAAAGCTTCCGCCGAATTTGGTTGGAAGGGCACCTACGACGATGTTGATTACATCCGTTAAAAGACTTGACAATCCCTGAAAATACCCCTAATATCAGAAGATGACAGGAATCCTTAGTAAAACTAAAGTCTATACCATCGGAGCGATGCAGTATGAGAATGGCGAAGGTTGGCGCAACAGGGTGAAGGAAGTCCTTTACCCAATGGGAGTCACGGTTTTCGACCCCTATCACAAGCCGTTCATCAACGAAGTCAAAGAGGACGAGGAAGCCCGCTCCTGCCTTAAAGAGTGGATGGAGAACGGCGAGTTCGACAAGGTGGCCGGAAGGATGAAGGCCGTTCGTCGTGATGATTTACGCTTGGTTGACTTGAGCGATTTTTTCATCGTTTACATCAACCCGACGATTGCCTCTTGGGGCAGCGCCGAGGAACTGTATTGGGCGAACCGCTTGAAGAAACCCATCTTCATTTGCATCGAAGGCGGAAAGAAAAAGACGCCTTACTGGTTGATGGGCACAGTCCCGCACAAGTATATCTATGATGACTTGGAAGATATTTTGACAGTCCTCACCAAAATCAACGACGGTGAGAAGGTCATTGATAATGACAGATGGCGTTTGCTCAAGCCGGAATACCGATAATTTATGCCATACATTGAGAAGAAAGACCGAGAAAAACTCGATTCCGAAATCGAGGACGTTATTGACGCTCTCACCAACCACGGGTTTAAAACCGCAGTCGTGGGGGACGTGAACTACGTTTTCTCCAAAATCATCTGGACGTTGTTCCAGAAAAACCGCAGCTACACGAACGGTAACAACCTAGTCGGGGTGCTGGAATGTGTGAAGCAAGAGTTTATCCGCCGTCAGCTTAATCCCTACGAGAACGAGAAGATTGCTCAAAACGGGGACATTTGTGAAGCTTAAATGCGACAGATGTAAAAAACCCATTAAGCACCCCGGCGCGTTGGTTTTCAGTCCACCAAAGGGAAAAAACTGTCAGAAGTTCCACATTTGCGAATATTGCTGGTTTGAATTGAATCTTTGGGTTCAAGGAATCCAATACCGCAGGATAATTTAACGCCTTTGCCTTCAGCAAGGCCACCGCTTTCGTAAAGCGGCGGAAGTCGGGGCAGCACCGACCATTGGCTCCATTTATGTTCTGGTTCACCAAAAAGACAATATGCCCAAGCTGCATCAAGGATAAAACCGTGCCAGCCGACGCCCGACTGCAACTCTGCAAGTCCTGCGCGAAAGACTCCGAGTATTTCGTATTCCGCCTGCCGGGAGACAAGTATATCGTCATCGTGGCTCTCAAGGCAAGGAAGCAAGCCTTTACCGTCAAGAAGGTGAATTAAAATTCAATTTATACCCGTTCCGAATGAGAGAGACGAGAATTCCGTCTCATGGCAGAAAGGTCGCCCCTTACGAGTCATAATCTTGGCAGCGGACAGAGATGGTGCGATGCCCGTCTCCGGGGTTTGGATAGTCAACCAGTCAGGGCTACTGGAACCGTCTCGAAAGCGGATTGTCCCCGATGAGGGGATGGGTTTCGATTACTCGGCTATCCGCCATTTATGCACCCGGAAATTCGTTGCGACAAGTGCAAGCATTGGACATTAACCAAGCCAGAGGTCAAACACGGCTGGTGCAACGTGTTCCAATACCAAACTGAAGCCGGTGCGGGAGTCAGGTTGAGCAGCCCGAGAAAATTCATCCCATGTCCGTCATTCCAGAAACTAAAGTCGTAAATATCCGTTTCGAGCCTTACGACGTTTACGTTGGCCGCGCCGGGATGGGACTGTCAGGAGAGTTTGGGAACTCGCATCCCGTGGACAAATATTGCTGGCTCTGTAAAAAGGTGCATAACCGAAAAGAGTCCATCGAGGCTTTCCGAAAAGATTTTCAGAAACAAATCCAAGACCCGGTATTTCGAGCGCGAGTATTGACGCTGAAAGGGAAAAAGCTTGGTTGTTTCTGCCACCCGGCCCCGTGTCACGCAGGCGTTTACAAAGAGTGGCTTGATAATTTGGTAGAGTAAATAATCCGGCGATTATCACCGCCTTGAAAGCGGCTGGAACGTGCTAATACCACGTTTGGGGGTCGGCACCTCACTTTACCGCCAATTTGGATTACGTCCGATATATGTTACATAATGTCGCTTAACGACTCATATATAAGACGTTATCTGGAACAGACAAGCCGTGGAGAACGGTCTGTGATTGGAAATCACAAGGCTCGCGCTTATACCGCGAGTTCGGAGCGTAACCGAGTTGTTCCGCCATTTTAGCCCTTACCCCTTGACCGGGGTAGGGGCTTTTTTATTGCCTTGACACCAACAGAAAACGCGGCTATTATTGATAATAATGAGCCACGAAAGACGTTCAGTATTGCAGGACTGGGTGATGGAATTGCCGTTCATGCAGCAGTCGGTATTGATTGCCGCCATGCGCGGAGCCGACGGCGTGAACAAGATGCACCCTTCAAAGTATTTGGGCCGCTGGCTTCGACGCTGCATTGTTATTTCAGCTTTTGACCGCAAAGCCTTGGATGACCCTTACTATCCCGGTGGAGGCTCCTATACCGGCCCTAGCGTGACTGGTGACGAACTGGGTGCCTCTACGGATTGGGAAAAGCCCATGAATAAAAAGGTCAAGGCTTACATGGACAGCATGGATGAAATTCCGCTCCATTATCACTTGCACCTGCTTCACGCGGTTGAAATTTTGGGATACAAGCATTCCAACGAGCGAGTCAGGGCTTGGTGGTTACAGACTTACAAGGCTCTCGCGCACGACATGCACTTGGCGGTGGAAACCGAAGAACAACTCAATGCCCGCCTGAACGATAACGAGTCCGACTGGCGCAAGGACGAAACCAGATTTAAGAAATGAACCTCCCACACAAAACCGCCCTGCACGAAATTTCGCTTAACCTTTCTACCCCCAATATGGGAGAGCGCGAGAAGTCGTGGCGCAAATTCGCCGCAGGCATGGAGAATTTTATCATGGGACTCCGCAAGCCCTGCGAATACGCGGTTCCATGCAAGTTTTGCGATACGTGTAAAACCAATAGCGAGATTGAATCATTTCTGGCCAAGTAAAATGCACCTATGGGAAATATATTGGTTGTGTGCCGCGCTCCTGACTTGGATGTTTGAGTTAAGGGCTTACCTTGCTGGTGAATACGGCCAGCAGAGGGATATGTTCAATATTGACTACGAGAAGGTAGGGATAATGGGTGTGTGCCTGTTCTTCTTTTGCTTGGTGTTTTGGTGGACTTTTTGGTTGGCGATGATTTTCGGTAGGATTAAGCGATGAAAACGAAATGGATAATTGAAAACTTCACGGATTCCGAAGACTACCGCGAGCTTATTCAGGCGGTGAAAGATTCGGGACGCTCCTGCTTTGTCATTGATAAAAACAATCATTTTGACTTTGACCCGTCCGGGTTCGCAGAGAACGACAGGGTTATTGTCCAAGGCTCTATCCAGATGACAAAGAACATCGGAAGTCGTCTGCCCAAAGGTTGTTTTCCTGTCGCTTTTTCTTCGTGGGAGAACTATCTATGCACGTCCTATTACCCGCATTTCCGCAGATTTTTGTTCAACGATAATCATGCGGTTACGACTGTAGCCAATCTGAAAGAGGACAAGTTCTACTTTTACAAGACATTCGGCAAGGACGCCCTTATCTTTATTCGTCCCGACAGCGGGGAAAAAAGCTTTTCTGGCCAGCTTCTCGACCTGCAAGATTTTGATAGGTTTTGGAAGGGCGCGGTTCATGGCGGCGGAAACTGTGCCGACAATGACACTATTTTCGTTTCAACCCCCAAGAATATCAACGGGGAATGGAGATTCGTGTGCGCTCCGGGTGAGATTATCGCTTACTCGACTTATCAATACCAAGGCCAACGCACTCTTATTCCTTCCGCTCCAACCGGGGCCATTGATAAGTGCAAGGAAATTTTGGCCGTGGGCTACTATCCCGACCCGATTTTTTGCGTGGATATTTGCGAGGACGCGGACGGTAATTTCTGGCTGCTTGAACTTACGTCGTTCTCGTCTGCCGGACTATATGCTTCCGACAAAAGAAAAATTGTCGCTAAGGTCAATGAAATCGTAGAATCATTATGAGCCGTGATATACGCTGCCGAGTATGGCACCCCGAGCATGACAGGATGATTTACTTTCATCCCCTCTATATGATTTTTGAGGGAGAGAGGCACATACTTACTGCCGACGCGGTTAAAGACCTACCACACACTTTCATGGCCGAAGATGCCCCGGTGATGCTCTCTACTGGTCTGAAAGACAAGAACGACAAGGAAGTTTTCGCCGGGGATATTGTCGTGCTGGACGAGGAATACGAAGGTAGGGAAGCCTGCTCTCCGACCATCCCCGGAAAGAGTCAGGCGATGGAAGTCTATTACGACGAAGAATTTTCGATGTTCAAGCTTCGTCGCGGGGCCGAAAGGAACTATCTGCCGATTTCTTGGCGCAGTAAATACGTCGTTGAAGTTATCGGCAATGTTTACGAGAACCCCAAGCTTTTGAAGGAGACTAAATAATGTTCGATATATTGAAATTTTTTAAGCCGAAGGTAGGACAAAAGACTTCCTACAATCCAAGTAGCCGCCGCGCCTTTTTCAGAAAACTGGGCGGGGCCGCAATCGTTGCAACGGTGGCTCCGAAGTTGATTGCCACGCAGAAAATCACCCCTGAGAATTACGAGTCAACGTTTAAGGCCAATTCCCGTCCCGCCTTGGATGGCATTTATTGCTCAGGCGTATCATCGGGGGTATCTGGCCGATACTATATTACGGGCATGGGCGGCTTTCCGTTTTCGGGATAATCTATGCAAGACTGGATTTTCAAAGTCGGCAACTCCATCAATCGAATCGCCACTCACGATTCCAGTGACGGCGGGACGTGGAACGACGGCACCATATTGACGGAATATGGCATGGTAGATTGTATGGCCCAAGGTTCAAGCAATTTTACGCCGCACAGCCGATTTGATTTCGTCCACAAGGGTAAATGCTACAGCCGTTCTTACGACAGGCGTTTTACCAAGCGTGGCCTGTCCATGATTGCAAAACGCTTTGCCAAGGAAATTTCGGAAACAAGATAACATGAAACTCACCAAAAAACTCATATCGCGCTGTGCCCCCATCATCAAATACAACGAAGCGGGGGAACGCCTGCTCGTCGGATACCGCCGCAAGTCCTCGGTGTCCAAAAAGGCCCGCGATACCTACATGCTTTCGATGCCGCAGGTTTTACCGCCAGTCATTGCACCGGACGGAAACCCGCTCTCGAAAATCGTAAGGGATTTGGTCGAGAAGGCCCAATCGGAAATTGACAAGGAAAAACTGGAACAAGCCCTAAAGGAAGCCGAAGCCAATGAAAAAGCATCTTAACAAGATTATCGCCCTGTTCGCGGCGGGAGGGCTAGTGATAGGTGGCTATCATTTCGGCTCTCAAAGCAAACCTCGCCCGCGCATAATGCTCTATTGGACGAATCCCATGTCGGCCAATACGAATGCGTTCGTCGAGATATGGGCGACCACCAACCTGCATAACTGGAACCTCAAGACTACCATCCCGTCCAGTCAAACCAATATCTACTTCCCGACCACGGAGATTGCGGAATTTTTCCGACTCAGAAATGCCTTGGTTTCTGGAAGTGTGACGCAGTATTCGGGCTGGAACCAATAATGAAAATCACCCCCAACAGTTTCTTCGACGGGGATTTCTATAAGATAAATCTCAACGTTTATCTGTCGAACGGAGGCTTCAAGGATTGCCAGAAGCCCGAAGTCGCGCAAAGGCTGATAAACAAGTTGGGGCGTTTGACGTGGGGCGGATACGGGGAAAACCGCAAGGATATTTTTCAAAACAGTTATCTGGCCAAGACGGGGAACTTTTATCACTTGGGGGTTGACATTAACGTTCCAAAGGGAACGCCGGTTAAGGCTCCATTCGATTGCGAAGTCCTGCAAGCGTGGCCCGACCCCGATACCGACATTGGTTGGGGCGGAAGGGTCATCCTCAAGGCAAGCGATTGGCTACCGTTGCTTGTTCTCGGTCATTTGCACCCAAAGAAACTGCCCTTTTGCCGAGCCTACAAACAGGGAGAAGTTCTTGGGGAAGTCGGGACATGGCCGCTCAACGGGAACACGTTTGAACATCTGCATGTCCAATGTATCAAGCATAATAAATTCGATAAATTTGACGGCTACGGAAGTCTTGCCCAGTTGAGGCACAACCCCGACCCGATGGAAGTAGATTTTTAGGCTTGACAACAACCGAATGATTTGATAGATTGAGGGTTCTGTTTTAAGAGCAAGTCCTACGCTGTGACGGGTGTAAGCCCCGGCATAGAGGACAAGTTCTCGGCTCTACAGCAGCCGTGGGAGGGAAAACCCGCTATTCACCACATGGTATGAGCAATCCTAAAGTCCCAAAGGCTAGTGCTGGCCGTAGTAAAGGGAAGGTTGGAGCAGCGACTATTAGCACGTCGCCACCGTAAGGTGAGAAAAATGTAGGACACCCGCAAGGGAACATAACCGAGGCCATTGCTCTTAAAACAGAATCTTTGGTAGCGAGTTGGTTTTTGGTGTAATATCAGGTATGAACAGTGGTATCTACTTGATAACCAACATAATCAACGGCAAGAAATACATCGGGTCTTCGTCAAGATTGCATAGGCGTTGGCGCGAACACGTTAGAGATTTGGAGAGGGGAGTTCATCAAAACCCCTATTTTCAAAAGGCATGGGACAAACATGGCCTTGCGAGCTTCCAATATTCCGTGCTTGAGGAATGTGATAGGACTCAACTCCTTGCGAGAGAGTCATTTTGGATAGAAGCCCACCAGAGCTTTCAGAGGGAATTGGGATATAACCTATGCCGATTCCCTCAACATTATGCCCTTGGCCTCAAACGCCGTCCTGAAACGATTGCCCGTATGAGCAAAGCTCTTAGCGGCCAAAACCATCCCGGTTGGGGCAAGAAGCTCCCCAAGTCTCAAGTTAAAAAAATGGCAGATGCTCAACGAGGGGTTTCTAAACCTACTTCCGGCAGCGAAAGGAAGATATTTGAATTGCTGTCGCCCGAAGGCAAACTCTTGAGAATAAAGGGATTAAGAGTATTTTGTCGTGAGCAAGACCTTAGCCCTTCCATGATTTGTCGGGTTCTCAGTGGGAAACAGGCCGTTCATAAAGGGTGGTCACTATCTTCTTAAAACAGTGTAATAAAAGGTAATAATATGAAATATTTTACCTTATTGGTGTTGGCCCTTTGTTTGGGATTCGGGTTTCAATCCTATGCGGGTTTTTCGTTTTCGGTCAAGCCACGTCATTCCATTTTCGCGCCTGCCGCAGCCCCAACGACTGCTTTGCAGCTTCAATTACTGGCTTTACAGCAACAGTTTAACACCCAAAGCCGCAAACTGGATTTGGTCAATCAGGCTAAAAACCTCGTAAATGGCAACGCTTTAGACAAGGTTGACCTCATGTGCCTCGAATTGGAAGCCGTGAGCCGTATTGAGAAACTTCCTTATATCAAGGACGGGCCGAGTGATACTTTGGCTGATTTGCCGAACTGGACTGTCCATGTCATGTCTTTTCTCCCGCCGCCCATTTCCTCGACCAACCCGCCAGTCGGAACCGCTGCCCAATTACAGGCTCAAATCAGCAGCCTCGAAATCCAAGTAACCATTCAGGAACAACAACTTCTGGAGATTCAGGCGTCGGCCAACAACCCGTCTCAAATCGTCAATGACGCTTGGTGGCAGAGCCAAGTGGACTGGGCAGCTTGGACGATGGCGTCTGTGGCTCAAACCCTTGCATTGCCGGTCAGCACCCCCATTTCTAACCTTCCTGCTTGGGCAGCTTCCGTCATGCTTCGTTTGCCACCCAATACCAAACTCTAAAACGTATGAGGGTTATCCTTCTCTTGATAGCCTTGCTAACGTGTTCTGGTTGCGAGAGTTACTCTCATACCGGAAAGTGGGCACCTGACGGCTTTAATTTCACCGAATATCACGCCCTTGGCACACCATTTAGGGGAGACACCCTTGCTGCCGGTTTTAGTTGGAGCCTCAAGTAACTTCTCCTTGACAATCCCTGAAAATCTCCCTAGTATTTAGGGATGACTGATTTCTTAGACAGAAGCACCGTTTTGGTTCTGAACTCGCTCTATCAACCGATAGGGACGATTTCTCCCAAGAAGGCGCTGGTTGCCCTTAATTCGGCCTCAGACCAATGTGATATAGCCGCCAAAGCTATTGACATTCAGTATGCTGTAGGCGAAGACGGCAAGTATGACCTCGAAACCGTGGAGACGTTTACTCCATGTTCTTTTGAGGAATGGCTGAACGTTACTGTTCGTCCGGGGCTTGACCAGATTATTCACACGTCGAAGATGCAGATTCGCTGCCCGACTGTGGTAATCACGAACTACAGCAAGATTCCCATGCGTCGTTTCAGGGCCACGAAGTCCGTCCTTTACGAAATGCAGAAGGGCATCTGCGGTTATTCGGGCGTCAAGTGCAACCCGAAGCAACTCAACATCGAACACAAGCTTCCGCGCAGCAAGGGCGGGAAGGACACGTTCGAGAACCTGATGCTCGTCAAGAAGGAAATCAACTTCGCTCGCGGCAACAAGCCGATGAAGGAACTTGGCCTCAAGCCGCTGTTCCGCCACCAAGAGCCGAAGCCGATTCCGGCGAGCTTCACAATCAAGACGGCTGTGCATCCTGATTGGGGTTATTTTATTCAAAAATAACCAATAAAATTCAGAGCGGGGTCATCGAAAGGTGGCCCCGCTTTTTTGTTAGTATGGGCGGGGACGAGATAGAATAGGTATGGAAATTAAGCATACGGACGGCAAAGTCACGGATACCAGTGACATGGATGACATTACGGCGATGATTTTGGAGAAGGCCGAGGAATTTCGCATTATGTGCAATGAAAACGGGCGTCCTTTCGTGCTTATCGTCGAAGCCAACCCCAAGAAAGTCCACCACAATATGTTTTGGGGCTTGAACCGCGCCGGTCTGCATCCCGGCAAGAACGAGAAAGACAGCCAAACCTGTTTTAACAACATGATGGAAATGGTCAATGGCTTCGTCAGGCACATTTCCAACGGGGTATTCACAATCGGCAGACCGCAGCAATAATTTACTTGACTTTGCCCGAACAAGGGTATATCATCAGGTAATGAAACTTAAATTTATCCTATCCTTGGTCGTCCTTGCCTTTTACGCCCTCGGACTCAAATTGGTGGACTTCTTCTACTCCCCGATTACCGGCACACTTTCCGCACAGCAAGTGAATGACTCCACCACCGATTACGCATTAGCCAAGTTTGTCCGTGACGGGCATCTTCAAGGCTCCATGCTCATTCTCACGGTGCTGGCCATCGTCCTGATTTGGCTTATCGTCCCCAACCGCAAAACCGTTTAACTGTCCCTAATCAAAAAAAACAAAAACAATGAAAACACTAAAGTCCCTGCTCATGCTCGCAATGCTCGGCGGTCTGTTGACCGTCACGGGCTGTATCAAACCCCCGAAGGTGCCAACCTGCGTCGAAATCAAGCCGAATGCTACGGCATGGGTTATCCCGCTGGACGGGAACTCCCAATCAGGACAGGCTCAGTTCAACTCCGTTGCCTTCTTGGAGGCCAAGAAAGTCGCCACCAAGCGCATCTGGATTGACAAGGTGGAACAGCCCATTGGCCGTTTCAGTTGGGAAATTCAATGGATTGATGCCGTCAGGGTTATCGCTGTTGACCGCTCCCTCGTTACCCGCGAATGGACTGCCGATGCCGAAACCGGGACTGCTCAAGCCGACCAGAGCATCCACGTTAATACCAAGGACAACATCGGTTTGAAAATCGGCATTAACATCACTGTCAGCATTGACGAAAGTGACGCCTCGACGTATCTGTATTACCACGGCGAACGCCCTTTGGCTGACGTGACCGACCAGAACCTACGTGGTTTCGTCCTGACAACCTTGAGTGGCGAAGTGGCATCCATGAATCTTGTGGACTTCCAAGAAAATCAGGCGGTTATCTACAAAAAATTGTCTGACGTTGTGACCGCCGAATGCAAGAGCAAGGGTATCACCGTGCAGAGTATCGGCAACGCGAAGGGCTGGCAGTTCATTGACCCGAAGATTCAGGAGTCAATCAACAAGAGTTACATCGCTCAACAGGACAACAAGACGGCGGAAATGGAACAGAACGCCACCAAGACGCGCAACGCCACCGCCGTCCTCGTCAATGCGAACGAGAACTCCATCAAGGTCGCTACCGCGCAGGCCCAAGCTGACGCAGCTATCAAGCTCGCGTCTGCCAAGGAAGCCGCCTCGTTCCAGAACGAGTTGCAAATCAACCTGCTGCTCGCGCAAGCGAAAATGGCGATGGCTACCAAGTGGAACGGCTCGATGCCCGCGAGCATCCTACCAAGCACGTCACCGCTGCTGTTGAACCTTGGCGACGGCAAGTAAAGTTTATCAGCCAATACCCGAGACGCCCGCCAGCGAAAGTTGGTGGGCGTTTCCTATTTTTACTTGACATTTATTGCCATTTATCGTATTATTTTGAATATGGAAACCAACGAACGAATCTCTACGCCCAAACTCGAATCCCTTATGGAATATCTGGAATACCAGTATCCGGCCACCAAGGGGGATATTAAATTGAAACACTTGTGCGCGGAAATTTCGTGCCTCGCCGGGGAGCGCGACACCTACAAGGAAGTTTACGAAAGCGCGGTGAAGGACTTGAGCGACCTGCGAGTATTTTTGAGTGGGGGAACGCCGGAAACTTATTCCCTGCACATCAAAATCTTGGCAGACACGCTGCTCAAACAGGCAAGAGATTTATTATTCACCAAAAGGCTTATCGCCACCCAAGCCCTTTGGAATTGGCAGACGGGCGACCTTGTGCATGTGGTCAGTTCCAATAGGACGTATGTGCAAGCCTGCGTTGACCGCTATAACGACAATTTGGGGGCGAGCAATCGCCTCCGCGCCACGGTTGTCCCCGCCAACGACGCTGCAAGGGTCATTTGGATGCTTGAAAATGAGTCTTGAGGAACTAATTTGGAGAAAATACCACGAATACTTCCATGAGCTTGGGGTCGCTCCAAAGACCCTTTCCCTTAGCTATCAAACGTATTACAGGGAATTCCATCAGACTCTCGCCCTACATGACTGGATTGGGCTTGGGTGTCATAGAGGACAGGAATTTAGAGGCATGAAAATCAAATGGGTGCAGAAAAAGGGCCATATTCAATGCCTTCCGCGCCCGAAAAAGTATTTGACTTATGCAGAAACGTCAGCTAGTATGAATGTATGACTAGATACTCTGGAAAAGCTTGGGCCGAAATCCTCAAGGTCGAGATTCTCGAACCGACGGGATGGGATAACGCCACGCACTATGAAAACGGCTTGATTGGCAAGCTGGAATTCTGCAATCGCGCTTCCAACAGCAAGCTCAAGACCCAAACCGCCTCGACCCGCCGCGAAGCTTCTGAGAAGCTCCAACAGCACTTCAAGAATAATGAGTTGCTGAGAAAATCCGCCGAATCGAAATGATTAGGCTGGCAATCATAGGCGGGAGGGATTTTGAGGACTGGGACTCTGCCAAGCTGTTTTTTGACCGTTGGTTTTTCGGTCGAAAGCTGGAATGTATCGTCTCTGGCGGGGCCGTGGGTGCTGACGCCATTGGTGCGCGACTGGCGAAGTTATATGATATTCCGCTAGTCGAATACCTTCCCGATTGGGCGACCTACGGTAAACGTGCTGGCTTCATGCGTAACGAGACAATCATCAGAGATTGCACCCACGTCCTCGCCTTTTGGGACGGCGTGAGCAAGGGCACGAAGAACAGCCTCGGATGGGCGAAACTTCTCAAGAAGCCTACATTTATTTCATTTTATTGAATTTTATGTTTAAACAAGCATACTACTTTTTCGACAGGGAAGTCTTTAGCAAGCTCCCGTATGGCACCACGACCAAGACAAGCAAGCTCTTTGAAAGGGCGGAAATGGTCATTGGGGAGGACGGGAAGATTCTCAAGGGTGGGGTTGGCCTTATCGGTTGGCTGGCTCCCGAAGCCCTTGGGATATTGAGGAAAAGCTATCGCGGGCAAATCGTGTTGACGGCGGCACCTTTATGAAAAAATTTAAAGGTGTGCCGGTCAAAGTTCTTCGCCCTCTGGTTGTAAAACAGCCTTACGTCGCCGGTAAGCCCCAACAAGGGACTCCCATCGTGGACAAGGAAGGCACTTGGGTTCAAGTCGAAATACTCCGTGGTGTTGATAAAGGAAATCGCAGGCCGCTAACTTTGGAACAACTAACATGAAACAATCACCCTTTCAAAAATGGTATGTAAAAAACATCAAGGGCACCAGTATGGATTTGGGCGTGGGTGACGGAGCAACCCGAGGATGGAACGGGGCCATTCTGAAAATCCTTCGTCGCATCCAATACCGAAATCGTATTTTCGAGGGAAACTGGCAGCACGAAGATATTGACACCCTAATATCCGAATTGAAAGAAATGCTTGAAGAATGAGTAAAACCTACGCCATTTCCGAGGAACACTACGAGGCAATCAAGAAATTTGCCCGTAATTTCGCCTACCATGACAGGGATTGCGGAATGCACCCGAGTAACATGATGTCCCTAGAGGACTATTGCACTTGCGGATATTCCGACTGGATTGCCTATTTGAAGAAAAAGGAAGCCACCTTAAAGGAAATTGACCCTTCCAAAATTCTCGCATGATACCCGACCATCTACAAGCCCTTCTGGACAAGCTCTCATTAGATAAACTTGATTACAGGGAGGAGGGTAACTTTTATCACCACCTTGCGGAAGTGACCGGCGCGGCTGATGCCGAGTGTCTGGACAAGTGCGTGGAAAGAATTTTGGGAGCCTCCCACGCCGACTTTAGAAAGGCGTTCGACCTGACTATCGGTAAAACTCCTTGACTTATACCGCATTTTCCTCTATCATAAAAGAAAAAGAAAAAGAATAAAAGAGGAAAAAGATGAGAACATTTTTTACATCGGATACACACTTTCACCATGCCAATATTATCAAGTATTGCAATCGTCCATTCAGGGGCACGGCTGAAATGAACAACACCATTATCACCAACTGGAACGCAAAAGTTGGGGAGAATGACCTGATTTACCATTTGGGAGATTTCGCCTTCGGGCGCGAGGACTGGCATCTGACCATGCTCCTTGAAAAGCTGAAAGGCAAGATTATCTTCCTCAAGGGGAACCACGACAGACTCGCTTGGCGCAACCGTCAGCGTTTCTTCGCCTGCTCTGACTCGTATCGAGAGATTGAAGTCAACGGCCAAGAGATTACCCTGTGTCATTACGCTTTGCGCGTTTGGAACAAGAGCCATCATGGAGCATGGCACCTTTACGGGCACAGCCACGGCACCCTGCCCGATGACCCGCATTCCCGCAGCTTCGATTGTGGAGTGGGCAGCCATAACTTCACGCCATTATCGTTCGAGGAAGTCAAGGTTATCATGGATAAGAAACTTTGGAAGCCGATTGACCACCACGGCGAAAGACAGGAAGGCGGCGGGGTTGGTCTAAGCGCAGAAGATTACGCGAAGGCAGACCGTAAACGCCAGTATGAACAACTGAAAAAGGAATTTGAATTATGAGTTGGAAATTTTGGAAGAAAAAAGTCACACCAGCACCAAAGCCAGAGCCGGTAATTCCCGTGCCCGAGCCTCGTTGTTACGTTAAGGCTATCTTGAAAGACCTTGACGACAAGGTTAATTGGGAAGCAAAATACGAGGGCGATTCGAGATTTCTGTCCTACTCGAACAAGTCCCCAAACCAATACAGACTCCATATCTCAAATAGCGGTTGGTATAGCGGCTGCTACGTCTATGTCAGCTTGGAAGGACTTTCTTCCAGCGAAATGCAATTCACCGCTCACGAAAGGGAGCTTGTTGGGGAAAAAGCCGCCAAGTTACTCAAATGGATGGACGAAAAACTTTCCCAGTCCAAGGTGGAGGCAGACGAGAAAAAGTTGAAGAAGCTGTTCCCCGAATGCTATCCGCGCAAATGATTTACTACCTATTCTTAGACGACGTTCGTAAGCCGTTCCAAGTCACATGGGAGGAACTCCCCTTGGTGAACTGGACTGTCGCCAGAAGCTATGACGACTTCGTAAAGCTTGTAACTTTGATGGGCGTCCCGTCCTGCGTGTCCTTCGACCACGACTTAGCGGACGAACATTACGAGGATTACCGCGCCGTGGCCCCAAACGAGGCGAGAATCATTGACCCCCTCAAATTAAATTACAAAAAATATAAAGTCAAAAGTGGATACCACGCCGCCAAGTGGCTCGCGGCCTACTGCACCAAGCATAAGCAACCCATCCCCGAATACCATATCCACACACTCAATCACATAGGCCGACGCAATATCAGCAACCTTCTGGAAGGGGCCAAGAAATGAAATACGTCTGCTACATGAATTACTACGGGTGGGCGAAGTTCGATGAATACAATGTCTTGATGTTTACTGACAGGGATATTGACCACGCCACCGAATTCAACAATGAGGATGCCGCGTATGCAGCACTCTGGAAGAATTCCGGTTACGAAGGCCACGTCCTGCAAAAGACTGAAAGCACCCGCATGATTGGACTTGACAGCCCGGAATATAAGAGGTAATATTGGTATATGATTGAACAGCTTTCGAGCAAGAATCAGCGCATCCTTGTTTTCGCCGACCCGCATCAGGAGATTGACAAGGTGAGCAACATTCTGAAAAGGGAACAGGCCGACAAGGTGGTTTGTTTGGGTGACTGGTTTGACAGTTTTCATCTTGAGAACGTCCGCTACAGCATCAAGACCGCCGCCTATCTTCAAAAGCTGGTCTTCCAACCCAACTTCCTTACCCTGTTCGGGAACCACGACGTTCATTACTTTTGGGGCAAGAACGAACACGCGCTTTGCAGCGGGTGGACGAAGGATAAGGACAAGGCCATCATAGGCGCGTTCGAGGGCAAGATGGCGGAAGTCAGGGACAAATTTCAGTGGTTCGTCTGGATTGACGACTATCTTTGCACCCACGCCGGGGTTCATCCTTACCACTTTCCTCCCATGCTTGAAGCCGACAAGAAAGGCATCAGCACATGGTTGAAGAAAGCCGGTGAACACGCAGAATTGAGTCTCGCCAGTGGAGGCTCGCATTGGTTCTTCCGTGCCGGGGAAGCCAGAGGCGGCAGTCAAAGAATCGGCGGAATCGTTTGGGCGGATTTTGATGACGAGTTTGAACCGATTGACGGGGTTAAGCAGTTGGTGGGCCACACCTATCATCGCCGCGCCGTCACGCATTACTCGAACAGGAATCTCGCCCGTGCCGAAGCGAACGATTTGGACATTGACTGCAATCTAACGGAGTATCTAATCATTCACAACGGCAAACTCGAAATCAAATCCTACTACGATTTATGATGGCAACCCTGAAAAAGTCCGTAGAAGTCGAAGGCCAGAAACTCGAAAAGGGAGCATTCGGGAAAGTCCTTGGTCATTGCTGGAATGAGGCCCATGAGGATTCTGTCTATGTCGAATTCCCAGCGGGAAAATTTCCTGTGGATAAAGCCTTGGTTGACTTAAAATAATCATGGGCAGAATCTTGGAATACTTTTCTGAACCACCGAATGAGAATGATTTCTTCGGAGTAAATTTACGCGAAACAATACAAACACTTCCTAAAATGAGCAAAGCAACAAAAATCCTACTCGTTCTGTCCCTTCTAACGGTCATTTGGACAGCAGACGTAATCGTCGGCCACTACCACCACCCTGTCGCCCCGGCCCCTTCACAAAGGTCGCTGGTTTATGGTGTGAGCAATTACATCAAGGACGCCAACCACATTATCCTTCTTGGCAACCGCATTGGAGTCGTGGGAACGAACAACCTGTTCATTTTGGGAGGATGGGACGCCAGCCTGCCGGTTATCTCCACCAAGATTAGCGAAAGCGAGTTTCAGACAATCAGCAACGTTATTGTGAGGGCGGCAATCGAAAAAAGCAAGCAACCACGCCCGCAAGCCAAGGTTGTTCCCGCGCCCGCAGCCCCAACCAACGCTCCAAACCCACTCGACCACCCCTAATGAAGCTCTATGTAGTCCAAAATCGTGAAGGTAAGTTCTTCCGTTCGGTAGGCTACAACGGAGGACATACGGGCGGTGTCAAGGGGAACTGGGTTGACACTCTCGACAAGGCGAAATTCTATGCCAAAATCGGTCAGGCCAAAAGCCGAGTCACTTTCTTCTACAAGGCGTGGCCATCGTTCGGATGCCCCGATATTCTCGAATTTGAGATAGACGTGGCGATGGCGAAAGTCCTCGACATGAAGGCTGCTACTGACAAGAAAATTGCCAAGGCCCGCAAGGTTGAAGCAGAAAAACAGAGCGAACGCGCCGAAAGACACAGGCAATATCTGGAAAGTGAGCAGGCCAGAATCGCCAGCGAGCTTAAAAAATTGAATTAAATATGGACAAGGAAATAGCTCTTGACCTTCTCAAAGATACCTTTGACGAGGAAATTGCCCATTTGAGGTTGCGTATCATTCGTGACGCGCAGGCTCCGCGTTTTGAGGCTTTACGTGCCACGCACCCGGAAATCCACGCGGATTTTGTGAAGGCGCGAACCGGCCCGCATGAAGTGCTGCTGCAAGCCCGCAGAAAACGCATACAAGTTCTCACCAAGCTTATCGAAAATGGATAAACCCACACAATCAGGCGCGGGTAAAGGAGACAAACCCCGCCCAACCAATCCAAAAGTTTTCGCGGAGAATTTTGATGCGATTGATTGGGGACATGCCCCCAAAATCACGGATGCCGCGCTCCATCAGTTTTATAAGAACACCTGTAACACCCGACAGGTTTCATTCGCGGAATTCAAAAGGAACTATTATGCTACTAGCAGCCCTAACAGGTAGGGAGATTTTTGCGGTGCTGTTTTGGGCCATGCTGATTGTTTCCGCATTTATGTGTGGAAAGGAAAGCTCTTGACAACCAAAGAGTAATGGGATAATATTAGGTATGACTTTTCTTAATGTCGAACAAGTAATGGACGGGCAGAACGGGACTATTACAAGAGCCATCATCTGCACCGCAGTCGTCGCGGAAACCTTCGTGGAAGCGATTCAGAAGTTGAAGGACAACGCTGCCAGGATAAATCTCAAATGGGAAGTCGAGAAGGAGGACGACCAAGACTTTGAATACGTCATTAAGCAGGCGTATCCGGTCTATGGCTCCATGAAGAATCGCCAGTTGAGGATTATATGATATTAATTCTTACCGAGCAGCCCATGAATGGCTCGAAATCAATGGCCGTTTACACAACGGGCGTCGAGGCTGACTCTTTCAAGGAGGCTGTGGCGCGTGTTAAAAACGCCGGGGCGGAAAAGAATCTCAAGCCTGTAATCCATTCGGATAACGATGCGGAATTTTCATTTACCATTCCGTCCGATATGTTTCCGATATTTGGGGTCATGCGTAACTCGGCTCTGAAAATGCTATGAGCAAGCTCAATAACACCGTGGTCTGTAAACATTGTCAGGCCGAAATGAAGGCAATTTACGCGGTCTGCCCGGTTTGCGGCATGAGACAGGACGGCAAGAATACAACCGAGCTATGTCAGAAGTGCGGGACGCAATATCTCAAGGGCGGCTCCTGCGATTGCGAGGGCGAGACACGATTGTTCTTTGGTCGCCCGATTAGGAAAGATACCACGGCGCAGTTTTTCCAAGACCCGTTGACCATCGAAGAATTTAAGGCGACCATCGCAGGCAGCTTCGACGCTTTCGCGCAGAACATGAAAACTATCGGTCATGCCGGGGACAAACACGTCGAGCTATGGGCCGAGCAATACCTTGCGTGGCTGGAAATTGAACAGGAACGATAATATGGACTGGTGCTGCGAAGATTTGAAAAGAAATTTCACGCTGTCTGTGGATTACCAAGACATTCGTGAACTCTATAATGGCAAGTGTCCGTATTGCAAATCCGTAGCGAAGATTGGAGCGGAAAGGCCGGTTGGCAGAGTCATCCCCATGTCCGAGTTAAAGGCTTGGGCCGAAAAAACGTGGAGTCCTCTATGAGAGAGATAAGATTCCGCGTTTGGGACAAAAAGTATCAGCGATTCGTCAGCATCGAACCATTTGATACTGACCTGAACGACACGTTCGCCAACGACTCTTTCATCTTCCAGCAATGGACTGGCCTGCAAGACAGGAATGGCAAGGATATTTACGAAGGCGACATAGTTAGTGTCTATGACCCGGACAACAAGTTCGTGGTATCTTTTGGGAAAACGGAAAGGCAAGTTCTTTCCTATGATGGGCACACGATATTGCCCATTGAAATCGTTGGGTTCTATTTCAAGGCTCTGGATAACGGTCAGCCTTACTATAGCATCACCAATAATACCTTGGGCGAACACGACCTTAAAGGCACAATAGTCGTAGGACACGTTTTAAGCTAACACAATATGAACAACACCGACCAAGAATACTTCCGTCTCCTGCGCCTTATCCTCGATAATGGCCGCACGAAAGTCAATCGAACCGGCGTGGATACCATCGGCGTTTTCGGCGCACAGGCGCGTTTCAATCTCGCCGAAGGCTTCCCACTTCTAACTACCAAGAAAGTCTTTCTCAAGGCCATCATCCACGAACTGCTCTGGTTCATCAAGGGCGACACGAATATCAAGTATCTGGTTGATAACGACGTTCACATTTGGGACGAGTGGGCCTACAAGCGTTTCTGCGATGCTCAAAAAGGGACGGACGGAGTTATTACGAAAGCCCTTATTGACCAAAAGCAATTCATTCAGAATATCAAGGAATTTCCTGAATTTGCCGCTAGATGGGGCGACCTTGGAGAAGGCACCTACGGAGGCATGTGGAGGGCGTTTCCTTACTACCGCGAATACGATGACGGCGAGGATGGTTCCGACTGCGCTACTATACAACGCGCCCATGAAACGATTGACCAACTCAAAAAAGTCGTGGATAAGCTGAAAACCAATCCCGATGACCGTCGCATGATTGTCAGCGCGTGGCATCCTTACTGGGTTGACCATTGTGCCCTACCGCCGTGTCATTGTCTTTTCCACTTCAACACGGAAGAACTAACCGTCTCTGAGCGACTGGACGTGTATCACAAGGGAGGCTACAACTTGCTTCCGAAGTATCTTGGCGCGGACGATGCCACGGCGCACAAGAATCTGGATGATATTGGCGTTCCCAAACGCAGGCTTAACTGCTTGCTCTATCAACGCTCCTGTGACACGTTCTTAGGCGTTCCATTCAATATCGCCAGCTACGCGCTCTTGACGAGCATGATTGCCAAGGTGGTCAACATGGTTCCCGGCGAGTTTGTCCACACCTACGGCGACTTGCACATTTACAAGAACCATCTGGAACAGGTCAAGGAACAGCTTTCGCGCAAACCGTTCGACAAGCTTCCTACCTTGAAACTGAACCCCGCCGTCACCGATTTATTTCAATATAAATACGAGGACATTTCAGTCATGGGATATGAATGTCATCCCGCCATCAAAGCCCCCATCGCTGTCTAATATGAAAACCAACGAACGTAAAGACGCGGAAGAAATCGTCAGAAGGCTGCGCGAGCGCAATCCCGCAGCTTTCAATGGACTCATAGACGAGAACATTACATTGGAGGACTTCGCTGAAATAGTCATTGTCCAATACAAGGCTTTCAACGCGGGAGCCAAAGAGTTGAGGCCCGACAAGAACGTAAAGGTTCCAGATTACGTTTGGTCAACCGAAGGCTACGACCCAAGCAGATTGCCAAAATGAAATTCGACCACGAACATTGCGATAAGTGCGAGAAAGTAACCCCGCACTACAACGGGAAGTGCGGCCCCTGTGAAACGGCAGCGGGAAACAAGGCCCGCCGCCTGCACTTTGCTTCCCTAAAGGGCTTGACAGTTGAGGAAAGGCTTGATAGGATTGAAAAGTGGCAATACGAAATGCAAATCAGTCCCCCGTGGATTGAGCCAACCTACTAAACCATGAACTACCGAAACGAAATACCTGCTGGAATCCCCCGAAATAAGACCGAACTGCGAGAAATGCAAGCCGCCCAAGTCAAGACCCCTCCGCTTACGGCTGGATTGGTTATTTTGGGTGCGGCGTTCGTCATTTTACTGGGCGTTTTGACGATTATCCACATGGTTCGCTAATACGAATCAATAAAATTCAATAAATTGAAATAAATATGGCAACTTTTCGCGCAATCGTGGCAATGGGTGAAAATCGTGAAATCGGCGAGGGAGACAAGATTCCTTGGCGTCTCAAGGCCGATATGCAGCACTTTAAACGCACCACCATGAACGGCCATGTCCTTTTTGGCCGCAAGACGTTTGATTGCCTGCCCAATAAGACCCTCGTAAACCGCACCATTTGGGTTCTGACGCGCCGTAACCCTGACGGATGGACTAAGACGACCAACCACGGTCTGACGCTCTCCTGCGCCACCAACGTCGTGGAATCGCTATCCCAGCTTCCCGACGGACAGGACTATTGGGTTTGTGGAGGTTCTCAAATCTATTCCCTGCTCTTGGACAAGCTGGACGAGGTAGTCTGCACCCATGTTTCGGGTAAATTTTCCCAAGCGGACGCCCACATGTCTGCATTCGAGCATCTTTTCGCCCGAAAAGACATCTTGACTACCGGCGAAGGATACAGTATCGTCAGGTATTATGATAAGATTACTGGTTAGAATTTTCTGCGCTTTAGTTTTTGGGAAGCAGCCCCATTTTCATACGTGGGGCAAATGGGAAACTGAATGCCGCAGCACTTGGTCAAGACAGCATCGCCAATGTCGCACCTGTGGCAAGGAACAATCTAGGATATTTTAAGTGTTGAAGATGGCCCTGCCGATGCCTTTGACGAAGAACCAAAGGTTATTCCAGCGCAGGACGAGAATGCTCAATAGGAAGCATTGAACATTGAGTAGCAAACTTTCGAGACGTTCGTTCACTTATTATATTACACATGGATGGCCTGAAAAACAGAACTGGTTGGCAGAATGCCAGCAGCCTCAAAGCTTCCGCGACTGAAAGCAGCTTCGCACAGGCCATGAGCGCGGCTTTCGTGGGAACGGATTTTCGTTTGAGGCATAAGCCAAGGGAGTTCCGAAACATCTATCTACAAATTCCCTTGGATGCAGCCATCGCCGCCTCCATTTATCAGCCGATTAAGCCTTACAAGCACGGTGTTATTCCCGACTATGCCATTGACAACATTGTCACTGGGAAAACGCTCTACGTCGAAGTCAAACGTCAGGATGGCTGGGTGGAGGGAAAGACCAGTTCGGCAGGGAGAGGAAACGCCCATGAAAGGTCTTGTAAATTCTTTACGCCCGGATTGCTGCAAATTTTAAGGGCCAAAGGGAAGCTGGATGATTCAGTTTTGCCGTTTTGGGCCGTATATCAGGGAGATATTGCGCGTGACCCGAAGCGTGTCCGTGAAATCCATTGCTGGTTCAGCGGGTATTCCAACCACTTCTTTCTGTGGCAGGACATAAATATCTCGCATCCTTTAGTTACCCATTTTCAAACCAAACTGAAACAAATCCTCGAATGAATCCCATCCCTCTAATCCCGTTCGACAAACCCGAGTGGCGCGTGGTCAAAGAAAAGCACGTCCGCTACAAGATTGTCAACTACAAGAAATATTACCAGCGTTCGCCCGGAACACCGCGCAACGGCAAGACGATTTTCGTTTATGACTTCGGTGACGGGTTGAACGTCATTCGCATGAGCTATTCCGCCTCCAAGGGTGCAACCGGAGTGGAATTCGCCCGCCAAGGAGCCGACACGTTTCGTTTGCGTGTCAGGAACGGCAGGCTGGTCATTTGGAAAACCCAACTTACCCCGGACAGGGGCCGCATCGTCCGCAATGTTTCCAACCGCATTGACGACCTGAAAAGAATTTTGCTGAACTTTGGCAATAAGAATACCTATTCCAAACCTTTCCAGAAGCCTGAACCAAAGCCTAAGCAGGAACAGTCCGATGAAATCCCCCTGAGCCACAGAATCTCCGAGCTTATGGACAGTAGTAGCGACTGGCCAGAAGTTACGAAAACCCAAGTGCGTGTGATTAAGTCTGTAAACGCACGTCTGAACAAGATTTTGATTCACTTCCTCAAGCGTCACGGAATCAAGTTCAAATACGGCAGGGACTTCTTCGAGAATCTGCGTGTCGCCTGCTATCCCTTCACGGAAGGTTTCGCCCTCAAGAGCAATTCGCTCAACGCGGTTTACTCGCGCCATTTTATTCACGGGGACATTAAGCATGTAGTCAAGAAATGCTTCGGCACGGACGGCGGAAAGCTTACCCGCATGGTCTGCGAACGAATCCGTAAAGACCAAAACTTCGATGTTCTGTGTCTAGGCGCGGTCATCAAGGGACTCATGCCCGTGGATTATGTCTATCAGGCTTTGGAGAAGGCCAACGTCACCAAAATCAAGGACGTTGACAAAAATCGAGTAGGCGTCAAATTGAACGTCGTCAGGGCATTACTCAAGAACTACAACGCCTCCCGCGTTTTGAAGCTCGTTCTCGACGAGAATTTCGGAGAATGGTATTTCAACGACTCCATCATCATTTACGGCCAGCGTAAAGCCGAGCCTGACTTCCAGATTATCGAAAAGCCGAAAAGCTGGCAGGAAATACACGACTATCTCGCGCCCCGCCGTCTAGCAGCTTCCGTCAAGACCGAAGAAATGGAACTGCCCGTCTCGCCGAAATACAAGGAGATAGACGGATTGGAATACGAAGGATTCAAGATAGAAGTCCCCAAGCACACGAACGACCTTGTTTCCTACGCCAACCAGATGCAGAACTGTATTCGCTGGTATGGCTCACAGGTAGTCGCCAAGCAATGCAACATCCTTGGTATCTACAAGGAGGATAAGCTGGTTTACAACATTTCGATTCGCAGCAAGGTCATTGACCAGTTCAGGGGTAAGTGTAATTCCGAACCAGACCCGGAGGATAAGTCAAAGATTCTCAAGGCTCTCTTGGAGAAGGGAATCATTTCCTCGCTACCCGACGACAGACGAGACTCTTTGGCTCTGGCCCGCGCAGTTATCGCCCCGCCCGTCCCGGTTCCCCTTGTAGTGGCAAACGACGACGGAGGCGTTCCATTCTAATGCAAAACAAAACATTCGGTTTCCAAACCCAAATGGCGATAGGCGACAAGGGAGAGCAGGACTTCAAACAATACTACGCTCATCTAGGCCCGGTCAAAAGCGAGGATAGGGCGATTGACTTCATTCTGGCCGATGGCACGACTGTCGAACTAAAATCCGACAGCTACCCGATGGAAAAGACCGAGAACTTTTTCATGGAAACTTTGAGCGATACCAAGTCCGGCAAGCTTGGGGGTGTCTTTAGGGCAAGGAATGATAAAATTCATTTTTTTGTATATTATTACCCCGCCAACAAGACGTTCTTCTGGTTCGAGGTTGAAAAACTTTGTGCCGAAGTCGAAAGGCTGATTGGCACCGGAAAATACAGGGTCAAGTCCATCAAAAACAGGTCATGGACTACCGAGGGTTACGCCCTGTCCCGCAGCCTGTTCGAGAAGGTCATGCTGAGAAAAGACGTTTTTCCTTGACTTTAGGCGTAAATACTGTCAATATCAGTAAATGAAAATCTACGCCGAAAACACTCGCGTCCCAATCAAGTCTTGGTGTGAAAACCCGGAAGCCGGGGCTATCAAGCAGGCCGAGAACATGGCCAACCTGCCATTCACTTTCAGACACGTCGCCCTCATGCCCGACACCCATCAAGGCTTTGGTATGCCTATCGGTGGAGTTCTGGCTACCGATAACGTCATCATTCCGAACGCTGTCGGAGTTGACATTGGGTGCGGTATGTGTTCCATCGAATCCAACATCCAAACTTGGGACAGGGAACTGTTGACGGAAGCCATCAAGGAAATCCGCTACAACGTTCCTGTCGGATTCAGCCGCCATCTTACCGCGAAGCCTGTGGACAAGCTGCCCGCCAGCACGTCCCCGAACGCCTACTATGAGAAGTTCCTTGAGCCGTCCCTGTTCCAACTCGGAACCTTGGGCGGCGGGAATCACTTCATCGAATTACAGAAGAACCCGAACGGAAATCTGTGCGTGATGATTCACTCTGGTAGCCGCAACATCGGGAAGCAGGTTGCCGACTATTACAACAAGCTCGCCCTCGCTCTGAACCAGCGTTATTTCAGTCAGGTCACGAAGGAAACCGACTTGGCGTTCCTGCCGCTTGACTCTGCCGAGGGTCAGGCTTACTTGGCGGAAATGACTTACTGTGTCGCGTTTGCCTTGGCGAACCGCATGGAAATGATGAACGCTTGCCAGCAAGCCATCTACAAGGTTTTCAAGCCTTTGCAACAGGTCGAGTTCACGAACTTCATCAACATTCCGCACAATTATGCGAAGGTTGAAAAGCACTTCGGCAAGGAAGTCGTCGTCCACCGCAAGGGCGCGACGAATGCCAGCGAGGGCGTCATTGGGCTAATCCCCGGCTCGCAGGGCACCAAGAGCTACGTGGTGCGCGGCAAGGGTAATCGTGAGAGCTTCGAGAGTTGCTCCCACGGCGCAGGCCGCAAGATGGGCCGCATGGTCGCCAAACGCACTCTGAACATCGAAGACGAGCAACGCAAGCTGGACGAACTTGGAGTCATTCATGCCGTCCGCGCCAACTCTGACTTGGACGAGGCTCCGGGTTCCTATAAGGACATTGACGTGGTTATGAGCGAGCAAACCGACCTGATTGACGTTATCGAAGAACGCACTCCTTTGGGAGTCGTGAAGGGGTAAGGGGGCTATCCCCCATTTACGTTATGGGCTAATCGTGCTATGATGGAGTATGAAGTCAAAAATGAAAAAATTAGTCCATCAATGTTCAGCCGCAATATACGCGGCGACCAGCATTAAACCCGAGTTCACTGAACTTGGGGAGTTCGTGTTATGGCAAATCGCGGTGGGTGTCGGCGATAAGGAGTCTTATCTCGACGCCCCGCGACCATGCCACAAAGACAGATAAATATGAGCAGACGATACAAGCAAGACGACGATACGACCCTGATGGGGATTGGGATGTTTTTCTTGTTCGTGGTTATCTCCTGAGTAGAAACCCTTGACACCAACCGAAAGCTGGGCTATTATTATAGAACGATGAAAATACAGCAAAAATCTCCCCCTCCCGAAAAGCGAATTCTCGACAGCGGTTCCCGCCAGCAGTTTAAAACCGGCTCAGTCCGTGACACTTCCGAGGGTAAGGGGCGATTCGATTTGCTCCCGTTTTACGCTCTTTTGAAGGTCGCGCAGCACTTTGAGGAAGGTGCGAAGAAATACGCGGAAGACAACTGGCGCAAGGGCCAGCCCGCTTCCCGCCTGTTTGATAGCTGCCAACGTCATTTGGCGAAATACGCAATGGGGTTCGAGGACGAGCCGCATTTGACCGCTGCCGCGTGGAATCTGCTTGCGCTTATCGAAACGCTCAAGCGAGTTGAGCTTGGTCAACTTCCGGCTGAACTAAACGATTTCCCGCGTGTCAAGATGGAATTTGACACCAAAGAGGACAAGAAAATCTAATGGAAAAGCATGGTTTAATGGCGCGATACCCGAGGGACACAGGACACCACTCTTGGGCGAGCCGTGACTATGAGGATGTGGATTGCAAGGCGGTTGGATGCCTTTTCAATCTACAAGAGAAATGTTCCGTTCCGTCCAGATGCAAGATAAATAGCGAAGGAAGATGCGAGGGATTTATGGCGCGTCCGACGCCCAAAAAAATTGACGGAGATTAACATGCCCAAGACACAAGAACGTCCCAGTAAGAAAAAGGTGGAGAAATCCAGCCAACCCAAATCCGCGCCCGCAACGGAGCGCACGTCTCCGCGTCATTTGGGGTTTGGGCTTTACGATACGAGTGGCGGGCATTTAGGCTTTGGACTCTACAAGGTGGACAGATAACATGACAGACCGAGAACGCATCCTTTCAGCCGTGGTTTCCGAACTGGCAACGACACAACTTTTGTGTCGTGGCGGGTATTCGGAGCAGGATTTTAAGGGGCGTGGCTTGGGTGATACAGATGCTCCTTACGTTCATTTTGCGTATTATCGTGAGCCTGTCGCGGGTGATTTGGTCTTAGCTAAGACCGGCCATAACAGCGAGTGGAAAATTGGCTGGTATGTTCGCCGTCTTGATGCAGCTTTGGGTGGAGCAGTTATCCGCGAAATTGGTTCTGAAAGACTTTGTAACTACAGTAACGAGGGATTTGTCCCTATCGTTGGCATGTATAAGTCGGAAATACTGGAAGGGTTGCAATATAAGATTTCCAGACTCGTTCAGATGGCCTTTAAGAAGGGTGACGAATATTCCTACAGGTTTGCGGGAGTAGAATTCGTTGAAGGAAATAAGGCGATTATTTGGGTGCGTGAAGTTTGGGGCGGTTTATCCAAGCCTTCAAAACCGTTCTCAATCGAACTGATTTACGACAAGAAGACGACTATCAAGAAGATTCTGGAAGTCCTCCGCGCTGGCGGATACGGAACAAGAAAATTCGAGTTGGTGAATCCCGACCCGTCCCCAAATTTAATTCAATAAATATGAGAATGCAAACAGTAAGATACAAGGCGTTTAATCCCGAGCTTCCCGTCATCGCCCCCAAGCGTGGGACTGCGAGTGCTGCCGGTTATGATTTGACCTACGTGGGCTATCCGGTCATTCTTGAACCGGGCAAGCGTTATGCCTTTCCCACGAATCTCATTCTTGAAATACCTGAGTCGTTTTACGGACGCATCGCCCCTCGTTCCGGCCTCGCCTTCAAACAGGGCATTGATGTTCTCGCCGGGGTCATAGACTCTGACTACAGGGGCGAAGTCAAGGTAATCCTCGTTAATTTGGGGGACAAGTCAGCTTCGTTTTTGAACGGGGACAAGATTGCTCAAATAATCTTTGAGCGTTATTACGACTTCGTGGTTGAGCCTGCCGACCAGCTTGAGGAATCCGAGCGCGGCGAAGGCGGTTTCGGAAGCACCGACAAGAAAAGCAAGGTAGAGTTACTCTGCAAAATCTGCGGAGGCTCATGGGATAAAGCGCACAGTGATACGGTGGGGTGTCCTGTCAAGAATGAGGAAGTAGTCTGCGCGACTTGCGGGGCACCCCCGGCATTTCCTACGGCTGTCAAAACGCCTTATTACTGCTCGTCTTGTCAAGGAATGGCCTAATTTATGAATACGACAGTCATCTATCATCGTGCTGACTATGACGGGATTTTCTCCCGCGAAGTAGCCAAGCGTTTCCTTCCGGCCACGACCAATTACATTGGTTGGGACTACGGCGACCCCGTGCCGGAAATTCCGCTGGATACTAAGTTGTATATGATTGACCTGTCTATTGACGCCTTAATGACCTTTCCGGGGCTTATCTGGATTGACCATCACAAGTCGGCGATTGAAAAGTTTCCCGCCGCGCTCAAGGGCTATCGCATTGACGGGGTGGCGGCTTGTCGTTTGGCCTATCAATGGTTCCTGAAAGAACAACGCGACCTTGCCGGGATGGTTTGGATGCTCCCCGACAAGCTGGAATTTGATGAACGCAGGGTTGAAGAACCCCTTGCACTTACTCTGGCGGGTGAATACGATGTTTGGGTGCATAAGGGTGATGGCGCGGTAGAGTTCCAATTTGGCCTTGACGCCCAACCGGAACTTGATTGGGACGAGCTATTCGACTCAGCCGATTACGTCAACAAGCTTGTCGGCGAAGGAGCGATTGCCATGCGTTGTTACACCAAGCGTGACGCCGTGAATGTCACGGAGCGCGGGTTCATTCACCAATGGGAAGGTCTGAATTTCCTCACGTTGAATACCGTTCGCAGCAACTCGAACAGCTTCGCCGCAAGGGACGTTCCTGAAACCGGCCACGACGCTTTGATGACCTACTTCTGGAATGGCAAGGTCTGGACATTCTCGCTCTATCACGCGAAGCACAACAAGGAAATTGACCTTTCCGCCATCGCCTCGAAATACAAGGGTGGCGGGCACAAAGGAGCCTGTGGATTCCAGTTGGCCCAACTCCCGTTCTAACATGAAATTTTTCAAAAATCTGTTCGCCAAACGTCCACCATCCGAAAAACCCTCACCACCGAAGGCCGGGGACAGATTCGTGGACAAGGTTTGGGGCGATACCATTCTCGCCATTACCCAAATAAGCGATAAGGGCGACCTGATTCGCTACAGGTTCGACCAGATTGATGGCAAGAACTACGAAGGCTTGAAATATCGCAGCCTATGCACTATGCCCGTTTGGTTGCTGAAAAGTCAATATAAGTTCCTTGACAGGAAGTAAAATGTTGATTATTATTGATTTATGAAATACGAAACACGTTCTCAAATCACTGGCAGGTTCATTTCCCGCTCTCACGCCCGTCGCATCGCTACCCTTCGCCGTCAACAGCGCACACGCCCTGAAACGGTTGTCACGGGGCGTCTCTACGGATGGAAGGGCGCGGTTGTCCGTGCTGGCCGAAAAGTCAACCAGTTGCGCCTCGTCACTCTGCATAAGAGTCTCGTTGGTTACGTGCCCGACAATGAACTGTCGTTGGTTACACCTGAAACGGTCAAGGGTTACTTAAAAACAGCCTAACCCAAAACTTTTTGGACTCGCGCTCCCGTCGAGTGTAATATAGAATAAGAGTGGAAAAATGGTCAAGTCAGGAGTCTTTCTCCATCTACCATAAAAGGCCACAACTTATTGCACTCTACGAGATAGCCGAGCAATTCGGTTATTTTTCGTCCCCATAAACCATGACCATCACGATAGGATACTGGGCATTCCCCTTGGCCGCGACAGTTATATGTCTCGTTCTGATGTTTCGACCTTATCATAGAAGCGGGAGTTATGACTTCGGGGAAATCTTCCGACTGCTTTGGTTGGTTCCTATCTCGGTGGCGTGGCTGCTTTACTTTGGTATTCGAGCCTTACTAACGTGAACCATCGCCGCCCATTCAGGATTAAGAGAAGCGATGCGGAGAAAATAATCCGCGAGGCAATGTCAATGACGCCGCAGGTTTGGTGCGACCAGCTTGATGGCAGCGTCAGTTTCTCTCGCCAGCCCACCGACAAGACGCCCGAAGAAGTTTTGCAGATTGGCTTGCGAGAGGTAAATACCTTGTGGAATTTCATTAAGCGCGAGGCAATGTGCGGCGACGAGGCTTACTATGACGTTGGCTGCTGCACTTTGGGTAAAAGGCCCGAATACTTTCTGTGGATTAAGCTATCCATAGAGGACGGAGACAAGTTAGTCAAGAAATACAAATTAT
>Ga0210395_10000526_pt1 | contig 30000 bp, 24 predicted proteins | sample IncBWH4OmetaG_FD_150861 | JGI IMG/M metagenome (GOLD analysis project Ga0210395, IMG submission 150861) | Forest soil microbial communities from Barre Woods Harvard Forest LTER site, Petersham, Massachusetts, United States - Inc-BW-H-4-O ... | reverse complement strand
GGCGCTTACGACTACATCCTCAAGCCCTTCGAAAAAGACCAGCTCTTCCTCGGCGTCGGCCGCGCTCTTCAGCATCGCCGCCTCGTCGCGGAAAACCGGAGCTACCAGCTCCAGCTCGAGCATCAAGTCGAAGAGCGCACCGGGCAACTCAGAGTTGCGTTCGCTCAACTCGAACAATCTTACGACGACACCCTAGAGGCCCTGGGTAGCGCGCTCGACTTGAAGGACGCCGAAACCGAAGGTCATTGCCAGCGCGTCACGGCCTTCACCATCTCCATCGCCAAAGCCATGCCCGTTCCTACTGACTATCTGGCCATTCTCGCACGCGCCGCTTTCCTCCACGACATCGGCAAAATGGCCATCCCCGACGGCATTCTCCGCAAACCGGGGCCCCTCACCGACGATGAAAAGCAGGTTATGCGCACGCACTGCGAAATCGGCTACAACATGCTCATCCGCATCCCGTTCCTGCGTGATGCCGCCGAAATCGTGCTCGCTCACCAGGAATTCTTCGACGGGAGCGGCTACCCGCGCGGCCTCAAAGGCGATCAAATCCCCCTCGGCGCCCGCATTTTCACCATCGCTGATTCTCTCGACGCCATGATCAGCGACCGCCCCTACCGCAAAGCTCTGCCCATGGGCCACGCCCGCGAAGAAATTCGTCGCTGCTCCGGCACGCAATTCGATCCCAAAGTCGTCGAAGTCTTCTCCACCATCCCAGAAGAACACTGGATCGACCTCCGCGAACACCTCGGCTCCCCCTTCCGCCTCGCTCACTTGAAGAACCTGTAGAAGCTCCAGTGCAATCCGCATTGAGGTCCTAAACGCGGATCTGCGTCTCCCTAAACGCCGATACGCGCACGAAAGCCGCATCCCGGCAGCTAAAATGCAAAAGGGAGGCCAAACTTCAGCCTCCCCTCTGAAAATGCCCCGATGCGGTTCAGCTAAAAATCGTACCTCAAGGCGAACTGCATAACCCGGTTGCTCCCTGCCTGCGCTGTGATCAGGCCGAATGTTCCAGCGTTGATATCCGCCGATGGATCGGCAAAGTTTGTATGATTAAATGCGTTGTACGATTCCCACCGGAACTGTAGTTTGTGAGCTTCCGACCACGGCATGCTGAAGCTCTTCGAAACTGAAGTGTCGAAGTTCCAAAAACCAGGCCCACGCAGCGTGTTCCGGCTTCCGGTTTCGCCCCCATTGGTAAAGCTGAAGGCTCCCTGTGCGGCAGTAGGATTCGCAAACAGTTGAATCGCTCCGGTCGAGTCCGTATGTATATTCTCCTTGATCCCGGCTGTCGTGCCCGTGAATAAAGCAGGACTGTTCACGAAGAAGTTCACTGGGAACGCATCCGTGCTCGTGCTGAACGGGAACCCCGTCCGCCAGGTCGCAATGGTGCTGAACTGCCAGCCACCGATGATTTGATTCAACCATCCTGGCACTTGGCTGGCGAACCGCCTTGCCCTCCCAAATGGCAAATCGTAGACGCCATTCGCGGAAATTGAGTGCTGGAGGTCAAAGTCGGAGCTGCCGCGGCACGCTCTCAGGTTGCGGACGTCGCACACCAACCCGCCGATCACCGTGTTTGTAACCGTGGACAGGTTGTCGATCGAATGTCCATACGTATAGTTGAAGTCCAATTGCAGGCCGCTCGCGTAGCGCTTTTTCACCGTCAGTAGGAGCGCATTATAATTGGAGGATGCAGCGTTGCTGATGTACGAGTTCACCGAAAACTGGCTCGCCAACCCTACGTTGGGAGGGATCACCCCTCCGAATGGGCCAGAGAAAAATCCGTATAGGCCCTGTACGGTGTCACTTAGATCGCCTCGCCGGAGTAGAGTGCCGAAGAAATCTTGCACAAACTGTGTGCAGTTCGCAGCACCGTCGCCAAGGAAAGCTGCCAGACTCGCGCAATTCCCTATTCCAAATCCGCCAAAGTTAGTTTGAATCGCCGAGTTCATCTGATTTTCAAACCATGGCTGTGGGGTAAGTTGACTGCCAGACACTCCGGCGCGCGTCTGCGCCGAAAGTTGATTGAACGCACTGATCAGACCCTCTTTAGACTGCGGATCTTTAAAGTCCACAATCTGCGCCCCATCGGACTGTGCAAAGAGTTTTCGTCCCAAGCGTCCCACGTAATTAGCTTCCACAATCAAATTCCCTGGAAGCTCCCTTTGCACGCCGAACGTATAGACGTAGGCGTATGGGGTCCGGAAATTCTTTTCGACGGTATAGTTAAACTGCCCTTGGGCGTTCCCGAGCGGGTAGCCCGTCGCGGAATCGATAAAAGGAGAAAATGGAGTGTTAATCGGTGGCGCCGTATTCGTTACAGGGAGAGTGCCGATCGCCGTGAATCTCGGATCCGTCGCCAACGTCTGAGAAGGATTGCCACCACCGAACAAGGTATTGACGCTGTTGTTAAAGAGATAAGACACTTGGTCCTGAATAAAATTAATTGTGTTTGCGTTCACACGATCGTAATCAATGGTCCCGCCCAATCTAATGGTTGTCTTGCGGTCGCCAAATACGGAGTGCAGAAGCCCGTTTCGGAACCCTGGGTTGTAGGCCAAAGCCAAACGCGGAGAGAAATTTCTGTAATCCGGGTTGTAAATGCTTGGCCCGCCCTTATTGGCCGCGCCGCCGAGCACATACTGCACCGTGGGAACAGCGCCTGCGCCACTGATCCCCGCCAGACCGTTTTGAACGCGCGCGTTGAAGAAGGCCGGGAAATCGACCGTCGGAACCGATTCCAGGCCTCCCGTTTCGTACGGCACGCTGTAATACTGCCAACGGAGTCCGTACGTGAAGGTTAGATTGTTCGTCACGCGCCATTGATCTTCGCCGTAGAATTCATATTCAAAATAGCGGTAGTTCCGCGTCTTGCCCGTCCCGGGATTCTCCGCGGTCCCCGTGCGCGTGTAATTAAAGTTCGTATCGTCGGAGGCGAAGCGCCCGAGGATAAACGGGAAATTATTGTCCCATTCTCCGAAGGCAGAGGCGCTATTGAGAATGTCGCTGGGCCGGAGGGCTGGGTTCAAGCTGTTCGTTTGCCCCCCTAGACCAAGAGTCAGGAAATTGAAGTCGTTTACCTGACGGGAGGTCTGATGTTCCGGCTTGAATACTCCGCCAAATTGCCAGCTATGTTTTCCGCGGATGTAATTGAAATCATCGCGATAGGTCGGTACAGGTACTGTCCGGAACTGCCCCTGCAGCGATTCAAAGGGCGCACTATACGGCCCAAAGGTGTACTCATTTGGGAATCCCGTTTGCGCCACGCTTGGGAAGCTTAGACGGGAATCCGTCAGTCCTATCGTCAATTGGTTGATCTTGTTCGCCGATATTGTCCATGTGTGCCCGATCGCGAACGAATAGCTGTGATCCACGATCTCGTGCGCCGGAGCCGCGTCGCCCGGAAACTGGACTGCCGCAAAATTGACGTCATCGGTCTGTGCGGAATGCACGATGTTGAACCGCCCGAACAGCTTTTGCTTGCTCGTCAAATTGTCATCTATGCGCGTAGTATAGGTGTTATTGCCCAGATGAAATGGCGCGTTGAACCGTACCAGCCCCGTGTTCACGCCGTCTCCCCCGGTAAGATCATTCGCATGCGGATAGCGACTGTTTATAAAAGTCAACAAAGCGGTGTTCGCACCAATCCCCGCCGGATCGAGTGCTGCGAGGGAGTTCGGACCCGTTGCCGGCGTTAAACTGATGCAGGCTGGCTGCGTGTCAATGCGGCTGTTCGCGGTGCACCCCGGGCCGTTATTGATGTATGCCACCTGGCCGTTGCGGAAACTATCCAGCGGAACAGTCCTCGTAATATTGTCCTGGCTGGCGTCGCGGCGTCCTTCGTAGTTGAAGAAGAAAAAAAGTCTGTCCTTCTTTACGGGCCCGCCCAGGCTTCCGCCGAATTGATTGCGGATCAGCGCGGCGCGCGGAACTCCGTTCGCGTTGTTGAAAAAGGAGTTGGCCGCAAAGATCGTGTTGCGATGATACTCGTAGGCATTTCCGTGAAATTGGTCCGTTCCGCTCTTCGTCGTCAGCTGGATTTGAGCGCCGCTGCTCCGCCCTTCGTCAGCGAGAGGATTGGCCGTAATTCCGCGAAACTCCTGGATTGCATCAACCGGGGCGTTCCCAACAGTGGCAAATGCCTGGCCCGTCGCTTGGTCGTTGGCGTCGATTCCATCGATGGTGATGTTTCCTTGGTCCGCCCGCGCCCCGGTTACGGAGCCCTCGCGGTTACCGTTCGGGTCGTTTCCGCCAGCCAAAACTACGCCCGGCTGCAGGCCTAGAAGCGCTGCGGGGGAATCTCTGAATTGAATGGGAAGTGTGTGCAGGAGCGTCGAATCAAAAACGTTTCCAATGCTCGCGTCTGTCGTGTCCAGCGTCTCCTCACTCGCCGCTTTCACTTCGATGGTCTCAGTGACTGCGCCGACCTCCAAGACCGCATTATGCGTACTCGTCGTGCTCACGCCCAGGTATACATTGTTCAAAGAGAATTTCTTGAAGCCGGTCGTGGAAAAGCTAAGGTTATAGCCGTCGCCCGGAGCAAGCCGGAGGAATTGGTATACACCCTGTTCGTTCGTTTGTGTTTTAAGATGAAGACCGACCTTGTCATTGTCCAGGGTTACGTCAACGTTTACGATCGCGCCCCCTCCCTTATCCGTCACCACGCCCGTAACTGCTGCAAACTCCTGTGCATGGGCGGGCAAAACCGCGAGCACAAGCGCCGCCACCAGCATAATCCCCAATCCCGCCACGCATCGTCCCAAATGCTTCCAACTATTTTCCAAAGTCATTCCCGTTTCCTCCGGCCTGCATCTTCGTCTTCGTTCTAATTCTCAGACTCACTTTGAACGTCCGGATGTCTCTCCCGCACCTAAGCAAGTCATTTGCCGATCTTTGCTTGCCCCAGCTTGCGACACGAACACCGCCACGCTGGAAAATCGGCGAAGATACTGTGCTTTCTTCCCCGCTACACTTTCCGCATCGGGCAAGCTTCATCCTAGGAAGCTATCTAAGCCTTCTCATTTTGGGATTTACGAACCTAAGACCACACCCTCGACCTGATTGCATGTAAGCAAGCCACTTGCCACATGCGCACCGACGCATCCATGGCTGTAAACCGCTTGTCGTAAGCAAGTTATCAGCACCACGAAGCGAATAAAGAAGATTTCTTTAGATTTTGTTATATAGGTTTGCATAGGATGTACTACACGGCGATTCTGAATTATGTATCGGTCTCTGAGACAACTCCGGCGCGATGCTTTAGAAGGTCGAAATTACCAATTTAATTCCTTTGACCAACTCAGGCGTCGGCGCAATCAGGCTTAGGACGAGATACCCCGCAGCCGGGAAATCATAAAAGTGGCCAGGATGAACATACACACCTCTAGTCGCGAGAAGTTCAAGCGCGAGCTCTTCATCCGAGCGAGTCGCAGGCACGCGTATCACTGCATTCCACCCGCCTTCGACTTCTAACCGGCTGCAGGCCTTCTGCCCCGCCAGCTGTCTGTCGAGTTCGGCAAGGTTTTCCTTAACGCGACCCATCAATTGCCTCTGGAACTCCCGCCGCATATCTAACAACGCCGGCAAAGCCCACTGAATCGGCGTATTCATCGAGAGATAGGTATCCGCAATCACCTCGAGCCGCGAAACCGCCTGCTCCTTGGATGGCTCCGGCCCGCCCACAATCAGCCACGCCGCCTTCATTTGCGGCAGGCCGCAAATCTTCGACAAACCGCTCATCGTAAATGTGAGCGCTCCGGAATTCGCTGCAAACGTGACGTGGGGCTTGTCGCCGAGTGCAAAATCCAGAAACACCTCATCGGCAATAATCGCAATCTCCCGCGCGGCGCAAACCTCGTTCAACTTCCGCATCTCCTCCAGCTTCAAGAAATGTCCGGTCGGATTATTCGGGTGCACCACGATCACTCCCCGCGTCCGCGGCGTAATCGCCTGCTCCAGCGCGTGAAAATCGATCTGCCATCCGTAGTCGTAGACCAGTGGATAACGCACCAGCCGCACATCCTGAATATCCGCCAGAAATTCGAAAAGTGGATAGCTCGGCTCCGGAATTAAAACTTCATCATCTGGATTGCAAAGCGTTCGAAACACGTAGGAATACGCTTCACTGGTGCTGGTCGTCAGAAAAATGTCTTCATTCGAAACAACCGCGCCACGCGCCGAGTAATATTGCGCAACCGCGTCCCGCGCAACCGCAAGCCCCCGCGGATTCGGCTCATATTTCAGCGCTGCCGGATTCCGTAACGCGTCTAGAATCGCCTCCTCGTCATACTGAAACCCGCACTCCGTCGGATTCGAAATCGTCAAATCGATCAACGGCTTCCCTGCCGCGCGATGCGCCGCCATCGCCGCGCTCAAGCGGTTCGTCTCCAGATTCCAATTTGTCCGTTTCGCAAACATTTTTTCCGCGGGATTATTAACAAGAGCTATTTGGCGACGAATTCGATGACGGCTTCCGCGACGCGCCCAATTTGCTCGGGACGCAGTTCCGGATACATCGGCAACGAAATCACCTCATGCGCTGCGTGTTCCGCGTGAGGAAAATCGCCAGGCTTGTGGCCTAGCGCACTATAGAGCGGCTGCAGGTGAAGCGGCACGGGATAGTAAACCGCGCTGCCAATGTTTCGTTCGTTGAGGAATTGCTGCAGCGCGTCGCGCCGCTCGACGCGAATCGTGTACTGGTGAAAAGCGTGCCCGTAATTTTCCGGAACGAGCGGCGGCGCAATTCCAGGAACGCCCAGCAGCAATTTTGAATACGCCGCCGCGTGCGCCTGGCGCGCGCTCTGCCACTCCGGCAAGTGGCGCAGCTTCACGCGAAGAATCGCCGCCTGAATTTCATCCAGCCGGCTGTTCCATCCCGCTTCGCTGCTCACGTATTTCGCGGACTGCCCGTGATTGCGCAGCGCTCGCAGCCGCGCCGCAGCCTGGCTCGAATTCGTGACGATCATCCCGGCATCGCCGCACGCGCCCAGGTTTTTCGTCGGGTAAAAACTTATGCAGGCCGCGTCGCTCATCGAGCCCGTACGGCGCCCTTTATAAGTTGCGCCGAGGGACTGCGCATTGTCTTCAATCACGCGCAAATGGTTCGCGTGCGCGAACTCTAAAATCGGATCCATGTCCGCGGAGAGTCCGTACAAATGCACGGCAATGATCGCTTTCGTTTTCCGCGTCATGCGGCGCGCCAGATCAGAAGGATCGATGTTGTAGGTGTCCGGACGAATGTCGGCGAAAACGGGCTTTGCGCCGATGGCGTTGACCGCGCTGGCGGTGGCGACAAAGGTGAACGGCGGAATGATGACTTCGTCGCCCGCGTGAACGCCGCACGCCCGCAGAGACAGGATCAGCGCGTCCGTTCCGCTAGCGACACCGATTCCGTGAGCGGCGCCGCAGAGATGCGCGATTTCCGTTTCCAGCGCGGCGCCTTCGCGTCCCAAAATGAATTGCTGCGACGCCAGCACCTTTTCTATCGCCGCGCGAATTTCCCCGCCGATGGCCGCGTACTGCGCCGCGAGATCGAGCTGCGGCACGGCACGGAACGCGGAGGTGGCCTGTGTTTGCTCGCTCATCGATCAGAATCGTCCATTCATTTGCCGAGATACAAAAGAGCGAGCAGGAAAATCCAGAGGCCGTCCATGAAGTGCCAGTAGTAAGAAGCGACTTCGGCGGCGATGGAGCGTGACACTTTCGCTTTTTCGAATTTGCGGAAGGAAACGTAAAGCAGCGCGCAGATTCCGCCGAGAAGATGCAGGCCGTGCAGGCCTGTAAAAATATAAAAAAAGCTGCTTGCCTGATTGGTGGCCACGTAAAAACCGGCGAGAACGAATTGGCGCCACGCGGCGAGCTGGCCGATCAGAAATAGTACTCCGAGAGATGTGGCAATCGACCAGAATTTGCGAAACTGAGCGACGTCCGCGAGCGCAAGCCGCCGCCGCGCTAACTCGACCGCTCCGCTGCTTAGCAGGAGGAGCGCGGTGTTGACCCAAACGATCCACGGAAGATGCAACGGCACCCAGCGGTTGCTGTTGGCGCGGAGATAGATGTAGGCGCTGGCCATGGCCATGAAAAACATGACGATGGAGACGATGGCAATTATGATCGCCGTGGCGTAGCGCCTCGAAGATGGCAGTTGAGGCCTTCGGCGTCTGCCGCTATCGCCGTCGTCATCTCCACCTGCGGGCGGAAGTTTTCCTCCGCCGCCACCGATGTCTTCGATGATGAGCTCGATATCCTCGACGATGGTTGAGCCTGACATGAAACTTTCTTAATTCTCCTTCGCGCTGGTGTTAGCTGACTGCCTCGTTTGCAGCGAAGGCTCCGACGGTGCGGGCGCAACATTTTGCGCGACGAAATCTTCCGGCGTACCTTGCGAGCTGAATTCGTATGCCCCGCGATAGACCATGGGTTCGACCGCGCCAAAATTGTCGATGGGTGCTGGCGATGAAACGGTCCATTCGAGTGTAGTGGCACGCCATGGATTGCGATCCTCGGTCTTTTCGCCGCGCCAAAGGCTCCAGACAAAATTGAAAAGAAAAAGAGCTTGTGCCGCGACAGTGAGAATCGTGGCGACGGTGACAAACGTGCGAAGCGACGCACCTGGCGACGTGCCAAGCGAAGTTCCAAACGTTGTGCCGAGAGAGGCGATCGTCGCAGAGCCATTGCTCGCTGCACGATAGTGAGCCATGAGCCCGAGCCAGTGCATGGGCATGAAGACGCAATAGACTCCACCGAAAGTGAGCCAGAAGTGCAGCGTGCCGAGAGGCTCGTTGAGACGGCGACCGAACATTTTGGGGAACCAGAAAAAGAGGGCGGCAAGAATCGCGAACGTGGCGGCGACGCCCATGACCAAATGAAAGTGGCCGGTGACGAAGTCGTCGTTCGCGGAAGCGCCGGCAAGATCATTTCGCGCGAGAAAGAGTCCGGAGACGCCGCCTGCCAGAAAAAGAGAAACGAAACCCAGGGCAAAGAGCATCGCGGTATTGAGTTGGATCTTGGCGTTCAAGAGGGTGCCGAACCAACTGAGCAGAAGAACGCAGGCCGGCAAACCGAGAGAGGATGCCAGCAACGAAAAAACCAGTGGCGACCAGGGATTGAGACCGCTTGAAAACATGTGCTGGCCCCAAACGAAAAAACCGAAAAGTCCCACGCCGCAGAGAGCGAGGACCGCGGTGCGTTCCGCCCAGACGGGCTTGCGCGAAAAGGTGGAAAGCAGATGCGAGACGATACCGAAACACGGGAGCATGGCGACGTAAACTTCGGCTTGCGCGAAAAACCAGAAGAGGCGCTGCCAGAGAGAAAGCAACGTGGACTGCGCGACGGACGCGGGCTGCTGGGAAAGAAAAGTTAGTGGCGAGAAAAACTGAGAGGCGAAGACGCGGTCCGACAGGAGAAAAACGCAAGCGGCGAGGAGAATGCTGAAAATCAACATGCTGAGGATGGCGTTGATGAACCAGGCCCAAACGGTGAGAGGCATGCGCGGCAAAGTCATGCCCTTGGCACGAAGGTCGAGCGTGGTGACGGTGAAATTGAGCGCCGTGAGCAAAGCAGCGAGGCAGAAGAGCGCGACGCTGGCGCTCCAGATCGTGAGGCCCGCATCGGGGCGCACGAAAAAGGCCGCGGTCATACCAGCGAGCGAGGCGACGGTGGCCCAAAACGAAAACAGGTTCATGGCAGGGAACGCCATCTCGCGCGCGCCGATTTGCAAAGGCAAGAAATAGTTGCCGAAGCCGGCTTGCGGGGCGGTGGTGAGCACCAGGAAAACCATCAGGGAGCCGTGAAGCATGGTGAGCGCGGCGTAGCGCTCCGGAGTCCCGCCGAATCCGGAAAGAAACGGAATTTGCGCGGCTGGCCAGACGAGATGAATGCGCATCAGGAGGGAGAGAAGCATTCCGAGTAGAACACTGCCCAGGGCAAGCCAAAGGTAGCGCAAACCGATCACCTTGTGGCCGCTGTTGAAAATGGTGCGGGCGAGAAAACCGGGAGCGGGCATATCGGGAGCCACGCTGCCGCCGCTGTCGTAGGTGACCATGCAGAGAGCCACTATACCCCTGCTTGCTGGATGCGGAAAGCCGCCAGGAGGGATCGGTAATCGGCGACCGGTGGCTGATGGCGAGGAGGGGCGGAATGATCCTTTGGCCTGGCAGATCGCGGTGGCCTGGGACAAATCGGGCTTCGGCCGGCCAAGAGGTCGGATAGGCGAAACTTTGGGTGGGGCCCCTCCCGTTTTTTTTGTAAGTGTTCATTCTAAAGAGTTTTAAGTCCTGTGTTTTGGAACTGCGGATTCTACGGAAATTACGAGCGCGTTTTTCGTAAGTGCGGATTGTGAAGGACTTAGTGACTTGTGACTGGTGACTCGTAACTGGTGGAAGAAAAAGAGCCGAGGCGGTGACTGGTGATTTGTGACTGGTGACTGGACGGACAGCGAGATTCTCCGACTCCAGCGGGTTCTTCGCTTCTGACTTCTCCGAGATAGACTGCCTCAAAAGAGCACAGAGTGAAGTCTCTGCCACGAAGAAATTAGCGATGGCAGACCCCCACCCCGGGTGTTTTCTGTAAGAGTGGCAAACAAAGGGGTTATGGTTGACGCGGCTCGTAAGAGTGGCAGACACACGACTTAAAGTGGCTGAATTTTCAGTAAGTTGCGAGTCAACTGTAAGAGTGGCAGGGAAAGGACTTAGCGAGGGGGAGTTGACAGTCGACAGTTTAATGTTGAAAGAGCGAACATCCGGCGAGGTAAACGCGGGGACGCTGAGGGCGCGGTAAGGAGAGAGGCAAAAAGCAGATCCTTCGCAACGCTCAGGATGACACCGATTGGAATGGAACGAATGGGGAAGTGGTGAGCGATTCGTCGGGGAGTTGGCTGGCGAGGAGAACATGGGGAATGGTAGCACGGGATTGGCGAGGGGGTAAAGTGTTTCGCAGGGAACGGTCGAAATTGGGGGTTGAACGGACATTAGGAGCATTGAACGGCGAGGGTAGTTGGGAGAAATTAGCACTGGAGTATTGGAGAATGTCCCGTCGAGTGATCCACCCTCTGCAAAAACCGAGAAGGCCATCCCCTGGAAAAGACGAAGACAAAATTACCTTGGCGTGTTAGGGACGGCCACCCGCCCGCGTGAGGGCCGCCCAAATTCGATTTAGGAATTATCGTCCGAAGCCGCCCGCCTGTATAACCTCCTCCTCTTGACAATCAGTAGGAGAGGTGTATTCTTCCTCTTGATTCTCAGGGGGAATGCGTCTAATGGCGGAGAAGCCGGGTGATCTCGTCCAAGGCACTCTGGACATGCTCATTCTGAAAACACTGGCGCTCGAACCCATGCACGGATATGGGATCGCCGTTCGTCTCGAACAGATGAGCAAGGGCGTTTTCCGCCTCAACGCGGGTTCGCTGTTTGTCGCCTTTCAGCGGCTGCAACGAGCGGAGCTGATCAGAAGCGAATGGAAAGCCACCGAAAATAGCAGGCGCGCAAAGTATTACGTCCTAACAGACCAAGGACGAAAGAGGCTCAACAGCGAAACACGAGAATGGGGAAGGCAAGTGGCGGCGATCGCCAGAATTTTAGAAGCATCCTGAGGAGTGTGCTATGTCCTTGCTCCAAAATGTTGCACGCGGGCTTCGATCACTGTTCAGGAAGGAGCAGGTCGGCCGGGAGCTGGACGAAGAACTAAACGGCTTCCTGGAGATGGCCGCCGAAGAAAAGATGAAAGAAGGGATGAGCCGCAAGGACGCGGTTCGAGCCGTGCGTTTGGAGCGCGGAAGCCTCGCCGTTGCAAAGGAAGTGGTCCGCTCTTCCGGCTGGGAATCTTTCGTTGAGACCCTGCTCCTGGATACACGGCACGCGCTACGGCGCTTGCGAATGGCCCCAGCGTTCACGAGCGCAACAGTCCTGACGCTGGCACTCGGCATCGGCGCGACCACTTCGATCTTTACTTTGGTTCACGCCGTTCTGTTGAAGTCGTTACCAGTGGCGAGTCCTGGCGAACTGTACCGTTTGGGAAAAGAATCCCGGTGTTGCTACCAGGGCGGCTACAGTCAGGAAAAAGAGTTCTCGCTGGTTTCCTACGACCTATACAAATATCTTCGAGACAACACCCGTGGTCTTGCCGCACTAGCGGCATTCCCCGCCCCTGAACCACTGTTCGGTGTCCGTCGTGCGGGCGCGGCAGAAGCAGCACAAAGCTATCCCGGCGAGTTTGTCTCAGGCAATTACTTCGCCATGTTCGGCATCGGGGCGTATGCCGGGCGCGTGTTCACGGATGCCGATGATCAACCCAACGCTCCCCCCGTTGTGATGATGAGTTACCGGCTCTGGCAGGAAAGATATGGATCAGATCCATCCGTGATCGGCAGCGTTTTCAATGTAAATGAGAAGCCGCTTACTGTGACCGGAATCACTCCTCCTGGTTTCTTTGGTGACAGTCTGCGCACCAGTCCACCCGATTTTTTTCTGCCTCTAAATACCGAACCGTATGTCGAGAGCGATGCCGATTTGAACAAGGTCGACACGCATTGGCTAGAGTTGATTGGCCGCATCCAGGCTGGCGCCAACCCTGCATCCATAGAGGCTGAAATGCGGGTTGAGCTCAAGCAGTGGCTGCGCTCGCACTGGGGTGAAATGAGCGCGAACGATCGCGAACGATTTCCCGAACAGACCCTATACCTGACTCCTGGTGGCGCCGGCATTACCGGCATGCGCGAACAATACGAGCATTGGCTTCAGATTCTCTTGATGGTTTCAGGGTTCGTCTTGCTGATCGTGTGCGCCAACGTGGCCAACCTGATGCTTGTTCGCGGAATGGAGCGGCGGAGACAGGTGTCGTTGAGTATGGCGCTGGGGGCACAAAATTCGCGAATTTTGCGGCAGCCTCTCATGGAGAGCATCCTGCTCTCGCTGTTTGGCGGGGTGGCCGGACTGGCGATCGCATTTGGCTGTACCCGCCTGATCCTTCGTTTCGCATTCCCTACGTTTGCCGGGTTCGCGAGCGTGCCCATTAGCGCGTCGCCCTCCATGCCGGTGTTGATGTTCGCCTTCGTTGTTTCGCTACTAACCGGTCTTGCGTTCGGTATCGGCCCTGCGTGGATGGCCACGCGGGTAGACCCCATTGAAGCGCTTCGGGGAGGGAGCCGCTCCACCGGTCGCGAAGGCTCGCTACCAAGGAAAACACTCGTAGTGTTTCAGGCGGCGCTCTCGCTTGTCTTGTTATCAGCTTCCGGGCTGCTCACGGCTGCTTTGCAGAAATTGGAAAATCAAGATTTCGGGTTCGAGCAGGATCGCCGCATCGTTATCGACATGAACCCGCGGTTAGCGGGCTACCGGACCGATCAACTCCCCGCACTTTATCGCCGCATCCACGATTCGCTGGCAAACATTCCTGGCGTATCTTCCGCGGCTCTCTGCGAATACTCGCCCCTAAAGGGCGGCGCCTGGGGTGGCAACGTCCGGGTGGAAGGGCATCCCACTCCAGGGCCCAAGGATGACAACTTCACCTTCTGGGATCGAGCCACTGCGGGATACTTTGAGGTCATCGGAAACCGCATCATCAGAGGGCGTGGCATCTCCGAAGAGGATACGGCGGCTTCGCGAAAAGTAGCAGTCATCAATGAGGCCTTTGCGCGGAAATTCTTCAGGAACGAAGATCCGATTGGCAAGCACTTCGGCAAAGATGAGGAAAATAGCAAGCAATATGAGGTCGTCGGCATTGCTCAAGACGCCCGCTATCTGACTTACGACTTCGATCAGCCGATTCAACCATTTTACTTTTTGTCCGCGGCGCAGGACGACTATTCACAAAGCAATATGGGCTCGCTCTTCATGCACGACATTGTCATCCTAACGCGGCCGGGTGCCAGCCTATCCGATGTGCAGGTACGCCAAGCTATGGCACTGGTGGATCCCAGTCTGCCGATTATTTCGATTCGTCCACTAAAGGAACAGGTCACCACACAATTCACATCACAACGGCTGATCGCGCGCCTCACGTCGTTGTTTGGAGTGCTCTCGCTGGTTTTAGCATCGATCGGACTGTATGGCATTACTGCATACAATGTCGGACGCCGTACGGGCGAGATTGGAGTGCGCATGGCGCTCGGCGCGAATCGCGCGGCCATTATCCGGCTTGTGCTCCAAGGCGCATTCTTGCTGATCGCGTTTGGGCTGATTTTGGGCCTGCTCCTGTCTCTCGCAGCGAGCCGCGTTCTGAGCAGCCAGCTCTATGGACTCAACCCGTACAACCCCGTGATTCTCTTGCTAGCGTTGATCATACTTGCAGTCTTTGGGTTCGTCGCCACTCTGGTTCCCGCTTTGCGGGCGAGCTCTATCTCGCCAACCGAAGCGTTGCACAGCGAGTAGCCATGTCATTGCTGCGAAACATAACAAGCGGACTGCGATCGATGTTCCGAAAGGAACGGGTCGAAGAGGAGTTGGACGAAGAGCTGCGTGGCTTTCTGGAGATGGCAACCGAAGAAAAGATGAAGCAGGGGATGAGCCGCAAAGATGCGCTTCGCGCCGTGCGTTTGGAGCGGGGGAATCTCGAAGTTACGAAGGAAGTCGTCCGCTGTGCCGGCTGGGAATCTTTTGTCGAGATGTTCTGGAAGGATTTGCGCCACGCGGTGCGGCTCCGTGAGAATTTTGCCGAGGCAAGTACATGGTTGTGAATACCGAGTATGTGGATATTGCTTTGACGGGTTCGCCGATGCGAACCTTTGTCGCCGCGCCGAAGGCCGAAGGTCAATATCCCGGGATCTGGTGCTATTCGGACATTTTTCAGCTTACGCCGCCGCTGCTGCGCACCTGCGTGCGGCTGGCAGGGTACGGATTTGTTGCAGCGGCGCCGGAAATTTATCGTCGCATCGAACCGCCTGGAACGGTGATCCCATTTGATGACGCCGGGCGCACACGCGGACAGCAAGACGCGGCAAAAACTCCCGTGGCGGATTTTGATGCCGATTGCCGGGCTGGTCTGGACTGGCTTTCGAAACATCCGAAGGTAGCGCGCGGAAAAATCGGAGTCGTGGGTTACTGCATCGGCGGGCACCTTGCGTTTCGCGCTGCGTTCCAGCCCGACGTGCTGGCAACGGTCTGTTACTATGGCACGGGAATCCATGATGGGAAGCTCGGCAAGGACGCCGATGCGGGATCGCTGGCGCGGGCAAAAGAAATCCGGGGCGAACTTCTGATGATTTTTGGGACAAAGGACCCGCACGTGCCCGACGCGGGACGCGAAACGATTGATCGGGCACTGCAGAATTCCGGTGCACGCTATAACACGCTGCTGTATTCAGCGGAGCATGCTTTCACGCGGGATGAAGGGCCGAGGTTCGATCCGGAAGCTACGGACTTGTCGTTCGCGGAGATGATTCGTTTATTCCGCAAAGTTTTCCACGATTGAAAAGACGCATGCAGGCAACTTACGTCCCACGATCGCATGGTCAGGGCAGCTGCGCGCCTTCGGTCCCCACGTAGACGGCGTAGAGGGACTGGCTGGCGGCCATGAAGAGCCGGTTTTTCTTGGCGCCGCCGAAGCAGAGGTTGGCGCAAGTTTCCGGAAGATGAATCTTGCCAATGAGCGTGCCATCGGGAGCGAAGACGCGGACGCCGTTGTAGGTTTGGTCGCCCCATCCGGCGGCGGACCAGACGTTTCCATCGACATCGCAACGGATGCCATCGGATGAGCCTGGCGCCATATTCACAAACATGCGGCCATTTTTCAGGCGCACACCATCAACAACGTCATAGACGCGGATCTGGTGCGGGTCGGCGGGATGTTTTGGCGCGCCGGTGTCGACGATGTACAGAAGCTTTTCGTCGGGCGAGAAGCAGATGCCGTTGGGCTTGTCCATGTCGGTGGCAACGACGGTGACTTCGCGCGTTTTCGGATCGAGACGGTAAACGTTGGCGGGGAGTTCGAAGGGAGCTTTGTGACCTTCATAATTCGACATGATGCCGTAGCCGGGATCGGTGAACCAGATGGCGCCATCGGAATGCACGGCAAGATCATTCGGAGCGTTGAGCTTTTTGCCTTGATAACCGTCCATCAGAACGGTGATGGCGCCGTCGTATTCGGTGCGCGTTAAGCGGCGCGAGTCGTGCTCACAGGTAAGCAGGCGGCCTTGGCGATCGCGGAAGTTGCCATTGCTGTAGTTCGAAGGGCTGCGGAACACGCTGACTTCGCCGGTGTCCTCGAGCCAGCGCAGCATGCGGTTGTTGGGGATGTCGCTGAAGAGGAGATAGCGTCCATCGCCAAACCAGACGGGGCCTTCGGCCCAGCGCGTGCCGGTGAAGAGGCGTTCGACAGCCGCGTTGCCTACTTTGTATTTTGCGAAGCGCGGGTCAACGACTTCGACGGCGGGATCGGGATAGAGGATGGGAGTTTTTTGAGATTGCTCGGCGCCACGCGCGAGTGGATGAAAAGCCAGTGCCGTCGCAGCGCTGGCTGAAAGGTTCATGAAGGTGCGCCTCTGCATGGGTTCGCCTCCGCCGGATTAATTTGCTGGGACGCACAATACCACGGGCTGTTTTGCCGTGGCATAACATTTGGGTTGAGTCTGCGCTGAGCGGATCCCGAGCGCTTAGCGGAGCGAGGATCAACTCTCAACAGGCCTATCGGGGCGTTTGAGCGAACCACTCTTGAAGTGCGGACACGACGCGGAAGGTTTTGGAGTTTATTTTCCAAGGCAGGGTGGCCCAGAAAACGGTGACACTATTGGTGAGGCTATCGACACACATGCGGTCTTCGGCGTTCTCCGTGGGCTTCTTCAACCATAGTACGGTTCCATCGTCTGTTTCTTCCACGTCAACGAAGCCGTTGGTGCGAGCGATGTCTTGAAATGCTTTGAGTTTTTCCATAGCAAATTTAGTTTACGCTCATTCGCACGTGTGGCTGTTCACATTTCGACAGAGTTTCTGTGGGCCCATTGCGGAAATGATTACGCACTGAGCGCCGTTCCATTTTGGGAATCGGGAAGAGAGAAAATTAGCAGCTTCACAGCATGCCACGCTTCCGAGGATCGCTAGACTTCGTGTTGATGATTTTATGGATGATCGCGGCGATACACTGCGCCGCCTTTCATCACGAAGCTGACTTTTTGCAGGACGCTGATGTCGGCGAGAGGATCGCCGGGAACAGCAATGATATCCGCGAGATAGCCGGGCTTGAGAGCACCGATTTGGTCTTGCCAGCCAAGCAGTTTGGCGCCGTTGAGAAGATCGGCTTGGAGAGCGGCGAGCGGAGTCATGCCGTATTTAACCATCAGGATAAATTCGCGAGCCTGCGTGCCGTGGGGAAAGGGGCCGACGTCGGAGCCGACGGCCATTGGGACGCCGGCGGCAAGTTGCTTGCGAAATTCCTGGGCGTGGAAATCTTGCATGCGGTGTTCGCGTTCGGCTTGCGCGGGTGTGGCGGCGTGTTCGGCGAAATATTCCGCGATCGCGAAAGTTGGAACGGCGAAGATTTGTTTTTCGCGCATGAGGCGCATGGTTTCGTCGCTGAGTTGGTGGGCGTGATCGATGGAAACAACTCCGGCGCGAGCGGCGTACAGAGTGCCGGGTTCACCGGTGGCGTGGACGGCGACGTGTTTGCCGGTGCGGGCGGCTTCTTCGACGGCGACGCGGAGTTCAGCTTCGGTGTACTGGAAAGGCGTGGAGAAGCGGCCATCGCGAAGCGCGTCGGGGCCGGTTTCGTAGACCTTGATGAAATCGGCGCCTTCTTTTACTTGCTGGCGGATGACGGTAACGAGTTCGGCGGCGTTGTTCGCGTAGGTCGCGTTGGAGAGGACGTGCTGCTCAGGATTGTAACGGATGGCGTCTTCATGGCCGCCGAGAATGTCAACAGCATTGCCGCTGATGCACAGGCGAGGACCGGGGATTGCGCCGTGATTGATGGCATTGCGAACAGCGGTGTCGGCCGAGCCCGCGCCTTCGGTGCCCATGTCGCGCTCGGCGGTGAAGCCAGCCATCAAGTCATCGCGAGCGGCGAGAAGCGCTGAGATCGTGCGCTCGGGCACGGACTCCTCGACGGTTTGCAGATCTTCCGCGCCGGGATGGAGGAAGAGGTGGACGTGAGCGTCTATGAGGCCGGGCATGAGAGTCGTGTCGCCTAGATCGATGATTTCGGCCCCTTGCGGGCGCTTGACGGCTGAACCAACCTCGACGATGCGCTCGTCTTGCACTAGGACTTCTCCGGGAGCGCTTATTTTCCCAGTCTCGGTGTCGAGGAGGCGCGCGGCATGCAACACAACGGCATGCTTGGCTGCGGGCGGGGGAGATTGGGCGAAGAGCGGCGAGAGGTAAATGCAAGCCAGGAAAACGAGAGAGTACTGCGCAAAAAGCCCCGATTTTGATTTCATAATGCGGGGATGATACCACTCCCGCGTTTAACTTGGATAAGGGCGCCGCAATTGATTCAACGCCAACCTGAATAGAACAGGCGGCGCTCGTCGTCCGTGGAACGATTTATTAACGCGGTTGAGGCTAGAGTTTCTGGAAAAAGTGGGCGACTTTTTTGCCGGCGGATTCGGTGTAGTAGACGGTAACTTTGGCGCCTTTTTCCGTGCCCTTGCCGATGTCCTTGACGGAAACGACCGTGTCGTGGCCTACGACTTGGAAGGTGTGCTCAGTTCCATCCGCGGCTTTCACCACAACCGTTTTTCCATCTTCGCTCACGTGAGTGACCGTGCCGTCGACGGCGTGCAGGCCGCCCTTGCCGACTTTCTCAACTTCGACAGCCGTTTCTTCCCCGCCTTTCGCGGTGTAATGAGCGACAACTTCAGAGCCTTCCGTGAGTCCGTGGAAGGAATCTTTCGCGCCAGTGGCAGTGGCTTGGGCGCCGCGGACAGTGGTCTTGGCGACAAAATGAAAGGTGTGCTCGGTGCCGTCGGCGGTTTTAACGACGATGGTTTTGGTTGCTTCATCGACCTTGGTGATCGTGCCGTGGACGGCAGAGACGACAGCCTCATCCGCGCGCGCGGGCAGAAGGAAGAGAGAAGCAACGGCGAGCAAGCGAAGCGAGTACTTGAACATGAGAACCTCCACCCCAGTATTCAGATTAGGTTGAATCGAGAAACAATAATACCGCAGGCGAGTAAGGAACTGTAGTGCAAACGGCGTGCGGGATTAGAAGGACGGAGGAAGCAGCCGGAGAAGCCAATCCGAGAGAGAAACCCGTCAGGGCGCGAAGCCTGGAAGAGACTTTTTTGCAGGTTGACTAACGACCATATTTCTGCAAATATCGAAATATGGCTGCCACCCAAACGAAGAAAAGCACGGAGCAGGTGACGAAGTTCGCCGATATGTTGTCGGCCATGGGTACGGAACCGCGGCTGCGCATCATGCAACTACTGCTATCGGCGCACCCGGAAGGGCTCGTGGTAGGCAACATTCAAGAAGAATTGGAAATTCCGAATTCGACGCTCTCCCACCATTTGGACAAATTGAAAAATGAAAATCTGGTGCAAGTGAAGCGAGAGAGCACCTTTTTGCGATATACGGCGAACACGGAAGCGCTTCAGGAGTTGATGCAGTTTCTTTATTCGGAGTGCTGCACGCGGAACAAGGCTCTGCGGCCGCGGGACATTATCGAAATCTGCCGTTAGGAGGGCGCGATGGATAACGCAAATATCGAGAACGCAGACATCAAGGAAATGGTACGGGAGAAATACGGGCAGGCGGCGCGGCGAGCCGGGGCGGGCGGGAGTTCGTGCTGCGGCGCGGCGCCAGCGACGGGAGCCGCGTGCGATCCGATTACTTCACATTTGTATGACGCCGCGCAGATGGAGCAAGTGCCGGAGCAGGCGCTGCAAGCTTCGCTCGGCTGCGGCAATCCGACGGCGCTGGCGAAATTGAATGCAGGAGAAGTCGTGCTCGACCTTGGATCGGGAGGCGGGATTGACGTTTTACTTTCGGCGCGGCGAGTGGGGCCGACTGGCAAGGCCTATGGCCTTGATATGACGGACGAGATGCTGGCACTGGCAAACGAGAACAAGCGCAAAGCGGGGGCTGAGAATGTGGAATTTCTTCGCGGAGAGATCGAGCACATTCCACTTCCTGACAATTCCGTGGATGTAATTATTTCAAATTGCGTGATCAATCTTTCCGCCGATAAAGACAGCGTGTTGCGAGAGGCGTATCGGGTTCTGAAGCCGGGCGGGCGTTTTGCGGTATCGGATGTGGTTACGCGAGGCGAGATTTCTCCGCAGATTCGGCAGAGCATGCTTTTGTGGGTTGGGTGCGTCGCGGGGGCGCTGGAAGAAGGGGAATACCGCGACAAGCTTGGAGCTGCCGGATTCGAGCAGATTGAGGTGGAACCGACGCGAATTTACCGCGTCGAAGATGCGCGGGAGTTTCTGTCGGAGAAAGGACTGGATGTGGACTCACTCGCGCCACAGGTGGATGGCAAATTCTTGAGCGCGTTCGTGAGAGCCGTCAAGCCGGTGTCAGCGAAAACGACGGAGAGTTGCTGCGGATCTGCGTGCTGCAAGTGATGTCTCTGGCTTCATTATTCGAATCGCGGGAGTAATGTCATGCCAGCGCTCTACAACGTGCTTTTTCTTTGCACCGGAAATTCGGCACGGTCCATCATGGCCGAAGCCATTCTCAATCATAAGGGTAGGCCTAACTTCGCAGCCTACAGCGCGGGCAGCCACGCTTCGGGAATTGTGCGACCCGAGGCGCTCAAGCAGCTAGAGACTTCGGGATTGCCTACCGACAGCCTGCGCAGCAAAAACTGGGACGAATTCGCAAAACCCGGAGCGCCGAAGATGAACTTCGTCTTCACCGTTTGCGACAACGCTGCGAAGGAAGTCTGCCCAATCTGGCCGGGACAGCCGATGACGGCGCATTGGGGCGTTGCCGACCCGTCAGAGGTGAAAGGCACGCCGGAGCAAATCGCGCGGGCTTTTCGGGATGCATTCCTGCTTCTTGACCGCAGGATCAGTCTCTTTCTCTCATTGCCTTTCCAAAGTCTCGACAAACTGGCGATCCAAACCGAAGTTGACCGCATCGGGAAACAATGAAATCAAATCTGCGCGCCCGAATCGTCGCGGAATTCCTGGGAACAGCGTTTCTCGTGGCCGCTGTTGTTGGTTCAGGAATTATGGCGGAACGGCTCGCCAGCGGAAACGCTGCTTTAGCTCTGCTGGCGAATACGATCGCCACTTGCGCAGCGCTGGTGGCATTGATATTGACGTTCGGGCCGATATCCGGCGCGCACCTGAATCCGGTCGTTTCCGTGGCGGACGCGATGGAAGGCGGTTTGGCTTGGGCCGAGATGCTTCCTTACGTTGCCGCCCAAATCTTCGGCGGGGTTTGTGGAACGATTGCAGCGCACGCCATGTTTGGCCTTCCCTTGGTTACACTGTCCCGCCATGTGCGTAGCGGACCAGCCCAAATTTTCAGCGAGTTTATCGCGAGTTTCGGCCTTCTATGCGTGATTTGGGGATGCTCCAGATCTCGCTCGAACGTGGTGCCGTTCGCAGTCGGGAGCTACATCACGGCTGCGTATTGGTTTACGTCCTCGACGTCTTTCGCCAATCCTGCGGTGACGATTGCGAGATGTCTGAGCGACACGTTCGCGGGGATTCGGCCTGCCGATGTTCCTCTCTTCGTGGTGGCCCAATTTGCGGGAGGAATCGCGGCAACCTTTCTGTTTCGCTGGCTTGTTCCAAGCCTGCCGTCGAGGGCGAAGGATGTTCTGGTGCGCCACGGCGCTGAACTCTGATCTTGCATGCGAAATGGTGGACAAGAGTGAACGCAGTTCGAGCCATTCGAACAGCAAAACTTAAGATTGCTCGCTGAAAATTTGGTGCGGTCGAGTGGATTCGAACCACCACGGTATTGCTACCGCCAGCCCCTCAAGCTGGTGCGTCTGCCAGTTCCGCCACGACCGCACAGAGGTGAGGTAGACAGTTTAACTGCCAGTGAGAAAGGCCGCAAGCCCAGCCAGAGAACGCGGCAGCAAGCCGGTCCCCAAAGTCCACTCAAACCAATTAGGAAGCAGTTCTCGCTTGCGGGACAGCCGTTCCGCGAGGAGTGAGAACTGCCAACAAGATGGCCACAATTGCCAAGGCGGGGATATCCCCCAGTAGATGCCCGTGCTCGGACGGCGCCTTGAAAGCCTGGACGGCCATGATTCCTGCATGAACGAGGCTCGACCAGACTGTGAACCAAATCAGGCTGCGGTGTTGCAATGGATTGCGAGAAGCAATGAGCAGGAATATCCCAAGAGTGGCGTAAACACCGAGGATCATTTGTTCGTACTCGGGTTGGTTGGGTTGCCACCGCCAGCCCGACGGCCACAAGGACATCATCAAGGGGTAGACCCCGAATATGAAGATCAAGCCAGTAAGGATCAGGACATACCGAAGTAAACGAACGCTGGAATCACCGCTCATGCGTCTCTCCTTAGAATGAGTTTCGGGAGCCGAGGGAAATTAGCGGGGAGAGTAATCCCGATCGTTCGCGAAGTCAATCAGGCAACGATGGCGAGGTGGGCCCCACGCAGAACTGGCGAGCGCGCAATAATAAGGCGCGCCGCTATCGCGAGAGCTACGGTTTCTTCGGCGGTGTTGTGGCCGGCTGCAAAGGAGCAGGTTGCGACGAAGCGGGCGCGGTGCTTGAAGCAGGTGGATTGCCCTGGGGAGCAGGCGTTTGCGGCCCTGGCGTTGGCGTGGCTGGAATTGTTGCGGGCGTCTTCACGGGGGCGGGCTTGGAGACTTGACGCAGCACCGAGCCGCCTTGCTCGACCGCTTTGTCCGTGCGCAACACGAGGGCCAGGGCACAAATCATGAACATGATGGCGCACCACGTGGTGGCCTGCGAAAGAATCGTGGCGGCTCCTCGAGGACCGAAAGCGGTCTGGCTGCCTGCGCCGCCGAACGCGCCGGCGAGGTCAGCGGCTTTGCCACTCTGGAGAAGAACGACGATGATCAAGACGAGGCAGTTCATCACGTAGAAAATCGTGAGCAATGGGCCCGCCCAGCGGAACCCGACGACAACAATTGCCAAACCAATCAGAATAGCGATAGTCCACTTCATCCAACCTGGCATTTCTATCTCCCTGCGCAATCTCGTACGATGCTTGCGAACGATTTGGCGTCGAGGCTCGCCCCGCCTACCAAAGCGCCATCGAGTTCTTCCTGCACCATCAATCCCTGAATATTGTCAGGCTTGACGCTGCCGCCATAGAGAATCCGTAATGCGGAGGCGTGAGCAGCAGAAAACTTTTCCTCGGCGCACTTACGGATGAGGCGGTGAGTCTCCGCGGCAATTTCCGGAGTGGCCGTCTTGCCGGTCCCGATGGCCCACACTGGTTCGTACGCTATCAGAATACGGGAGAATTCATCGGGGGTCAACGAACCGGGACCATTGAGGAACTGAGTTCTGCAGACTTGCTCTGTAGCGCCAGCCTCGCGATCATGCAGCATTTCGCCGATGCAGACGATGGGAGTAAGGCCGGCGGCGAGGGCGGTTTTGGTCTTCTTGGCGACGGTTTCGTCGGTTTCGCCGAAGAACTGTCGTCTTTCCGAATGGCCAATGATGACGTAGCGGCAGCCGACTTCCACTAGCATTTCAGGGGAGATTTCGCCGGTGAAGGCGCCTTCTTTTTCCCAAAAGACGTTTTGTGCGGCAATGGCGATCTGCGTGCCGCGAGCGGCTTCGACGGCGGCATGAAGGGCCGTGAAGGGCGGAGCGATGACGATGTCGCACTGCTTGATGCCGTCAACGAGCATGGAGAAGGCGGAGAAAAAGACCTGAGTTTCCGTTTCCGTCTTGTACATCTTCCAATTTCCGGCAATGACGCGGCGGCGGGTTAGCTTGCCGGCCGCGATGGTCATTTCCTCAGCGGGGTTATCGGTCAAAGCTTCGACACCGGGAAGTTTGGCGCCGGCCAGAAATTCGAGCGAAGCGCCCCCTCCGGTGGAGATGTGAGAAATTCTGTCGGCGACGCCGGACTGGTGCACGGCTGCGACGGAATCGCCCCCGCCAACGATGGATGTGGCGCCCGCGCTGGTGGCGGCCGCGACGGCTCTGGCGACTTCGAGCGTTCCATTTGCAAAAGCGGGCATTTCGAAGACGCCCATGGGGCCGTTCCAGACGATGGTCTTGGCTCTCGAAATTTCCGCAGCGAAGGCAGCAGCGGTTTTTGGTCCGATATCGAGACCCATCTGATCAGCGGGCGTGGCAGAGATATCGACCGTGGATGCGGGCGCGGTGGGTTTGAATTCGGGAGCGATGACATGGTCGACTGGCAGCAGCAGCTTGAGGTTGTTCTGCTTGGCGTCAGCGAGAAGTTTGCGCGCGTGATCCAGCTTGTCGTCTTCGACTAGAGATTTTCCGATGGGCAAGCCCTGTGCTTTGAAAAATGTGTAGGCCATTCCGCCGCCGATGAGCGTGGCGTCGGCAATTTTCATGAGATTTTCGACCACTTCGATCTTGTCGCTGACTTTTGCGCCGCCAAGAATCGCAACGAAAGGGCGCGTGGGATTGCTGAGGGCTTTGCCGAGATAGTTGAGCTCTTTCTCCATGAGCAGGCCGGCGGCGGACTGCTTCACGAAGCGCGTGATGCCCACGACGGAAGCATGGGCGCGATGCGCGGAGCCGAACGCGTCGCAAATAAAGAGCCCATCGCAGAGGGAGGCGAGTTGCTTTGAGAATGCTTCGTCGTTTTTCTCTTCTTCGGGGTGGAAGCGCACGTTTTCGAGAAGAAGAATTTCGCCGTCGCCGAGAGTCTTGCTCTTGGATTCGGGGACCGCACCCACGCAATCGGAGGCAAAGCGAACGGGTTTGCCAATGAGCGATTCGAGTTTTTTCGCGACCGGGAAAAGAGAAAATTTGGAATCGGGACCGCCTTTGGGACGGCCGAGGTGCGAAGCGAGTATCAGGCGGCCGCCTTTTTTAACAGCGAGTTGAAGCGTGGGAAGTGTTTCGCGAATGCGTGTGTCATCGGAGACGACACCGTCCTTGAGAGGGACGTTGAAGTCCACGCGGATGAAAACGCGTTTGCCGCGGAGATCGAGGTCGTTGATGGTGAGTTTATTCATGAATTCGTGACTCGTGATTCGTTATTTTTGATTCCTGAGACAGACGGGCCGGTTCGTACGAGATAAAGAATCCCCGCGCACAAATAGCCGATGGGCGGGCTAGAATTTCGCCGCCATGAATTTGATGAGATCGCGGCAACGGCAGGAATAGCCCCACTCGTTGTCGTACCAGGCCAGAACCTTTACGCAGCGATCGCCGACGACTTTGGTATAGCCGGCGTCGACGATGGAAGAGTTGGGGTTGCCTTTGAAATCGGCGGAGACGAGTTCTTCCTCCGTGTAAGCGAGCACGCCTTTCATGGGGCCGTGGGCCGCGGCTTTCAGAGCGGTGTTGACGGTCTCGACAGTCGCCGGCTTCTCTACAAAAACGGTGAGGTCGACGACGCTGACGTTCGGCGTTGGTACACGCATGGCGTAGCCGTCGAGCTTGCCTTTCAGTTCTGGAATGGCGAGATGGAGGGCTTTGGCTGCACCAGTCGAGCTCGGGATCATGTTGATGGCAGCGGCGCGCGCGCGGCGGAGATCCTTGTGGGGTAGATCGAGAAGCTTCTGGTCGTTCGTATAGGAGTGGATGGTGGTCATAGTGCCGCTGTGAATGCCGAAGGTGTCTTGGAGAACTTTGGCGACTGGAGCCAGGCAATTCGTGGTGCAGGAGGCATTGGAAACCACGTGATGCTTCGCGGGATCGTAAGTCTTGTCGTTGACGCCGAGAACGAGCGTCGCATCGGGGCCGTCGGCCGGCGCGGAGATAATGACTTTCTTGACCGGGCCGCGGAGATGCTTTTTTGCGTCGGCGCCCTTGGTGAAAAGACCGGTGGACTCGACGACGATGTCCGCGCCGACACTGGCCCAATCGATTTCGCCTGGATCTTTTACCTTGAAAACCTTGAAAGACTTGCCTTCGACGGAAATCGAATCGTCCGTGTGGGTAACGTTATGCGGGAGATTGCCAAGGATGGAATCGTATTTTAGCAGGTGTGCGAGGGTCTTGGCGTCGGTGACGTCGTTGACGGCGACAAACTGGATGTCCTTGTCATCGAGCGCGGTGCGCATGATGTTCCGTCCGATGCGGCCGAAGCCGTTGATGCCGACCTTGATGGGCATACTTCCTCCGATGGGATTTGTGAGACAGCGGCGGGCTCTCTAGCGAGAAACGACCGCAATGCCGAACCCAAAATGCTATGGGCTGCGTAAAGAAAAGTCAACGCGAAGCGAGAGGGTCGATTTCCATTGCGAATGTCACGATTCTTTCGGTGCAAGTAAGGCGAAGTTCTATTGCGGGTACTGCTTGATGTTGGTTACGCGGTCGCCGTTGAAGCGGACGAATACGGTTTTCGATGGCGGCTGGCCGTAGATCCAGTCTTCGATGTCGTTGCCTTCGTTGTCGCGTTCACGAATTTTGTGGTCGGGCTTGCCGATGGCGGCTACCACTTGTTCGCGGTCCATGCCGACGATCGGCCGGCGTTCCTGAATGGCTTTCCGCATCTCCGGAGGTAACGTATCGACCCACTGAACCGAGGCGGACCGCTGTCTTGAAAAATCGAGAAACGGCGCAAGGAGCTGCATCAAGTCGTTCGGGCTCAGATCCGGGACCGGCTTGCTGAAATCGAGATAAATGGTGCTGCCCTGCCCAGGCTGAAGCCCGGGTGGGCCGGTCTCTTCCTGTTCGGTAGTCGTACGAGCGGTCGGAATGCCGGCCATTTCAATGTGGAGGCGGTCCCGCAGGCGCTTCTTGCCGCGTCCGCCCCCATTCAAGTCCACGATAATCTGATGGTCGCGAAAATCGAGTTTGGTGATTTGTACTTTGTCACCATTGTTCACGGCAGCGCCGTGAGTAGCAAGGGCGCGTTCGAGCAAATCCACCTGGAGCGGCTTGCCCACGTAAACGATCAAGCCCTCCTTGCCAGCAGGAAGCGATTTCGTGGCCTTGGCGAACTCGCCGGAAACGTAACGAATGAGTTCGAGTTTCGAAGACTCTTGCAGTGTTGCGCTCTTCGGCTTGGCCGGCGTTTGGGAATCGCCCTGTCCATCGAGCGCGGTGTCGGGGAAAAGAGAAATCTCCTCGCCAGACGGAAAAACAACGTTGGGCTGAGCAGGCGGACGAAGACTGTTGACGCGGGGAATGTCTGCGTCAGCCGTCAGGAAGAGAGTCAAGCTGAGAATGAGCCGAGTAGCCATGACTGATGTTGGCCAGCCGCCTTGGGGCCAGCGCCCCCATTATATTACGAAATCATCCCCCACATCCTATGATGCGGGAAACGGACATTACGACCGCCGCCGCCCCCAGGGATTTACAGCGCCGTAGAGATGCCGAGAGAACTTGGTAAAGTCGGCCCTCGAAGCTTCGAGGGCTGTCCTGGCAGGGTGAGCCAATCGCGAATAGCCTAGCGGGAGATCACCTGGACGCCTTGGCGGTCAATCGTTACGGGCAGAACTTCCCCGCCAGCCTCGACAATAGCTGCTTCCACGCGCGTGCGCGCATCCGGCTCGATTAGCATGACGACGCAACCCCCGCCGCCCGCGCCGCAAACTTTTCCGGCGAGGCCGCCGTTCCGCCGCGCACCCTCGATGACGCGGTCTATCGTCTTGGTCGAAATGGTCGGCAGATTCCGCTTGCGGAAAGACCATTCTTCCCGCATCAAACGCCCTGCTTCGTACCAGTCCGGCTTCTCCATGGCGAAGCGCATCTTTTGAGCGACTTCCGAGATTCGCTCCAGGCTATTCTGCACGGCGCGTTTGCCGCCGATCTGCGCTTTGAACACTTCCCAATTGTTGATGCCATGCTGGCGCGGCTTGCCTGTGTAGCACACCACGATGCGGCGCTCCAGCTCGTCGAGATTGACGCGCAGCTCGACTCGGTGCTCGCCGCCAGGCGGGAGTTCGATAGCAGCTGCGCCCCCAAAGGCTGGCGGGTAATGATCCTGCGTGCCGGTGGGGACGTTGATGACGATCGCCTCAGCGTCGCGGCTAATGTGGATCCAATCCACCTTGCTCTTCCCCGCTCCGGTATAGCGGTCCAGGGCCGCGCAAATCGCTACCGCCATGGCGCTCGAGCCGCCGATGCCTGCGCCGTTCGGCGCTTCCGAATCCGTTGTGAGCGTGAAGCCGCCCTGCGGCTGAAAAAATTTGACGATTTCCGCAAGAAGCGGCAGCTTATAGCGCTTGGTCTTCACGAGCGCGGCAAACGATGCAAAGCTCTCTTCCCGCTTGATGTCGCGGGAAACGAGCTTGATGCGCTCATCCCAGGGCGCATTCGTTTGAATCACGCAGGAGGCGTAGCGCGAAATAGCCGCGTTCAACGTAACCGAGCCGGGATGAAACAGGTAAAGCGGCCAGATGTCGAGTGTGCTTCCGGCAAAATCAACGCGCGTCGGTGCCTTGGATTCAATGATCATGAGTGTCCGCTAAATGGATTTTGGCGTGCCGTTAGTCGAGCCAGTTTGCAGGAATCAACCAGCAAGCTCAAGCAGAGTTGGCGTTCAGAAAGGACAAACAGATACGGGTCGCGCGCGGACCGCTAGCTCCCTGCACCGCCTGCGGACGCCGTTCGGTTTCGAACCATGAGCTGCGGCCCCGCGTCTTTTTTGTCCTTGGCGAGAGCAGGGTTGGGTTCAAAGCAGCGGCGGCACCGCGCTTCATACATTCCGCCGGCGCCCACGACGATCAGCTCTTCGCTTTCCACAAGTCGTTGCGTGTGCACAGCGGGATTGCCGCAGCGCATGCAAATGGCGAGCAGTTTCGTGATTTCTTCAGCAACAGCGAGAAGCCGCGGCATGGGTTCGAACGGGCGGCCGCGATAGTCGGTGTCGAGTCCGGCAACGATGACGCGCTTTCCCAGATTGGCGAGTTTGGTGCATACGTCCACGATCTCCTCGCCCAAAAATTGCGCCTCGTCGATGCCAATGACTTCGGTGCGAGGCGACAACTTATCCATGATGTCGGAGGCTTTGGTGACATTATCCGAAGGAATGCCCAGCCCCGAATGCGAAACGATTTCGTTGGCCGTGTAGCGTTCGTCAATCGCGGGCTTGAAGATCTGCACGCGCTGCCGCGCAATCTCGGCGCGGCGCAGCCGGCGGATCAACTCTTCGCTTTTGCCGGAAAACATCGGGCCGACCACGACTTCGATCCAGCCCATATTGCCTTTGACAATGTCCACTCTGGTCGCTCCTGACTGCCCTGCTGTAAATTCTAACCCGCGGTGCGCGCGGCCCTGCCATACATCTTCGCATTATAGAACGGCGCGAACGCCGTGATGACAGCGATGCGGAAAGAGTCGTCCCGGTGGATCAGATCTCCCGAGAGGACGCCCCAAGCGCCCTGCTCGTCACGAATGCCGACGGCGCCTGCAAAACGGTCGATGGCATCCGACAGATCGAAGCCGCGCTCAAGAACTTCGTGGGCGAGCTCCTCTGGTAGTTCGATGCCGCCGGAGCGGCCATAGAAGCCCCGCGCGCCGTCGCTCACGTAAGCCCAGCTCTCCAGGAAGACGCGACGGCTTCTGTCGTCCTGCAAAACCTCGAGGCCGCCTTCGAGGCCGACAAAGTAGCGCCAGCCCATGCCAGCTTCCCGGGCCATGCGCACGAGCGCTTCCACTCGCTGCCGGGCTCCGCGCATCAACTCTTCGCAAGAAGTGGGAGTCGGGCTTACGCCGCTTTCGACTTCCATCCCCACCACTTCAAAGTCGCCGTCCGGAACGAGCTTCGGCGCAAAGGCATTCAGAGCTTCCGTAACCGCCCGGAGCTTTGGCTTGCGAGTGCTGCCAACGGCAACGATGATCTTCTTCATGAAAGCAACAGTATGAAAGCAACAATGGGACGCGCTGATTCTAACGGGAACGGCGTGAGCATACCATGCGGAATTCGCAAGCCTGAGGAAAACTTGGCGAGACAAAGGGAGCGGCTGGCTGGGATCGAACTCGGTGTTGAAGTTCCTGGTAAGCA
>Ga0210395_10000524_pt1 | contig 30017 bp, 13 predicted proteins | sample IncBWH4OmetaG_FD_150861 | JGI IMG/M metagenome (GOLD analysis project Ga0210395, IMG submission 150861) | Forest soil microbial communities from Barre Woods Harvard Forest LTER site, Petersham, Massachusetts, United States - Inc-BW-H-4-O ... | reverse complement strand
CACCAAAAAGCAGTGGGACCATCTCTGGCGCACTCACGTTTATGAGCGACGCTTCCAACTCGCGGACGTTGGAATCGCTCGCCGGGATCGGCAGCGTGACGCCATACAGCGTCAACCTCTTCTGGAATGCCAGCAGTTCGGACATTGTGGGCTACAACGTTTATCGCAGCACCAGCGAAAGTGGCCACTATAGCAAGATCAATGGCACTTTGGACCCCAACACCGCGTACAAAGACGCTACTGTTGTTTCCGGCCATACGTATTACTACGCAGCCACGGCGGTGGACACAAGTGGGAAAGAAAGTGCAATGTCAACACCCGCGGAGGCGGTGGTCCCTTAGAGGTTGCCGGCGAGTTCCAACCCATTTTGGCGCATCCGCTCAAGAATGCACGCGCTGTACTTATTCACGCGCTTGGCCGTTGCTTCAGGGGGACCTGGGTTGGCGCTTCCGACTGATCTTAGCCCACTGGTTGACGGATTAAAATCCACCTCCACGACCATGAACTCGGCTGCCGAAAGGCATGGCGTTCGCTTTTCGCAACTACCCTCAAGAAGATCTCTCACGCTTGGGTTCCTCGACGTCTATTGACCCGGCGCATGTGATGAAATGCCGTTGACTTACTGAGCGGGTGTCCGAAAGCCGGTTCTATGTGGCTTGTATCGGCCAGTTCACGCGCGGGAAATCCTCTGTCTTGCATGCTCTGGTGGGCGACAGCGTACTGCCCACTGGAGTTGTGCCGGTAACCGCAGTTCCAACGATCGTCCGTTGCGGCTGCCATGCAATAGCTCGCGTGCGCTTTGAAGCAGGTGACCGGAGAGAGATTCCGATTAAGGCCGTTGATGCGTATGCTTCTGAAGAGCAGGATCCCGAGAACTCCAAGCATGTCGCAGCGCTGGAAATCTTTGTGCCGAGTCTGCTACTTGCGACGGGGATGTGCTTCGTGGACACGCCTGGATTGGGATCGGTATTCGTCGGCAATACAGCAGCGACGAAGGCATTCATTGCTCATATTGACGCAGCGATTGTAGTGATCGGCGCGGATCCTCCGCTGACAGGCCAGGAATTACTTCCTGTTTAGAGCGACGAATTTACGGCCCCCTCAAGCCTTGGATTCGACGATAGTCTTCCATTTCGCGGTTGGCCAGCTCGGACTTACCCTGCTTTCTATGGATTGAAGCGAGAAGCAGGTCAGCCTGTGCAGCCAGCGAAGTATTTTGCTCGAGCTTCAGCACGCTGGTGAGCGCCTGCTCAGCTGCGCTCGCATCAGCGGCGGCTAATGCGCGCCCCATCGAGTAGAGTGTTTCCGGCATATTGGGATGAAGCGAATCGGACCGCCGCAGTTCGACGGCGGCCTCTTTCATTTTTCCTTCCCGCACGAGCGCATCGCCCAGTCGAAACGCAGCCTCCGCACTGCCCGGATGCAACTTCGTCTCGGCGCGAAATTGCTCTTCTGCCTGCGGCCACTCGGCACGCCCAGCATAGATTTCCCCGAGTTCGAGGTGCAGGCCGGGCAAGTCGGGGCGGATTGCGATGGCCTGCTCGTACTCCCTCACCGCCTCAGGAATCATCTTCCTCTGGTAGTAACCCTGGCCTCGAGTCTGGTGGGCTCGCGCGGAGTTTGGAAACACCGCCAGCAGTCTTTCGCTTGATTGCGAGCCAGCGGCCGTTTCGGCGCGGCTCATATAAAAAAGAAGATCAGGATTGTCGGGATCGCTTTCCAACGCGGATTGCAGATTCACTATCGCCTTGGCAGGCTCGTCGTTTTCCAGGTGTGCAATTCCCAAAGCGCCCGCATCACGAGCAATCTCGAGATGAGGAATTGCCTCACCAGAATAGCCTTGCGCCAACAGCGCGTAACCCAACAACTGATGAACGGGAACAGAGTCGGGACTCAGCTCGGCGGCACGCTTCAGAGGCGCAATGGCCTCGGCAGCGTCATGTTTCTTCATGTAGGCATCGCCAAGGCGCAGAAGAACCTCCGACGAAGACGGATCCAATTCCGCAGCCTTGCGAAATTCGACCAAGGCGCGGTCGAGGTCCTTGCGGTTTTCCGCTTCGATGCCTATCTGCAGCAGCGCCTTCGCTTGATCGGCAGGTTGAGGCGCAACGGCCTGCGGCTGAAGAAACAAATGCAGGAAGAAGAGTACCTGGATCATTTCCGCTCAGGCTCCTTGATGGTAAGAAACTGATCTGCTGGAAGATCTCGCAAGGTCTGACGAATTCCTGACGGCCAACGGATTTCAATTTCTGCTTTTTTATTATCTCCCAAGCCGAAGTGCAATCGCTTGTCACTCGAGGAAAGATAACTTCCCGCGGCGGTTGCGAATCTCACTTGACCGTTAACCTGAACGCGCGAACCATAGCCATCGCGGTTGCTACTCGTCCCGCGAAGCGTAATCGTCAGCCAGTGCGATTTGCCGCCGCGATTCAAATAGAATTGCGGACTGTCCCCGAGTGAGGTCGTAACTGCGTCAATCCAGCCGTCATTATTAAGATCGCCGAAAGCGGCGCCGCGGCAGGCTACCGCCTGAGTAGGTCCAACATGCCCTCTTTCGAAGTGACCGCGATTGTTCAAAGCCAGCAAGGGAACGTCGCGGTACCGAAGGGAGTTGTCGTAGGAGTGCACGTTATCGAAAACATGGCCCTGCACGATGAACGCATCTTTCCAACCATCGTTGTCAAAATCCTCGAGGCCAACTCCCCACCCGGACGAGGTTCCAGAGAGCGCGCCGAATCCGCTTTCCAGTTCCTGCGCACTAAATGATTTGTTTCCGTCATTGTGAAACACGACGTAGGGCTCGTGGGGCAATTGCGTGATAAGAAGGTCAGGAAGGCCGTCGTTATCGTAGTCCTGGAAAACGACGCCCATTCCCGAGGGCATTTTGCCGGCATTGTTCAGGGCCGCGCCTGAATCAAGCGCAACTTCACTGAATGTGCCGTTTCCGTTATTGTGAAAAAGAAATTGCTCGGTCGCGTCGTTGGCTACAAAAACATCCGTAAAGCCATCTCCATCATAGTCGGCAAAGGCGACGCCCAATCCGTGTCCCTTTTTCGCAGCAATTCCGGAAGCCACACTTACATCCTCAAACGTGCCGTCCCCGCGGTTGTGGTAAAGGATGTTCGTGGTAGAGCCGAACTCGCCTGGAGGGCAATACATCGGCTCTTGGGTTCGGCCACAGGTCTTGCTCGTTTCCGGAGTCCAGTCGAGGTAGCGGGTTACAAACAGATCCAGCTTTCCATCGTTGTCGTAGTCAAAGAATCCCGCCGATACCGACCATCCGCCCGCCGCGACGCCCGCTTTCGCCGTAACATCGGTGAAAGTGCCGTCGCCATTGTTATGGTAGAGGATGTTCTTCCCAAAGTTGGTCACGTAAATGTCGGGAAAACCGTCGTTGTCGTAGTCCCCAACGGCAACTCCCATTCCGTAGTTGGTGTCACCGGCGTGCTGCAGACCGGCTTGCACGGTGACATCGGTGAATGTGCCGTCTTTGTTTTGACGGTACAGGCGGTTCCAGTATGCAGGGTTGTCCCGTTCGAAATGAACCGGACTGCGTAGCGGGTTCGGTACGTGGCCTGCGTTCACCAGAAAAATATCGAGCAGACCGTCATTGTTGTAATCAAGCAGGGCCACACCGCCGGGCATGGTCTCAAGCAAGTACTTGCGCGGGGTTGGCGAATTACGCAGGACGAACCCGACACCGTGGAGCGGCGTGAGTTGGAATTGGGGAGCACGAGCTACAAGTTGCGCAAAGACGGGGAGAGATGCCAGCACGAGCAGAATACCGCGTTGGCGAACAATCCTTTGCACTTCAGGCTACGGCTCCGCCGCTGTCGTCACTTCGCTGCTTGCCCGTGGCTGCTTTTCACTGATGCCCGCAATATGCGCCAGCGCAGTGTTAATTACTGAATTGTAGTGTATGAGTTTGTCTTGTGGATGGTCCGAGCTGGATTCGCTGGTGGTTGTTGCGAACGCTGGTGAAGACTCGGTTGCATGCATCGCCTCGATCAACTCCGGCAAAGCAGTGAGGTTCTTTTGTAACCCAGTGACTTCATCTAACGCAGTCTTTGGAAAATAACCGATGCGGTCGCCGGTTTGCATAGCACTCACGAGCCCGTCCGGAGACCACGCTACAGGCCAATTGGCGTTCAGCAGATCATACGTTTCGCGTAGCCGCGCCAGCTTGCCCGCGAATCCATCCAAGAGTGAACGATTATGCGCCATGTCCAGCCCAATGCGCAGAGAAATTTTGAGCGTGCTATTCACGGAAACGCGCGAAGTAGTCACAATCGTCGTCAAAGTATCGCCATCAAAGCGCCAGCCGATTGTGCCCTTTCCCTTTGCAAAACGTAACGGCTGACCATTTACGCTTACTTCCGAGGGGGGCCAGCTTCCAGAAAGTCTCAGTTCATAAGCACGCTCGGTTGGCATTCCCGGGTAGCGGCCTTCGACTGGCGCAACGCTGATATTCAACAAGGTCCCATCGCTATTTAACGACGCGCGAATCGGAGTCTGTGCGCTCTCTCCATACTCGTATCCAGGCGTGTCCCCCGCGTCCTCATAGACACGATACGTCGAGACCTGCCCATCGTTCATAGGAAAGATGCTTAAGATCAGCGGCTCTGTCGACGTTTTTGGAAAATGCGTTGGAGGTTGCATCGGAATGATGCTTCCCGCCTTTACATACACCGGAATTTGACTGAGAGAGAAACTTCGCTCCAGTGTTGCAGGGCCTTGCAGACGTGCTCCGGTATCCCACTCAATCCAGTCCCCGGGCGGAAGCCAGACCGTCGTTTTAGAGAGCTGAGAATCCTTTGCGACAGGCTGGGTTATTGGGTCGGCCAGAATGCTGTCACCGAACATGTATTCGTTCTTTGCGTCGTACGCTTCTGGGGCTTCCGGCCAGTCATAGTAGAGTGGCCGCAGGAATCCAACGCCGGTATCGTGGGTTTTTCTGGCTTCGGTGTAAATGTAGGGCTCCATCTCGTCACGACGCACGAAACATTGCCGCATCAGGTCAGAGTAGGGTTCGGGATACGCCCAGATCCGCCTCTCCGCTTCCGGATTCTTCGTGGTGTGAGTCCGCAGAATTGGGCTGAAAATTCCCCATTGAATCCAGCGCAAGAAAAGCTCGGGTTCAATGGCACCCGGCTGGTGGCCGCCAATGTCATGACTCCAATAGGTATATCCGACGTTCGCTGCCGTGGCCGTGAAATAAGGTTGAAATGCGAGCGAATCCCAGACGGAAATGGTGTCGCCGGAAAAGCCGATCTGGTAACGATGGTTGCCCAGCCCACCCCACCGATGGAACAGCAGTGCCCGCTTCTTCTCGCGTTCCTGGTCGGTGAAGAACACATAGTTCAGCCAAAAAATGGGATTTACGCCGGCAAGGTTTGTCGCGTCCTCTTGCTGCCAGTCGAGCCAGAAGAAATCGATCCCCTGATGCTCGAGGGGATGGATCACATACTTCAAGTAATTATCCGCGAACTTCCTGTCAGTGATGTCGAAGGGCACATATTGTTTGCTCGCAGGATCGATTCCCATCGAGCGTGCCATTGCAGGATAGCTGTCTTCCCAAGGTTGAATGCCGGACGCTGGATGAACATTGAGCGTGGTCTTCAGCCCTTGTTCGTGAACGCTCGACAGAAAGCTTGCCGGATCGGGGAACAGGAGTTTGTTCCAGGAATAGCCAGTCCAGCCAAGACGGTGGCCCGAGGCATCCATTTTGTTGTTACCAACGACCTCATTGAAGGTGGGATGCCAGTCGATATCCATCACCAGCACACTCAGAGGAATGTCATGCGTGCGGAATTGTTGCAGCAACTGTTCGAATTCCTGATCGCTGTAAGACCAGTAGCGCGACCACCAGGCGCCGAAGGCAAATCGGGGCGGCAGCGGGATTTTGCCGGCGATCTGAGTGAAGTCATGAAGAGCGCCTTTGTAATCGTGCCCGTAGCCGAAGAAATACCAGTCCTGACGGTCGCCCGCGGGACGCAGCATCACCCAGGGCCACGGGCTCTGCTCGCCCGCGGGAAAGCTGAAGTCGGCCGCATCGAAGAGCGGGCGGGCGCTGTCGTCCACGAGGGTCCAGCCCTCACGTGATAAGAGGCCGGGTTCCAGTTTCACTGCACCGCGGACAGTATCAAGAGTACGGGCCGTGCCCAGAAGATTGCCGGTGTCTTCGGTCCCCGGTTTCCATACGACTTCTTTCCCATTAAGGCTGAACGAAATCGTAAGATCGTTAGCGGTGAACTTACCGTCGGCATCGGTATCCGTGGGATCGTAAACCAGCGTCAATGCGCTGGTCTTCAACACCACGCGGTGGCCGGGTCCGATCTGCCGCGTGAATTGGGGAACGGGGAGCATGCGATTCACGAAGGCGAAAGATGCACGATCCTCAAACTTTCCGTCATTCGCCCATTCCAACCGGATGAGCTGAGGTGTAAGCACCGTGAACCGCACCGAGCCAGCTAGTACCACCGCGCGAGGATCGGCGACGGGGTTGTAGCTATTGGGAGCAACTGCCGCGTTCACGAGCGCAGTCCGCAGCGCAATCTGTAGGACTATGCCCAAAAAACACATGAATCTGAGCGAGGCAATGCCGCGAAGTAGATTTCTCATTTGCATCGATACCCAGGGTCGAAGGGACGGTTTACCTTGTCGGTTCAGAGTGCCTGGCGGATTCGAAATCCGCCAGGCATCGCTGAATGATGGGGCTTGCTAGAACCTTGGGGGCTACCAGTAGAATTTCCCGCCGAACTGGATGCTTCTTGCGGGATAGGCCGAAGTGATTGTTCCGAAATTGCTGTCGCCCAGATTGGTGTCTGGCTCGAAGAAGTCCGGATGATTGAATGCATTGAACATTTCGAAGCGGAACTGCAGCCTTCTCACCTCGCCGAGCCTCCAAAATTTTCCGATGCCCATGTCGTAGTTGAAGAATTTGGGCGCTCTCAGATTCGACAAGAATCGCGGAGCATCGCCAAATGTGTAGGCCGCAGGCTCGGCGAACGCCCCTGGATTAATCCAATCTGTGATGGACTGGTTCTGCGGAACTGGATTGACTCCCGCGAAAAGGTCGGGTCTCTGATTGAATCCGAATCCGCCTGTGTTGTTGGTCGCCGGATTAATGGAGAGCGGCAATCCAGATTTAGCGGTTAGAATCCCGCTCCATTGCCATCCACCAAGGACTGCATTCATGGGACGGCCCCAATGGTCGCCGACCAATTTGCCGGAACCGAATGGGAGTTCGTAGTTGTAGCTGATTACCAGGCTCTGCGGGGTGTCAGTCACGTCTACCGAGTGCTCCGCAGCGAGGTTATACGAGTTTCGCACCGAGCTTCCGCTGCCGGGGAAAGCCCATCCGGCTGCGCCCTGAACGTCATCCATAAACTTGGAGTAGGTGTAGGAAACATTCAGATCCAGCCCTGAATGCCAGCGGTGAGTGTAAGTGGCCTGCAGTGCGTTATAGGTCGAACCGCCTACGGCTGGGGGTGCCTCGGTCACGCTGCAGTATTCAGGGAAGCGGCGCAGCAACTGGCCCATAGGGACCGTGGGCTGATCCAGACCGCAGCCGCTGGAGGTTATCTGTCCGAAGAACGGATTGGCAACCGGGCTAAGCAACTGACTGCCAAGGCTGAGATCGGACGCGGGGATCTCATCCCACTCCAGGTATTGGGACAACACGTGGACGCCGTGGTTTCCAACATAACTGATGTCAATCAAGTCATTGTTCGAAAGCGAGTATTGAGCGCCCGCCATCCACTGCTGCACGTATGCAGAGGGGCGAACATTATTAACTACTGGATTCAAGCCGAAACCGACATCCGTCATTCCGCCTAACGAATTTCCTGTTGGCAGAATCTCCCCGTTCGGGAACGCACTTTGGCAAGGCGCGGACGTCGCGCCATTGCTGCAGTTCACCGCCGAGCTTCCGCTGAGAGTGGTAAATGGATTGAGTCCACTGTTAAGGCTTGTAACCCACGGCGTGCCCTGCGAGTAGCCGATGTTGGGACCGTTACCGTAGTAGTTGGGCACGAAAAAGATGCCATATCCGGCGCGCACGACCAGTTTGTCGAGAAGCCTGTACGCCGCACCGATTCTTGGGCCGAAGTTCTTGTGCTGGGTATCGTAGAGTCCACGGTTGTTGCTGCTGTTGAAGACAAGCTCGCCCGGATAGTTAGTGCCTACCGCGGCGCTGATCGGATTTACCGCGTTGAAGTCGAAATATTCCTGCGCATTGTATCTTTCGGATGGGGCGGCCTGGATTTCATAGCGCAGACCCAGGTTGATGGTGAGCTTCGCACTGACCTTCCAGTCATCCTGCAGATACAGGCCCAGCAGGTTCTTGTCGGTCGCGGGGAATTTATTGAAACCGGTCTGATCGGTTCCGCTGCCGACGCCCATCAGGAATGAAGCAAAACCATCGCCCGTTCCGGCGGTTGCATTCTGGGGATCAGGTCCAGCGGTAGACGTGGTCTGGAACTGCAGAACGGTATTCGCATAGTGGCCGCCGTCGATGCGGGCCCAAACATCCATGAGTCCGAATGACAGTTGGTGCTTGCCCTGAATCTTGGTGAAATCCACAGAACCGGTCCACAAGGTTTGAGGAACCATGTAGTTGTCGAGTCCGGCTTGCGCGCCCAGAGGCGCATAGCTCTGGGGCTGGACTTCAGGGAAGCTCGGAGCAATTCCGTCCACGAACGACGGCAAGCCCAGCGCGGAAGACTTATACCCGAAACTCTGCGTCACCGATTGCTCGACATGGCGGTTCACGCCCAGATTCGCATTCATGGTCAACGTCGGGTTGAAAATGTGGGTGTATCCGACATCCACGCTATATCGGTTGTTGGGAGCAACGACGCCGGGCCCTCCTGGATCGGAAGCCCCGTAGTACGTGGGGAAGTTAATCTTCTGCTCGTACTTCTGCGACCAGCGCCCGAAGAGGCGATCATTAATAGATAGGTTGTAATCAATACGCCCCGAGTACTCGTTCGAGTGCGCCGCGGCAGAGGATGCCGAAGTGAAGTTGTTGATGAGCGCGCTCGTGGACGGGGTCGGCCAGTAATTCCCGGCTGCAATATTGCTGGCAATCGAATCCATCAGGCCGGTGGGAATAACGTTGGTGACGCCCAAACCGGTTGCGATATTTCCGGAAACAGGATCGCGGATGTACTCGGTCGTCGCTCCGGGGGCGGTACAGGTGACATGGTCTCCGGTTACGCTGTCGGTGCCTCCGCAGGTGACCAGCCGCGTGCTAAATGGGTTGTAGATTTCGCCGCTATAGATCGGCCGTCCAAGATAATCCGTTCCGGTCTGAGCGCCCAACGAAGCTGTAAAGATGCCCGTTCTTTCGTTGTTTGTGGGCATCGTGACCGGACCGAAAGTAGCGGGCGTCGCCTGCCGCAGACCTTCGTAGTAGGCGAAGAAATAGAGCTTGTTTTTAATGATGGGGCCGCCGATCGTGCCCCCGAACTGGTTTCGGTGGAATTGCGGCTGGCTGCCATTGTTGAAAAAGTACCGGGCGTCATAGTCACTGTTCCGGTAAAACTCCCAGGCGTCGCCGTGGATCTGATTCGTCCCTGACTTGGTGACCACGTTAATGACGTTGCCGCTGCTCCATCCATACTGTGCCGTGAACGCATTGGTCTGGATTTTGAATTCCTGGACGTCATCGAGCGAGGGGACGTAAATCACGCCGCCCCAGTCCAATCGCGTGTCCCAAGTACCATCTAGCAGATATTGCGCGGTGCCGAAGAATGTGCCGCCAAAGTTGAGAAACGAAACATCCTGGTCAGCGCTCCCCGAAATGCCCGGAGCTCCCACAACCTGCTCCTCGGCGGTATTGCTCACCGAGGAGTTCAACTCGGCGAGGCTTATGATGTTGCGCAGGTTCAACGGGGTCTCCGCCAATTGTCTGGCTGAAATGTCAGAGGAGATGTTCGCGTTGTCCGCATTAAGAAGCGGAGCTTGAGCAGTAACTTCGATGGTTTCGGACGTCGCTCCTACAGCCAGCCGCACATCTTGACGTGCGGTCTGACCTGCATCCAGCGAGAGGCCATGCTGTTTAAAGTCCTTGAAGCCGGACACGCTGACTTCCAAGGTATAAACGGCGGCCGGGAGCAGAGTAAACGAGTACAGACCGTCCTCTTGAGTCACAAAGTAGCGACTGATACCGTTTTGCGCGCTGGTGAGGGTGACCTTCGCATCTTTCAATGCCAGGCCGGTGGGGTCAGTGATCGCGCCGCTCAGGGTTGCGGCCACCTGCTGATTTTGAGCCTCAAGGTAGCTGCCACTTAGGAATGCAGCGAGAACCGCGAATACGAAGCATGCCTGACAACCCATTTTACGCAACATTGGTACCCTCCTGTGCTTCTTGCTTGATCGCTTGTAGCGCGCTTATGCGGACTAGAGCGGGGCTTTGGGCGCGCGCGGAAATGCATAATGCGGCACCAAACCCGAGCCGCGATATAGTGGGGTCGCCGTTAGAAAATAGCAAGCGTTTACAGGTAAGAGACAGGGGATAAGAAGGATAAATCGATTTCGTAGCTGCTTTCTCCTTTGATTTCAGATGCTTCCGAGAACGTTAAGAAAAGGGAGAAAAGATAGTTCGCGTTGAGTTTTACGGTTGAACTCGCTTGGTGAGGCGCAGTAGTATCCTCAAAACAGAGTTCGCTCGCGACAGTATCCTGTTTGGTCACACCGTGGCGACACTATCGGAAGGCCGGAATCCATTGATACCAGAGCCCGTCATTGAGAACTGGACTCCGTCCAGCGAACTGGAAAAGGAAGCGGTTCAGCAACAGCTGGAACGGCTGCTGGCCTCTACTCTTTTCCATTCCAGCAAGCGCTATGCCCAGTTCTTGAGGTTCGTAATCGGGCGCACGCTGGAGGGCCACGGACATGATCTGAAGGAGCGAATCCTCGGCATCGAGGTCTTTGATCGCCCGCCGGATTACGATACCAATATTGATCCGATCGTTCGTGTTACGGCCGCGGAAATCCGCAAACGCATCGACCAGTACTATCACGATCCCAAGCATAGCCAGGAAATTCGACTTTTCCTGCCCTCCGGTTCCTATGCGCCTCAGTTCTCCTGGCCTGGCTACCCGAACGGATTGGCGGTAGCCCCGTCCGCGCCACCAAACGGCTCCTCAGTTGCCCCTCAGACTGTGACGGAATCTGACAAGGCTAAGCCTGTCCCACATCGATGGATCTCGACAAAAGCGCTTCTCCCCGTCACTATCCTTGCGATCCTGGTGACGATTACAGGGGCGGGCATCTGGTGGCGAGCATCCCGGCCGACGATTTTGCGAGAGTTCTGGGCACCGTTTGTGAAGTCTCCCGATCCCGCTCTGTTCTGTATAGCCGACCAGGTGCAGTATGCAAACATTCAGCTGCGTGATGCCGCCGACCCGCAAAAAGAGATCACTCTTCCCGACACTATGGTCACCGTGATCATTGACGATCTGAATCCTCTGGTGAACATCGCCGGGACCTTGCGCTCGTATAGCAAGAATTACCGCGTGCTTGGGGAGTCCACGACCAGCCTCACGGACCTTCGCCGCAGCCCTTCTGTCTTCATCGGCGCCTTCGACAATAGTTGGACCTTGCGGCTGACCTCCGCGCTGCGCTTCCATTTCGTGAATGATCCCCCGATGTCCAAACTCTGGATTGAAGATCGCGAGCATCCTGAGAAGCGGGAATGGCTGCTGGACCGTTCCCAACAGAAGACAGATAACTACAAAGATTACGCCATCGTCGCCCGGTTCATCCCCCCCGATACCGATCAGTATGCGGTGGTTGCAGCGGGAATCAATCGCGGTGGAACGGTGGCGGCGGGCGAATTTCTCGTCGACGAACATCGGATGCAAGAAATATTGGCGCACGCTCCCCAGGATTGGCAGACCAAAAACATAGAGATCGTGCTCGAGACCCAGGTGATCCAAGGGCGTTCCGGCCCCCCTCGCGTCAGAGCGATCCACATTTGGTGAATCATCCTTCTTACCTATTGCGACACTGCGATCACAGACTCTTTCAACACCCACGCCTGGTTAACGCCATCCAGTTTTCAGACTGTTTCGCGGAACAGCGAATTGACCAGAATTCGGGGAACACTCCTCCGCAGATGTCGAGTTGAGTGAAGCTTAATTCCCGAGTGGCTTCTCCAATCTGGTTAGGGACCAAATGCTCTCTCCTCGACTAATCTCTCCTCTGCTTCGATCGTTGACGCAGATCGCGTCCAGCTTTTTTGGTGCAAGTGTCTTCTGTACGTCCTAATACGGCGTGACATAAGTATTCGTCAGTACGATCGAATACAGGAAGTTCGAGGTTAAGTCGGCGGCGGCACCGTTCTGCTGGAACGGAGTGCCGTTGTAAATCAACCCAGGTTCGTTCTCGAAGATGCCGACGGCAACATTGTTGCTCGAAAGCGCCTCCAACCCACCGAGGAAGCCTGCCCCGAAAATATAGTCGCCGCCGCCGGTCGTGGTGAACGGAGTATCGGCCAGAGTGCTCACATCCACGGTATTGGCGGTGCCGCCGCCGAAGCCACCATTGGTATCGGTGATACCCGTCACCTGCCATACGGTGTAGGTAAGCTGGGGCGTGATGACGGCCAGCGGTGAGTAGATGGAATTTTTAATCGGAGCCGGAGCAGTACCGCCGTTGAGCGGTATGGAGACGGCCGAGTACGCGATAGTTGGGGTCGTAGGCGACCCGGTCGAGTTCCGCACGGTCACGAACAAAACGTCGCTAGAGGAGCCGCTGCCGCTCGACGGAGCCAGGAAAACTCCTTGCAGCGTATCACCGGCGGGGTAGGTGGCGAGCGTGGTCGGGGTGGTTGTGGTTGTCCCGACCGGCACGGTGTAGAGAGTTGCTGTGGCCTTGGTCGGATCCAGGCCGCTGCTGGTGTCGGGTTCGGAATAATATTCGAACACCAGAAGGGAATCGTTGCTGCCGATCAGCTGATAGTTCGTGAGGGCAGTCGAGCTTTCCGGGACGAAGGCTGGCGTCGTGTAAAGCAGCTTGGGAGTTCCGCCGGTGAGCGCGACCTGCTCGTACGAAATGGTGGTGCTGCTGGCGCCGCTGTTGAGGACTGAATAGTAGAGGTTGTTGTCGTCCTGTACGGCGGTGCTGATGCTCGCGGTCGCGACGTCCTGGATTGACGTCACGGCAAGAGTGGAACCATCGATGCGATACAGGGAAGTCGACCCGCCGGTGGTAGTCGCCGACTCGAAAATTCCGGTCGTGCTTAGTGTGGCCTCGTCTAGAACGCCCGAAACATAGCTGGTATTCGACAAACCGGTGATCAATTGCTTTGGAGATGTAAAGGTGTCGTCCGCATAGAGATCGAGGGAATTGGTGGCGGAATCGAAGACCAGCAACCCGACCAATTTGCTGTTCTGGTAAATCCCGTTCATCTGGGTTGTGTTGAGGTTCACGACGACCGGGGCCGTGGTTGCTGAATCCGTGTAGTGCACGACCTCATAGGTGCCTCCGGTGGAGTTGCACTGCAGTGCGGTGCCAACCTGGATGACCACAAACACCGTGTCCGGCTCGGATACGTTGGTCTCAGAGTCGGAACTGATCGGGCAAATCTGCTGGCCTGAAGGCAACGACAGGCTGCTGATCTGGGTGGGCGTTGGGACGGTTGATGTGCCGGCCAGCGTCAGACCGTAAATCTTGGTGGTTCCTGAGGAATTGGTGTCGGCGTACATCATCAGCTGCGGCGAGTATGACGCAACCCCATTTTTCACGGAGATTTGCGTTCCTATGGCGAGAAGCTGGGTCGCGTCTGTAGTCACGAAAGTGGGAGCGGGCGACGATGCCAGCTTGTCCGATGGGATGATGAACAAACCCGTCTTTCCAGGCGGCGTCGATGACGGGATCGCAGTTGCGGAATATGGGATCCAATAGGCGCTGCTGCCTCCACCGCCGCCGGTGGAGCAGACGACCGCGACATTGGTCACGTTCGCTGAGCCCACTGTGCCGGAACCGTTCGTGATGGTGCAAGTTTCGCCCGTGGGCTCGGTGCCGACAGTGACGTCGTAAATGGCGCCGCTGGCAATCGGTGTCGTAAAGGTGAAAGAGCCGTTGGCACTTACCGTAAGAGCGTTTGTGCCGTTGTCGAGCAGTGTCACGGAAGTGCTGGCGCTCAAGCCAGAAACAGTTCCGCCGATTGTGAAGGTCTTCGCGGCGGAGCAAGCGACCACGACGTTGGTCACGTTGGCGGAACCCACTGTGCCCGAGCCGTTGGTGACGGTACAGGTTTCGCCGGTGGGTTGGGTGCCGACGGTGACGCTGTAGGTGGCGCCACTAGCCAGCGCCGTGGTGAACGTGAATGCGCCGTTGGCACTCACGGTGAGGGAATTGGTGCCGTTGTCGAGTAGTGTCACAGAAGTGCTGGCGCTCAATCCCGAGACAGTGCCGCCGATCGTATATTTGTTGGCTGTGCAGGCGACCGCGACGTTGGTCACGTTAGCGGAACCCACTGTGCCCGAGCCGTTGGTGACGGTGCAGGCTTCGCCGCTGGGTTGTGTCCCGACGGTGACGCTATAGGTAGCGCCGCTGGCCAGTGCCGTGGTGAAGGTGAATGGGCCGTTGGCACTCACCGTAAGAGAATTGGTGCCGTTGTCGAGCAGGGTGACAGATCGGCCGCTGATCAATCCCGAGACCGTGCCGCCGATAGTGAAGGTTTTTGCGCCCGCGCAGGCGACCGCGACGTTGGTCACGTTCGCTGAACCCACAGTGCCCGAACTGTTGGTGACCGTACAGGTCTCACCCGTGGGTTGGACGCTGACGGTGACCTTGTAGGCCTTCCCACTGGCTAGAGCTGTCGTAAACGTGAACGCGCCGTTGGCGGTGACCGTTAGTGCATTGGTCCCATTGTCGAGCAGCGTCACAGAAGCTCCGCTGTTCAGACCTGAGAGTGTGCCGCCGATGGTGTAGGTGTTGGCTTTGCAGGCGACCACAACATTGGCCACATTGGCTGCGACCACTGTGCCCGATCCGGCCGTGACCGTGCAGGTCTCGCCAGAGGGTTGGGTGCCGACGGTGACGGCGTAAGCGGTGCCGCTGATCAGCGCTGTAGTAAACGTGAATTTCCCGTTGGCAGTTACGGTGAGAGCGTTGCTGCCATTGTCGAGCAGCGTGACGGACCGGCCAGTGAGCAACCCGGAGACCGTTCCCCCGATGGTGTAGGTTTTGGGCACGCACGCGACCGCGACGCTGGTGATATTGGCCGCAACCACTGTGCCCGTGCCGCCGGTGACTGTGCAGGTTTCGCCGCTGGCTGGCACGCTCACGGTTACATCATAGGTAGTCCCGCTGGCCAGTTTTGTGGCGAAAGTAAATGTACCGTTCGCCGCTACCTTCAGCCCGCTCGCGCCTTTGTCGAGCAGGGTGACAGATCGGCCGGCAATCAAACCGGAAATGGTGCCGCCGATCGAGTAGGTGTTGGCTTTGCAGGCGACCGCGACCGTGGTGACATTGGTGGAAACAACTGTGCCTGTTCCCTTGGTCAGTGCGCAGGTCTCGCCCGTGGGTTGCGTGCCGATGGTGACCTTATAAGTTGTACCGCTGGCCAAAGCCGCGGTGAACGTGAAGGTGCCGTTGGCAGTCACCGTCAGCGAATTGGCGGCGTTGTCGAGCAGCGTCACGGAGCGGCCACTGATCAACCCGGAGACCGTGCCGCCGATGGTGTACGTGTTCGGTGTGCAGGCGACCGCGACGCTGGTCACGTTGGCGGCAACTACTGTGCCTGATCCTGACGTGATCAAGCAGGTCTCGCCCGCGGCCTGCACGCTGATCGTGACTGTGTAGGCCGTGCCGCTGGCCAGCTTCGTGGCGAAAGTGAACGCACCATTCTTCGCGACCTTCAGCGCGCTGGTCCCGTTATCAAGCAGCGTGAGAGAACGCCCGGTTACTAAGCCGGAAACAGTGCCGCCGACCGAGTAGTCGTTGGCTTTGCAGGCGACTGCGACATTGGTAACGTTTGCCGAACCCACCGTGCCCGTGCCGTTAGTGACTGTGCAGGTTTCGCCCGAGGGCTGCAGGCTTACGGTGACCTTGTACGCGGCGCCGCTCGCCAGCGCAGCGGTAAACGTAAAGGTACCGTTGGCGGTCACTTTGAGCGCATTTGCGCCGTTGTTGAGCAGCGTGACAGAACGGCCGCTGATCAACCCGGAGACAGTGCCACCGATGGTGAAGTTGGCGGCTTGCGCATAGGTCGCTGAGGCTAGAACTACCAGGCACGCGAAAAGAGTTGTGAACACCTTCGAACGATCAATGCGCATTGGAACCTCCGGCTAAGATCGCGGGCTAAGATCACGGGCCTCTCGTAAGAGGGTGAGCCATGGCCCATCAGGGCGTGGCGAAAAGCACTTAAATCTTTAAGTAGCGAGCGTTACAGACATTCACCGCCTGCTTTGAACCAACCTCTTCTGAACCAGCGTGTTCGTTGCCGAAAAGCTTGGGAACACGACATAAGACGACTGATTGGCGACTTCGCGTCAATCTATTGGGACCAACTATTGAGACCAAATTAATTCGGGCGGACAGTACTGCAAGCGTCTTTAACTCTGGGGGGAAGGGACTCGTAGGGGCAAAGACCTTGCGAGGGTACATTTGTTCCCAAACATCCGTCAAGTGAATAGATTATAAAATTGGCCGAAGCGAGGTAAGCCCTTCAATCAGGGTCGCTCGACTCGGCGGGCCGGCTGTAGCGGCATCCGGCGATTCGAATAAGTTCGTCGCAAGATTTTGCACACGGCATCCTCTGATTACCTGCCGTTGAGGTCGCTGGCTTTTCTCTGCGCGAAATTGTGCACCTCTTCGATTTCGCTAACTCGAGAATTACGCCGTTGCTGGGGCAATCCAGCATTCATAGCCTTGAGCATTAACCGCTTTCGTGAGAACTTGCCCAGATCAATCCGGCAGGTTGGTGCACGCTTGCCGAACCCGGTCGTTAACCGTTGGGCGGGCTGCCACTAACCGTTGGGTTAGCGGAAACTCGCGACAGCGGGCTTGTGTTCGAGACGCCGAAGCTCATGTCGTTCCTTTTCAATCACTTCCTAAATCCGAAGAATCCGGTTTCGTGTGGCCAAGGCTTGGTCGGTCGTTTGCATTACTCAAAAGCGAAACGAGGGCGCCATGAAAACCAAGACGAATATGAAGGCTGGAACCCGAACCTTCGGGCGGTGACGGTGGCAGCTAGCACAGACAAAACGGCCCAGTAAGACTCCAAGGAAATTGAAGCGAGACTGATGAGATTTCAAGAAAAGGAGAGCGTCATGAAGACCAAGACGAACGTGAAGGCGGGCTACCGCATCCAGTAATTGAAGATCCACCGGAGCGATTCTAAGAGAAGCCGCCCTGCAAGGCGGCTTTTTCAAGTTATAGCCGAGAGCAAGAATCAATTTGCGCGATCCAGTTCCCGCGGAAGCATTTCGGCGCTAAGATGTTGCGCCGGAAATTCCCCCCTGGTGACGGCCAGGATGTGTGGACGCTGTTGTTGGCAGTTGGTGACGGAGATCAATTTATGCCGAGTCCCTTTTTTCGCTCAGAGCGTTTTTTGGAGTCGGAGACATTTAAGCGCGGCGCATGGGGATTGCTGATCGCGGCAGTACTGCTGGGTCTGTGGGTCGCATGGTTCTTCCGGGCCCGAGTGGCGGTTTATGCGGTCAGCGAGACGGCCGACCTGGAAGTGGATCGCGCGGCGCATCCGGTCGAGTCGCAATACAGTGGCCGCGTAGTGACGAGCGCGCTGGCATTAGATCGCGAAGTGGAGGCAGGCGAAGTCCTGATCGAGCTCGACGCCGACGTGCAGAAACTGCAACTCACGGAAGAACGCACAAAGCTGGGAGCGTTGGGGCCGCAGATTCAATCGCTCGAAGATCAGATCGCTGCCGAACAACGCGCCTCGGAGCAAGAGCAGCAGACTGCCGCAGTGGCGCTGGATGAAGCTCGAGCCCATTTCCGGGAAGCGGACGCCGCGGCCCATCTTGCCGAATCGGAGGCGCAGCGTCTCAGCCAGATGTACAGCAGCGGCGTGCTTGCGAAAGCGGACTTCGAGCGGGCGCAGGCAAACGCCGCTGAGAGGCGTGCCGCGGCCGACAGCCTCCGGCTCGCTGTGAACAAACTGGAACAGCAGCGGCTAACCGATGCAGAGGATCGGAGGGCGCATCTCGAGGGGCTCAAGAGCGAGGCCAACCGCCTGCGAGGCGGCGAGGCGACGACTCGGGCTTCGATCAAGCGCCTGGAGGATGAAGTAGACCGGCGCCTGATCCGTGCTCCGATCAGCGGCAAGCTGGGCGAAGTCGCCAATGTGCGGGTGGGCAGTGTGGTGCGAGAGGGCGAGAAACTCGCGGCTGTCGTACCGACAGGGGAACTGCGAATTGTCGCGACTTTCCAGCCCGCCGACGCCCTGGGCCGCGTTCAGCCAGGGCAACCCGCTCGTATGCGCCTGGACGGATTTCCCTGGACCGAATACGGCAGCATCAGCGCCACGGTCACTCACGTTGGCAGCGAAGTGCGTGACGGACGAATTCGCGTCGAACTCGCGGTCAATCCCAATTCTGCCAGTCGCATCCCCATGCAGCATGGCCTGCCCGGCACCGTGCAAGTGCTGGTCGAACGTATTTCTCCAGCATCGCTTGTGCTGCGTGTGGTTGGCAGAGGCTTGGGCAGCTCTGGAGAAGTAGCCACAATTCACAACGCGGAATTGCCATGAAGCTCAACCATCACCGCTGGCTGGTTCCCGAAGTGGTCCAGACCTCCGCCACCGATTGCGGACCGGCAGCTCTGAAGTGCCTGCTGGAAGGATTCGGAATTCCGGTGAGCTATGGGCGCTTGCGTGAAGCTTGCCAGACAGATGTTGACGGAACCTCCATCGACACGATGGAGGAGATCGCTGTGCAACTCGGACTTGAGGCAGAGCAGATCATGGTCCCCCCGGACTACCTTCTGCTCGAAGAGACCAAAGCTTTGCCGGCAATCGCAGTGGTTGAGTTGCCAACTGGGATGACGCATTTTGTGCTCGTGTGGCGAAAGCATGGGCCACTTGTGCAAGCGATGGACCCAGCTGCCGGGAGGCGCTGGCTTAGGCGCGAGCGTTTGCTGGCGACTTTGCATTTGCATACGCAGCTCGCTCCTCTTGATGTCTGGAGGGAGTGGGCGACTTCTGAAAAATTCCTCAAGCCGCTTCGCAGGAAGCTGTCTGACTTGGGATGCGCGAGCAGCCAACCCTTGCGCTTAACGGAAAGGGCGGCGGCTGAAAATGGATGGCGGCCGTTATCTGCTCTCGAAGCCTCGGTTCGGACTGTCGAGGCACTGGTACTCTCGCGCAGTCTCAAACGCGGTTCCGAAGCGAGCAACCTTGTCGAACGGCTCTTCGAAGATTCGCAGGCCATAGATCCTGCAAAGCCGGCGATTATTCCGTCACATTTCTGGTCGGTCGAGGAAGCGCCGCTTGCCGAGGACGGAAGCGAGCAAGTTTATTTCAGGGGAGCGGTGATGGTGCACGCCACCCGGCGTCGTCAAGAAGCTGTATCGAGGGTTATGGCGGTACCGGCGCAAGAAGAATCCAGCGCAGCAATCTCTCCTGAAATCGCTGCCGCACTGCAGCATCCGCAAACGAAGCCGTACGTCGAGTTATTTCGTTTGCTCAAGGCGGATGGCATGCTGACTCCGACATGCATCGCGACCGCCCTTCTCCTGGCCAGTATCGGGGTCATGGTCGAGGCTTTGCTCTTTCGTGGTTTGCTGGACCTTGCTCACAAACTCGGAGCACCGGCACAGCGCATGGCGATGATCGGCGCTGTAGTTCTATTTGTTGCGTTACTGCTTTTGGTGGAATTTCCCACGGCGTCGGGGCTGCTCCACATCGGACGAAAGTTGGAGGCGCGCTTGCGGATCGCCTTCCAGGAGAAGATTCCGCTCCTCGGTGATCGCTATTTTCACAGCCGGCTTAACTCCGACATGGCGGCCCGATACCATCAAATCCATCACATCCGGCTCCTCCCAGAACTTGGCGGAGATCTGCTGCGTTCAATGTTCGAACTGTTATTCACGGGGGCCGGCGTTGTTTGGCTCGATCCCGGTGCGGCCCCCCTGGTCATCGTGATGGTACTGGTGTCGATTGGCCTCAATCTGGCCATGCAGCCGGCACTCGCCGAGCGTGACATGCGCGTGCAAAATCATGAGGGTTCCCTCAGCTGCTACTACCTGGATGCATTCCTGGGATTGGTGCCACTACGAGCGCATCGTGCCGAGCATGCCTTTCGCCGGCGCCACGAAGTGCAGTTGGGCGAATGGACGCGAGCTGCATTTTCTGTCGAGCGACTGGTTGTTTGGATGGAAGCGTTGCAGTTCTTTTCGGGCTTCGGACTGGCTGCCTGGATTCTGATCGATTACATCTCGCGTACTGGAAATTTTGCCAGCGTTTTGCTTCTTGCATATTGGGCGCTCAATCTTCCCTTCATTGGCCAGGAGATCGCGCAAGTTGCGTGGCAATATCCGAACCTTCGTAATCGGACTCTACGATTGCTCGAGCCGTTGAGCGCTCCGCTGGACATTGAGAGACTTGACATCGAGAAAGAGGAAGACCGCGCCGCCGCCCCCGCTCCAGCGATGAAGGAGGCACCGTCTGAAGCCACCTTCACAGCGGCAAGTGCAGTCTTTGAGAACGTCAGCGTTCGTCTCGCCGGTCACACCGTGATGGAAGGGATTGATCTCGAACTGCCTGCGGGCGGTCATGTGGCTATCGTGGGCCCATCGGGTGCAGGGAAATCCAGTCTACTCGGCCTGCTGTTGGGTTGGTATCGGCCGGCAAGCGGCCGAATCCTTGTGGATGGGGCTCCGCTGAACGGTGAGATCTTGAATGAACTTCGTGCGCAGATTGCCTGGGTCGATCCGGCAGTGCAACTCTGGAACCGAACGCTATTTGAGAATCTGCTCTTCGGCGCGAATCCTGGAAGCGCACCGGAACCTGAACTCCTCCAATCTGCGGAGTTGCATGAGCTTTTGAAAAAGCTGCCGGCTGGTCTGCAAACGGAGCTGGGAGAGAACGGCGGTTTGGTTTCCGGCGGCGAAGGACAACGCGTTCGGCTCGGACGCGCCATGCACAAACAGGGCGTCCGGCTTGCAATTCTCGATGAACCGTTCCGCGGCCTCGATCGCCAGCAACGTAAAGATCTGATGGGCCGCGTCCGCGAACACTGGCGCGATGCAACTTTGCTCTGCGTTACTCATGATGTTGGCGAAACTCTCTCATTCCCGCGCGTGCTGGTCGTGGACTGCGGACGTATCGTCGAAGACGGCAGTCCTGAGGATCTTGTCCGACAACCCGACTCGACCTACCGCAAATTGCTGCTCGCCGAGGAAGAGGTGCGCGAGGGACTCTGGTCCACCAGCAATTGGCAGCATCTGCATCTGCACGATGGTCAATTGCGTCGGACAGAAAAGGTTGGCGCGTGAGCACCGAAACTTTTGCTCTTACGTGGTCTGCTTCGCAGCTCGCAGGAGCGATCGAGGTTCTCGCCCGCTCGAATGGTTGCGATGCTCGCCGCGCCCAGATTCCTTACGACTCTGGAAATACTTCCTTGCCGAACCACGCTCTCGAGATGTGGGTTCAGGATACCGCCCAGTGGTATGGTCTCGAAGCCGAGCAAGTCGATGTAACTTACGACGCCGTGGATGAGATGTTGCAACAGACGGGTCCGGCTCTGCTCAAGCTCCCAGAAACCAGCAAAGAGAACGGCAAGCCGCAATTTCTTGTCCTGCTCGGTGACGGCAATCCTGTATCTGTACTCGCTCCCGATCTGAGTACCAGGAGGGTTTCTCCATACTGGGTTCGGTCGAGACTTGTGGAGTCGCTTGAGGAACCACTTTCGCGCGAAGTTCAACCACTGATCAATCTCGCTGGAATTCCACCTAAGCGCCGTGACCGCGCCCAGGCCGCACTGATCCGCGAGCGCCTGCGGAATAAATCGGTGACTTCTTTTTGGAAGCTGCGCACCCCGCCCGGAGCCAGTTTCGCTCGTCAGGCGCTCGAGGCAAAGATTCCTTCCCGGTTTGTGGCCTTGATTGGGGCGTACCTCGGGGAATATGCGCTCTGGATTCTTTCCTGGTGGCTGATCGGAAAAGGAGCACTCGAAGGCACGTTCGACAGCGGCTGGCTGCTCGCATGGGCATTGCTTTTGCTCACGATCGTTCCATTCCGCTTACTTAGCACCTGGTTGCAGGGTGTTGTTTCTATTGGCGTTGCCGCTTTACTGAAGCGCCGTCTTCTTTATGGAGCTCTTCGGCTCACTCCGGAAGAAATCCGCATGCAGGGTGTGGGCCAGTTTCTCAGCCGGGTTCTGGAATCGGAAGCGGTCGAAGCGATGGCGCTGAGTGGAGGCTTCTCTGCCTTGATCTCCGTGATCGAACTGCTGGCCGCGTTTTTCGTCCTGAGTTGGGGAAGCGCGGGGGGCTTACTGTGCCTCCTGCTGGCGGCATGGATCTTGCTGACATCCTATTTCGGCTTTGACTTTTATGTGCGGCGCAAAACCTGGACCGCCGCCCGACTGCATATGACTCATGACTTGATCGAGCGTATGGTCGGCCATCGCACCCGCATGGCCCAGGAATCGCACGCCCACTGGCACGACGGCGAAGATGAAGAGCTCGATCGTTATCTTCAGATCTCGAAAAATGTCGACCGATCTGAATTGCGCCTGCTTGCGCTTGCACCTCGCGGATGGCTCATCGTGGCGCTGCTTGGCATCGCGCCAACATTCTCCTCCGGCTCGAACTCGCCGGAACGCTTGGCCATCGCCATGGGCGGAATTCTCATCGCGTCTCGGGCGTTCAAGCGGGTTGCGACTAGTCTTTGGCAACTCGAGGACGCGGCCATTTCATGGAAGCAGGTCGCTCCTTTGTTTCATGCCGCCGCGCGGCCCGAGCCAGTCGGGATTCCCATGCTTCGATCTGTGCGGGAGCCGAAAGCGGACAGCCTCAATCTCGTCGAAGCCCAGGATCTTACCTTCCGCTACCAGGATCGGGGCGAACCCGTGCTGCGCAAATGCAGCTTCTCCATCCACGCGCAAGATAGGATTCTGCTGCAGGGCCATTCCGGCGATGGCAAATCCACTCTGGCATCGCTTCTGATTGGCATGCGCACTCCGCAGTCGGGACTACTACTGCTGGATGGGCTCGACTGGCAGACTCTCGGCACTGATGGCTGGCGAAGGCGTATCGTCAGCGCTCCGCAATTCCACGAGAACCACGTTCTGACCGAGACCTTTGCCTTCAATTTGCTCATGGGCCGCGGCTGGCCTCCGACCCAGAAAGATATGGCTGAAGCCGAAGAGATCTGCCGCGAACTCGGCTTGGGAGACTTGCTCGACCGCATGCCCGCCGGACTTCTGCAGATGGTCGGAGAAACCGGCTGGCAGCTTTCGCACGGAGAACGCAGCCGTCTCTATATCGCCCGCGCTCTCCTGCAGAACGCATCGATGATCATTCTCGACGAGAGCTTCGCCGCGCTCGATCCCGAGACGCTGCGCCGGTCGCTGCAGTGCGTGCTGAAACGGGCGCCTGCCCTTATGGTGATAGCCCACCCTTGAGCGCGCTTGGGAAACTCCCGTGTCCCCAGGTAGGCTCAGTTCCATTGAAGAAGTGATTCAGCCCACCCTGTCGCCCCAAACTGCGGAGCGACAGGCATGGGCCACGGCTCAGGAAAAGCTTTCCTTGCCGGTTAACGAAGAACGCTCAGCAGCCTCCACTCTGGATCGTGGCTACGTTCAAATAGGAGTTGCTGCTCACAACGGCCCCGGGCACATTAGCAATGCCCGTGCCCGCATCAATAATCGTGTTGGAGTGCACGTCGGTAGTTGTGGTGGAGAGACACTGAAAATTGATACCGTCCTGCGCGGCGCCCACGATCGTGTTGCCCTGGACGAATACCCCCCCGGCGCCGAAGATTTCAATCCCGACGCTGCTGGTGAAGATCTTGTTGGAGGTCACAGAAGCGGCAGAACCATCCTGTATGCCTATAGTTGTGCCCATGATCGTGTTGCTCGAGATGCTCCCGCCCGGCGACTGCGCGTGTATGCCTGAAAATCCTCCGGTGATCGAGTTACCCGTCACATTGCTGGTAGCTCCTTCCTCCAAGTCGATTCCACGAGTGGCGCCTGCGCCGGCATCAATAAAGTTGCTCTTGATGTTCGCCGTCAGTGCGGAAATGCTGGAATTGGTTTCGTCAAAAACAGCGGTGCGATCAAAATCGTGCATATCGCTGTTCTCGACGGTTACGGTCGGATTAGCGCTGCCTCCTTCCAGCCACACTCCGATGCCATTACCGTTGTCTGTCTGATTGCGGGTGGTCACATGATTCACGATCCCGGGGGAGTTTTGAAAAAAAATGCCGATCACGAGCGCACCCCCCAGGATCCCATTACCCGTACCGTCAATCGCGAGACCGCTGATGTTAACTGGCCCTGCGGAATTGTTGACCCAAATCTGGACCGCCAACGAATTACCAAGATCGTCGGTGGCGTTGGCGACCAGGCCACCTGCAGGTGGGGCAACAATGGCCTGCGCTGAATCACCGGTCAAGATTCCTTCCGGGATTCCTTCCAGGATCACCGCTTGCGTAATGACAACCTGCTCGTTGTAGGTGCCCGGACACACCTCGACCACATTAGGTGGCGGCGTGGCCGCCAGCGCTCCGTTGATGGTTGTGAAGCTGTGTAGGTTCGGCTTGCACGAACCTACCGCGTAAGTGACCGCAGCGGATGCCAGCGGCACCTGCGCCGCCAGCGCCAACAGAAATAGTACGGACTTGATTCGTGACATGTTTTGTTCTCCATTCGTATTTGCGTTCTGTATTTGCGACGCGGGCGGATTTGACTACGAATTACGGACAGCCGCAGCTGGGATTGTGCTGCGCGACATCACCTCGAGTGAATGATGACTCCAGCCTTCACGTGCGTTTTGGTTTTCATGGCCGTCCCCCTTAATCATTATTTTGGTGGTTTCCGTTCCGTCTTCTTTCGTCAAGTTACCGAACGCGTATCTGGATTCCAGCCTTCACATTGGTCTTCGTTTTCATGGCATCCTCCTTTCCTTCGTCATTTGCTGGCCTTCTCACTGTTCTACCGCCGCGAAAAATTCACGGCTTATGCAACTCTCATTCCAGCCTTCACATTGGTCTTCGTTTTCATGGCATCCTCCTTTCGCTTTTGAGTGATGCAAGAGACGGACCAAAGCTTGATCAAGGCCGAAAGGGATTCTTCGAAGCGTGGAAGTGCTTGAAAAGAAGAAGATGTTGTTCCGGCGGCGCTACCGGGAGGCGGGTCGGCAGCAGACTCCCGCTAACCCAGCGGTTAATCGCAGCCCGCCGAAGGGTTAATTGAAGGGTTAATTTAAGGCGTTGCCAACAACTGACCCGAGTGCAAGCCCTCTTGCTGGCGGCTGAGAGTTCCGACCCTGTCGCGGGAACGATAAAACCGGCATCTCGAAGAGCAATTCAGAAATGTTCCAAAAGGACGATCCCGGTCTCGTTGAATTGCTGGGAGTAAGCGAGAATGGCGCTGTCCGGCGATGCCAGTGGATACGAGAACCATGGGTGGCGCCCCATGTTGGCGAGAACCTTCGATTTTCCAGCAAGGTCAGTCCACGCAAGTAAGAAGTCATTACGATCTGTCTGTGCCGTCACGTAGAGCGCCCGCCCATTGGCGGACCAGCAGACCCCTTCGACATTCCAGGGCACCGGGAGGTCGTGCTGGGTATGATCGTCCAAATTGATGATTCGAACGTGCTTGCGGAGCTTGTCGGTGCCACCGACAGCGATCTGGTTGCCCTCGTGAGAGAAATTCCACACTAGAAACTGCCCCGGATCTCCGACATCGGTGCGGGCGACTTCCGGCCCTTGTCCCGTCTGAGGATCGAGTTGATAGAACACAAGATCCTGCTTCTCCACCCTTCCGATCAGGCACGGCCGGTTGCCTCGGATGGGGCAGTGGAGATCGAGACTCGCATCGTACGCGGCGATATCAAGAAGCGGCTGACCGGCGCCACCGCTCAATGGGGCGCGCATGACGGTCTGTGCGGCGGGCTGCCCGGACGCTACTTTATCGTTCTGAGTTGTGACATAAAAGACCCACTTGCCGTCCGGCGTGACCGCTGCCAGTTGTTCGTCTTTCGGGCTTGGGGAGAGCAGCTGGGCCTTGTCCTCGGCAACCGTTTGACGGTAGAGCTGGTAGGATCCAAACCGGCTGGAGAAAGCGAGCAACTCCTTGTTATTTTCGAGCCATGCCAGTGCCCCTTCCATACCAAGGTTGGAGGTGACTCTCCGGGGGGTGTCAAGGCGTGTGCCTCCATCCTTCAGTGTGGCGGTGAAGATATTTGCGTAAGTGCGGACCTGGGTGAGGACGAGGTACCGACCGTCGCTGCTTATGTTGTTGCAACCCAGAGTATATCCGTCCATGTGCGTGATCTGGCGTAGCTCCCCGCTGCGAACGCCCGAGTCTGGATCCAAAAGGACAGCCCAAAGATTGTCATTTGCCAACGATATGTTCGAACCCTGCCTCACAAAAATGAGCCTTCCATCGGGGGTCCAGATCATATCGCCGTGCTGGTAGTTCAAAATTGGATCGTCAAAGGCAGGACGGGGATTGCTACCATCTCGAGCCACAGTGGCGACCGTCATGCCGACTCCGTTTACATGCGAAATGGCGTAAACCAGTCTCTTCCCGGTTGGCGACCACTGAAACAAATCGATGTTCCCATCGCCTGTGAAGATTTTATGGGCATGCTCGCCCGAGGCATCCATCGTCCATAGTTCCTTGCGGTGTTGCGTAAAGGCAATGGAGGAGCCGTCCGGTGCTATCTTGGCATCGTCAACGTTGGTTCTGATTGCTTGGAGCCCTCCACCGAGGATGGAGTAGGCGTAGAGAACCCAGGCCTCTGTTTCGTCTTTGGGATGCGCGGTCAGCAAGAGTTTTTCCCCATCGGGAAACCAGCTGAACTCGCCGAAGCGGCTGCGGGAAACCTCCGACAGCGCGAAATCATGTTGCTCGCCAGACTCCAGGTTCAGAATTCGCATGTTCCGGTTCATGGTCGAATAGAGCAGGTAACGGCCATTTGGCGAAACCTTCCCCGATGCGGGGGGATCGTCAAGTGAAGCGGGGGAAATTCGATGCTCTATGATCGCGGTTGGAACTGCGGGAGCGCGCGAGCGGACAAGCCAAACGGCAACCAAAGCGACCAGTCCGACCCCGACGCCCGCGAGAGCCAGCATCTTCCAATTCTTCCGGGCAGCCGGTCGGACTATGCTCGTGGATGCGGCCGAAGGAGCGCGGCCGCTTTCACTGTCACGTTTCAGTCTCTGCAGGTCGGTGCGGATGTCTGACGCGTGCTGGTACCGCAGCTCGCGGTCTTTCTCCAGCGCCTTGTGGATAATCTCTTCCAGTTTAGGCGGGACGTCGCGGTTGAAGCGAATCGCAGGCGGCGGATCGGAGTCAAGGATGGCTTTGAAGATCAGGCCGGAAGTCTCGCCGCAAAAGGGGAGTTGGCCGGTGGCCATCTCGTAGAGCACCGCACCAAAAGAAAACAAGTCTGTTCGGGGGTCCAGTATCTTCGCCCGAACCTGCTCCGGCGACATGTAGGCCACCGTGCCCACCGTGGCGCCCGGGCTGGTCAGATGTTCTTCCAAGGTCACCGTCGTTTGCCCCACCGCTTGCGGCGCGCTGCCCGATTCGCGAATCGGCTGCATCACCTTCGCCAACCCGAAATCTAGGATCTTGGCGTGTCCGCGCCTGGTGACGAAAATGTTCGCCGGCTTGATGTCGCGGTGGATGATGCCGGCTGCGTGCGCCGCGTCCAGCGCGTCGGCAATCTCGATTGCCAGCGAAAGGATAGTTTCGGTTTCCATCGGACGGCCGTCAATCTGGTGCTTCAGCGTCATCCCGTCGAGATACTCCATCACCAGGAATGATTGATCGCCGTTCCTGCCGATCTCGTGGATCGTGCAGATGTTGGGATGGTTCAAGGCAGATGCCGCGCGGGCTTCCCGGCGGAAGCGTTCGAGGGCTTGCGGGTCCTGGGCGACATCATCAGGTAGAAACTTCAAAGCTACGAAGCGGCCGAGTTCGGTGTCCTCGGCCTTGTAGACCACACCCATGCCGCCCCCGCCGAGTTTCTCGACGATGCGGTAGTGCGAAATGGTCTGGCCGATCATGTTTGGCTCCCTGCAGAGGCAGTCAACCAGGGCCCTTGGATCTTGGGGCTTCATGTTAAGTGCAGAAGAAAAAGCAGTCAATTCGCCAGTATGGCTCATGCCCGGCCACTCGCGGATTAACCGTGGGGCGGGCCGCCATTAACCGTTGGGTTAGTGGGTGTGTGCGGCTGCGGGCTTCTATTCGAGCCACCTGAAATCGACATCGTTTCTTTTCAGCCACTTCCGAGATCCGAAGAATCCGATTTCGGATGGCAGAGGCTTGGTCTGTGGTTTGCATTACTCAAGACCGAAAGGAGGACGCCATGAAAACCAAAACGAATGTGAAGGCTGGGCTGCGCATCGCTAGGCAATAGCAGCTGGTGCCATCAAACAACCCGATGAAGCAGCCAGGGAGACGGAAGCGAGACCACCAAATTGAGGAGGAAAGGAGAGCAGCCATGAAAACCAAAACCAACGTCAAGGCCGGCTACGTTGTCCACTAACTTCACCAAACAATTCATTAAAGAACCGAGGGGGAGGGGAGCGGGACTACCAAATCAAAGAGGAAAGGAGACCAGCCATGAAAACCAAGACCAACGTGAAGGCCGGCATCCAACGGCTGTAACAAAAACTGAACGCCAACCAGGAGAGGGAACCCAAAAGCCGCCATCGCAGGCGGCTTTGATTTTTGCATACCTCGATGCCAGTTATTTGCGCTCCGACCCCGGTGGCTGTGGTTCTGTGAATGATCCTTTCAGGTTCAGATTGCGGATGAGACGCAGTAACGAATTGGGATGGATGCCGAGCAGCTTCGCCGCCTCGATGTAGTTTCCGTTGCTCTGCTGCATCGCCTTCTGCACCACTTGCTTTTTCTGCTCCTTGACGACACTCTGAAAGTTTGACGAGCTTGGTTCTCCCGAAGCAGATTCGAATATTTCGGCTGGAAGATCTTCCGGCAAAATCCTATCGCTAGATCCCAGTACAAGCGCCCGCTCCATCGAGTGCTCGAGCTCGCGTACATTGCCCGGCCAGTCATAACTTAATAGACAGGCTTGCGCCTCCGGCGAAATCGGTTTGGGGCGCATGCGGCACTTGCGACTCGCTTTGGCGATGAAATAGTCGGCCAGAAGCGAGACATCTTCGGCGCGCTCTCGAAGCGGCGGCAAAGTGAGCGAGACGACATTGAGCCGGTGATAAAGATCGCGGCGAAACGTCCCTGCCTCCACTGCCTGGAGTAATCCGCGGTTGGTTGCGGCAACAAAGCGAACATCAATCTTCATCGGACGGGTTCCGCCCACGCGTTCGAACTCACGCTCCTGCAGAACACGCAAAAGCTTCGCCTGCAGAGCTACGGCAAATTCTCCGATCTCGTCGAGGAAAAGCGTGCCACCGTTGGCCAGTTCGACCTTGCCTTTCTTCTGCGCTACGGCTCCGGTGAATGCGCCTTTTTCGTGGCCGAACAGTTCACTTTCCAGCAGCGTTTCTGTGATCGCCGCACAATTCACCGCGACAAACGGCCCATCCGCTCTCGAACTGGAATTGTGAACCGCGCGGGCCACAAGTTCCTTGCCAGTTCCGCTTTCGCCCTGGATCAAAACGGTTGAGTCCGTCCCGGCCACGCGCCGAATCAACTCATAGACCGCACGCATGCGAGGACTGTCGCCCACCAACTCGTGATTCAGATTGATCTCTTCCTGCAGATACTTGTTTTCTTCCCGCAATTTCTGCAAATGCCGCACCCGGTCCCAAGCGAGGCTGATCAAACCGGCGAGCGCCGTGATCAACTGCAGATGATCGCTGTCAAAAGGGTTCTCCGGGC
>Ga0210395_10000523_pt1 | contig 30102 bp, 31 predicted proteins | sample IncBWH4OmetaG_FD_150861 | JGI IMG/M metagenome (GOLD analysis project Ga0210395, IMG submission 150861) | Forest soil microbial communities from Barre Woods Harvard Forest LTER site, Petersham, Massachusetts, United States - Inc-BW-H-4-O ... | reverse complement strand
AAATGTGATCAGGGCTGCCGCCGCTGTGCAGCAGCGCTGCCGCATTCTGGAGTGCGTCTGCTCGGAGGAGACTGCCCGCCGCAGACTTGCGGCCGACGCCGAGGCGGGCGCGCATCCCGCGGGAAATCGCAACTTCGAACTCTATCTCAAAGTGAAATCGCGCTTCGAAAGCATCACGCACGCCAAGATGGTAATCGATACTGATCTGCCATTGGAGAGCTGCATAGCGCAGGCAGTCGCAGGTTTACGCTAAGTTTTGTCGAGCTGCGCCTAAGCCTATACAATCGGGACCTGCTCGCCCTAGCGTCGGTTCGCGGGCGCATAATCCTATGACACTCAAATCATTGATTCTCTTCTTACTGTCGCTCCTCGTGCTGACGTCCAGTCTCGCCCTAGGCCAGGCCGCGGACAAATCGGACATCGTGGTCAGCGCGCGCGCCCAGAAGATTCACGATTCCGCTCTGGTCGTGGACACGCATGCCGACACGCCGCAGCGGTTTCTTGACGAAGGCTTCGACATCGGCTCGACCGATCCCAAGGACGTCGGGCATATCAGCCTTGACAAAGCGCGGCGGGGAAATCTGGGGGCGGAATTTTTCTCCACCTGGGTGGACCCGGATACCAACCAGGGACACTTCGCGCGGCACACGTTCGATCTGATCGACTCCGTTTACCAACAAGTAGCGTGGCATCCCGACCGCATGATGATGGCGTACTCACCTAACGATATTGATCGGGCTCACAAGGAACACAAGCTCGCGGCGCTGATGGGGATCGAGGGCGGGCACTCGATCGAGAACGATATCCACCTGTTGCGCGACTACTACCGTCTCGGCGTGCGCTACATGACGCTGTCATGGTCAAACACGAACGAGTGGGCCGATTCTTCTGGAGATATTGACGATGCCAAAGTGCAGCATCACGACGGGCTGACCGACTTCGGCAAGCAGGTGGTGCTGGAGATGAACCGGCTGGGCATGATGGTCGACATTTCGCACGTCGCGGACAAAACATTCTGGGACGTCATCGCGATTACGAAGGCTCCGGTGATCGCCTCGCACTCTTCGGCGCGGGCGCTGGTCGACGCTCCTCGGAATATGACGGATGACATGCTGCGCGCGGTAACCAAGAACGACGGCGTGGTGCAGGTCAATTTCTTCAGCGGCTTTGATGACGCGGAGTTCCGCAAAGCGATGATCGCGCAGGCCAAAGATCAGGCCGCGGCCATCCAGGCGTACGAAGACAAGCTGAAAGCGGAAGGCAAGCCGGTCAATTATGTGGACGTTGACCGCATCGAACGCGAGTGGACCGCGAAGATTCCGCGGCCGCCGCTGAAGTCGCTGATCGACCACATCGACCACATCGCGAAAGTTGCGGGCATCGACCACGTCGGCCTGGGCTCGGACTTTGACGGCGTCAGTGGCGCGACTCCGCAAGGCATGGACTCCGCCGCCGATTTGCCGAAGATCACGCAGGCGCTGCTCGACCGCGGCTACAGCGCGGAGGATATCAAAAAGATTCTGGGAGGAAATTTGATGCGCGTGTTTCGCGAAGTTGAGGGCGTGAGCCACGAAATGCAGGCCAAGGCAGCGACTGCGGCAAAATAAGCTGGCTCCGATCTTTTTCCGTTCCTGGTGAAGAAGCGGCGGCCGCGGCTGTCGTACAATTTACGACGGTACAAATTCCTCTGACGACATCTTTAACAGGCAAGGAGCATTCATGCGCAGGATATTCGCGATCTTAATTGCAGCGGGCGTAGCTGCGGGTGTGGCCTCAACCAGTGGGGCACAATCTAGTTCGACACCGTCGAGTTCGACAACGCAAGCTGCACCCGCCGCCCCAACTGGCACCGCGGCCAAGCCGGCGGTTCATGTCGCGACCAAGCCAACCGCGATCATCAAGACCTCCGTGGGGGATATGACGTGCACGCTGTTTCCCGACAAGGCGCCGCTGGGCGTGGCGAACTTTATCGGTCTGGCGAGCGGGACCAAGGACTGGAAGAATCCGGTCAGCGGCGCGACCAAGCACGGCGTCCCTCTTTATGACGGAACTATTTTTCATCGCGTGATTCCGGAGTTCATGATTCAAGGCGGAGATCCCGCAGGCAACGGGAGGGGCGATCCCGGTTACAAGTTCAAGAACGAGGTGTCCTCTGACTTGCTGTTTGACCGGCCCGGCCGGCTGGCCTACGCCAATGCTGGCCGGGACACTAACGGCTCGCAGTTCTTCATCACCGAGGTGGCGACGCCGAGCCTGAACGGCGGATACACAATTTTTGGGCAGTGCGACGACGCCGCGGTTGTTCTGGTGAAGCAGATCGCGCGCATGGCAACCGATCCCGCCACTGACCACATGCCGCTGCGTCCGGTGAAGATTATTCACATCAGCATTGTGCACAGCACCGGGGCCGCGGCTAAGCCTGGGGCCGGGACTACGGTGAAGAAGCCTGCGACTGCAAAACCGGCGGCGCCGGCGAATCCGAATTGAAGCTGCGCTCTGGCGCATCCATGCCGAGCGCTGCCCGGCCAGTCGTTTCCGTCTCCTGATAAAATCAGGAGCCATCAACTTAAGGAGAACAATCATTTATGAGCCGTCCTGCGGGCACTTACGCCATTTTTGAAACTTCGGAAGGAAACATTGTTTGCCGCCTCTTTGAAAAAGATGCGCCCAAGACCGTCGCCAACTTCGTGGAACTCGCCGAGGGCAAGCGCGAGTGGACGCATCCGTCGACGCGAAAGAAATCGAAAGACCGCCTTTACGATGGAACGATTTTTCACCGCGTGATTCCCAACTTCATGGTTCAGGGCGGCGATCCGCAAGGCACGGGCACGGGCGGTCCGGGCTACCAGTTCGAGGACGAGACCAAGGGCTCACCGCACAAGTTCGACAAGCCGGGCAAACTCGCCATGGCCAACGCCGGACCGAACACCAACGGCTCACAGTTTTTTATTACTACTGTTCCGACGGACTGGCTCACGGGCAAGCACACGATCTTTGGCGAAGTCGTCGAGGGGCAGGACATCGCGGTGAAGATCACCGGAGTTCCCCAGAATCGGCAGAATCGTCCGAACAAGGATGTGGTGTTGAAGAAGGTGACGATCGAGAAGGTGTAGGGGCTTGCGTATTAATTTGCAAGCACGGAAATGCCTTCAGTTTTAATGAGATTACGATCAGCGGTGATGAGAGTTAATTCGAACGCCTTGGCGGTAGCCGCCAGGAATAGATCAGCTGGGTCGTAGTGCGGCACGGCAAGGATCGGTAGTGTACGTGCAACCTCAAAAGTAAGCGGAGCCTCAATCACAGGAAGGACGTTCAAGCTATTGGCTAGCCAGGTCGCAAAATCAGTCGAGATCTGGACACGCTTCTTCTTGAAAAGCAGGAACGCCTCCCACACGCTGATTGGCGAAAGCCAAAGTTCATTTTGGGGATCGTCCAGTTCCTTCGCCACGCGCCCGGAAAGTCGCTGAGGTTCTCCAAGGCTCCAAAGCCATATGTGGGTATCTAAGAGCAGTTTCATTCCCGCCACGCGTCCCAGTCATTCCAACTGCCGGTGGGGCCGATAATATCGCCGACGATTTTCATACTCCCCGCCATGCTACCGAGCCGCCTTCCTTTACTTTTTTCAGCGGTCGAAGGCACGACTTCAGCCACAGGTTCACCAAAACGGGTCACTCGAATTGGCTTGCGTGTCTTGCGGACCTCTTCGAGAATTCCCAAGCACTTGGCTTTGAACTCAGAGATGGCGACTTCCTTCATATTATATTTATACCATGGTCAATGACTATGGTCAAACTGTGAAGTGACAGCCAGACCCCAAGAAGCCTTGCCTCTCCACCTTGCGAAGGCGCCCTCGATGGTGATGTTTAAGAGCAAAGGGCGGCTGACCCGCCCTCAGCGTATACTCTCGGTGCGATTCGCATGTGGCGCTTGGCTTTCAGGTTTTTCCTCGGACTTTTTGTGGCAGCGATGTTCGCCAACGCTGTTGCCGTTTACTTGTTACACGATGTCGACGCCGACCGTCTCGGAGAGTGGAATCTTGCTTACTGGGAGCTGACCCTGGAGTTCTTCGCTTTCAGTCTTGTTCTGACGTTGATCTTCTTTCTGCTAACTTGGGTGGGAACCGCGACATTCCGCTTACGAAACGTCCCCTTAAACCTTAAGCTTGGTTTTGCTCTTGGAATTGCCGTAACGCTGATCCAATATCCTGCAGAATTCGCGGTGAGGAAGGTAGCGCCAAACTCCGCAGACGCATTCCTGCTGGGCTACCTGCTCTTGAGCCCCATTTGCTGCTCTGCCATCGCCCTCTTAAACAGTCATAAACGGCAACCGGCGCGCGAATCGAGCCCCTTAAACTCCGATCACGCCGCATAACTCCTTCACAGCCGCGGCGCTCTTGTCTAACCCGGCCTTTTCTTCTGCCGTCAGTTTGATTTCGATGATCTGCTCGATTCCCTTCGCGCCCAGTTTTACCGGGACGCCGACGTAGAGGCCGGTGATGCCGTATTCGCCCTGCAAGAAGGCGGCGCAGGGGAGGATTTTCTTTTTGTCTTTGAGGATTGCCTCGACCATTTCTGTGGCTGCGGCGGAGGGGGCGTAGTAGGCCGATCCAGTCTTGAGGTACTTCACGATTTCTGCGCCGCCGTCGCGGGTGCGCTGAACTAACGCTTCGAGTTTCGTTTTCTCGATCAACTCGGTGATCGGGATGCCGGCGACCGTGGAATAGCGCGGCAGGGGGACCATGGTGTCGCCATGGCCGCCGAGGACGAAGGCGGTCACGTTCTCGACGCTGACTTTTAGTTCGTCGGCGATGAAGGCGCGGAAGCGGGCCGAGTCCAGCACGCCGGCCATGCCGATGACGCGCTCGCGGGGGAATCCACTCAGCTTGTAGGCGGCTTGCGCCATGGCGTCCAGCGGGTTGGAGACGATGATCAGGATGCAGTTGGGCGAATGCTTCACCACCTCGCCGACCACCGCTTTCATGATGCCGTAATTCGTGTTCAGCAAGTCGTCGCGGCTCATTCCGGGCTTGCGCGGGATGCCGGCCGTGATTACGACGATGTCGGAGTTGGCCGTGTCTTTGTAGTCGTTTGTCCCGCTGATGTAGGAATCGCGCTTTTCGATGGGCATGGCCTCGAGCAGATCGAGTCCCTTGCCTTGCGGCACGCCTTCGACAATGTCGATCAGCACGACGTCGGCGAGTTCCTTGGAAGCGATCCAGTGAGCGGCGGTGGCGCCCACGTTGCCGGAGCCTACGATAGTTACTTTCTTTCGCATGAGTTCCTCAATTCTAAGAATCAAACATCTTAACCACAGAGGACACAGAGGATCACAGAGTAAAGCAATCTTCCTCTGGAATTACTCTGTGTGCCTCTGTGTCCCCTGTGTTTCAAGTTTTATCGCGCCACCAGCACGCCTGCACCCATATTCTCAATCATCGCTCCGGCGAACTCGCTGGTTTTGACTTTCGTGGCGCCGGGCATCAGGCGCTCGAAGTCGTAGGTGACTTTTTTCTGTTCGATCGTCCGTTCCATGCTCTGCTCGATCAGGTCGGCGGCTTCGTTCCAGCCCAGATGACGGAACATCATCACGCCCGACAAAATCACTGAGCCGGGATTGATGACGTCTTTGTCGGCATATTTCGGCGCAGTACCGTGCGTCGCTTCGAAAATCGCATAGCCGTCGCCGATGTTCGCGCCGGGAGCGATGCCGAGGCCGCCCACTTGCGCGGCGCAAGCGTCGGAGATGTAATCGCCGTTCAGGTTGGGGCAAGCCAGCACCGAATATTCTTCCGGCCGCGTGACCACCTGCTGGAAGATCGAGTCGGCGATGCGATCGTTGATCATGACTTTTTTCTTCCATTCGCCGTTGCCGTGCGTGGCGTAAATCGCGTCGAGAACTTTTTTCACTTCTTTCTCAACCGCCTGGCGAAACGCCGGAGGCGCGAACTCCATCCCGGGCTCAATCAGCTCGGCATTTTGGGCGACGGTGATGCTGGGATCGTTGTCTTTGTTGCCGATCATCCAGCTCTCGCGTTCGGTTACGATCTGGTCGCGGAATTCCTCGGTGGCGACTTCGTATCCCCACTGACGGAATGCGCCCTCGGTAAATTTTTGGATGTTGCCCTTGTGCACCAGCGTGACCGTCTTGAGGCCATTGGCCAGCGCATGCTGAATCGCCATGCGCACCAGGCGCTTGGTTCCGGTGATTGAGATCGGCTTGATGCCGACGCCGGAGTCGAGGCGGATCTGCTTCTTGCCGCCCTTCAGCATGTCCTTGTTCAGGAATTCGATAAGGCGGGCGCAGTCGGCAGTTCCCTGCTCCCACTCGACGCCGGCGTAAACGTCCTCGGTATTCTCGCGGAAGATTACGACATCCATGCGCTCGGGATGTTTCACCGGCGAGGGGACGCCCTTGTAATATTTCACCGGACGCACGCAGCAATACAGATCGAGAATCTGGCGCAGCGCCACGTTGAGTGAGCGAATGCCGCCGCCCACGGGCGTAGTCAGCGGGCCTTTAATCGCGACGCGAAATTCGCGGACGGCTTCAACCGTGTCATCGGGGAGCCAGGTATCGAACTTGGCTTTGGCTTTTTCTCCGGCGAACACTTCGTACCAGGCGACCCGGCGTTTACCCTTGTAGGCCTTCTCAACCGCGGCGTTGAACACGCGGAGAGAGGCCTTCCAGATGTCGCGGCCGGTGCCGTCGCCCTCGATGAACGGGACGATCGGATTGTCGGGAACGTCGTACTTGCCGTTGGCATAAGCGATTTTCTTTCCGTCCGCCGGTACTGCTACACCGTTATAAGAGCCTGCCATGCACGTGCCTCCGCTATATGAGTTTCCCGCATAAGAGTTTCCACGTCGATCCAGAAAACTTTCAATTATAAAGAATGCGTTGGATTAGAGGCGGATTATTGTTGTTCGGTCGAAGAGAGTTCCCAAAACAGCGCTTCAGACGGGCTGGCTTGTGCCATAATTCTCTCGTAGTTCGTCGGTCGAAGCCGCGCCCGCGTCAGGGAGATTGCGATGACCTACCACTTTCGACTACTGCCCGTGTGCCTGCTGTTTTGTCTCGCGCTTTCGACCACTGCGTCGGCGCGCGAGGCTCACGATCGCACCCAGGTCGGTGGCAATATCATCGTCGGCCCTGGCGAAGAAGTCGGCGACGCGACTTGCTTCGGCTGCAGCATCCGAATCCGAGGCCATGTTTCCAGCGATGCAACTGCATTTGGCGGCAGCATTATTGTGGAGGATCAGGGCCGAGTCGACGGGGATGTCACCGTATTCGCCGGCGGCGTCCGGATTGGCAACCAAGGGAGCGTCAAGGGCGACGTGACCGTATTCGGTGGCCGAATTCAGCGCGATCCCGCGGCCACGGTGGGCGGCGACGTAACCACGATGGGCGGCCCGGGCTGGATCGTTCTGATTCTTGGCGCGCCGCTTCTCTTCTTCGGGCTTTTCGTGGCGCTCGTGGTCTGGATTGTCCGACGGCTGCTGCGGCCGTCGGTGCCCGTCACGGCATAAGAGATACGGCGCGTCACATTCGGAGCGCGGGCTACCAGCGTCTCGTCCCGAAGGTTTTCCGCACCCCTACCGTCATGTAACGGCCCCAAGGGCCGTTGTTGCCGAGATCGGCTGAGCCCAGGTTCGTGTTGCGCGCGCCCAGGCGGTCGAACAGGAAATGCTGGGTCACGCGGAATTCGAATCCCTTGTTGAGATAGATGCCGACTCCCCAGGAGTGCTCAATGCCTATGGCATCGGGCGACCAGGTGTAGAGCGTCCGAGGAAGGGTTTTGCCGAACAGAAATGTAGGCGCTCCGTACACCATGAAGCGGCGCAGCGGGCCTCGGCCAAAGGGTCGGACTTCCAGAATCCCTGAGAGCATGTAGCGCGCGAACAGACTGCAGCGGTCCTGCAGGTCGCCATTCGCCGCCACATCGCCGGAGCAGAGATTGGGATCGATCTCGTTATGCGGCGGCGCCAGGTCGAGTTGCGCCCAGCCCCAGAACATATCGTGCGGGAAAAACATCCGGTCGCCGGGGTCGGCATCGTACCGATTGGGCTGCGAGCTGGCGCTTTGCGTAGCCTTGTCCTGTGAATCGAGGGACGAATTGAGGGGCGAATTCAAAGATGAAGACGCCTGTGCTCCCGCCAACGAGATCAATGCCGGAACCGCCAACAACCACGCCCAGCGTTTCATTATGCCTCCCAGATTCCTGGTTTTCAGATGAGTGATTTCGGACTCAGGCCAGCCTGCATCCCGAGACTCGGAGGTCAGAGTTCGGAAGTAGGTTCGGCGAAAGTTCGGTCGAGCAGAGCGCAACATTGTAACCCGAGGCACGAGGACAGCAGGTTCCCTTGGGAGGCCCCGGGCAAGCTCTCGCCGGCCGACAGCTCGGAATGAGAAGAGAATGGGCGGATGGTCTGCGTGCCCCTGGCCGCAGGCCCGGACGCCTTCCAGAATTCATATCCCCTTCCCGACTTATTCCATTCATAGTACGTTCACATTAGTGCAAATCTGGCTAAACCACGCCAAAACAGCGGAATGCGAGTTTGGAGCGCGGATTGCACAATGACTGGTGTACAGCAAAATCCAGGACCCTATGCCCCAAGAGATATCCGTCTCGTACCAGGCGATTAAGAGCAAGGTTTACCGGTTAATTGATTCGCTCGTGGTCGGGGAAAAGAGCGAGGCCGAGGTGCAGGAGTCGATCCGGCGCTGGTGGGCCCTGATTCATCCCTCTGACCGGCCGATCGCGCAGAAATATCTATTGATGGTGCTGGGGCGCTCGGCCTCGGCCCTGGATTCCATGGGAGACGCGTTTCTTTCGGTCAGCAGCTGTGAAGTTCCCCGGCTGCAAATCGCCGAAGTCGTGCTTCCCGGCAAACGCATGCGGCTGCTGGAGCGGATGATGAAAGAAAGCTCCGTCCGAACCGCCGTCTAACCATCAGCGTTTACGTCAACCACGCTCCGAGACATAGATTTTACATTTCCCCGGTTGCGTTCCGCGCCGTCCCACCCGTATCTTCAATTCATCCACGCATCCGCCAAAATACTGCAGAAAAATTCGCAACCTAGGAGCCAGGAATGAGACCGTCGTCTGTCGTCCAGACCAACGAACAATCGAAAAAGCCGAGCAAACTCGGAATCCTTCTTACCTTCGGAGTACTACTGATCATGGCCACATCGCTGTTTGCAGGCTCAGGGGTCTATGGCTTCACCCTCAACTCCATCGACGGGAAACCCGCGCCGCTGGCCGACTACAAGGGCAAGGTCGTCCTACTGGTCAACGTGGCCAGCCAGTGCGGCTACACTCCGCAATACAGCGGGCTTGAAGCCACCTACGAAAAATATAAAGATCAGGGATTCGTCATCCTCGGCTTCCCCGCCAACAATTTCGGGGCGCAGGAGCCTGGCACCAACGAAGAGATCAAGACCTTCTGCACCCGCAAGTACAGCGTGACCTTCCCCATGTACTCGAAGATCTCCGTGAAGGGTGCTGATCAGGCGCCGCTGTACGCCTATCTGACCAAGGAAACCGGACCTGGTATCACCGGTGAAATCAAATGGAACTTCACCAAGTTCCTGGTGGACCGCGACGGCAAAGTAGTGCAGCGCTTCGAGCCCGCGGTGACGCCGGATTCGAAGGAAGTGACTGCGGCGATCGAGAGGCAGTTGAAGTAGGCGGCGATGACGCTTCGATCTTGTTTCCGGCCTGCGGTACACCTTTCCGCTCGGAACGATTGCGAGTTGCGCAGGTGAACTATTGCGGCAGATTCCTTTCGGGGTACAAGGCGCCGTGGTCAAGCTTACGCGCAACCTGATCCACCATAAGGCTCTGCTTCCGTTTTCTTTCTTGGTCTTCCTTCAGAGGTTCTCCGAGTTCCTCGGGTCTGGTTTGCTCGGATCGATATCTCAGAAGCCCTTCCCCTAAGTCAGTAACGGATTTCTCCTTTAGCTTTGCTTTCCGCACAGGAATATCCTAAACACCTTCCATGAAGGTCACTGAGGCCACCGGTCCGTCTGCAAGGTAGGATGACCAATCTCGGGAGTCGAGGATCGCGCAGCCTTCCTTTCCTGAGTAGTCCTTGCACTCCCTTGCAAATGAAATGCGAGCCGATTCCTCGTCTGCGATGGCCTTCTGAACCAAGGCGTCAAACTGGCTGTAGTCTGCGCCTTCCTTGCGACCGGCCTGCTCAATGAGAGCCCTCGCTGATCGTTGGCCATCCGCAATTCGCTTTGCGGCTTGGTACGCGAAGGCTCGCTCTACCACCACACGAAACTCAGCGGTAAATTCCGCGGCATGCCCCGTAGTGGCATTCAGCGCCCACGCATTCAGGACAGCTTGCAGCAGCTGGTCAGCGCACTTGATGTGCTCCTCGAGAGACGGCACTGCGACATGGCTTAACATTCTTTGATTTTAGCACTGAGAGCGGCCCTTAACGTGGATGCGGTTTCTAAACTATATGTCGTAGTACAGCGCGAACTCATACGGATGTGGCCTCTGCCGGATTGCGTCCACTTCTTTCGAGCGCTTGTAGTCGACGTAGGTGCGCAATAACTCTTCCGTAAATACATCACCCTTCAGTAAGAAGGCGTGGTCGCGCTGCAGGGCGTCGAGGGCGTCTTCGAGCGAGCCGGGCATCGACGGGATATTCGATAATTCTTCGGGGTCGAGTTCGTAAATGTCGCGGTCGAGCGGCATGCCGGGATCCATTTTGTTTTCGATGCCGTCCAGGCCCGCCATCAGCATGGCCGCGAACGCGAGATAGGGATTGCAGCTCGGGTCCGGCGGACGGAACTCGACTCGCTTCGCCTTGGGCGCGGCCGAATACATGGGAATGCGGCACGCGGCCGAGCGATTGCGCCGCGAGTAGGCGAGATTCACGGGCGCCTCAAACCCAGGCACCAGCCGCTTGTAAGAATTCGTGGTCGGCGCGATGATCGCCGAAAGCGCCGGGCCGTGGTTGATGAGTCCGCCGACATACCAGAGAGCAAGCTGCGACAAGCCGGCGTATCCGTCGCCGGCAAACAGCGGTTCGCCCGCTTTCCACAGCGACTGGTGCGTGTGCATGCCGCTGCCGTTGTCGCCGAAGAGCGGCTTGGGCATGAACGTGACTGTCTTGCCCTGACGGTTGGCCACGTTTTTCACGATGTATTTGTAGAGCAGCATCTTGTCGGCGGAGCGCAGCAGCGAATCGAACTTCAGGTCGATTTCGGTTTGACCCCCTGATGCGACTTCGTGATGGTGACACTCCACGTCGATGCCGCAGCTCTGCATGGTCAGCAGCATCTCGGAGCGCAGGTCTTGATAATGGTCGGTGGGCGGCACCGGGAAATAGCCTTCGCGGTAGCGCGGACGGTAGCCCAGATTGTTCGCTTCCCTGCCCGAATTCCAGCGGCCCTCTTCGGCGTCGATGTAATAGAAGCCGTACTGCTCGCGCTGATCGAAGCGGACGTTATCGAAAATAAAAAACTCGGCCTCGGCGCCAAAATAAGCCGTGTCGGCAATGCCGATCGCGGTGAGATGCAGCTCAGCCTTGCGCGCGATGTAACGCGGATCGCGGTCATAGCGCTGCTTGGTCACGGGATCAACCACATCGCACACCAGCACGAGAGTAGGCACTTCGGTAAACGGATCGAGCAGGTGAGAATTCGCGTCGGGCTTGAGCAGCATGTCGCTCTCGTGGATGCCGGCCCATCCCCGGATCGACGAGCCGTCAATGCCGAAGCCTTCCTCAAAAGACGACTCCGTCAACTGCTCGATGGGATAAGAGATGTGATGCCAGAGTCCGGGAATATCGGTGAAGCGAAGGTCGAGAATCTTCGCGTCGTGCTGGCGCGCGAAGTCGAGAACCGTCTTCGCGTTAGTCTGGCCATCAGCCATGAACACACCTTGCCGGGAAGTGATTCCCTTTCGAGATCGGGCGAACGGTTGCGGAGAATCCTGCAGCGGGCCGGCTGCTACAATCGGTCGCGTTGTGCGGAACGTTGCGCGAAACCACGAGAGTCTAAAGCCAGCCGCGGACACTGGCAATTCGATTGTTTTTATAGCGGGGATAACGGGACTTTATACTGAGACTGACAAAGGCCTTAACCACAGGGGACACAGAGGTGGCACAGAGGAAGGCTTTGCAGTACCTCTGTGGGACTCTGTGTCCCCTGTGTTTAAGGTTTGAGCCTTATGGACTTTGACCAGCTCGAAACCTTTCTCGAAGTGGCGCGGCACGCCTCGTTTTCGCGGGCGGCGGAGAAGCGTTTCCGGACGCAGCCGGCCATCTCGTCGCAGATTCGCGGGATCGAGGAAGAGGTTGGGGCCAAACTGTTTGACCGTTCAGGCGGCAAAGTTTCGCTCACGGCGGCTGGCAAAGCGTTTCAGAAGTATGTAGAAGAAACGCTCGACGCCCGCAAAAGTATGATGGTGGCGATCGCCGAGATGGAGCGCGTGCCCCGAGGCGAAATTATTGTAGGTGCGAACGAGGGCACTTGCCTGCACATCTTGCCCTATGTGTTTGCCGACTTCAAGAAGCAGTATCCTGACGTTTCGGTCAACATCAAGCGGGCCGACTACGGCAAGATTCTTGAGTCTATCATCGACAACTCGGTGGACTTCGGCGTCATCTCTCTTCCTGTGAACGATCCTCGACTGACAGTAGTGCTCATTCATCGAGACGAACTGATCCTGATCGCGCCGCCGCAGCATCCTATCGGGAAGATGAAGTCCGCGATGATTTCTGACGTCGCCAAGTTTCCGCTGGTCGTGCCTAAGGCGGGACACACGCGCGATGCCATCGAGCAATTGTTCCATGAGCGGCGACTGAAGCCGAACTTCACCATGGAACTCGACTCCAGCGAACTGCTGAAGCGCTTCGTGGCCGCCGATGTGGGCATCGGATTCATCGCCCGCTCTAACGTCGAGGAGGATGTGCGCGCCAAGGTGCTGGCGGCGATTCCCATGGCCGATGCCCAAGTCCGCCGCGATCTGGCGCTGGTCTTCCGCAAGGACAAAGCTCTGAGCCGCGCCGCGCTGGCCTTCATCGATATCGCGGTGAAGCACAAATCCACCGAAGAATTGGCGGACATTCCAAGTCGATGAGCAAGCAATGACCAGGGCGACCTTAAAGCTTCTGCTCCCGCTCTGTATGCTTGGAGCCTGCCTGCCCGCGAGCGCCCAACTCTCTTCCCAGAAGCCGCCGACGCAGATGGCGCCCTCCGCGCAGAAGTTGATCGCCATCAAGGTCACCGGCAGCAAGCGCTTCCCCGAGGACGCCATCGCAGCCGCGACCGGCCTGCAAATGGGCGCCGCCGTCGACGACGACGAATTCAAGAAAGCCGCCCGCCGCCTGGGCGACACAGGAGTCTTCACCGAGATCGGTTACACCTTCTCTTATTCCTCCGCTGGAACCAAGCTCGAACTGCACGTCATCGATGCCACCAAGTTTGTCCCCGTGCATTTTGAGGATTTCGTCTGGTTCACCGACGCCGAACTGCGCAAGCGCGTCAAGCAGTTCGCTCCGCTGTTCGATGGAGAAGTGCCGCTGTTCGGACGCATGGCCGATCAGGTTTCTGATGTTCTGCAGGCCATGCTGGTCGAGAAGTCGATCCCCGGACATGTCGAGTATCTGCGAACCGGGAAGGCCGACGGCCCTATCGAATCGATCAATTACCATGTGACCGATGTTCTCATCCAGATTCGCAAGATCGAATTCACCGGCGCAGGCGAAGCCGAACTTTCCGCGCTCGAAGCGGCCGGCGAGCGACTCCCTGACCGCGAATACTCCCGTGCCCGCCTGGCGCAGCTCGTCCAGAAACAGCTTCTTCCCGTGTATTACGCCCGAGGATATCTCAAAGCGCAATTCGGCGAGCCGCAACCCAAAGTCGTCAAGCTGCCGGCTGCCGAAAACGACGACGGGCCCCGCAACCAGACCGTCGTCGATATCTTCTTCGCCGTAACTCCGGGCCAGCAGTACAAGCTGAAAAGCGTGGACTGGTCGGGCAATCACGAGTTCCCTGCCGACACTTTGCAGAAAATGGTGCGCGCCGAGCCCGGCCGGCCGGCCAATACCATCCGCATCGGCGACAACCTCAAGGACATCCAGAAGCTGTACGGATCGCACGGCTTCGTCACCTGCGCCATCAAAGCCGACGCCGAATTTGACGACGCTGCCGGAACCGTGGCGATGCATCTGGGGGTGAATGAAGGCTTCGCCTATCACATGGGAGAGCTGGAATTCCGCGGCCTTGACAACAGCCTGACCGCAAAACTCCGCAATGCCTGGAAGCTCCGCCCCGGCGACGTCTATGACACGACCTACCTGAGTGAATATCTGCCCGCAGCGCTGAAGCTGCTGCCCACCACCCTGGACTGGGATGTCGCGTCGCACGTGACCGCCAACGTGCGCGACAAGTCGGTCGACGTCGATCTGATTTACTCGGTGAAAGCGCCAAAATAGCGCCGCGACGCACGCCGGGGCGATCAGTGCTTGATCGGGTCGTCCGGGCAGCTTGTCCGGTTTTTGGAACAAATTCACCCGGGATTTCCAGGGCCACCAATCTCCCGGTACTCTTGCACCGTATTTCCCGAAAGGATTGTTTGCGACCGCAGGGGCAGTTGTGAAATCAAAGTGTTTTGATACACTGGCCCGCAAGCCCAAGGAGTTTTGCACGCGACTTGGGGGCAACTTGGAACCGATCTGTCAGGAGAGCGGGATGAACCGTAGCTGGCGGCGTTCGATCTTGAGCGTGGCGTTGACATTGACGGTGGTAGTTTCGGCCATTCAGTTCGCCTCCAGTCCGGCCCTGGCGGCCGGCAAACAAACCCTTACCGGCGAAGTGGGCGACGCCATGTGCGGCGTCAAGCACATGGAAGGCGAAGGCACACCCGCGCAGTGCACCCGCACCTGTGTCTCGCACGGCTCGAAATACGCGCTGGTCGTAGGCGACAAGATCTACGTTCTGAATACCGGCGACAAGGCTGCGCTGGCGGTGCTCGAACAGCAGGCGGGCAAGAAGGCGACCGTCACCGGCACGGTGGATGGTACAAACATCGACGTGAGTAAGGTGGTCGCCGCCAAGTGATGCGCCGGCATCGCGAGCGGCGAGAATTGAGATTGAAGTTTTGCCCGGGCCCTCCCCCTAATGCTATCCGGGCATAAGGCGGGGAAGCGCGCCAGCGCCTCCCCGCATTTTTTTTCGTCTCAGCTGCAAATTCACATTCCATTTACAAAGCGTTGTGTTAGATTGTGCATTCTCAACAACTTAATTTTCTTTTTTGGAGGATCAACGAATTGGGCAAAGACATGGTTCCCAAGCGGATTTTCTTTACCAAGGGAGTCGGCAGACACCGCGAGCGCCTGACCTCGTTCGAGTTGGCGTTGCGCGACGCCGGCATCGCCGCCCAGAACCTGGTACGTGTTTCCTCGATCTTTCCGCCCAACTGCAAACTTCTCGCCCGTAAAGAGGGCGTGAAGTACCTGCATCCCGGTGAAGTCGTTTTTGCCGTGGTCGCCGAGAACACCACCCGCGAACCGCACCGCCTGCTGGCTTCGTCCATTGGCGTGGCCATCCCCGCCGATAAAAATACCTACGGCTATTTGAGCGAGCACCACTCCTTCGGTGAGACCGAAGACGCCGCCGGAGAGTACGCCGAGGAACTCGCCGCCGAAATGCTGGCCACTACCCTCAACGTGGAATTCGATCCCGACCGCTCTTGGGACGAGAAGAAACAGATCTACCGCCTGTCCAACAAAATCGTCCGCACGGCCAATGTCACCCAGTCCGCCGTAGGCGACAAGCGCGCGCTCTGGACCACCGTGATCGCCTCCGCCGTCTTGATCTTCGACTGAGACGCGAAAACGCTGCCATCGGCACGGAAAGGGATGCCCCAGGCTTCCGCGTTCTTGGCGAATGGGTGGGTTAGCACTGTTGCCTGCCCCCACTAGGTTCCGCCCCTGCTCACCTCTGATCACGGTCTGCGTCCAACCTTTATCTATCATGGATTCCGAGACGAAATATGCTGGTACGAACGGTTTCGCGCTTTCGGCTAGGACTCGCCTAAGCAACTGAATCCAATACAATTAAATGAATCTGATGGGTCGAAATCCCCATCTTATGGGTTAGAACTTTAGTAATCATCCATCTAAGCCGAATGTAACACTTCGTTAACAGGAATGAGCTAAGATTGAAGTGGTAGAAAAGACACAAATCAAGGAGTTCGTAGCAGTGGATATCGAAACACGCCGGAAGAAGCAACAGACTATGATGGTGCGGTTGGTGGAGCGCAAGGTGCGCACCCGGGCCAAGCAGTTGTACGAAACTCGCGGCCAGCAGGACGGCCAGGAGCTACAGGATTGGTTTCAGGCTGAGTCGGAAGTGCTGGATAAGAATGCTGTTGCGCCGCTGTATCGCAGACTTCGCACCGAAGGTCAGGAGATTCAAGAGAATACCAGCCAGGAAAACAACTCGGCCTCGGAGTTTGGCGCTCCGGATCCAGCCACCTGCGAGAGCAACGCCTAAGAGAAGCAACCCTCCACTTCCCACCCGTATCTGCTCTGCGATCTCGGCGGTCTTTCTCTGCGTCCTCAGCGATTAAAAGCTTCTTGCCGTTGTATTCCTACTTCCGTTTCGCGACTTCCCTTTTTCCTTTTTTCGCGCCTTTTTTGGCTTTGTCCAGGCGCTCAATCACTGCGGCCACAATGATTGGCAGCCCAACGGTTGCGTCCACGAACACCTCGCCAAACTTCCCGCCCTCTGACGGCGGAACGAACTTGCCCCAGGAGATCGCCTCGCTGTAGGGACTGCCCGACAACCCGCCCCAGTACACCGGCTCCGGACAAATCCTCAGCCCGTAGTGGTAGCGCTTCAACGGCAGATTCTCTCCCAGGCGCCGGTGCCGCAGTTCGATGAATGGTCCAAACTGCTGCGACCAGTTGCGGGGCACGCCGCCGCCGATGGTGAAAATTCCCAGCTTTTTCTGTCGCAGCAAAGTCGCCGCGAAGTGCTCCAGATCTTCAAACGGATCGAAGCGGATCTTGTGCCTTCCCGTCGACTCCCGCAGGCGGTTGTTCAGCGCCGTGTCGAGGCCGAGTTCCGAATCGCTGAAGGCCGGAACAAACACCGGCACGCCCTGCTCATAGGCTGACTTCAAAATTCCGCGCTGCCCCTGGTCGCGCTTGGCCAGAAACTCGCCGATGGCGTGGTTCAGCTTGTAGGAACACATCACCTCATTGTGGTCCCACGACTCCAGCACCGCCGACATGACTTCCTCGACGTCGTCGAGATTCTGCTCCGGCTCCAGCGTGTCGTAGACGCGGTTGTAACCCTGCTCGTAAAGTTCTTCATCGGAAACTTCAGGGTTGGCGCGGAAGTGCGCCCGCCCCGTGGCCTCGACTAATCCGTGCGCCATGAGCGCGCCAGTCGAGACGATAGCATTCACAATACCGCGGTCAATCAGCTCGGTAACGATCAATCCCTGCTTCGCAACTGTCATGGCCCCGGCCAGGGTCATCACGATGAAGGCATCTTCGTCGAGCGCCATGGCTTCGAGCACGTCGGCGGCCTCGCCCAGCTGGCGTCCGGTGAACGCGGTCTTGGCCATCGCCCGCACCAGCCCGTCTATGGAATGCACCTTGCCGAGGTCGAGCGGCTCCAGCGGAATCAGCCGGTCTGCGATGGGATTATGCAGCTGCCGGTCTTTGCCTTCCCCGCCGGCTCCGGCGGCGTGGGCATGATTCTTCTGCGCAGGATCGTCGTGCTTATGATTCTTCGAATTGCCATGATTGCCATGTTTCAACGCAAGCCTCCCAGGCCGAATCCGTTTCTTCCCGACAAGATACTCTACAGGAACCGACGAGACATGTGGAGTCAGCCGCCCCTTCGACCGAGCTCAGGGCAGGCTCTCGGATGTCCTTCGGGCGCAGCTCGAAGAGTTTTTCTCAGACACTCGTTTAAACTCTCACCATGCCCGGCAAACGCGCCTTCGAAGAACAAATCGCCGCCCTGGACGCGCTGCGCCACGGCCCGGAGGAAGCCCGCGTCGCGACTCTGCGCAAGGCGCTGGGACATCGCAATAATTTCATGGTCGCCAAAGCCGCCGACCTGATTCGCGAATTCGTCCGCGAACCCGGCCTAGCCGCTCTGACCCCGGAACTGCTGACAGCTTTCAATCGCTTCTTCGATGATCCGGTGAAGAACGACCCGCAATGCTGGGCCAAGAACGCCATCAGCCGAACTCTCGCTGACATGGAACTGCAGGATGAAACGGTTTTTCTGCGCGGCATGCACCACATCCAGATGGAACCGGTCTGGGGAGGTCAGTCCGACACCGCCGGAACTCTGCGCGCCACCTGCGCCCTGGCGCTGGTGCAGTGCCGCAGTCTGACCGAACGGGATCTGCTGGCGCACCTGGTCGAATTGCTGGCCGACAAAGATAAAACCGTGCGAGTCGAGGTGGTTCGCGCCATCGAACAGATTGGCTCCACGTCAGCGAGTCTGCTGCTGCGCCTGCGCGCCGTTCTTGCCTCCGACGAACCGGAAGTGCTTGGCGCCTGCTATAGCGGCGTCCTGCGCATCGAAGGCGCGAGTGCAATTCCCTGGGTTCGCCGATTTCTGGTTGCCGCCGATGACAACGCCGCCGAAGCCGCCCTGGCGATTGCCGGAACTCATTCACCCCAGGCCTTCGATGTCTTGCGGAAAACGTTCCTGACGGCGCACGATCCCTGGTGGCGTTCGGTTTTGCTATCGGCCATCGCACTCACGAGACAGGATGCCGCGCTGGAGTTTCTGCTCGAGCTGGTTCGCGCGGAATCGCTCGAAGCCGAGGCCGCAATCGAAGCCGTTCTCCGCTCCATGCCTTCGAAAGAAGTGACCGAGCGTCTGGAAAAGTTGGTGGCCGGCAACCCGCGCCTGGTGAGGGCCCTTGCCAAAGTGCGGAAGGCATCGTCCTGATTCGCAAGTTGTCGCCGGATTGAGATACGAAAAAAGCCCGGACCTTTGCGGTCCGGGCTCGTTTCGTCGCCGGTTGCCGAAGCAGCCGGCCCCTAAGCATTCATCCGACTACTGCAAGACGTCGAGAGTGACCGTAGTGGTATGGGTCACACCCGCGCCCTTGGCCGTGATCGTGATGGTGTGGGTTCCCGTCCTGGAGTTTCTACCCACCTTGACGGTCATGGTTGAAGTGCCTGATCCCGGCGCTGCTATGGAGCTGGGGCTGAAGGTCACGGTCTGGGCGCTTCCCTGTCCCGAAGCCGTCAAGGCAATCGCCGAGTCGAAGCCGCCAGAAATGGTAGTGGTGATGGTGGACGTGCCGGAGCTGCCTCTGGCCACGCTGATCGATGTGGGCGATGCGCTGATGGTGAAGTTGGCACTTGTCCCGGTCACGGTGAGAGAAACCGTGGTGGTTTCGGTAGTGCTCCCCGAAGTTCCAGTCACGGTAATGCTATAGGTGCCAGCGGCCGTGGTTGAGGCCACGGTCATGGTCATGGTCGAGGTTCCAGCACCGGTGATTGAGGTTGGGCTGAAGCCTACGGTCACGCCCGTGGGCTGGCCAGTCGCGGACAACGTGATGGCCGAGTCGAAGCCGTCGGTTACCGTGCTGGTGATGGTGGAGGTTCCCGAGCTGCCCTGCGCCACCGAGACCGAAGCGGGCGAGGCCGACAGGCTGAAGCCGGGAGTCGACGAGCTTCCGGCAAGCGCAGTGATCAGGCCGGAACCGTTCGGACTGCCCCAGCCGGTCGCCAAATCATAACCAGTGGTGGCTGAATAGCCATTACTGCCGCTGGTGATGTCGTGGAAATCGGTGTCATAGCTTGAGCCCAACCCAATCGTATAGAGACTCGGATTGATGAAGCCGAGCGGAGGGTTGCCGTTGGCGACTGCCTGTTGATTGACGAGAGCCAGGTAGCCGGCCCACATGGGCGCGGCAAAACTGGTCCCACCATAATTGTTGGCAGTGCAGGTGGTTTGGTCTGCACAAACGTAGAAGGTGAAATTCGCATTGGCCGAAACGTCGGGGCCATTGCGGTAGGTTTTCGAACAGCTGGAGCAGCCAGCAGCCGCACTCGTCTGCCAGGAAGGAATCGCATACTTGTCCGGCGAAATGCCGCCACCTCCGTCGACCCAGGCGGTTTCCGAACTCCAGGGGCCGGCCGCGCTGCTGGTGTCTAAGTCCGTTCCGCCGACCGACGTGACATACACATCGTCCGCCGGGAAAATCTCGGAAGCCGTACCAGATGTGGTCCACTTACCACTGTCACCGGCAGCTTGAAACAAATTCTGACCTTGTGCCGCGAACTCCTGGAAATACGGATTGTCAGTATTGGGGTCCGCCGGGTACCACGTCCACGAAGAGCTCAATTGGGCATTCAGCGGACTCGCCGTCGCCATGGCGTTGAAAATGGCGGAATCGGTAGAGCCTACGTACATCACCAGCCTCGACAGTCCCGGGGCCATGCCGATCGCCTGAGTCATGTCCAGGGTCTGCTCGGTGTCGTCACAGACAGGATAGGTGCAGCTGGTGCTGGTCCCGTCGGTGGAGTCGAGGGTGATCGGGACATTGTTGGTTTCATGGGCGTTGGTGAAGTATGTGGTCAGGTCGGTCAGATCGGTGCCGTAGTATTCAAGCAATCCGAGCGACTGGCCGCTGCCGGTGAGGGTTCCACCGTAGTATGCCGCCCTCATGTCACTGCCTAAGAAAGAGGCCGAGGGTCCGGAACCGGTGGTGGCGTTCGACCTCACATTCTGATTTCGATGCATGGCAGGACGCGGGATCGAATAGTTGTCCAGGCCCGCGATATGCCACAGCTGGACCGCCAGGTCCGGCGTGGGCTCCCGGTCAGGAGCGTAGAAGGTTCGATTTTCCGTGGGATGCTGGTAGACGCCCATGGTCAGATGGAAGGCTTCCTCGATGTTTGAGACCGATCCCCTGACGTCCAGGTTCATGCGATTTCGGGACGTGCCCACCACCCTCAAGCCGTGAGCCTTGGCGAAACCAATCACGGCGTCATAATCGTCCTGGTTGGGACCAAACCTCGCAGTGAACTCCTCGACGGTGAGGAAGTGGCGATAAGAAGGGCTGGAAGGATCGTAGAGTTCGCTCAAGAAGCTGTCTAACGCATCCGGGTTGCGAAGCGGCAGAACCAGGACAAGGCGCATGGACTGGGTTGCGGGGAGGCGGCCGACGGTCGGCGCCTGCCCATTGAGAACCGCCTCACGGACATGACGCGTCAACGGACGCTGTGACTGCGCCTGGCAAACGACGCTTGCGATCGACACCAGGGCGACGATGGTTAGCAAGGATGTACTGAATTTTCGAATCATTGTTTTTCCTCTCCTAGGCAGAATCTGCCTTCTGTGTTTTCCGAACTGGTTGCTGAGGAAGTGGCATGCTGATTCAAAAAGCGGGAGCGATTGTAGCGCATACTGGCCGCTGGTGCCCTGTGGAAGAAGGTTTTGTCCGGATAACGGAACAGAAGCGGGAATCCGCATCACTGCAAGGGTAGGTCCTGGCTCCGGCGCGGATGCTATATTGTTCGCGGAGGTCGGAAACGCGTGTCCCCTGAGAAATTTCGCGTGGCGTTGATGCAGATGTCGTGCGGCCCGGAGCCCGAGCAGAATCTAGAGAAGGCCATCAGCCGCATTCCCGAGGCCGTGGGACGCGGCGCACAAGTGGTCTGCCTGCCCGAGCTTTTTCAGACCCAGTATTTCTGTCAGCGCGAAGATCATTCCCTGTTCGACCTCGCTGAACCGATTCCCGGTCCGACTTCCGAGAGGCTGGCCGCCGCGGCGCGAAACAACGGCGTCGTGCTGATCGCGTCGTTGTTTGAAAAGCGCGCCGCCGGCGTCTATCACAACACGGCGGCCATTTTCGACAGCGATGGTTCGCTGCGCGGCCTCTACCGCAAGATGCACATCCCTGACGATCCGCTGTACTACGAAAAGTTTTACTTCACGCCCGGCGACCTCGGCTTCCGCGCCCTCGACACCAGCGCCGGACGCCTGGGCACGCTGGTCTGCTGGGACCAGTGGTATCCCGAGGGCGCGCGTTTGACGGCCTTGCAGGGAGCAACCATTCTTTTTTATCCCACCGCGATTGGCTGGCATCCCGCGGAGAAGGCTGAGTTCGGCGTGGCCCAGCACGATGCCTGGCGGACCATCCAGCGCGCCCATGCCATCGCCAACGGCGTTTATGTGGCCGTGGTGAACCGCGTCGGCTTCGAAACTGGAAATGTCCGCGGAAAATCCGCGCCGGGGCAAGGACTTGAATTTTGGGGCGGATCGTTTTTTTGCGATCCCTTCGGCCGCGTGCTGGCCGAAGCCTCCCACGACCGCGAAGAAATCCTGATCGGCGACGTCGACCTGAAAGCGCTCGAAGACATCCGCCGCAACTGGCCGTTCCTGCGCGACCGCCGCATCGACGCTTACGCACCAATTACCAACCGCCTCATCGACTAGGACCGAGAATTCCCTGTGGCCAAAGCATTGCGCAGACCTTCAAGTAAGACTTTAATCAGCGCCTCTCCGCTTCCCAACGCGCTCGGCTACCGCATGCCCGCCGAGTGGGAGCCGCACGCGGCCACTTGGCTCGCCTGGCCGCACTATCAGGGCGACTGGCCGGGAAAGTTTGAGCCGATCCCGTGGGTCTATGCCGAGATCATTCGCAACCTGGCCAAGCATGAGCGGGTCGAACTGATCGTCAACAACGCCAATGCTGCCAGACAAGCCCGCAAAGTTCTCGAGCGAGCCGAGGCGTCGTCCGCAAATATCCGCTTCCATCGCTGGCCGACCAACCGCGTCTGGCTGCGCGACTCCGGTTGCATCTTTCTCGCGCCGCAGCCGGGCTTCGCCCGGCCGGACAGCCGGGGGCGGCTGTCCCCACATGAAGACCGGGAAGGGCACGAGTTTACTCGTGCCGATAAAGCCAGGAAACGGAACGGGGCTTCAGTCCCTCAGGGCGGCCCATTCGCCCTCAAGTTCCGCTTTAATGCCTGGGCGAAATATTCTAACTGGCGCTTCGACGAAAAAATCGGCAGCCTGATGGCCCACGTCAAGAGCCCCACTCTAGCGGCAAAGAACGCGGCTAGAGTGGTCCACCCTCGTGAGATTCATCCGGTTTCGGGCGGGAATCGCATCGTGCTCGAAGGCGGTTCGATCGACGTCAACGGACTGGGCACGATTATCACCACCGAAGAATGTCTGCTCAGCAAAGTTCAGGAGCGCAATCCGCACATGGCGCGCGTCCACTACGAAAAGGCCTTCGCCGACTACCTCGGCGCGCCGCACACCATCTGGCTGGGACGCGGGATTTTCGGCGACGACACGCACGGCCATGTCGACGACCTCACCCGCTTCGTTTCTAGAGACGCCGTCGTCACCATGGTTGAGCCCGACGCGAAAGACATCAACCACGCGCCGCTGCGCGCCAACCTGCGCCGCCTGCAATCCGCGCGCGACCAGAACGGCAAACAGCTGACTGTGGTCGAACTGCCCATGCCCCAACCCGTGGTCTTCGAAGGCCGTCGCCTTCCCGCCAGCTACGCCAATTTCTACATCGCCAACGGAGTCGTGCTCGCGCCCGTATTCAATCGTCCGAACGACCGCATTGCGCTCAACATGCTGGCTCAGCTATTCCCAAGTCGCGAGATTGTGCCCATCTATTCGGGAGATTTCATCTGGGGCCTGGGCGCGATGCACTGTATGACGCAACAACAGCCGGAGTGAAGCGATTGCAGACTGAAGATTTTAGATTTCAGATTGAAAACCCAGATGACGCTGGCTCTCAATCTGAAATCTTCAATCTGAAATCAAAAATCAGGGTGTGTTAGATTTCTCCGCATGCCCCAGGGCGAAATGTCCACAAGTCGCCTCGAAGCCTTCAGCGACGGCGTGATCGCCATCATCATTACGATCATGGTGCTGGAGTTGCGCGCGCCCGCGCAGCCTACGTTCGCGGCGCTCGTCAGGGTCGCGCCGGTATTCCTCAGCTACGCTCTGAGCTTTTTGGTGGCGGCGATCATGTGGGTCAACCACCATCATCTGGTGCATGCTGTGCGTTCGGTAACGGCGCGGCTGCTGTGGTCGAACCTCTACCTGCTGTTCTGGATGTCGCTGGTACCTTTCGTCACCGACTTCATGGGGAAGAACTACCGCGAGCCCATGGCAGTTGCGCTCTACGGCCTCGATCTGTTCATGTGCTCGACCGGATATTATCTTCTCCGCCTGGAATTGATTCGCCAGAGCGGCCACGACACAGCCATGCGGGAGCACCACGAACGCATCAACCACAAGGGAGCCTTCGCCTCCGGGCTGTACTTGCTGTCGGTTCCGCTGGCCTACGCTTCGGTGTACGGTTCGTTCTTCATCTTTGTGCTGATTCCCGCAATGTATTTTCTGCCGGAGAAGATGCTGCCGAAACCGAAATAGATGAACCGGGACCCGGCGGCCAATAGAAACTCCCAGAAGCCTGAATTTCTCCTTCCATTTTTTGGCGGTGGCGCTATGATGCGCAAGAAGGGAGCCAACAATTTGTCTACTCTCAACGTGAACATTCCGAGGTTCTATTGCCTGCTGCGCCGCGAGTTCCTCTACGACGATCTCGCCCACAAAGGAGAATTCCTCAAGGTCTGCGTCTTTGGGGCTGCTTCGATCCATGGCAGGGCGCTGGGCTTCCATGTCCTCACCGAAAACGGAGCGGTCATGTGGCGACTTCCGCTGCATGCCTTCTGTCACAAGGCGGAAGCCCCATTGATGCCGCTGGACTGGCTCCAGTTTTGGGATTGCTTCAGCTACGAGATGAGCTGCACCAGCTTCGAGCGACTGGCCGACGCTCGCGTCCGCGTCCAACTGAAGGACCGTTCCTGGGAGGGCGGCCAGTACATGTTCACGCTCGACTGGTACGGACACGAGGACGCCGAGGAGGCCGGGGACGGTGGCCACAAATGCGCCCATGTCATCGCCCTAGATAACGGCAATTTCGCGGCGCAGCCCAACAACCGCATTCAGTGGTTCTGCCCGGCCTTCGTCACTCCCTTTCAGGAGAAGCCCGACTACGTCACCAATACCCGGGTATGGAAGGTCGAGCGTGAGACCGAAACCAGTGATGGATTCTTCTACGACACGCCGGCCGTCACCGGACCGGCCCAAGTCTCGCTCTATGCCAAGGGGCTGCGCGTCGGCACGCCGGCCGAAGATGCAGTCAAGTTGAAAAAGTAATACTGCAGACCAGGAGAATCGTCTAGCGCTTATACTGCGTCGGCTCCGGGCCTTTTTCCAGCGTCTTGCGGTCCCAGATCCAGCCTTCGCGGGTGTAGCTGGCTAGTTCGAAGTCCTGGGTGAGTTCGAGGGCGTCGACGGGGCAGGCGTCTTCGCAGAGGCCGCAGAACATGCAGCGGCTCAGGTCGTAGGTGAAGTCGGTGAGCTCCTTGCGGCGGGTGTGCTCGTTGCGCGCGCTGGAGACCACTATTAGATTCTCTGGGCAAGCCAGCGCGCACAGGTCGCAGGCAATGCACATGGTCTCGTCGGTGTCAGGATTCACGTTCAGGCGCGGCGCTCCGCGGTAACGCTCGGCCACCTGCGGCCGCTCCAGCGGGTACTGCTCGGTATAGATTTCCTTGGGATCCTGATAGCGGAAGGTCAGCTTCAGCCCCTGCAGCAGGTCGACGAGGAACACTTTGCGCAGCAAACTCGGCATGCCCATATCGCCGTTAGAATAACATTATCCGGCGAATGTCTAAAGGGCGGTCGATTTCCCCTCTGTGTTCCCCTGTGACCTCTGTGGTTCAAGGTTTTGCATCGGGAGTCGCCACGGAACTTTCCGAAGCCATCCTGCGTATCCACTCCCAGAGAGGATGTCAGATGTCATGAAGGCGTATTTCACCAATTTATCGACCAGAGCCTGGCTTCTGCTCGTCGTACCCGCGGTCGTGCTTGCCTACCCGGTGGCTGAAATCGTAGTACCGGCCGTGGTTCACGCGGTGGTACCGGAAGTTGTGCGCAGCGTGCTGCGGGTCATCTGAAGCGGATCAAAAGCTGATCCCTTCGTGCTCCGAAGCCGCTAGAATAAACCCGAGCGCCAAGTCCTCGTGCCTTCCCAAAAAACATCCGCAGCCGACAACCCCAAGACCAAAGACCCGGGACCGAAGACCGCCGACGAACCTCATCCCGACGAGCTTCACTCCGACGAGCTTTGGATGGAAGAAGCCCTGCGCTGCGCCCAGCGCGCGCTCGAAGCGGGAGAAGTCCCAGTAGGCGCAGTCGTAGTCTGCAACCGCCAGATTATAGGACGAGGATGGAACCGCAACATCACCGACCACGACCCCACGGCCCACGCGGAGGTGATAGCGCTGCGCGAAGCCGGTGCCGCCGTTGGTAATCATCGTCTGGAAGAGTGCGAACTGTTTGTCACAATTGAACCGTGCGCGATGTGCGCCGGAGCGCTTGTCCATGCCCGCATCAAGCGCCTGGTCTATGGCGCAGACGACGCCAAGGCGGGCGCGGTGCGATCGGTGATGCAGGTGCTGAATCATTCGCGACTGAACCACCAGACCGAGGTTCGCAGCGGAGTGCTGGCCGGCCGCAGCGCAGAAGTGTTGCAGACGTTCTTTAAGAGCCGTCGTTAGTCGTTGGTCGTTACTCGTCGGTCGCTCGTCGTTAGCCAACTCTGCGAATCACTTCGCAGGTTCCCAGCCCTCGGGCAGCATGTCGAAGGCCAGGGTGTCGCGGTAGGCATATTGATTGCCTTCCAGTACGGCCACTGGCGTCAACATATGCCAGATGCGATCATCGTCGAAGACGTAGCACTCACCCGTTTCGCGCATGGTGAAACGATCCAGTTCGTGTTTGTCATTGTCGGTGATGATGACTTCGCCACCCTGAGCGCCGCAGCGGCCCACTAGATGCGTGGCGATATACTTTTCCCCGTCCTTATGTAAGCCCGGTGGACTGGTGTCGCACGGCCGGCCCGGCGTAGCCGTGAACCTTATGAGATGAAGGTTGACCAAATACTTCGTGCCCACTGCAGAGAGCGGCAGGTAATGAAGGTGATGAGCAATCATCTTGCGAACGCCTATGGAACCGGCGATCTCCGGGGGCAGCGGAGCATACTCTCGCGGCTGGCCACCGATTGTCGTGTTGTACTTTTTCAGCTGCACGTAGGGCGTGATCTCTTCGCTCAACCAAACCTTTACGCCCCCCTCAATAATCTCGGCCCGCAAACGATTTAAGGAACGATATCTGTCGCCCCCATCGTAGTACTTGTCTCTTGGAATGGACCAAGCAGCGTGGGCTAAGGTTTCCAGCGTGCGAGCTACCTCTAAGTCAACTGGGAACGGCTGACGAGTAAACCCGCGCTCGACGAGGTCGTTCTGCGACTTGGCATTCGGTTCCCCCGGAATAAAGCTGTGTTGGCTAACGCTATGTTGACCCATGGTTCCACCTGACAAAGGCTTGAGGATTGCTCGACGCAGATTCCCCATCTTTTGCCGGCCGCTGATCGAGACACCACGCATCCACGCCGCAAATCCGTAGATCTATCGAGGGTTCTGCATCGAGCCATTATCGCAGCGGATTGCCCTTGCGCCCAGGGTTTGAGCCTCGCTATTGAAACATCCCCTATGCTCAAGGTTCCTTCCGGCGTGCCGAACTTACAGTTCTGACCGTATTGACGAGTGGCACTGAGAAGCCTAGTATGCGGCGCATCGAAACAGGCCCACAGCGACGAATCGGAACATACGGCTCGAAGGAGAAATTTATGATGAAGCGAAATCTGTCGCGTCATCCAACCTGCATGGATACAGCACGGTCTTACAGAGGTCTCTTCTTCGTTGTTGTCCTGGCTTTTTTCTTCGCGGGCGGCGCTTTGCCCGGTCAGTCGCAGATCTTCAAGCCGGCTCCGGTCCTTTACCAGTCTGGCGGATATCAGGCCCAGGCCATAGCAGTAGCCGACGTAAATAAAGACGGAAATCCAGACGTGATCGTCGCCAATTTTGGCACTCAGGACGGTGGTGTGGTCGGAGTGCTGTTCGGCAATGGGGACGGAACTCTTCAGACTGCCGCGACCTACAGCGTGAAATTTCCGGGAGCTGACGCAATAGCTGTCGGAGACTTAAACGGTGATGGCTGGCCCGACCTGGTGGTGGGCAGCAATGATGGCTTTGGCAATCCTTGTCTGAGCGTGCTGTTAAACAAAGGCGATGGAACTTTCGAGGCTGCCGTCGGCTATGAGGCTGGTTTCGATATCTCCTCGGTGGCCATCGCGGATGTCAATGGAGACGGTAAGCCGGACGTGATTGCGCTTGCTGAAGCCATCATTAACAACTACACCCATAGCGTGATAGTGGTTTTGCTGGGAAACGGGGATGGGACGTTGCGCGCCCCTGTGACTTACGAACTGACGAATGGTGAGGCGAGTGCGGCGTCTTTGGCCGTAGCCGATCTAAACGGAGACGGCAAACCAGATCTGGTGGTGACCAATGCGAACAGCAGCGGAAAGGGCATTATCTACGTGTTGTTAAACGAAGGGGATGGTACGTTTCCAACGCAAGTAACCTATCCATCCGGGGGCTTTGGCACCTCCGTCATTCTGGGCGATGTGAATCGTGACGGCAAACTTGACGCGGTAGTAGCTTCCACCTCTGGCTCGGTCAGCGTCCTGCTGGGTAACGGCGACGGCACTTTTGGCGCCCCAGTCGCTTATCCCGTCGGATTGACAGGCCCTTTGCACGTTGAGATGGGAGATTTTAATGGGGACGGCGCGCCGGACTTGGCCGTAGTCAATACGGCCCCGATCGGCAAGCTAGCAATCTTGCTGAACAATGGTGAGGGAATTTTCCAGGCCCCGGTCGTCTACAGTACGGGCGGGCGCAACGCATCGTCCGTGGCTGTCGCAGACCTGAATCACGATGGCAAGCCAGACTTGGTGGTGTCTGACGGGTGCGACGGTTATATGGACAGTTGCCCATTGGGTGGCGGAGTCGCTGTCTTGCTGGGCGTGCCCGCAAAGAGTACAACCAAGGTTACAACCTCAGGAACTCCGTCACAGAATGGCCAACCGGTGACGTTTACCGCTGCCATTACTTCGACCGAGGGTCCAATCCCAAATGGGGCCACAGTGACGTTCTACAACAACGGCACGCCGATGGGGACGGCTAAGACGACGGATGGCGCAGCCACATTCACCACATCCTCGCTGAAGGTTGGGACCCACACGATTAAAGCCAGCTATCCGAGCAGCGCTTACATCAAAGCAAGTTTTGGCACGGTCACGCAAGTGGTGAATTAGCGAGATGTCCGCTGTGGCAGCGTACTCTTGGCATTGGTTGCCACCGGAATCAAACTATCCCGGCCCACGATGGCTCCTGACAAATGCTTGACGATTGCATGACCACACAGATTCCGCTATCTCTCGCTGGCGGGAAGTCCGGTGCCGTCGAATGCCAAACCACCCAGGTTTTCTAGAAGATGGCCGCTGCGCATTCAGGCGCCAAGGGTGCGCCCTTTCCCTGCGGTCAAGAGTTGCTGGCGGAGAGAGAGGGATTCGAACCCCCGATACCCGTAAAGGTATACACGCTTTCGAGGCGCGCGCCTTCAGCCACTCGGCCATCTCTCCGCGCCGTTCATTTCATTTTATCAGGGAAGTTGTTGGCTTCGAATTTGCCCGACCATCTCATTGAGGATGACCCATCCGTCGCGGTTTTCGACGGATGGGAACCATGGACCTGGATAAGTTCGTGGCACCCAGGCAATGCTTGTCATTCCGACCCCCGAGCGAAAGCGAGGGGCGGAGGAACCTGCTTTTTCTCGCTACTCGGTACCAGGTACTCCGGTACTACTGCTTCTGCCCCGCCGTAAACACCGTCCAGGGCCCCGCCTTCATATCCCGCAACAGCGGCTTCTGCCAGGCAAACTCAGGATGATGATCCAAAAACTCCGCCGCTAGAAAATCCGCGCCGCATGGATGTCCCGCTCGGGCCACAAAGCTCATCTTCGCGGTCATGGCGCTGTCGGTGGCCTTGCCCTGAACCGCACCGCCGGGATTATACGGAGCCCAGTCCCACTCCTTAATGCCGCGGTGCGGTTCAGGGCAAGGCCACCGACAGCGCCATGACC
>Ga0210395_10000522_pt1 | contig 30121 bp, 27 predicted proteins | sample IncBWH4OmetaG_FD_150861 | JGI IMG/M metagenome (GOLD analysis project Ga0210395, IMG submission 150861) | Forest soil microbial communities from Barre Woods Harvard Forest LTER site, Petersham, Massachusetts, United States - Inc-BW-H-4-O ... | reverse complement strand
GCTCTTCGGCGACATCGATGATGAGGCCCGGCCATTTTTCGAATTTTCCGCGATGGCTTTCGACGATGTCGGCCACCGGCACCTTGACCAGCGCGTTGATCGGGATGTTGACCGCGGGCCGCAGGTTGACGCCGAGCTTGCAGAAATTCAGGCTCGCTTGCAGCGCCTGATCGAGCGCCTGTTCGGACAGCGTCACCAGGTCACCCTCGCTGGCGCCGGGCATGAAAGCGCTCGGCTCCAGCACACCGTTCTGCGGATGCCTCGCGCGGGAATAGGCTTCGACGCCGATGAGTTGTTTTTTGCGCAGGTCGATCTTCGGCTGATACCAGAACTCGATCCAGCGGTTGCGCAGCGCTACCCCGAGATCGATGCGGCCGGCGACGGCCGGCGGCTCGCCGAGCCGCAGTTCCTGCAAAACCTTCAGGACCGCGCTGGTCTCGAAGGGCTTCTTGAGAACGGGAAGCATGCGCAGATGATGCTGCTCGCCGATGCTTTTGACATGGGCGAGCACGGCCGAGCCGCGGTTGCTCATGAGTTGCACGGCGCCGGTATAAGCGGAGCGCGAGAGCGCGAGGATGCACTCGATGGCGTCGGACGATTCAAGCGCGATGTTGAGGAAGACGAGCTTTGGCTGGCGCTGGGTCAGCGCCGGCCGCACCGCCTGGCCGTCGGGAAGCTCCTCGGTATCGATGCCGGCGCCGTGCAGGATCAGCGACAGAAAGTGCCGGATGCTGGCGTCGGTATCGACGACGAAGCAAAGCGGGGCACGCGCCTCGCTGGGGCTCGCCTCGGGTTCCAATGTCGCGGCAGTGGTGGAGGCTTGCGCCGGTGTCGCGCCCATTTCCCGGATCCAAAACGCCAACGTGACGGGAGCGGGCATCATTGGTGGAAATTTGTTAACTGCCGGTTTCGACGGCGCCGCGGGTTCGCCCAGCCTATGGCGGTGAAACGGCACCGTCCGGCGCCGGGCGCATGCCACCCGCATGACCCGTGCAATACCGCGTCGTTGCCGCTATGGTAGTTTCAAACGTAATTGCTTCGCCACCGTGCGCGCACGGTGCGACAACCAAGCGATGCCAAGGGGAGACGACGATGCCCAAAAAGGATGCAAGCCTAAAGCTCAACCGCCGCCGGTTCCTCACCGCGGCCGCCGTCGCCGGCGCCAGCGGCGCCGTCAACCCCGCCAAAGCCGCGACCGCGGCCGAGCCACAGCAAAGACTGCCGTCAGCGCTGCCGCCGAATGCCCATGTGGCTGCCGCAGAGACCGGTGCCGCGCCGCTGCCGTCGCGCGACAACGGCACGCCCGGTTCCGACTTTATGGTCGACGTGATCAAGACGCTCGACATCAAATACCTGCCGGCCAATCCGGCCTCGAGCTATCGCGGCATCCACGAGTCGCTGATCAATTACGGCAAGAACACGATGCCGGAATTCCTCACCTGCATGCACGAGGAGTCCGGCGTCGCCATGTGTCACGGCTACTTCAAGGCGACCGGCAAGCCGATCATGACGCTGGTTCACGGCGTGGTCGGGCTGCAGCACGCCGCCATGGCGGTCTACAACGCCTGGTGCGACAGGGTGCCGGTGCTGATCATGGGCGGCAACGATCTCGACGCGGCGAAACGCGCGCCGGGCGTGCCGACCTTCCACTCGGCGCAGGACATCAACGCCATCGTGCGCGACTATACCAAGTGGGACGACACCCCGGTGTCGCCGCAGCATTTCGCGCAGTCTTTCGTGCGCATGTACAAGATCGCGACCACACCGCCATACGGTCCGGTGATGATGTCGCTCGACGGCGGCTTGCAGACAGAACCGATCCGCGAGGACGGTGAAAAACTCTACATCCCGAAATTCTTCGCCAGCGCGCCGCCGCAAGGCGATTCCGGCGCGGTGAAGGAAGCCGCGCGTCTTCTTGTCAACGCCGAGCGGCCGGTCATCGTGGTCGACCGCATGGCGCGCACGCCGGAAGGCGTCAAGCGCCTGGTCGAACTCGCCGAGCTATTGCAGGCGCCGGTGGTGGATCAGGGCAACCGGATGAATTTCCCGAACACTCATCCGCTCAGCCGCCCGGCGAATGTGGTCAACCAGGCCGACGTCATCATCGGCATGGAGCTGTCGGACTACTGGAACACGGTGAACGGCTTTATCGACAACGGCGACGACGGCATCGGCCGCAACACCACCAAGATCAAGCCGGATACAAAACTGATCAGCATCAGTTCGACCGAATTGCTCACCAAGTCGAACTATCAGGACTTTCAGCGCTTCCAGAGCATCGACGTGTCGATGCCGGGCGACGCCGAAGCGACCCTGCCGGCGCTGATCGAAGCGGTGAAGTCGGCTATTTCGAGCGACCGCAAAGATGCGATGACCAAGCGCGGCGACGCCATCCGCGCCGCCCATGCCAAGGGCCTCGACGCCACCAAGCAGGCCGCGGCCATCGCCTGGGACGCGGTTCCGATCAACACGGCGCGTCTCGTCATGGAGACCTACGCGCAGATCAAGGATCTCGACTGGTCGCTGGTCTCGACCTCCGGCAATACCAGCAACTGGGCGAACCGGCTGTGGCCGATGGAGAAGCATCACCAGTGGCTGGGCTGGTCCGGCGGCTATGGCGTCGGCTATGGCGCGCCGGCGTCGGTGGGCGCGGCGCTCGGCAACCGCGACCAGGGCCGTTTCTCGGTCTCGATCCAATCCGACGGCGATTTGATGTACGCGCCCGGCGTGCTGTGGACCGCGGCGCGGCACAAGATCCCGCTGCTCGCGGTGATGCACAACAATCGCGGCTATCACCAGGAGGTGATGCACGTGCAGCGGCTGTCGAACTTCCGCAACCGGGTCGCCAATATCGGCAACGATCTCGGTCCCATCGGCACCAGCATCATGAATCCGGATATCCAGTATCACGACCTGGCGAAGTCCATGGGCTGGTGGGCCAAGGGCCCGATCACCGATCCGGCCGATCTCGCTCCCGCGATCAAGGAAGCGGTCGCCGTGGTCCAATCCGGCCAGCCGGCGCTGGTCAACGTGATCACACAGCCGCGCTGAGGAGAATGTTTATGCGTATCCTTCAAGTTTCGGCGGCGGCCGTTGTCGCCTTGGTGGCTTGCTTCGGCGGGCAGGGCGGTGCACTCGCCGCCTCGGCGGAAAAGGGCAAGACCGCCTTCATCCAGCACGGCTGCTGGCAATGCCATGACTTTGCCGGCGAGGGTTCGGTCGCGACCAGCAACGGCAAGGTGATCGCGCGCACGCAATTGCCGCTCGATGCGTTCGTTAACTTCGTGCGCACGACCAACGGCCAGATGCCGCCATACCGCGCGCCGGTGCTATCCGACGATGAGCTTGGCGATATCTACGCCTATCTGCAGTCGCTGCCGGAGCCGAAGGCGGTGAGCGACATTCCGCTCCTCAACAGTGGCACGCGCACGCAGTAGTGCGCGCAGGCCAATAAAGGACGACCGGAGGATGAGCGGCAAAGGCCAGATGCGGCTTGGCGCCTTCTTCAATCCGACCGGCCATCATGTGGCGTCGTGGCGGCATCCGCGCGCGCAGGCCGACGCCGGCATCAATTTTCAGCACTATCTCGACATCACCCGCACCGCGGAGCGCGGCAAGTTCGACATGGTGTTTTTGGCCGACAATCTCGGCGTGCGGCAGGCGCATATGGAGGCGCTGAGCCGCTCGGCGCAATATATCGCCAATTTCGAGCCGCTGACGCTGCTCTCGGCGCTCGCCACCCACACCAGCCATATCGGCCTCGTGGCCACCGCCTCGACCAGTTACAACGAGCCGTTCCACGTCGCGCGCAAATTCGCTTCGCTCGATCATTTGAGCGGCGGCCGGGCGGGCTGGAATCTCGTCACCTCGGGCCAGGAGAACGAGGCACGCAATTTCGGCCGCGAAAAACATTACGAGCACGGCGAGCGCTACGACCGTGCCCGCGAATTCGCCCGCGTCGTCCTCGGCCTGTGGGATACCTGGGACGACGATGCCTTCGTGCGCGACAAGGACACCGGGCAGTTCTTTCATCCGGACAAGCTTCACAATCTCAACCACCGCGGCGAGCATTTTTCCGTGCTCGGCGCGCTCAACATCCCACGCTCGCCGCAAGGCCATCCGGTGATCGTGCAGGCCGGCGGCTCCGACGACATGATCGCGGTCGCCGCGGAATTCGCCGAAGTGATTTTTTGCGCGCCGCTGACGCTGGAAGCGGCGCAAAGCTTTTACGCGACGCTAAAAGGCCGGCTCGCCGCTTACGGACGTGTGCCCGATGAGATGAAGATCATGCCGGGCTTAAGCTGCGTCATCGGCCGCACCGATGCGGAAGCCGAGGAGAACTACGAAAAACTCAACGCGCTCATCCATCCGATCGTCGCCCGCGAAATCCTGTCGATGGTGCTCGGCAATGTCGATCTCACGCCCTATCCGTTCGACGGGCCGTTGCCGGAAGATCTGCCGCGCTCGAACGCGAGCCAAAGCATCTTTCAACAAGTCACCGAGATGGCGCGGCGCGAAAAGCTTTCCATCCGCCAGGTCGCGACGCGGGTGGCCGGCGCCCGCGCCAAGGCGGTGATCCGCGGCTCGCCGCAAACCATCGCCGATTACATGGAAGAATGGTTCCGTAATGGCGGCTGCGACGGCTTCAATATCATGCCGCCGTTCCTGCCGGGCGGCTTGGATGACTTTGTCGCGCTGGTGATTCCGGAATTGCAACGGCGCGGCCTGTTCCGCACCGAATACGAAGGCAAAACCTTGCGCGAGAATCTCGGCCTCAAGCGTCCCGCGAGCCGCTACGCCGAGCCGCCACAACAGCCGCGCGCCGCGTCGGGAGGATAACGGTGATCAGCGTCAAACGACTGGGACATGCCACGCTGACGACGCCGGATATCGAGCGGCAGATCGCCTATTACACCGAAGTCGTCGGCCTGACCCTGGTCGAGCGGACCAAGGATCGCGCCTACCTTGCCTGCAAGATGGGGCTTGAGGCGATCGCGCTCGAGCCGGGCAAAGGCAATGCGCTGTCGCGGCTGGCTTTCCAGGTCGCGCCCGACACCGATCTCGGCGAAGTTTTGCACGCCCTTGCCAAGGACGGCGTGAAGGCCGAGCGGGCGAGCGGCTTATCGCCCGGCATCGCCGAGGCCGTCATGTTCACCGATCCGAAGGGCACAAAAATCGAGATTTTTTCCGACTATGTGTTCGCCAAGGACGACGGCCGTACCGCTGGCATCATGCCGCTGAAACTCGGCCACGTCGCCTATCGGGTCGACGACGTGCAGAAAATCGTGAAATTCTATTGTGACGTGCTCGGCTTCCGCGTCTCCGACTGGCGCGACGACACCTTCGCCTTCCTGCGCTGCAATACCGACCACCACACCGTGAATTTCGTCCACGACGCCGAGCCGCAGCTCCACCACATTGCATTCGAGGTCAAGGACTGGGCGGAAATCCAGCGCGCGGCGGAAACACTCGCCCGCCACGATATCCATCTGGTTTGGGGCCCGGGCCGCCACATCATCGGCCACAACATCGCGATCTATCACCGCAACGCCGACAAAGTGCGCGTCGAGTTCTTCTGCGAGATGGACCAGATGAAGGACGAGGCGCTGGGCTATTTCGATCCGCGGCCGTGGCACCAGGACCGGCCGCAGCGGCCGAAAGTGTGGGGCCCGGACACGTTGCGCAACTATTGGGGTTATGGCTCCGAGCGTGTCATCCGCGGCTATCAAACAATCGAGTAGTACACGATGCCGTGATTACGCCGCGCGCTCGGTCGGCGGCATTTGTGATTGGCGCGTGTTGCGCGAAGCGGCTTAAAAGCCCATCTGGAGATGGCGCGACGCATGCGCGCAAGGGAGGAAATCGATGGCTTCCAGGAAGTGGACGATTGCCGGCGCGCTGCTTTTGATCCCGGTTCTCGGCTTTGCCGTAAACCTCGCGTTTGCGCAAGAACCGGCCGTCGTCGTCCCGCCGCCGGCGCAGGACGAAGCCGCTCCGGCCGGCGCCACGACGCAGACCGTCGTTCTCGCCGGCGGCTGCTTCTGGGGCGTGCAGGCGGTGTTTCAGTACACCAAAGGCGTCACCAGCGCGGTCGCGGGCTATTCCGGCGGCGCCAAGGAAACGGCGCACTACGAGATGGTCGGCACCGAGCGCACCGGCCACGCCGAGTCGGTGCAGGTGACATTCGATCCGAAGCAAGTCTCCTACGGCAAGATTTTGCAGATTTACTTCTCGGTGGCGCATAACCCGACCGAGCTCAATTACCAGGGCCCCGATTCCGGCCCGTCCTATCGCTCGGCGATCTTCTATGCCGACGACGAGCAGAAGCGGGTTGCCGAAGCCTATATCGCCCAGCTCGATCAGGCCCATGTCTTCAAGGCGCCGATCGTGACAAAACTCGAAGCCTTCAAGGGTTTTTATCCGGCCGAGGACTATCACCAGGACTTCCTGGTGACGCACCCGACCTATCCGTACATCGTCATCAACGACCAGCCGAAAGTCGGCAACTTGAAGCGGCTATTCGCCGATCAATATCGCGACACGCCGGTCACCGTGATGGCGTCGAACAAGCCGAGCCAATAAGCCTCGCTAAAAGTTCCGGTTTCCGCACTGCAAAAGCGCCAAATTGTCCGCGTCCCGGGCGGGGCGCGGCGCGCGACCTTTGATCTATAGCCATCGGCGGCGGCCTGACGTATCGTGGTTGAGGGAGACTGGGCGACCACAAGCCCGCTCCGCGACAACGAGGAAACGGGGAGGGAAGCCAAATGGCTATGGCAACGACGATCGGGGTGCTGCCCGAGGCAGAACATAGCAAGCAGCTGCGCAAAGCAGTGATCGCGTCGACGATCGGCACGGCGATCGAGTGGTACGACTTTTTCCTTTATGGCACCGCGGCCGGCCTGGTTTTCGGTAAGCTCTTCTTCCCCAATCAAGATCCGCTCTCGGCAACGCTGCTCTCCTTCGGCACCTATTTCATTGGCTTTGCGGCCCGGCCGGTTGGCGCGGCGATTTTCGGCCATTACGGCGACCGTATCGGCCGCAAGGCCACGCTGATCGCCACGCTCATGTTCATGGGGCTGGCGACCTTCGCTATCGCCTTCGTGCCGACTTACAGCGAGATCGGCATCTGGGGCGCAGTGCTCTTGACCGTATTGCGAGCGCTGCAAGGCATCGGCGTCGGCGGCGAGTGGGGCGGCTCCATCCTGATGTCGATGGAATGGTCGCGCACCCACGGCCAGCGCGGTCTGGTGGCGGCGTGGCCGCAATTCGGCGTGCCCTGCGGGTTGCTGCTGTCGACCTTGGCGGTCATCACCTTCAGTGCTTGGTCTGGCGATCAGTTCCTGGTTTGGGGCTGGCGCATCCCATTTGCACTTTCGATCATCCTGGTCGGCGTCGGCCTGTGGATCAGACTCGGCATCCTCGAGACGCCGGTGTTCCAGAAGCTCCTGGACGAGAAAAAAATCGAGAGCACTCCGATCGTCGAAGTCGTCAAGAAGCAACCGAAGGAGATCATCCTCTCGGCATTGCTGCGGATGTCCGAGCAGGCGCCGTTCTACATTTTTACCGCCTTCGTGTTCGCCTACACCGTCGGCACCCTGAAGATGGAGCGAAACTTCATCCTTTCGGCGGTGATGGTGGCGGCCTGCGTCTCGTTCTTCACCATTCCGATCGCCGGTCACCTCTCCGACAAGATCGGACGCAAGAAGATGTATCTGATCGGCGTCGTTACGATGGGCATTTTCGGGTTCGTGTATTTCGGTATGGTGGATACGGCGGCGCCGGCGTTGGTCTTCATCGCCATCGTGCTGTCGCTCATCCCTCACGACATGCAATACGGACCGCAGGCGGCGCTGATCGCGGAATCGTTCACACCGCGACTGCGTTATAGCGGCGCGTCGCTCGGCTATCAGCTGGCATCGATCATTGCCGGCGGGCCGGCGCCGCTGATCGCAACGTGGCTGTTCTCGATCTATCACTCAGGCTACGCGATCGCGATCTATATCGCCGTCTGCGCGGTCATCAGCCTGATTTCGGCGGCCATGATGCCCGACTACACCGGCAAGGACATCTCGGCTGAATACGACGCTTGAGGCGGCCGCAAACTCGAAACGTCAGCGCCGGGGCGGCAACGCCCCGGCGATTTCTTTTGCCACTTTGGAAGAAATTCAGAGCACCGCGCCGCTTTGCGGATCGATCAGGTGCATGCGGTCCATGTCGGCGTAGAGCCGCATCGCTTCGCCCGGGCCGGTAGCGCTGCCGGGATCGACCCGGCCGCACACTTCCTGGCCGTCGACGGTGAAGTACACCATGGTTTCCATGCCCATGGGCTCGACGACGTCGAGCGTCGCCGAGAACTCGCATTGCTGGTCGCGATCGTTGCGCCGCGGCTCGGTGATGTGCTCGGGGCGCAGCCCAAACACCAGCTCCTTGCCGGTCAGCGTTTGGTAGCGGGCCGACTGCGATGCCGGCACCGGCAGACTGACGGCATCGGAAAGCCGCACGCGCAAGCCTGTGCCGTTCTGCTCGAGCCGGCAGCGCATGAAATTCATCGCCGGCGAGCCCATGAAACCGGCGACGAAAAGCGTTTTCGGATGATGATAGAGCTCCTGCGGCGTGGCGATTTGCTCGATGCGGCCGTTGTTCATGACCACGACCCTGTCGGCCAAAGTCATCGCCTCGACCTGGTCGTGGGTGACGTAGACCGTGGTGGTCTTGACCAGCTGGTGCACGCGCTTGATCTCGGTGCGCATCTGCACGCGCAGCTTGGCATCGAGGTTCGACAGTGGCTCGTCGAACAGGAACACTTTTGGATTGCGCACGATGGCGCGGCCCATGGCGACGCGCTGGCGCTGGCCGCCGGACAACGCCTTCGGCTTGCGGTCCAATAACTCGGTGATGTCGAGAATGCGCGCGGCGTGGTCGACGCGCTTGCGGATCTCTTCCTTGGGGAATTTGCGCAATTTCAGCCCGAACGACATGTTCTCGAAGACCGACATGTGCGGATAGAGCGCGTAATTCTGAAACACCATCGCGATGTCGCGATCCTTCGGCGGCCGGTCGTTGACGACTTCGCCGCCGATATAGATGTCGCCGGAGGTGACTTCCTCGAGGCCCGCGATCATACGCAGCGTCGTCGACTTGCCACAGCCGGACGGACCGACCAGCACGACGAATTCGTTGTCCGGAATGTCGAGGTTGATGCTGCGCACGACTTCGACATTGTCGAAGCGCTTGACGACGTTACGCAACGCGACTTCGGCCATATTCGTCAACCCTTCGTGGCGCCCGAGGTGAGGCCGGCAATGTAGTAGTCCATGAGGAATGCGTAGATCACCAGCGGCGGCGCGGCGGCGACCAGCGCGCCGGCCATCAGCATTCCCCATTTGTAGACGTCGCCGCGAATGAGGCTCGTCACCGTGCCGACGGTGAGCACCTGCTGGTCGGCCGAATAGAGAAACGCCATCGGATAGACGAAGGCCGCCCACGACACCGTGAAGGCGAAGATCATCGCCGCGATGATGCCGGGCAGCGCCACCGGGATGAAGATCTTGGTGAGCATCTGCATATGGCCGGCGCCGTCGATCAGCGCCGCCTCGTCGAGCTCCTTGGGGATCGATTGGAAATAGCCGATCATGATCCAGGTGCAGAACGGCACGGTGAGCGTCGGGTAAACCAGGATCATGCCCCAATAGGAGTTGAGCAGGCCGACCGCCTTGACGATCTGGAACAGCGGGATGAAGAGCAGCGTGTCGGGCACGAGGTAAGTGAGAAAGATTCCCGTGGCCAGGATGCTCGAACCCCAAAACTTCATGCGGCCGAGCGAAAAGGCGGCGAGCACGCTGACCACCATGGTGATCGCGACCGTGCTGATCGTCACGATAATGGTGTTCTTGAAGAAGATCAGAAAGTCCGTCTGCGTGAACAGGATCCTGAATTGATCCAGCGTGACGCCGTCGGCGATGATCCACGGATTGGTCGCCATGCGCGCCACTTCGGCGTCGCTCTTGAGCGCCGTGACGACCATGTAGAAGGGCGGGATCAGGAAGAAGATCGCGAAGATGACAAGAAAGACATAGGACGTGATCAACGCCCAGCGGCGATTGCGGCTGAGGCTGGCGCGGATACCGAGACGTTCTTGCGGGGCGCGGGCGGCGACGGCGGCAGTGCTCATCCGATTTCCCTGCCGCGCTTGCGCACGCCGCGCAGGATGAAGATCGCCGCGAACGCCAGGATCGGGAACATGAACAGCGAGGTCGCGGCGCCGAGCGGCAGGTCGCCGGAGCGGATGCCGAGCATGAAGGAGTAGGTGGCGAACACATGCGTCATGTTGCGCGGGCCGCCCGCGGTCATGATCTGCACGATGTCGAAATTGGCAAACGTGACGATCAGCGAGAACAGCACGGTGATGGCGATGATGTTGCGCATCATCGGCAGCGTGATGTGGATGAACTTCTGCCAGGCGCTGGCGCCGTCGATGGACGCGGCCTCGTAGAGCTGTTCCGGCACCGATTTGAGCGCCGCCAGATACATGATCAAGAAAAACGGCGCGCCATACCAGACGTTGACCAGGATGACGGAAAACCGTGCCCAATAAGGACTGCTCAGCCACGGGATTTCCGCGAAACCGAGGCTCGAGAGCACATAGTTGAACGCAGAGTGGGTCGGATCGAACAGCCACCACCAGCCGAGCGACGACAGGGCCAGCGGAATGACCCATGGCACCAACAGCATGCCGCGCCACTTGCGTTGGCCCTTGGCGGGCAGGTTGTTGATGAGATGCGCGGTGATGAGCCCGATCAGCGCTTTGAAAAACACCGCGCTCAGCGCGAAGATCGCGGTTTGCTCCACCACCATGCGGAAGACGTCGCGCGACAGCAGGAAGCGGAAATTATCGAGCCCGATGAAACGGGTCTGCGCCTTGTTCAGCATCGAAAGATAGATCGAGTACAGTGCCGGATAGAGCACAAGCCCGGTGATGATGACGATCAGCGGCAGGCACATCAGGAAGGCGATGGTCGAGCGGCGGCGCATGAACAGCCGCAAGTTCCGGCTGGCCGAGGGTTGCAGGCTTACGCCTTGAAGTGCCGGAGACCAGGTTTGGACGGTGTCTGCCATTCATGCCGCTGACCCTTTCGGATCAACCTCCCATCGCATTTGACACATGCCGGCCCCCCAAGGCCGGCATGTGCAGTTTCGGCGAACCGGAACGCGCGTTAAGCGCGCCGAAGTTTTAAGCGCGCCAAAATCTTAAGCCCGCAAAGTGCCTTCGAGCTCGTTCTCGGCCCACTTGATCACGTCGTCGATCTTCTCGTTGCCCTGGGTGACCTTGGCGACCATCACGGTGTTGATCGCCTGGTTGTAGATCTGGGCGCCGACTTCGGAACGCGCCGGCGCGCCGGCGATCGAAGTCTGCTCGTCGCCGCGCGGCGGATAGCCGTAGACGGTGCCGACCGGCGGTTCGACGGTCTTCCAGGTATCGAGGTCGTACATGGTCTTGAACGACGGCAGATCGTAGCCGAACGACGCCTGCACCAGCTGGGCGGCCGATTCCTTCTGCGACAGATAGAGCAGCAGGTCCTTCGCCGCGGGCTTATTCTTGGAGAACGCCCACAGGCCGTAGAATTGCGGCAGCTGGCCGACGAAACGGCCCTTCGGGCCCTTCGGCATCGGATGGGTCCAGCAGTTCGCCGCCACGGTCGGGTTGTCGCGCTTGGCGACCGCCCAGGCGCTCGGCGGATTCATGATGCTCGAGCCCTTGCCGGAAATGAGCCAGCGGTTATTGCCGGCATCGTCCCAGGCGTAGACTTCGGGCGGGTTCACCGCCATCAGCTTCTTCAAGTATTCGAGCGCCGCGCGGGTCTCGTCGGAGTTGATCTTGATGTTGTCCTTGGCGTCGACCATGACCACGCCGTAGGAATTGAATAGCGCGCCGACCCAATCGACCGCGTCGCTCGACTGGCCCATGGGCAGGCCGACCGGGAAGCCGGCCGCCTGAAGCTTCTGCGCCGACGTGAGATAGGTGTCCCAGGTCCAGCTGTCGGTCTTGGCCTTGTCCCATTTCGATTCGTCGGCCGGGAATATGTCGCGCACGTCGATGCCGGCGTGCTGCTGGTAGAGATCGAAGCGCGAGCAGCACGGCTTCACCTGGCTGCCGACCGTGGTCGGGACACCACGCCAGTTGCCTTTGATCTTGGCCAAATATTCGGCGACCGGGCTGATCGGGCCGTATTTCGTGGTCAGTTGGTTGACGACGTCGTCGAGCGGCTCCAGCACGTTCTGGTGAATGCGGATGTTCCAGTCGCGATGGGACATGATGTCGTGGCCGGTGCCGGCTTGGGCTTCGGCCGCCGCAGTCAGCTTGTCCTTCTCGCCCTGCGAGGTGATGTAGTCGATCTTGACCTCGCAATTGTTCTTGGCGCCCCACTCGTTGCAGAGTTTTGTGAAGGTGTTGTTGGCGCCGGGCACCCAATGGTCCCAGACGCCGAGCGCCAGCGATCCGGCGGCGTAACTGTCTTTGACATAGGGCGCGGCAATGGCCGCGACGGAACCGAGCGCCGCGCTTTTGAGGATGTTGCGGCGGGTAGGGGAATTCAGGCGTGTTTGGGTCATCAGGTCCTCCGTTTGGCCGCCATGTTTTTCTAAGTTTATTGGCGTGGTTGAAAACATACTCTGATCGCGGGGAGCCGGCTAGAGGCCGGCTGGGGCTAAGCGCCGCGCTCCCTGCTGCAATATGCGGCAGGGCAGGCGGCACCGGCGTCACCCCCGGCAGGCTTCGCTCATCGGTCTGACCCCGGGTCCCCATCGCGCGAGCGCGAGGAGATGCCCCGCTCTTCGAGCCCGACGCGTTGGCTCAACCCATCCTACGGGCTAAAGACGCGGATGCCCGGCACATAGGCGAGCGAAGCGACGCCGTCCTTCGGACGGCTATGTCCAGGCATGACGAAATCGATCGGACCTCAGCCGCCAATTGCGTTATATAGAAAGTAGCTGGCGCGCCGAGGTGTCACGAGAGACCAGGGCATGTTCGACAGGATTACATTCGACCCGAACATCATGGGCGGGCGGGCGTGCATTCGCGGGATGCGCATCCCGGTATCGGTGATCGTCGGCCAGATCGCCCACGGGGCGACATGGGAGCAGGTACTCGACGGATATCCCGATCTCGAACGCGCGGACATTCAGCAGGCCATCGAGTACGCCGCGTGGCTGACGCACGAGGAAGTCCGAACCGTCTGACCGAGACAGCGGAGAGGTCTTTCCAACCGTAGCCCGGATTGAGCGCAGCGAAATCCGGGTTCAGCAAAGTAGCTCGCGTGGAGCTAAGCGAATGCGCAATTCGTACCACAACTCGGCCCCGGATTTCGCTGCGCTCAATCCGGGCTACGCTTGCTCACTGATGGACATCGAACGTATATTTCTTGCCTTCCGCATCGCGCGCCCAATACCCGTCTTTATCCTGGCCGTGCTCGGGGTACTTTTCCAAATGCTTTTTCAACAGCGCCACCGTATCACCGCCCGCATGCGTTTCGACTTGCGTGCGCGTCACGCCGCCGTCCGGCTTCTGATAAATCCTCCAAATCGAGATCGGCATGGGTAATCCTCTCCGGTTGATTTTCCTCGACTCACTGTAGCGCAATCCCGACTCGGCGCGCACTACTCGTGCAGCGCCTCCAAATGGCACCGGCAACCTTGCGAACGCGGAGCACGCCTCCTACATCGAACAATGGCAAGGCAAGTCGCTGCTACTGCGGCCGGCCATAGGAAACATGCAAATGACTGACTTTGTTTATAAGCGGCCTTTGCCGTTGAGTATCCCGTTGCGCCTTCTGGATTACGCGATTAAGGCCGATACTTATGAGAGCGTGTTGAGCGCGCTTGGTTCGGGCATCCTCGCGGCGGCAAAGCGGATCGACAGAGGTGGCGAGGAAGTCGACGACTACGAAATCGAGATCGTCGAGAACCTTCTTGGCGTGGCGTATGTGACCTGCCAGCAGCAGATCAATGCCATTGTGCATGCGGTGTTGCGCCTGCCGGATGCGCATACAGTGTTGCACTTACCTGAGCACGGCGCGCGTGCGCGCATCCTCCGGGACCATGGTCCGCGCTTCGACAGCAAATACTCAAAGGTCGAAGTCCTATGGGAGCTTGCCAACTATTTCAAGCATCGCGACGAGTGGCCTCGCGACAACTGGACAAACCCTCCGACTAGGACCGAACACACGCTGAGGGTAATTATGGCGGCTGGTCTCAGCGGCGGAAGCGCAGGGGGTAATCTGCGGACGGGAGCGGAAGCGCTCGGAAACACCGATTACAGCGACGTTGAGATGTTTCAAGAAATCATCCGCAGTTGGGCTGCGGAAGTGCGCGAGAATATTCGCGACAAGTTCGGCGGCTAGACTGCCCAACACGCCGGTACTCAGCGAAAGCGCTCGTCTTGTTTCTCTTTGAACTTCCGAGCTCGCTCCCATCCTTCATGCCATTCGGTGCACTCGGTCGAGCGGTTGAGAGGACATTCCTGCGGGGTCAAGCCATCATTAGACGCATTGTTCCCCTTAGCGCGAGCAGGCGACATGTCGAGCCGGAGTTTTCGCTTGCTAGCTTGATCGAGGCCGTTAAGCCACTCTTGCCTTAGCGGGTCACCTTCAGCGTAAGGGCATGCTGCGCTGGCCTTACCGTGATGGAACGCGACACGGCCTAATCGCTCGGCTTCCTGCCGTTGCGCCAAAGCCTCGGATGCCGCGGTGGGGCGCCGAAAGGCGAGCGCGCCCGCTCCATTTTTTGAGGTCCCGGCGGCCTCGGTCCTCCCGCAGTGGGGAAGACAGGAGAAAGGGTGCGCGCCGCATCGCTTTTCGATGCGGCCCGGTGGTGCGCCTCTCGGCGCTCCGCCTCCCTTCTTTTAAGGGAGGAATTTTTGGCGATGCTTCTTGGCTTGGCTTTTCTTGGCGTGGGCAAAACTCGGGTGCGAATCCGCATCGCGAGAACGAAGAGACTCGTCATCGCCGGGCATAGCCGTTCGAAGAACGGCGTCGCTTCGCTCGCCTATGACCCGGCGATCCATGGAGCTTCGTAGAATGCTCATTGGTCAAAATTGCACTCGGCCATTCAGCATGGACCACCGGGTCATTTGTCGCCAAGACGGCGCTTCGCGCCTTTTGCCCGGTGGTGACGAGGGGCGCGCGCAATGCGAACGCTCACAAGCCGAGCAGGTGCGGCAGCCACAGCGAGATCGCCGGAAAATAGGTCACCAGCATCAGCACCAAGAGCATGACGCCGTAGAACGGCCAGATCTTGCGCATCACCTCTTCGATCGTGACCTTTCCCACCGCGCAGCCGACGAACAGGATCGCGCCGACCGGCGGGTGGCACAGCCCGATGCCGAGATTGAGCATCATGATGATGCCGAAATGCACCGGGCTGACGCCGAAATTCATCATCACCGGCAGCAGGATCGGCGTGCAGATCAGGATCGACGGCGCCATGTCGAGGAGGCAGCCGAGCACCAGCAGCATGATGTTGATGAGGAGGAGGATGACGTTCTTGTCGCTGGAAATGGTGAGGAAGAACGCGGTGATCTTCGCCGGCATCTGGGTCAGCGCCATCACGTAACCGACGCTCGATGCGCAGGCGATCAGGGTCAGCACCATGGCGACGGTGCGCAGCGTGCGATGAATGAGTTTTGGCAAATCGCGCCAGCGGTAATCGCGGTAGATGAACATGGTGACCAGGAAGGCCCAGACGCAGGCCACCGCGCCGGCTTCGATTGCCGTGAAAATGCCGCCCAAAATGCCGCCCAAAATGATGCCGAGCGTGATCAGGCCCCACAGAGCGTCGAAGCTGATCTTCACCGCCTCGCGCAGCGGCACGGTCTGGCCGCGCGGATGGCCGTCGCGGTAGGCGATGACGAGGCAGAGCACGATCAGCGAGAAGCCGAGCAGCAGCCCCGGCACCACGCCGGCCATGAAGAGCGAGATGATGGAAATGGTGCCGCCGGTGGCGAGCGAATAGATCACGGCGTTATGGCTTGGCGGCACCAAGAGCGCCTGCACCGAGGCGGTGATGGTCACATTGGTGGCGAAGACGCGGGGGAAGCCGCTTTTCTCCATCTGCGGGATCATCACCGAGCCAATCGCCGAGGTGTCGGCGACGGCCGAGCCGGAAATGCCGCTGAGGAAGGTCGTGGCCAAAACATTGACCACCGAGAGGCCGCCGCGCACGCGGGTAAAACCGACCAGCACGTCGGCGAAGGCGACCAGGCGGCGTGCCATGCCGCCTTCGGCCATGATGGCGCCGGCGAGCACGAAGAACGGAATCGTCAGCATGGCGACCTTGCTGACGCCGTCGGAGATTTTCAGCATCACCGCTTCGAGCGGAATGCCGATCCACAGCGCGCCGGCGATCGCGGCAAGCGCCAGCGAATAGGCGATCGGCACGCCGATGAAGAAGCAGAAGAACATCGTGACCAGCAAGACGGCGACATCCATGACGCTGGCTCGCTTTGCTCAGTGATGTTGCGTGGCTTCGGGATCGGGCGGCATGCCGAAGACCACGCGCTCGATGACGAAGAGGAGGAGAATGGCGCCGCCGACCGGGATCGGCAGATAGGTCACCCCGACCGAGAGCGAGGGAAAATCGGCGATGGTGTTGTACCAGGTCGCCGCCACCAGTTTTTCACCGTAGATCACCATGAACAGCGCCATGGTCGCGACCAAAAGCTCAGCCAAGAGCTCCGTGAGCCTGCGCAGCCGGGCCGGGAACATCGAAACGAAGAACGACACGTTCATATGCAGTTGGCGGCGGTAGCAGGCCGCGGCGCCGATGAAAGTGACGACGATGGTGAGCAGGACCGCGGTCGGTTCCGGCCAGGATGCTGCGCTATTGAGCACGTAGCGGGTGAACACCGCCCACGGGATTACCGCGGAGATCAACACCAGCGCAGTGCCGGCGACCACGACGCAAACCAGATACAGCGCGTCCATCAGCTTGCGATAGAGAAGCGCCATGTGCTGCCTTCGATGCGTGCTTGCGAAGGGGAGGGCCGTTACGCGGATCGTTCTCTTCGCCGTCTACGAAACGTCCTGAATGCGCTTGATCATGCCTGCGTATTTCGGCCCGTATTTGTCCCAGACCGGCTTGACCGCGTCCTGGAACGGCTTCTTGTCGGCGACGTCGATGATCTCGTTGCCGGCGGCCTTGGCTTTGTCCAGCGCCGCCGTCTCGTATTTGTTCCAAAGATCGCGCTCTTCGGCCTGCGCCTCGCGGCCGAATTTCTTGACCAGCGCCTGGTCGTCCTTCGTCAGCGTGTCCCAGGTTTTGCGCGAGAACACCAAAATCTCCGGCACGATCAGGTGCTGGGTCAGGGTGTAATATTTGGCGACGGTGTAATGATTGTCGAACACGTAGCTCGGCGGATTATTCTCGGCGCCGTCGACGACGCCGGTCTGCAGCGCGCTGAACACCTGGTCGTAGCCCATGGCGACGCCGTTGCCGCCGAGCGCGTTCATCATGTCGATGAACATCGGATTGCCGATGACGCGGATCTTCAAGCCCTTCAGATCCGCAATCGTATGGACCGGTTTTTTGATGGTGTAGACGCTGCGCGCGCCGGCATCCATCCAGCACAGTCCGATCAATCCAGCCTTGTCGTTGTTAGTGACTTTGTCGAGCAGCTCCGTGCCGACGTCGCCGTCGACCACCTTTTGCATGTGCGCGGTGTTGCGGAACAGGAACGGCAGATTGAACACGTTGAGCTCGTCGATCACCGGGCCGAGTGTGCCGACCGAGACGCGGGCGAGCTGGATGGCGCCGACCTGGGCCTGCTCGATGGCTTCCTTCTCGCCGCCGAGCTGCATGGCGGCAAACATCTGCACGCTGAGCCGGCCATTGGTCGCGGCTTCAAGTTTTTTGCCGAGGCTTTCGACCGCGGCGACGGTCGGATAGCCGGCGGGATGAACGTCGGAGGCTTTGAGCGCCAGCTTCTGCTGCGCCAGTGCGGGCGTGCCAAGATTTCCGGCGAAGCCGGCAACGGCGGTAAAGGCGCCGAGACGAATGACTGTGCGGCGGTCCATGACGATCTCCTCCCACCTGTCCCGCTTATGTGCTGCGGGCGCTTTGGCCGCGCCGGACCAAACCTGCCGGTTGACGGCGCGTGCACGTTATCATGTCATACGCTGAACTTGATCGAAAGTGCGATCGAGCACGGCCAAACAGCCACTCGCGAGGATTTTCATGCAAACAGTTCTGGTGACGGGCGCGGCGGGTGGCATCGGCACGCGGCTGCGCAAGCTCCTTGACGGTGTCTATCCGCGCATCATTTGGAGCGATATTCGCGCGCCCGCCGACATGGCGAGCCACCAGACCTTCGTGCCGGCCGATCTGGCCGATCTGGCCCAGGTCGAAAAGCTCGTCGACGGCGTCGACGGCATTGTCCACCTCGGCGGCGAGTCGGTCGAGCAGTCCTGGGACCGCATTCTTAAGGCCAATATCATCGGCTGCTACAATCTGTTCGAGGCGGCGCGGCGCAGGAAAGTCAAACGCGTCGTCTTCGCCTCGTCGAACCACGCGGCCGGTTTCTATCCGCGGCAGCGCAAGATCGGCACCGACGAGCCGGTGCGCCCGGATTCGCGTTACGGCGTCAGTAAAGCCTTCGGCGAAGCGGTCGGCGCGCTCTATGCCTATAAGCACGGCCTGCGCGTGACCTGCATCCGCATCGGCAACTTCGCCGATGCGCCGGTCGATCTGCGCCGCCTCGCCATCTGGATCAGCCCGGACGATTTGGTGCAGCTCATCCGCATCGGCCTCGAGCACCCGGATCTGCGCCACGAGATATTTTTCGGCGCCTCCCACAACGAGCGCAGCTGGTGGGACAACGAGGCGGCCTACCGCTACGGCTATCGCCCGACCGGCATCGCCGAAGATTTCGCCGCCGCGGCGCTTGATGCGCAAAAGGCGCTGCCGCCCGATCCGATCGGCGACTGGTACCAGGGCGGGCCGTTCTGCAGCGACGAATACGACAGCGGCTTTGATCCCGCCGCGACCTGAGCGTCACCGCACCTGGAAGACCAGCTTGCCCCTGAAATGCCGTGCCTGGCTCAGGCGGTGCGCGTCGGCGGCTTGCGAGAGCTTATAGAGCTTGACCTCGGGCGGCTTGACGGCGCCGGCGACATACAATTCGGCGATGCGCTCCATGGCCTTGCGCGAGCGCGGCACCGGCGGCCGCAGCCCTGTCACGTCGCTGCGCTCGGGTTTTGGCGCCTCGGCGCCCGACGCAATGAAGGCGGCGCGGCCGCCGGGCTTGAGCACGGCGTAGGATTTTTGCGCAACCTCGCCGCCGACCGTTTCGAACACCGCGTCGCAGCCCTTTACAACTTTGGTGAAATCCTGCGCGGTATAATCGATGACTTCATCGGCGCCCAGCCCACGCACATAGCCGACGTTCGCCGCGCTGCATGTGGTGATGACGCGAGCGCCGAGATATTTGGCGAACTGAATGGCGAAACCGGCAACGCCGCCGGCGCCGCCCTGGATCAGGATGGTCTCGCCGCGCTGAAGCTTTAGCGTGTCCTCGACCGCATTGATCGCGGTCAGTCCGGTGAGCGCCAAAGCCGCGGCATTGATATGCGATAGCCCGTCGGGTTTCTTGGCGACGAGGGCGGCAGCGATGGCGATCTTCTCGCAATAGGTGCCTTCCTTGCCGGCGCCGAGCACGCCGAACACCGCGTCGCCCACCTTGAGATCGGCGCCGTCGCCGACCGCGCTGACCACGCCGGAAAAATCGCGGCCGGGAATTTGCGGAAATTTCACGTTGGCGTGGCGGCCATATTCGCCGGCGCGAAACTTCCAGTCGGCGGCGTTGACGGTGGCGGCATGGACGTCGACCACCACCTCGCCCGCTCCGGCCACGGGATCCGGCAGATCGCCGTATTGCAGCACTTCGGGGCCGCCGAATTTTTCGATGTAAGCCGCTTTCATTGGATCAGGCTCTCCCTATAAGGCTTGGCAACGGCCGGCCATCCCGGCAGGCCGCTCAGCGATAGATCATCGCATTTTTTGGTTCTAAAAGCTGCGGCAGGTCGCAGCCCGTCCCGTAAAACCACAGGCGGTGAATATTTGTCAAAACCTCTTCGCGCTCGATTTCCCGAAACTTGCAGAACGCCACGATTTGATCGCCGGCCCGGTGCATGTGCAGCTGTGCACCCCACTGCTGCGCGTTGAATATAGCGATGATTTTTCCCGGGAATACCGACTGGAAATGCGCCGCCGCCTCGACCACGTCGTAGGTGGTTTTGCCGAATGTCTGCCGGTCGAACGACATGATGGGATAGTCGATCTTGACCCATGCATCGCGATAGGTCTCGACCGCGTCGCCGCCGTTGCGCTCATACATCGCCAACAGCTGGGCGGGACTGATGTCGAGCAACTGCCGGCCGAGCTTTTGCGCGCGCTCGATTTCATAATCCGTCACCCAGGAGAGCTTTGGTTGCGATCGTGCCTCGCGCGCCGCCGGCGCTGGTGCCGGTAGCGGCGCCGGCGGTCGCAACAACGCGGTTGTCGTCACAAAACCGACGAGACCCGACGCGATCGCAAGCGTGGCGACCGCAACGATCTGGATTTTGGACGATTTGCCAAGAGTGGCGGCGGCGGCCGTGCCAAGATATTCCGCCGAATGGCGCAAGCCTGTTGCGGCGATTGCCCAAAGATATCGAGACGATTTGCGAAGATAGGACGCGGCGATCGGCAAAAGATATTCAGTGGATTGTTGCAGACGCCGCGCGGCGGTCGCCCAAAAATATCGCGATGAATTACGGAGATAGCCCGCAACCATCGGCCAATGATGTTTTGTCGATTGGCGCAGATGTCGCGCGGCAGTCGTGCAAAAATATCGAGATGAACGCAGCCAGCCCGCAACGATCGCCCAAAGCGACGTCGCGGCTCTTTTCCAACCCGTGGAGGCCCAACACGCAGGCGAAGCCACGGAACACTCCCCCCAACGCAACGACTGTTACACGTACACGCGCACTGTCGCATCTGCTTTGCGAGAGTCAATCACAATGGTGGCGCGATACCATCATTTGGCCATTTGGTTTGCGCAATTCGGCCATGACCTCACGCTGACATCGGCACGCGCAATGCGGCGTTGGGAGAATGCGCGACGCGATCGAAGCCGGAAAAATCTTGGCAGGCAAAATCTTGGCACGAATGTATGCGTGAGGAGCCAGAGATGAGCGAGCGGGCGCGCGAATTTTTGGAGCACTGGGTGTCGGGCCATGTCGGGGTGGTTGCCGACGAATACAGGATGCGGGAAACGGTACGGCTGGTGGCGCTGTGCCGGGAGGACGCCATCGGCGCCGGCATCCCGCCGGACGAGCTGCGCATGGCAGCGGGCGGCAATTTGATCCAATGCATGTTGGCGGCCCTGAGCGCGGCGGCGGCGCGGACGAAGCAAACCGCCGACTTGGATTAGCTGAAATTCGTTTGGCAGCAGGCTTCACGCCTTTACCCGATTGAGGCTTTTCCGCCCTCAACCAGAAAATTGTTGCCCAATGTGCCGTGAATCAGTTCAATAACGGGGGCGGCCAGTTTCATATAAGCAGGGAGGAATACAGGATGATGCGAACGGTCATTTTGGGCGCCGCGTTGGCTTTCGGTCTTGCGACCGCCGCTGGCGCCGCGGTCACGCCCGCTCATGTCGGCAACGCCACGAGCCTGGTGACCAAGGTTGCGGAAGGCTGCGGTCCGGGATTTTGGCGGGGTCCGGGCGGCAAGTGCCATCCGATGTTCGACGGCAGAGCCTGTCCGCCTGGATACCACCTCGGCCCGGAAGGCAAGAAGTGCTGGCCTAATTAGGATTGCGCGGGGCCGCCTCCGTCGGCGGCCCCAACCTTCTTCATAGCGCGCGTCAGCGCACGCTCACCACTGCCTGCGGGCGCGCGGCGCCGACGGCCCCGCGGGGGGAACATATTGCGTATTGGCGTTACAAAAGCCGCCCATGCCGGCGAGCGTGGCCATGCACTGTTGAAAGGTCGTGAACCCGCAATTGGTGCCGCCCAGGCCGCTATATTGCGCGCACCACGGATAGTTCTGCGCCTGCGCGCGCGTGCCGATCGCCGCGGTCACGGCGAAAATTGCCAGTAGCAAAAGCAAAATTCTCATGGCGATCTCCCGTCCGGAGTTGCGGCACGGAGGCGTGACCCGTCCAACGATCACCCGTGGTTGCGCGCTCGCGACACGGGGGGGCCGGCAGGGGAAACATACTGCGTATTGGCGTTACAGAAGCCGCCGTTGCCGCTCAAGGCGGCCTGGCACTGTTGAATGGTGGTGAACCCACAATTCTGGCTGCCGAAGCCGGCGTAATCCGCGCACCACGGATAATTCTGCGCCTGCGCGCGCGTGCCGATCCCGGCCGTCACGGCGAACATTGCCAGCATGAAAAGCAAGATCCTCATGGCCGATCTCGTGGTGCTGCTATGCTGCCTGATCACTAACGCCGAGGCAGCGATATTATTTCAGTAGCGACGCAATGAATTTCTCTGCTGCACCCGTCGCGGCCGCACAACGCACGAATGAGTGAGCGCGCTAAGATTGGCGCGCGCAAACGTTCGTAAGTCATTGATTTTATTAGCGTGCCGCCGAACGGTCACGAAGGTTTGCGGGCTCTCGGCACGGGATGCACGGCGGGGGGAACGTATTGCGTATTGGCGTTGCAGAAACCGCCAATCCCACTCACCGTGGCCATGCACTGCTCGCGGCTGACGAAGCCGCAATTGTAAGCGGCATCGCCGACATCATAAATCGCGCACCACGGATAATTTTGCGCATGCGCACGTGAGCCGATCCCGGCGGTCACGGCGAAAATTGCCGGTATAAAAAGCAAAATTCTCACGGCTGATCTCCCTGTGTTGCGATGGGGCCTAAGCACTAACGCCGCGCCAGCGGGATTATTGCAGCGGTGAGGCAGGGAATTTCTCCCTGAATTTACCAGCAACCCCGCGGCGGCGTGTTCGGCAACACGGTGGAGCGGCCGGGATGCTCGCTCCGCGCCGGCAAAGTCATCGCCCCTTCAGAGTCCCGATAAAGTCGATAACATTGCTGCGAATTGTTTTTTGTTCGATCGCCAGAAAACCACGGACAAGCGTGGCGCCCTCACGGGTCGCGAGGAACGAAAGGATTGCGCCTTCCGACAGCTCGCCCTCTTTCTGCGCCGGCATCTTCTTGCCGACGGTTGGTGCGCCTTCAAAGAAATAAAATGGCGAAACACCCAGCGCGTCACTGAGTTGCTGCAGGCGTGACGCTCCGACACGATTCGCGCCTCTCTCGTATTTCTGAATTTGCTGGAACGTGATGCCGACCGCGTCGGCAACCTCGGTTTGGCTCATCCCCAAAAAAATGCGGCGGGCGCGAATCTTTTGCCCGACGTGGTTATCCACGGCCGTAGGCCCTCTGCGGCTGGTCGATGCTTTCGCCATGTCTGAAATCCTTTCCTTCAAACGAAACCCTGGGGTTGTTGGCACAAACCGAATGCCGGGTCAAAACTGCCCGGCCTCCTGACGTCGGTCATCCGAACGCAACCATACCGCGATTCCCGGCGTCCGCCTGTGCAAAACGAGACACTCCTGCCATGCGGCGGCGCGTTAACCATACGCCGGTCGTTCCGAGCACGCGTCGTTAATACTTTGTTAAGGTTCCGACCTTGCCCCGAGGCGAGTGCGCCTGAGCTCATGACAAGTTTCCGCAGGATCAATTCACCGGTCGCGCTTGCCACATGCGGCATGTTCCTCGTGCCGGAGCCGTTCGGCGCCTGCCTTTTGCTGGCAGCGGCCGTTTGGTGGCTGTGGCGAAAAGCAGGATGCCCGTGCCGCAGCATGGTGTCGTCGTCCTGGGAGGCAGTCAGGCGCCGCCTGCACTTATCCGGGGCTCATTCACCCGGCGGCGTGTTTGGCGGGGAGTAGCCGAACGCCGCCCGCAATGTGCTGGTCGATCGACCAGGGCGGCGGGAAGCGGAGGGGCGACGGCATCTAATCTTTACTTTTTGGGCACAAAAATTCCGCCCATGATCCGGGCTATCCTGATACTTGCCTGTTGCACCGCCGTCGCCGCCTGCGCCACAGAGCAGAAGGTTGTTTGGACGCGAGCGGACGGCCGCCCGGTGGTCCAGGCCCTGCTTGAGATCGACCAAACAGATTGCCGCGACGAAGCGCAAAAAAAGACGGATTTCTCGGACCTCGACGACAAGGCCAAACCCCAGCGAGCGCAATCAAAAGCCGATCAATTTGCCGCGTGTATGGCCGAGCACGGGTATATGGCCGCCAAGTAATCACGAAGCGCCGTAACCGTGTGTCCGGAACGGACCATTGGCGACCCCGGCAGGATTCGAACCTGCGACCTTCAGCTTAGAAGGCTGTTGCTCTATCCCCTGAGCTACGGGGCCACTCACCGCCAAACATATATAGAATCCTGCGCCGCAACGCGCGGTTAATCGTGCGTATGGGCTTACCGCCTGCGGCCAAGAATCCGGCCAAGAACCCAGCCGAGAATTCAGCCAAGACCAATGAACGCGCGGCCCGCCTCGAGCAACTAAGACCGGCGTCCAACCTGCGACCGCGTCGCGGCGGTCGCTGGCGCGCGCCGCTGCCGCGGCGATCGGAAGGTTGCAAATTGTTTAGCTTGAAGAGACTTGTTCGGCCACGAACCCGACAAGATCGTCGCCTCAACTTGTTGCACTGGGTCGAAATTGCGGCCCCTGGGAGGATTTCAGCGATGTTTGCGCTTACTCGCGCCGGTTTCGCGGTAGCAATCGCGGCCGCGCTTTTTGCCGTTGCGCCGTTCGCCGCCAAGGCAGCGGACAAGCCGTTTCAAGACAGCGATCTCGCCGACAGCGCGGTTCAGCTCGAAGGCCAGATCAAGTCGGACGCGGGCGCCGCGACCAAGCCGGTGGCGCAAATCCGCAAGGACGCCGACGCCGCCTTCGCCAAGAACGATTTCCGCAACGGTATGACGCTGCTCGGCCAAATCGTCGCCGCGCAGCCCAACGACGCCACCACCTGGCTGCGGCTCGCCCGCACCGTCATGCAGATCCGCCCCGTCAACGATCAGGAACGCGCGACGCTGCTCGATCGCGCTTCGACCGCGGCCTATATCGCCTATGAGCGCACCACCAACCGCGGCGAAGAAGCCGACAGCCTGGCATTCCTCGGCGACGTCATGAGCCAGCGGCAGTTGTGGCGGCCGGCGCTCGACGCGCTGCGGCTCTCGCTCGACATTCGCGAGGCCGCCAATGTGCGCGGCCAATACGAGCGGCTGCGCGACCAATATGGTTTCCGCGTGCTCGACTACAGCGTCGATGCCGATACCGCGTCGCCGCGCGCCTGCTTCCAGTTCTCCGAGGATTTACCGGCACGGACAGACTTTTCCCCATTCGTCGTGCTCGCCGGCACCGACAAGCCGGCCATCTCGACCGCCGACAAGCAACTCTGCGTCGAAGGCTTGAAGCACGGCGACAGCTATACCGTGACACTGCGCGCCGGGCTGCCGTCGGTGGTGCACGAGTCGCTGTCGAAATCGTCGGACTTCGTCCTCTATGTGCGCGACCGCAAGCCGGCGGTGCGGTTCTCGTCCACGGCCTATGTGCTGCCGCGCACCGGGCAGCGCGGCATTCCGGTGATCAGCGTCAACACCAAAGCGGTCGCCGTCGAAATCTACCGCATCAGCGACCGCAATCTGGTCGATACCATCGCCGGCTATACCAGCTACGACCGCGGCGATTTCCAAAAGAGCCTCGACCGCTCCGACATCGAGCGGCTCAAGGAATCCCACGGCGTGCCGGTCTGGAACGGCGATCTCGCCGTCGACTCAGCGCCGCTCAATACCGACGTCACCACGGCCTTTCCGGTCGACCAGGCCGTCGGCGATCTCAAGCCCGGCGTCTACGTCATGGTGGCGCAGCCGCAGGAGCTCAAAAACGTCGATACCGATTACGACGCGCTGGCGACGCAGTGGTTCATCGTCTCCGATCTCGGCCTCTCGGCCTTTTCCGGCAACGACGGCATCCATGCCTTCGTCAATTCGCTGGCGAGCACCGATGCCAAGACCGGCGTCGAGGTGCGGCTGATTTCGCGCAGCAACGAGGTTTTGGCCACGCGCCGCACCGATGCCGGCGGCCATGTGCAATTCGAAGCCGGCCTGACCAGCGGGGAGGGCGGCGCCGCACCAACCCTGATCGCCGTCAATGACGGCCAGGGCGACTTTGCCTTCCTCAATCTCACCGGGCCGGCGTTCGATCTCACCGACCGCGGCGTTTCCGGCCGGCCGGCGCCGAACGGCCTCGATGCCTTCGTCTATGCCGAGCGCGGCGTCTATCGCTCCGGCGAGACGGCCTATCTCACCGCGCTGTTGCGCGACGCCCAGGGCGCCGCTTCGCCGGGCGTGCCGCTGATCTTTGTGGTCGAGCGGCCCGACGGCGTCGAGTATCGGCGCAGCCTGGTGCAGGACCAGGGTTTGGGCGGCCACGGGCTGACCTTGCCGATCGCCGCCTCGGCGCCGGCCGGCACTTGGCAGGTGCACGTATTCACCGACCCGAAGCGTGCGGCCATCGGCGAGACCACATTCCTGGTCGAGGATTACGTCCCCGAGCGCATCGAATTCGATCTGTCGTCGCCGAGCGGGACGATTTCCAAAACCAACCCGGCCACCATCAACCTTGCCGGCCGCTTCCTCTACGGCGCGCCGGCCTCGAATCTCGATCTCGACGGCGACATGAACATCGCCGTGGCGGCGGAGCGCTCCGGCTTTGCCGGCTATCAGTTCGGCCTCGACGACGAAGATGTCGCCGCCGTGCAGCAGCCGCTGGACAACCTGCCGTCGACCGACGACACCGGCAAGGCGACCTTCAACGTCGACATCGACAAGCTGCCGTCGAGCACGCACCCGCTCGAAGCCCGTATCGCCGTGCGCATGGCGGAGCCGGGCGGTCGCGCCGTCGAGCACAATATCACGCTGCCGGTCACGGCGGGCGGCAACATGATCGGGGTCAAGCCATTGTTCTCCGGCCGTTCGCTGGCCGACGGCGCCAGCGCCGCCTTCGACGTCGTGGTCGTTGCGCCGAACGGCACCGCGGTCGCCACGAAGGGCCTGCACTACGAGCTGTTGCGCGTCGAAACCCATTATCAGTTCTATAAGCGCGACGGCTCGTGGCATTTCGAGCCGGTCAAGACCACGTCGCGGCTGTCCGACGGCGCGCTCGATACCGCGAGCGACAAGCCGGGGCATATCGCGATGCCGGTGAATTTCGGCCGCTATCAGCTCAACGTCTCGTCGCCAGATCCGAACGGCCCGACCACGTCGGTGACGTTTGATGCTGGCTGGTATGTCGACGCCAGCGCCGACACGCCGGACATGCTGGAAACCGCGCTCGACAAGAACGAGTACCGGCCCGGCGACACGATGACGGTTGCTGTCACGGCGCGTAACGCCGGACGTCTTACTCTGAATGTGATCGGCGACAAGCTCCTGGCCAGCCAAACCGCCGACGTCAAGCAGCCGGGCGTGACGCAAGTCAAAGTGCCGGTCGGCGCCGACTGGGGCAGCGGAGCTTACATCGTCGCAACGCTGCGCCGGCCGCTCGATGCGCCAGCGCAACGCATGCCCGGCCGCGCCATCGGCGTGCAATGGTTTTCCATCGATCGCGCGGCGAAAACGCTCACCGTCGATCTGAAGCCGCCGGCGCTGATCCGGCCGAACACCACGCTGCACATCCCGGTCAAGATCGAAGGGCTCAAATCCGGCGACGAAGCGCGGATCGCGGTTGCCGCGGTCGATGTCGGCATTCTCAATCTCACCAACTACAAGCCGCCGTCGCCCAACGATTACTACCTCGGCCAACGGGCGCTATCGGCGGAAATCCGCGATCTCTACGGCGACTTGATCGACGGCATGCAGGGCACCAGCGGCCAGATCCGCACCGGCGGCGACGCCGGCGCCGCGTTACAAGGCAATCCCCCGACCGGGCCGCCGCTGTCGTTCTTTTCCGGCATTGTCACTGTTGGTACCGACGGCAGCGCCGACATTGCCTTCGACATTCCCGACTTCGCCGGCACCGTCCGCGTCATGGCGGTGGCCTGGACCAAGGACAAGGTCGGCCAAGCCTCGACCGACGTGATCGTGCGCGATCCGGTGGTGCTCACCGCGACCTTGCCGCGCTTCCTGTTGCCCGGCGACCGCTCCACGGTTCACCTCGATTTGGACAATGTCGAAGGCCAGCCCGGCGATTATGCGATCACGCTGTCGACCACCGACGCCGTTGTGGCCGGCGTCGGCGCCACGCAAAAGCTGACGTTGCGCGCCAAGGCGCGTGGCGCCGTCACGATCCCAGTCACCGCCAGCGCCGCCGGCAATGGCGCCGTGAAGATCAACGTGAGCGGCCCCGGCGGCTTTGCGCTGGAACGAAACTACACACTCGCGGTGCGGCCGCCGGCGCAAATTTTGGCGCGGCGCACGGTGAAGCCGATCGCCAAGGGCGACAGCGTGACGCTGTCGAGCGACATGTTCGCCGATCTCGTTCCCGGCACCGGCGGCGTCTCGATCTCGGTCGGCTCCTCGGCGGCGCTCGATGCCGCGAGTCTGTTGGCCGCGCTCGACCGCTATCCGTATCGCTGCTCGGAACAGATCACGAGCCGCGCGATGCCGCTGCTCTATGTCGCCCAGCTTGCCAGCGAAACCCATCTGGCGCTGCAGACCGGCGCCGACGAGCGGGTGCGCAACGCCATCGAGGCGCTATTGACGCGGCAGGATTCCACCGGCTCGTTCGGCCTGTGGGGTGTCGGCGGCAACGATGTCTGGCTCGACTCCTATGTCACCGACTTCTTGACCCGCGCGCGTGAGCAAAAATTCGCGGTGCCAGACACCGCGTTCAAGCTCGCGCTCGACCACCTGCGTAACTTCGCCGCCAATATCGCCGACCCGAGCAAGAACGGCGGCACCGATCTCGCCTATGCGCTCTATGTGCTGGCGCGCAACGGCGTGGTGCCGATCGGCGACCTGCGCTACCTCGCCGATTCGAAGCTCGATACGTTGACGACGCCCATTGCCAAGGCCCAAGTGGCCGCGGCCCTGGCGCTGATCGGCGACCGCGCACGGGCCGAGCGGGTCTATGCGGCGGCGCTTGCGGCCATCGATCCGCAGTCGGAGAACTGGCTCAGTCGCCAGGACTACGGCTCGAACTTGCGCGACGCCGCGGCGCTGGTGACGCTGGCATCGGAAGGCGGCGCTGCGCCGGCGACCGTGCAGGCCGCGGTGCAAAGGGTCGAAGCGTCGCGCGCGCAACTGCATCCGACCTCGACCCAGGAAGACGCCTGGCTCCTGCTGGCCGCGAGCGCCATGGCGAAAGACTCCGGCAATGTGACGCTCGACGTCAACGGCGAGGCGGTGCAGCGCGCGCTCTACCGCACCATCCGCGCCAATGACCTCAAGGAGCCGGTGAAAGTCACCAATACCGGCGACACCGAGGTCAAGGCCGTGGTCACGGTCACCGGCGCGCCGGTGACGCCGGAGCCCGCGGCGGAGAACGGCTTTCGCATCGAGCGTCTCACCTACACGCCCGACGGCGATCCGGTCGATCCGGCGCAGGTCAAGCAGAACACCCGGCTCGTGGTGGTGCTCAAGATCACCGAAGCGCAGCCGCAATTCGGCCGGGTCATCGTCGCCGATTATCTGCCGGCGGGATTCGAGATCGACAATCCGCATCTCGTGTCGTCCGGCGATACCGGCACGCTGCCGTGGATCACCGACGCGGTGGAGCCTGCGAACACCGAATTCCGCGACGACCGCTTCACCGCCGCCTTCGAAAGAAAGCGCGGCGACGCGGCGGTGTTCACCGTGGCCTATGTGGTGCGCGTGGTCTCGCCGGGCAGCTATGTGCAGCCGCAAGCGGTCGTCGAGGATATGTACCGTCCGGACCGCTACGGCCGCACCGGCAGCGGCAACATCGAGGTCACGGCGGCGAAATGATGCGAAAGAAAACGCGCCTCATTCTCGCCGGCGTTTTCGTAGGCGCGTCGGCTTTTGCCGGCGCGGCGTGGTGGGTCGCCTCCCTCGGTCCGCCGCCGCTCGGCAAGAACCTCGATTTCTCGAC
>Ga0210395_10000521_pt1 | contig 30141 bp, 31 predicted proteins | sample IncBWH4OmetaG_FD_150861 | JGI IMG/M metagenome (GOLD analysis project Ga0210395, IMG submission 150861) | Forest soil microbial communities from Barre Woods Harvard Forest LTER site, Petersham, Massachusetts, United States - Inc-BW-H-4-O ... | reverse complement strand
TCGACACCCAGTCCGCCGACAAATTCATCGGCATGTACGTAAACGAGCGCACCCTCGACTACGGCGAAGACGGCCGAGAAGCCGTCCGCCGCCTCCTCGACATGGGCCACAAAGCCGGCATCATCGGCCCCGAAGCGAAAGTGGATTGGGTGTGAGAAGAAGCTTCTAGCTTCTAGCCAGAAAAGAGCGGCAGCGGATGAAACGAACTTTGCGATTCTTGGCATTGATCATGGCCGCCGTGTACGGAACGTCCTTCCTGCTGCACGTATTCTCTTATCCGAAAGAGGACGTACCGGCGGAGATTTGGGCAGGAGCGATTTTCTTGTGTTCTAGTGCACTTTATTTCTACTTGGCGCGAGGCACCCGTTCAACCCCGAAGTAGCCCACCTTTGAAGCGCCATGTTCAAAGCGGTTATCGCTAGAAGCTAGCAGCTAGGAGCTAGAAGCTTGTCCCCCCAAACCCTCCTCATCGACGCCGACGACACGCTCTGGGAGAACAACATCTACTTCGAGCGCGCCATCGCCCGCTTTATCTCATTCCTAAATCACCACGAATTCTCCCCCGAGCAAGTGCGCGCGGTCCTCAACGATGTCGAGCGCGAATGCATTGTGACCCACGGTTACGGCCTGCACAGCTTCGCGCACGCGCTAGCGCAAACCTTTGAGCGTTTGAGTCCTGTTCCCGTCACTCCCGAACTGCACGCGCAGGTCCGAAGCTTCGCCGCCTCGATCGAGAATCATGCAATCGAGTTTCTGCCCGAAGTGCGCGAGACGCTTCGCTATCTGCACGATCGCCATCGCCTGATCCTGGTCACGAAAGGTGCTCACGCCGAGCAATCGGGAAAAGTTGAGCGCTCAGGGGTCAGAGAATATTTCCGGGATGTCGAAATCGTCGCTGAGAAAGATCCCGCCGCATATGCGCGCATCGTCGCAGAATATAATCTCGACCGCCAGTCCACCTGGATGATCGGCAACAGCCCAAAATCCGACATTAATCCTGCGATGGCCGCCGGCCTGCACGCCGTCTTCGTGCCTCACGGTGATACCTGGATCCTTGAACACGAAGAAATCAACCCGGCCCCAGCCGGGCAAAAGCTCGTCATAGTCGGCCGCTTCGCCGAACTCCGCGAACATTTCTAAAATCAGGCAGTGGTGCAGTTCGTCCTTTATACGACTTTGTCATCCTGAGCGTAGCCGCTTTTCAGGCGTAGCGAAGAGCCTGCCCTGAGCGTAGCCGAAGGGATCTCCCGCTCAACCGGCCTAACGCGTAAGCCAAACTGCAAATCACGCTGGCCCTAAGAAAAAGATTCCGCCGTGCCACTCAACGCCCTCGGTGGTTCAAAAATTCGCGAAAGCCTTTACACTGTAAAAGTATTCCCTGCAATAGCCCGCCAGTAGCGGAATCACACTCGTCACCATGTTTTCATCTTCGTCACCGCATCAAACTAACCAACACACTCTCTCGCGCCGAAGATTTCCCGCATGTTAACCTCATCTTGCTCTGCGATCTGGCTCCCACTTCGTCGGTGGCGATTCAGACAAACAATTTAAGGCGGCTGTTGCAAACGGTTGAGGCGCTTTCCGAGCTCGGGCCCGCGCTTACGGCGGAGCGCGACTTCTCGGAAACTTCGCGGCTCATGCTGTCGGCCATCATGGAAGCGGCGGGCGCGCGCGAGGGCGCGCTCCTGCTGTTCAACGACAAGCCTGCCATGCTGACCTCCGCCGCGTCTCAGGGCTTTGCCCTGATGCCCGATCCCGCCTTCATTCCTCTCCTTCCGAAGCATGTGCATGCGCTCACCGCGGCGCGCGGCCCGGTCGTTCTCAATTCGTCGACCTATTCCGTCTTCCTGAGTTCCAACGGCAACGTCGCGCCCGAACTTTTCAAGTGCCTCGCTCCGCTGAAAGCCGGAGGTCGTCTAGCCGGAGTGGTCGCTCTCGGCCGCCGCCCTGGCGACGCGCTCTATGAAGACAGCGAACTCGACGCGCTAGAACTCTTGTGCAGCTACATCGCGCTGGCAGTCCAGAATCACGCGCTCACGCAAACCATCGCGCAGCGCGTCTCCGAAAATCTGCGGCTCATGGCATCGCTGCACGGTTTCTACGACAACGCGCTCGAGGCCTTCGCCACCGCCATCGACGTGAAGCACGTCAACATTCACGGCCACTCCCTGCGCGTCGGTCGCTACGCCGCCGCCATCGGCGAGGCCATGGGCATGGATCCCGGCGAAATTGCCGCGCTGCGCAGCGCCGGTTACTTACACGACATTGGCAAAGTTGCTGTCGATCGCCGCCTCTTCGGCAAAGTTGGAGCGCTCAATCCCGAAGAGTTTCGCGAAATGGCCGACCACACCACCGTCGGTCACCAGATCGTCAGCAGCGTCGAATTCCCCTGGCCGAAGATTCCGGAGACCGTGCGCTGGCATCACGAGCGCAGCGACGGCTCCGGCTATCCCGACAAACTCAGCCAAGACGACTTGCCCATGCAGGTCCGCATCGTGGGCCTTGCCGATTCTTTCGACGCCATGACCAGCGCGCGTCCTTACCGCGCTCCGCTGTCGGTGGGCAGCGCACTCAGCGATCTGGTACGCCTGGCGCCCGAGAAATTTGATCCGAACGTGGTGCAGGGCCTGCTCATTCAGGTGCGTCGCGACGCCGTCGGCAGTAACCGAACTCCCTTGCTCGACGCCATGTCGGTGAACATCGCCGCTGCCGACATCGACCACCTGGCCGCGACTTTGCAGCACAAAGTCTCGCGCGGCAAGACCTATCTCACCAAAGAGCTCGCCCCTTAGCCGCTCCAATCCGGTTCAAAACTCGCGGCCGCTCCCAAAGCCTTATCCTGCAATCACTTTCAAGCCCCTCCCGAACCACTCCCGGCAGCAACTTTTCCCCCCGCAAGGGTTCATAATGAGAGCACCTGCTCCGGCCGGGGAGTGTTCATGAGATCCCGCTTGCTTCGATCCACCCTGTCTCGATCCATCTTCGTCCGACCCAGCTACGGCAGGCTCGCGCTGTTCCTGGCGTGTCTGAGCCTGACTCTACTCATCTCAGTCGGCGCGGCGCCCGACCTGCTCGCCAAGAAAAAAGATACGACCGCCGATGCCGCTCCGAACGAACAGAAGCGGGCCGTGCAAGCGCTCAATCGCCTCACCTTTGGCCCCCGTCCCGGCGATGTTGAGCAAGTCATGGCTATGGGCGTCGATCGCTGGATCGATCTGCAACTCCACCCTGAAAAGATTCCCGACCAGGCCGTGGACTCTCGTCTTGCCCCGTTTCGCACCCTGCGGATGAGTTCGAAAGAAATTGTCGAAGAGTTCCCCGACAATCCCATGGTCAAGCAGGTGATGGACGGCAAAAAATCAATGCCCTCCGATCCCGCCCGGCGCGCGGTATATCAAGTGCAGATCGCGCGCATGCAGGATAAACAGGAAAGGAAAGAGGAGAAGAAAGACCACAGGCAGCAGAAACAGGAAGTCGCCGCCGCTCAGGTTCCGTCTCCCACCGGACCAAACGCCAGCGACTCCGCAAAGACGGAAGCGGAACTAGCCGCGGCCGCCACTCCAGACGCTACCCCGGCAGCCGCAGACAAGAACGACATGGCCACGCCGAGCATGGCCGAGCCGAACATGACCGCGACCGCATCGAACTTCGCCCCAGCCAACGAAATGTCGACGCCAGCCTCCAAGCCCACGCCCGTCGACAATGCCGAAGCCCGCCGCCGCGAAGATCGCCTCTACGCCGATTTAAAAGTTCAAGGTCTCATCGATCTCCCGCCCGCCGACCGCTACAAAAAAGTCATGGCCATGTCGATCGACGAGAAAGTCGCGTTCGCCGACTCAGTCCACGGCGGCAAAAGTCAGGACCTTCTCGCCGGCCTCGATCCCAAGCAGAAAGAAACTCTGCTGGCCATGAACAATCCGCAGGCCGTAGTGCAGGACGAACTGATTCAAGCCAAACTCCTACGTGCCATCTACAGCGACCGCCAGCTCGAAGGAGTCATGACCGACTTCTGGTTCAACCACTTCAACGTCTTCGTCGGCAAAGGTCCCGAGAAAATTTTCCTCACCAACTACGAGCAGGACGTGATTCGCCCCCATGCTCTCGGCAAGTTCGAAGACCTGCTGGTGGCGACCGCCAAGAGTCCAGCCATGTTGTTTTACCTGGACAATTGGATGAGCGAAGGTCCGAACTCCCTGAAGGGGCTGGGAATTCCCGAGCATCCTTCCCACTACACTCCGCACTATCCGCCCGGCAGCCCGTATGTGAAGCGCAAACAAAATAACGGCCTGAACGAAAACTACGGCCGTGAGTTGCTGGAACTCCACACCCTCAGCGTCAACGGCGGCTACTCGCAGCGCGACGTCACCGAGGTTGCCAAAGTTTTCACCGGATGGACCATCGAAAAGCCCTACGAAGGTCTGGGCTTCAAATACGATCCGCGCATGCACGAACCCGGCCCGAAATTCGTTCTAGGCCATCGCATCAAGCCCAAAGGTGAAGCCGAGGGCAGGGAAGTCCTGCACATGCTCGCCACCAGCCCGCAGACCGCGCATTTCATTTCGTTAAAACTGGCGCAGCGTTTTATTTCCGACGATCCGCCGCCCGCGCTGGTCGATCGCATGGCGAAAACTTTCCAGAAAAAGAAAGGCGACATCCGCGAGGTTCTCAGCACGCTATTCCACTCGCCGGAGTTTTGGTCCGACAGCACCTATCGCGCCAAAGTCAAAACGCCACTCGAGTTCGTGGCCTCGACCGTGCGCGCCACTGGCGCCAATGTGGACGACGCCATGCCCTTAGCCCGCCAAATCGGCAACATGGGCATGCCGCTCTACGCCGCCCAGCCGCCTACCGGCTACTCCATGAAGGCTGACACCTGGGTGAGTTCATCCGCGCTGCTGAACCGCATGAACTTCGCGCTGGGCCTGACCGCCGGCAAATTCCACGGCGTGAAAGTAGATTCTGTGCAGTTAGCCGGAGGCCCGCCCGCCCCAGCCGATGCGACGATCGCACTCTCCGCCCTCGAATCGAAATTACTGGCGGGGGACGTCTCGAAGCAAACGCACGATTCGATCATGGCGCAAATTAATGTAGCCCAAGTTAATACTGCGCAGATTGAAGCACCGGCGAAAGCAGCTCCTGCAACGCCAACGCCCGTTCAGCCAGTGAAAGATTCGCAACCGAAAAAACGCAAGCCCGCGGACGTCCCGCATCCTCCGGATGCAAGCACCATCGCCGGCCTGCTGCTAGGTTCGCCGGAGTTTCAGAAAAAATAGCTTCTAGCTGCTAGCTACTAGCTTCTAGCCAACCACTGGAAGCCGAAGGCTAGAAGCTAGCAGCTAGAAGCTTAGGAGCTGCTCTCATGCCCATCACGCGTCGCATTTTCCTCCGCAACAGCACACTCGCAGTCGTCGGCACAGCCGCAGTCCCAAGTTTTCTCACCCGCGCAGCTTTTGGCGCCATCGATTCCGGCGGTCGCACCAAGCGTCTAGTCGTAATTTTTCAACGCGGCGCAGCCGATGGTCTGAACATCGCGGTCCCCCACGCCGACCCGCAGTATTACGCCATGCGCCCCACCATTAACATTCCGCGCAAGTCAGTGCTCGACCTCGACGGCCACTTCGGCCTTCATCCCTCGCTCGCGCCCTTTCAGCCGCTCTGGCAGCAGGGACATCTCGCCATCGTTCACGCCGCCGGATCGCCCGACACCACGCGCTCGCACTTCGACGCGCAGGATTTTATGGAGACCGGCACACCCGGCGTAAAAGCCACCGAAGACGGATGGCTCAACCGCTCTCTCCACAATCTGCCCGGCTCCGAATCAGCAACGCCGCTCCAGACTTCTCCATTTCGCGCCATCGCACTCGGGTCATCCGTGCCGCGCATCCTGAGCGGCGTCGAACCGACGGTCGCCATGAATAACATCAACGATTTTTCTGTAGGCGGAAAAAGTCCCAAGCCCTCGCCTGCCGCGACTGCCTTCGAGGCCATGTACGACCACTCCTCCGACAGCCTGCTGCACGGCACCGGCGAGGAAACTTTCGATGCGGTAAAGATGCTGAAAACCGCCGACCCAGGAAAATATACGCCCGCCGCCGGCGCCAACTATCCCAAGGGACGTTTCGGCGACAGCCTGCGCCAACTCGCCCAACTCATCAAAGCAAACCTCGGGGTGCAAGTCGCGTTCGCCGACATCGGCGGCTGGGACCACCACGTCAACGAAGGCGCGACTGAAGGCCAACTGGCCAACGTGCTCGGCGAATTCTCGCAATCCCTCGCCGCCTTCTGGACCGATCTCGGCGATCTCGGCGAAGACACGGTCGTCGTCACCATGTCGGAATTCGGACGCACCGCCCGCGAAAACGGCAATCGCGGCACCGATCACGGCCACGCCAACGTCATGTTCGTTCTCGGTGGTCGGGTCAAGGGCGGCAAAGTCTACGGCCGCTGGCCTGGCCTCGACCAGTCCCAACTCTACGAAGGCCGCGACCTCGCGCTCACCACCGATTTTCGCCAAGTCATCGGAGAAGCCGTCTCGCGCCACATGGGAAATAAAAATCTGGCCAACGTTTTCCCCGGCTTCGACAATCAGCCCGGAAAATTCTTGCGGATTCTGGGTTAGCAAAAGTTTGGCTGGTAAGAAGATCGGTTAGCAGAAGCTGGGCTAACAGAGCTGGGTTTGCAAAGCTTGGGTTAACAAAGCCGTGCCTGCACCTATTCCCGTTCGAGTGGCGCCAACAGGCGCGCCCACCATGGAATCCGGCGCACTAGAAAACGGATCTCCCCGGGGTTCGGCGCCGGCGCCGGATCTCCAGGGTTGTGACCGCATTGGCACACCGCACCGTGCTCAACAACGTCAGATGTCGCAGCCACGAGAAAGCCTAAACAATACGGCTCGACCGAGGCCGACACCGTCAACTGCGCTGGCTGCGGCGTCGCTAGTGGAAAGTGCACCACTCCGTCACGCCCGGTCTTGTACTGGGTGCGCTGCAGAACCCGCTTGGCCGGAGCTTCGCGATTTGCTGCAGCCTCGTAGTACTGAACCCAAACTACCGCATTCCGCAGCGCGTGTCCGTTCTTCCCATCCAACACAACTACCTTGATCTCTTGCCCTAGAACGTCGGTCGCAGCCAACAACAGAGTGCAGCAAACGAATCCCTGGACTGTCCGGTTCATCGTCTCTATTCCAGGTCGATAAACACTTCGCCGTTCTCCACCTTGATCGGATAAGTTTTCAACTTCTGGTCCGGATGCCCATCTGCCGCGCCCGTTTTCGGATCCCACTGCCAGCCGTGCCACGGGCAGACTACCTTGCCATCCTCCACCGTGCCCTGCCCGAGCGACCCGCCCTGATGCAGGCACTCATTGTCCATGGCGCTGATCTTTCCCCACACATTGGCAATGCAAATCATTTTTCCATTGCAGGGAAAGTTTCGCGCTTCGTTAGTGGTGGGCAGATGAGCCTGAGGGATAATTTTGACGAAGGCCATAGTCGGTTCAATGATTACTAGGCCAGCTTAGAACCTGCGGATGGCAAGCGGAAGTTGCCGAATTGGATTCTCACGAACGAGTTCCCGGTTTAACAACGCCGCCGCCTATCGATGTCATTCCGAACCGTCGCGAAGCGGCGGTGAGGAACCTGCTGTCGCCAGAAAAAGTCAGCTACTTCGGCTGCATCGTCTGCGCGATCATGACCTGCCGCTTGAAATTCTCCACCATATGCTGATCCAGCCGCACTTCGGTCGGCTTCTTGGCCAGCGTCATAGTGTCAATCTTGTCCTGCAGTTTGAGCAGCGCATAAAAAAGATTTTCCGGACGCGGCGGGCATCCCGTCACATACACATCCACCGGGACAATTTTATCCACGCCCTGCAGCACGGCATAAGTATTGAACGGCCCGCCCACCGACGAGCACGCGCCCATCGAAATCACCCACTTCGGATCGGGCATCTGGTCATAGATCCGTTTCACCACCGGCGCCATCTTCAGCGTCACTGTGCCCGCTACGATCATCAGATCGCTCTGCCGCGGGCTGGGCCGAAACACTTCCGACCCAAACCGCGCAATATCAAACCGCGAAGTCGACGATGCGATCATCTCAATCGCGCAGCACGCCAGCCCAAACGTCATCGGCCACACCGCCGACTTGCGCGCCCAGTTGAAAACATAATCAACGGTGCTGATCATGAAATTCTTTTCGAATTTATTCTGCAGCCAGCCCATGGGTCAGTCCTCGTTTGGTCGGACCTTGCAAAACGCCTACTCTCGCAGTCTAGGTAAGGTGCCAAGCCCTGTCAATCGGCGCCAGTCTTGCCCGGCAGCAAGCAATCAGAAAAACTCGATCACAAACGTGCTGGTCCCATCCAGAATGTCCGCATACAAGTAGGTATCCGCATGCCCGCCGTTGAGTCCGAAGTAATCCGCACTGCTCTCAAAACCGATTCCGGTGAAAGTCCCAGTGATTGGGCAAGTCGGCATAAGCGTGATCGAGACATCGAAGACATTGTTGGTGCCAACCTCGGTAAAGGTTCCGTTCGCTTCGCAGCCCGCCAGATTCGTGGTGGCAAAACTCATGCTGTTGTCGCTTCCAGCCGGCGTGAACGTGGTCGACAACAGAATCGGAGTGCCATTAAACGAGCCCGGTACCGCTCCCGTCTTGCTGCCCGACACGGCCGCGACCGCGCCGGCTAACGGCGTAAAGGACACCGCAGAAAACGTGCCCGCAACCGCACCCGAGAAAGTGCCCTCGAAGGCCGAACTGGAAGTTACGTTGCCCTGCGCAGCCTCGGTTGAGGAAGCGCCGCTCTCCGGGCCGCCCGGCTCGGCATAGGCGGTAACGTTCCCGGAAAAAGCGCAGGTCCCGGTCATGCTGGGTAGTTCCGATGTATCTCCCGAATCTCCCATGGAATTGTCGAAAAATAACGCCAGCCCCGCAGAGTCGATCGCTCCATACATGGTCAGAGGAATCCCGTCCGTATCCGTGACGGTCAAATGCCAATCCCCCACCACGTTGTAAGGGCCGCCCGTGCAGGGTTTGGCGGAACCGGAACTGCCACAGCTGATCGCCAGCGCGCCAACGAACGCGAGACAGACAAGGCACAACCACAAGGCAACTCTGGACAGCATCGGAATTTCTCCTGCGCGAAACGGGATCCCGCGTTTTCCGTTTTTGCTGCGGGTAAACTGGTGCATCTGAATTACTGGTGCATCTGATTACGAGCGTGTCTGATTAATGGTCGGCGGTCTGGTGTGCAGCGAACAACAGCAGTATAAGAAGACGAATCCCGCACCGGCAAGTTCGTAGCGCTCGTCCCCGGAAGCTTGTTTATTCCGCCAGCTCCAGCACGGTCTTCCGCAGGGGCTTCATCAGCGGCAACGCGGAGATTCGCAGCAGGTTCACCAGCAGCCCCAGACTTTTCTCCATCAGCCGTCGAGTTCGCTCCTGGTTGGGCGACCGGTCATAGAGCCAGAACATGATCAGCGCCATCTGGTACAGCCACAGTAGGTAGGGCAACCGCGGTTTCAAATCTGCAGGCACTTTCGTGTCGCTGCCTTCCACCGCAACCCGCATATGCTCGATCGCTCCCTCGCGAATCGGCCGCGTCTCGTCGCTGAACGGCGATAGCGGGTCGGCGCTATCCGGCGCGTGCCGGAACAGCGCCGCGCAAAATTTGCGATTCGGTTCCAGCAGCTCCAATCGCTTTTCGAGAATGCACTGAATCCGCTCCTTCAGCTTTTTGTGCCCCGCCAGCGCCTCCAGCACCGGCCCGTTGCTCTGCTCCTGCATCTCGCCATAAAACGCCAGCACGATCGCGTCTTTGGCGGAAAAATAATAATAAGCTCCGCCCAGCGCCACTCCCGCCTTGGCTGCAATGTCGCGCATCGTAGTCGCTTCAAATCCCTTTTCGCGGAACAATTCCATCGCAGCCTCATAAATTTTGCGCCGCGTATCCTCAGCCCGTGCCGTAACCCGGGGTTTCACCGTGATCGTGTTCGTCGCCATTGTGGGAGTCATTACGGTTTTCATTGCATTCTCGCCGAGCTTGTCATTGCTGTATCCATTGTGGCGTTCATTGCAGGAATTCTCGCACGTTCGATGCAGGCGCTTCGCCCACTGGCAAAGCGCAAGGCTCCATTTCCACCTTGCGCAGTTCAGCAGCAATCGTCTCCGTGCTTAGAAAACTGGAAAGAAAATGCCGGTTCTTCGACAACGCCGCAAACGCCTGCCGCGCCAGCGGCATCAGCAGCGGATGCGTCAGCCGCGCCGCCCACTCCCGGTACTCCACCATCGCGTACAGCACCATGATCCACGCACGATCGTTCAAGTACACCGCGCCCTCATCGCTCCCGTTATCAAGGACGACGGCCAGATCGTCGTGCGTCGCGATCTGCTCCAGTCCTGGAAACAACCGTTTCGCCTTCTCCGACCCGGCTTCCAGTACGGCAATCCCAATCCACGACCGCTGCACCAGAATCCAATCCTTCAACCGCCGGCAAATCTCGCACTTCGGATCGTAAAGCACATAAAGTTTTTCCATATGCGTCCCTCTTTCCTCCCACCGCGCCTTGAGAAAGATTCGTATCTCAGAAAGATCCGTATCAGGGCATGCCTTCAGGCATGCCGTAAAGTGGACCAAACTGATCGGGCTTCAGCCCCTGCGCCCCTCACCGCGGAATCGCCACCTTCAGCACCGCATCCGGCGCCACCGGAGGATTCGGCATCACCGGCGGCCGCGTCCCCCGCGCACTTCTCCGGATCCGCGAGAAAACGTACAGATTGAAAAAATGCATCGCGCCCAGAATCATCAGCACCATCCCCATCTTGTCGCTAAGCAACTCAATCGCCGCCCGCGACGTATTGATCACATCGGCGGTCTTCAACGCCAGCGACACAAACCCAATATTGATCAGATAGAACCCCACCACCAGCAGATGATTCACCGAGTCGGCCAGCTCCGCATTGCCATGAAACGCGTCCACCAGAAAAATGCCGCCCCGTTTGTACAGCGTCCGTGCCACCCAGATAGTCAAAGAGACGCTAATCAGCACATAAACCAGGTAAGTAGTGACGATGATGTTGTTAGCATTTGTCATGTTGTTTTCTCCTTCCCCTGCAATGTTGAACGTGTTCAAAATAAATATAACCCCATACCTGAAAGCCGTCAAGAGAAAAGTTGAACACGTTCAATATGTAACAGTTTCAATCATTTACGGCTCCCACGGGCTTTCCCGCGAAAGTCGAGAAAGCGGGATCAGGAACCTTGATGAACAAGTTTGATGAACAAGGGGCGTCATCCTGACCGGAGCCGTTCTTCAGGCGAAGGGAAGGATCTCCGACATCGATGCTCTCCGAGGTTCGCCACACGAGCGCGTGCCCCACCCCGCCCAGGTGTATCCTCATGAAATCATGCGGATCCAATCCTTAACGCTCTTCTCCCCCGCGACCTTGATTCTCACTCTGACATTGACGACCATTCTCCCCGCCCAACAATCCCCCGCACCACCAACCGCCCTGCAAGAATCCGCCAAGCCTAAGCCCGAAGACACCGAGGTCTGGCAGCCCGTCCCGCCAGTCGTAACGCCAGGCGCAACCACCGCCGCCCCTCCCTCCGACGCCGTCATTCTCTTCGACGGCAAAAACCTCAGCGAATGGGTCTCAGCCCAGGACCACACCCCCGCCAAGTGGATCGTCTCCGACGGCGTCATCACGGTCAGCAAAGTCGCCGGCAACATCGAAACCCGCCGCGCCTTCAAGAACTATCAACTTCACCTCGAGTGGAGAGTCCCCAAATATGTCACCGGCTCCGGCCAGCTCCGCGGCAACAGCGGACTATTCCTCGCCTCCACCGGCCCCGAAGACGCCGGCTACGAACTCCAAATCCTCGACTCCTACCAAAACGCGACCTACGTCAACGGCATGGCCGGCAGCATCTACAAGCAATCCATCCCCCTGGCCAATCCCACGCGCAAGCCCGGCGAATGGCAAACCTACGATGTAGTCTGGATCGCTCCCACCTTCAACCCAGACGGCACTCTGAAAACTCCCGCCTACGTCACGGTCATCTTCAACGGCGTCCTCGTCCAAAACCATTTCGAACTGAAAGGCGAGACTCTCTATATCGGCCAGCCGTTTTACAAAAAATACGACACGGCCCCAATCAAACTGCAAGCCCACGGCGACCCCAGCCCGCCCATCAGCTTCCGCAACATCTGGGTCAGAGAACTGAAGTAGCTGCAGAACCTCGCCCACTCCGCGGCACCACCACGAAAAAGGCTGCCCCACACTTCGCGATTTTCGAAGTGTGGGTACCACCGACCTAGATGCCTTGATTTGGAACTCGCTTGAGCGCGAGCACGATTGACTCGGAATTCAAGAGCCACGGCTTCGCCCCACCAGCCACGGAGTGGCGGCTCAAGATAGCCCAGGACGCGGGTGGCCCATTCAAGCCAGCGTTTGGCTTGAGTGGGGCAGTTCCTGAAATTAGAGGACAGTCAGCAGAGAGGGCCAAAGGCGATACGTCAGCCAGCCGCTCCCATTCGGGCGCCGCAACCCGAGCATCTTCGCGGCGCCCCTTCATAATCCGCAGCGCTTCGTTTGGCCCAAGCCCCTGCGCTCAACGGACGATCCCCGAAATGTACAGCGATCTCATCGTTGCAAGCTGTGCATGTTGTGTTGAACTCTGCGAGCGCAACCCGAAGCAGCCGCTGTCTCACCAATTCCACCAGACGAGCCAATCCCGTCCCAAGAAAGCCCGGCGGTCGCGGAACCGCAGCGTCACCCCCGCCCAATACGGCCTCTGCAGCAGAAGTCTTGCAGTCCATAGACACAGCCCTCCGAGACCGTACTGTGCCAAAACAAACCATCCGCGGAATCCCCTGAACAGGGTATTTTGCCTATGCGCTCTCCCCGTAGTGATAGCTAGCACCCAAGCCCCTGACTTTCACCAGACACTCATCAACCCAGAGGCTGCCCCACACTTCGCGGTTTTCGAAGTGTGGGTACCCAACCCCGCGACAGATCGCCCACCACAATTGCAAAGAGCGCAAGCCTCATGCACCCTCAAATGAAATGGCGCAAACGAATAATCTCTCAAAGGATGGGCCAGCCCTCGCTCAAACCACTTAAAACCTTCGGGACACAAAAAGCAGCGAACGCCGCGTCAGTTCTCGGTTCCCCTTGGTTTTCCTAAAGACTTTCCCCCGAAGTGCAGGTACACTTACGCGGCGCCTTGTGCGCTTGAGGGGGAATTTCAATCCAGGAGTGTAACCGCATGAGCCGTAACCTGCGCGTCGCCATCGTCTGCGCTAGCCTTGCTCTAAGTGGAGCCTTGGCCCGGGCTGCCGTTCCCGTATCTGTCTATCCCGACCCAATCCAGTTCGGAACCATTCCCATGAATTCACCCAGCACGCCTTTGTGGATTTACCTTAGCAATTCGAGCACCAGTGCAATCAGCATAACCAGCACAACAATTACCGGAACCAATAGCACTAACTTCGCCTTTGACGGGTACTCCTGTGTCGGCACTATTTCCGCCGGCCAAACCTGCCAAATGGCTATGACGTTCACACCGTCTGCAATCGGGAGCGCCACCGCCAGCCTCGTGATCGCGGAAACCGGCGTGACCGCAGCGATCACCATTCCCTTGCAAGGGACCGGAGGAAATCCGATTCCCACCATCACGTCGCTCTCCCCGGCAAGTGTTTACGTCAACAGCCCGACCACCACGATCACCTTCAATGGTTCAGGATTCCTCGCCTCGTCTCTGGTGTATTTGCAAAGTAACCCAACTCCATTGCCGACAACGTTCGTGAGCGCGACTCAGATCAAAGCTCAAATACCGGATACCGATCTGTCGAATGAAGGCCAGCTATCTCTATATGTGACGAGTCCGCCCCCCGGCAGCGGTTCTGCCTCTGCCATTCTGCAAGTCGTCGGACTCGAACCCGATATCAATAACGTTTCCCCAACTTCGATCGTCGCTGGAACCGCTTCCGAGCAGATTCTTGTCAACGGTCAAAACTTCGCAGCCGGAGCGAAAGTGCAGTGGAATGGAACCAATATTCCCGCCACTTATCTCAGCTCCTCCCAACTGCAGATCCAACCTACAACCGCAGAACTAGCCACTGCCGGTATCATTCAACTGGCAGTAAGCAATCCGTCCCCGGGCACTATTTCGTCGCCCATCACATTCAACCTTACTTATCCAGTCACCGTGACTGTCTTGGATCTCCCCGCCAACGATCTGGTTTGGGATCCATTCGCGCAACTCCTCTACGCTTCACTGCCCAGCAGCGCTGGAGCCAACGGGAACAGCATTGCGGTCATTAACCCCTCCACTGGCGCAATCACCGGATATTTCTTCGCAGGCAGCGAGCCCACAAAACTCGCGCTTGACTCAACCGCCAAGTATCTCTATGTCGGCCTCGACGGAAATGGCTCCATTCAGCGCTTGGATCTTCCCGGGTTCACTCCCGACATCGAGATCAATCTTGGTCACACCCCCAATGGGCTGAATCTCGCCGCAGCCATCGCCGTATCTCCCACCGACTCACACACCGTTGCCGTCGAGCTCGGCAGCAGCGCATGCTGCGCCAGCGGTCCACTTGAATTCTTCACCGACTCAACAAAACTCGCCGATGGCGTCGCATCACCGGTAATGAGCCAGCTCGCTTTTGCCAGCGGCACTATGCTGTACGGCTACCAGTCCAGCATTTTGAGCCAGGTCTCCGTATCTTCCACCGGAGGGAGTTTGACTCAGCAGTGGTCCGATCTCGTAACCGGGACCACGTTCGATTATTCCGGTGGCCTGATCTTTGGCGGCAACGGTCAAGAGTTCAATCCGACGACCAGTTTGGTATTGGGTACGTTCGACGTAGGAGCTACCTGCTGCAGCAGCGGCCCTCAGGTGCTGCCCAACTCAGCCATCAATCGCGCCTTCGCCTTGGGTCAGACGCCCTTCTTCAACGGGTTTGGCGTTACCAGTTACAACCTCGCGCAGTTCACGCCTTTGGCGGTGGCAAATCTGTCCGAGCTGAATTCTGAGTTCAGTTCCGAGAGCGCCACCAAGTTCATTCCATGGGGCACCAACGGCCTGGCCTTTATTCTGACCAGCGGCTGTTGCGCCCCCCCGACGAGTCAAGTCGTGTTGGTGCAGAGCCCGACTCTACTCCTTACCGCCACAAAGAATGTTAGCCCTGTGCCGGTTTCGAAGTCGTCGAATCCTCCGTCGGCTTCTCATGGCACTGCGAACTTCCGCATGGCTCTCAAAGGCTCGGGTTTTGTCCCCGGATCAGTGGTCACCTGGAACGGCAAGACTCATTCCGCGAGCTATGTGAACGAGAACGAGATGACCGTCTACGTAAAGGCGGCCGACGTCGCGTCTCCCGGCACCGCCGACGTAGTGGTCAAGAACCCCACTCCCGGCGGAGGCAAGTCCAACACTCTCACCTTCCCTATCAAGTAGGAGCTTCAGTATGTGCGATAGAAGGCCCCGTTTCCTGCAAGCAAAGCAAGAAACGGGGCATCACCGCATCCGCCGTGGTGGCTCGCAGCCTCTGATTTCGCCGGAAGCCAAAACACAAAGCGTGGGCGGCTCCTAAAACGACATTCTTCGTGTGATACCATACGCCGCTGTGTCTCGGGCCCGATCTCTCAATTCAGAGCTGGGGGAGTATCGTGGGAAAAACTACAAAAAGCAAAAGCGGTTCCTATTGGGTGACGTGGGCCAACGCTCACGCCACCGCCAGTGATTCCGTAGACGATCTCGCCGACCCCTTCAAGAGCAACGCCAAGGACTTCATCAAGGCCCTCGAAGACGCGGGAGCCACCGTCACAATCACTGAAACCAGGCGCAGTGCCAAGCGTGCCTATCTGTTCCACTGGTGCTGGTTGATCGGGCTGGGCAAGGCGAAAGCCTCCGAGGCAACGGATATGACTGGCGTTGAGATCGAGTGGGACCATGGCGATGACGATAAGAGCAAAGCCGGCGCGCAGGAAATGATTGACGGCTTCGGCCTGGCCGTGCCGCCCAACAGCACCAACGCTCCCGCACTCAGCAGCAACCATATAGCGGGCAATGCGATCGACATAAATATCACCTGGAAAGACACCATTAAGATCAAGAAGAAAGATGGCACCGAGGTGTCGGTTACTTTCATGGACGACGTCAACCAGAACACGACGCTGCATTCCGTTGGCGAATCCTACGGACTCAAGAAATTGACTACGGACAAGCCCCACTGGTCCGTGGACGGTCGTTGATCAGGCATTGATCACACATGCTTATCGAGGTCTAAACTTCGTGCATCGAGGAAACAAGATGGAGAGGAAACAGGATGGAATTGACTCTATAACAAACGGTCGCCGCCTGCCCGTCCTGATATTCTACAGGCCTCTTCTGCTGTGCGGAGCGATTGCGATTCTGCTCATCCCCGCTGCTTCCTGCCGAAAAGCGCATGAAACGAGAACCACACAGCCTGTAGCAGCAGCCCCCGCAACATTTACATTCGCCGAGCGAATCGGATGGTTCCAGGGTCCGTGCCTTGCCATCTCCAACTCACATCTAGCCCAGGGAACCTCCGTCGCATTGGTCGTTACCGGCGAGCCTCAAAAAATCCAGCCGGCGCGAATCCTCGAGCCGACCACCTCCGCCACGACCTGTAAGGCGCTCCTGCCAGATCGAGCGAAAACCAACGCTACGCCGGGAGTCGCGTTCTACGCGCTCGAAACCACGAACGTCGGCGCCGCCGACATGGGCATCGGAATCGTCGAACCACCCGCCGCCCCGGCAATCGCGGACGGTCTGGCGCGCGCAGATCTGCTGCGGGACGGGCAGAGCGAAGTCTTCACCTCGTGCGCCACCAGCGAAGGAATCAAGTTCGCCGTCTGGACCGCGAAGTCCTACCAAGGCGACCCGCGCTGGTCCGGCTACGACTACCTCGGCTACGACATGCAGCCCACCTGCCCCTGAAGTCACGAAAAAAAGCCCAGCCCGCGGAAGTCCTGTGTAAGTCAGCCAAAGAGGGAACCAAGTCCCAGCAGGATGACAGAAACGCCGCCAACCCGGCGAATGGCTGGATGCCCCACCCGTGGCGGTTTCACGGGTGGGCCGCGATGCCGATGGGATCAGGAGATTTTGCGAATGCGAAGCTCCGCTTTTTGGATCTCATCGACTAGAACCGGGCCGCGGTCGCCATACGCGTAATGCCGGAAGCTGCTCCATAACCACTCCTCCGGCTGCACAACTAAACCCCTCCGAACGGGATTGCGATGCATGTAGCGCAGCTTTTCCACCCGCTTCTTCTCGGTGAACACGACAAAATCGTAGAAGCGGCGTTGCCAAACGTGTCCCATGGCGAGGGGTGTACTCCAAAGCGAGTCGGTCTGGGCACCGGATTTGGCCCGAAGTTCGCGCAGCAGCCGATGGGAAAAGGTCTGTTTCAAAGCGGCCAACACCAGCGAAAGATTTCCGCGCTCCGGCTCGGTGAAAAGAAGATGGACATGCTCAGGCATGACTACATAACCCACGACTACAAATTGATGACGCTGGCGAATCTGCTCCAAAACTTCGAGGAAGAGATCGCGAGAGCGAGGTGTCCCGAGAAGGGGACGGCGCTGATAACAACTTGTAGTAATAAAGTGGGAGTATCCAGCGCCGTAGTAGCGGTGCAGGTTTGCCGGCATGGACACGGTGTAACACGAACGCTGGAATTTCGCTGTGACGAATGAACATGCCAGGAAAGTTCGCAGCAGCCCACCCGTGAAACCGCCACGGGTGGGGCATCCCGTGCCGTGTTAGCGTACGGCTGCTTCCGCCCCCCCGATTTCGCCGGCAACCAAAAACACAAAGGGTGCCCCATCCTTCGCGTTCTTTGCGAAGGGTGGGAACCACGGACTTCATCGCTTTAGGTCCCCGTACAGATCGCCTGCTACCACGGCCCACAAAATAGGCATCAGCGTCATCATCGCCCTTTCGCAGCCACCAAGGTAAAATTCAGTGACCAATTCCAGCCAGTAGCAGAGGCAACCTTAAGCCAGTGAGGAACGAACGTAAGACCGAAGCAATCGTTCGAGAGAGCCTCCGAACCAACGGCTATTTCGACAACGCCGACCTCATCGTAGAAGAGCAGCGCAGCGAAAATCCACGCATCCAGAAGCTCCTGAAGAACGCCTCAAAAGCAGGCCACGGGATCGGCCTGCCCGAGTTCATCGTCAGTTCGTCCGCGAATACCGACTTCGTTATCGTTATTGAGTGCAAAGCGGACGTTTCGAAGCACGCAAGCACCGCGGGGGACCGATACGCGGACTATGCAGTGGACGGCGCCCTTCTTTATGCTGCCCATCTGTCGAAGCAGTTTGATGTCCTCGCAATAGCGGCGAGCGGGCAGACAAAGACCGAGTGCAAAGTCTCTCACCACCTCGTGCTTCGAGGGGGAGCCCGCATAGAATTGGCATTCGGAAACGACCTTCTCGGTTACAACGACTATTATTCCGGGTACGCATCTCACCCACAGAAGTTCAATCAGGACTATGAGCGCCTGTTGGGATATACGAGGGAGCTAAACGAGATACTTCACGCCAAGAAGGTGAAGGAGTCCCAGCGAAGCCTACTCATCAGCGGAATCCTCATCGCCCTCCGGAATAGCGCATTTGAAGCAAGCTTTCGCCGATTCAACAGCGCAAAAAAGCTCGCGGCGTCCCTCGTAAGTACGGTTATTGATGAACTGTCGGACGCGCAACTACCACAAGGCAAACTGGAATCGCTGCGGCAAGGCTTTGGCTTTATAAAGACTCATGCGACGCTATCCACCGACAAGGTCTTTCTGGAGTCCCTGATTGTGGGGATAGACGAAAACGTAAACTCGTTCAGACGAACGCACAGGTACTTCGACACCCTAGGCCAGTTTTATATTGAGTTCTTGCGTTACGCCAACAACGACAAGGGACTTGGCATCGTCCTCACGCCACCCCACATCACAGAACTGTTTTGCGATCTCGCGGGTGTGAACAAGGATTCCATCGTCTTAGACAATACCTGCGGGACCGGAGGGTTCCTGATTAGCGCCATGCAAAAGATGGTCGCCGACGCTAAGGGTGACACGCGAAAGATTCGGAGAATCCAGCTCAGCCAGCTGATCGGAATTGAATTTCAGGATGACATCTACTCGCTCGCTGTCACTAACATGGTCTTACATGACGATGGCAAGAGCAATATCCACCAGGGCGACTGCTTCACGCTCGCCAGCATGGTACAAGCCACGTGCTCCCCGAATGTGGGTCTCCTCAATCCTCCGTACCGAACCAAGAAGAGCGACATCGAGGAACTGGAATTTGTTCTCAACAATTGCGACACCTTGGACCGGGGAGGGACGTGCGTAGCGATCGTGCCAATTAGCTGCGTGTTAGCGCAGGACGGGGCAGGCATGGAACTGAAGCGCCGACTGCTCGAGAAGCATACTCTCGAAGGCGTACTATCAATGCCCGCGGAACTCTTCCACAACTCGAAGGTCGGCGTAACAACTGCGACACTGATTGTCACGGCGAAGACCCCCCATCCGCGTCAGAAAAGGACCTGGTTTGCGTATTGCCGAGACGATGGATTCGCTAAGACCAAGCACCTTGGGCGCTTGGATCTGCACGGTCGGTGGGCTTCTATCAAGGAACGCTGGGTAAACGCCTTCGCCAGCAGGGACGTGATTCCGGGCTTTAGTGTCATGCAACATGTCGGGGCGGGGGATGAGTGGTGCGCAGAAGCCTACATGGAAACCGACTACTCCACGCTTACCCAGAGGCACTTCGAAGAGGTTGTAAAGAACTACGCAATCTTCCGGCTGTTGGGCGCTCAACGCCTAAACGCAGCGGGGGACCCAAATGCCGAAAGTCAGTGACCTTTTCGTTCTTCAATATGGACACAGTCTTGAGCTGAACCGGCTCCAACCATCAGACGCGCCGGACGCCATCAATTTCGTCTCCCGGACGACCAGGAACAACGGCGTCAGTGCCAGAGTACAACCAATCCGCGGCGTTGAACCGGCCGACGCGGGGCCCCTTTCGGTCGCCCTAGGTGGGCAAGGGGGCGCGGCGGAGACGTTCCTCCAACCGCGGCCCTACTATTGCGGCCGAGATGTCATGATTCTCACCCCGAAGACAGCAATGCAGGACGTCGAGAAACTCTGGTGGTCAGCTTGCATTACGGCGAACCACTTCAGATTCGGTTTCGGCCGACAGGCAAACCGGACCCTAAAAGACATAGCGCTCCCCGACCGCAGCGCCATACCGGGCTGGGTAACTCTAGAAGACACAACCCAATTTGAAGGTGCCAACCTACCTGCATCTGCGATGGCCACCTCACCGCTTGATCCGTCGCTGTGGAAGCCATATAGCCTTTCGGCACTCTTCGAAATCCGCAAGGGTAAGCGGCTAACGAAGGCGAAGATGACAGAAGGGAACACGCCCTTTATCGGCGCAATCGATAAGAACAACGGAGTTTCGGCATTTGTGGCAAGGGCCCTCCACCAGGGCAACACCATAACGGTAAATTACAACGGAAGTGTCGCGGAGGCCTTCTATCAACCTACCCCGTTCTGGTGTTCGGACGATGTTAACGTCCTCTACCCGAGGTTTACGCTCACACCTGCCGTAGCTCTGTTCATTGCGACGATCATCCGCCTGGAGCGGTACCGATTCAGTTACGGCCGAAAGTGGCATTTAGAGCGAATGAGAGCAGCTTCGATCCGACTACCCAGCAAGGCGCACGACGCGCCCGACTGGCAATTTATGGAGCAGTATGTAAAGTCGCTTGCCTTTTCCCGAAACGTCGGGTGAATCCTCCGCGCGGACTTTTCCACAGCCCCGCACAAAATATTCTGCCAACTTGTGACGAACGACCTTGACCGAGCATACAGAAGGCGCAAACTGGAACTGTGCCCACAACATCTCATCCACGATCGAGCGCAAAGTCCGCGACGCAACCACACCACGTTGCATCTTCAGCTAACTCCCTGTCCTGGAATATTTTGCCCGCAACTTCTTCCGTTTCAATATTTTGCCGTCCAGTCACGCGATCCCCACGACCCAACTGCAATCGAATCAGTATTTTCCGCACTTCAAGAAAAAAAATTGTAGATCAATCCTCCGCCCCGCACAGCGAGGCTCAAAAGCTGCCGCTCATCGCTCCCTGATAAAATGAACAGTTCTGTGGAGCCCGTATGTCCCTGACCAAAGCGCAAGCCCTCGAGATGTTCAACTCCGATGACCTGATCGGCATTGGCATGGAAGCCGACGCGGTGCGCCGCCAGCTGCATCCCGAAGGCGTGGTCACCTACATCATCGACCGCAACATCAACTACACCAACTTCTGCACCGAGTACTGCACCTTCTGCGCCTTCTACCGCCCGCTGAAAGGCCCCGCCGCGAAAGAAGGCTACATCCTCGACTTCGACACCATCTACGAGAAGATACGCGAGACCGTCGAACTCGGCGGAACCGGCGTGCTCATGCAAGGCGGCCTGCATCCCGACCTGAAGATTGACTGGCACGAGAAGATGCTGCGCGGCATCAAAGAGCGCTTCCCGAAGATTCATCTGCACTGCTACTCCGCGTCGGAGATTATCGCCATAGCCGAATACAGCGCGCTCTCGATTCGCGACACGATCCTGCGCCTGCGCGACGCCGGACTCGACTCCATCCCCGGCGGCGGCGCCGAAGTGCTCGACGACGAAGTCCGCTACAAAATCGCGCGCCTGAAGTGCTTAACCGACGACTGGCTCAACGTGCACCGCACCGCCCATCAGATCGGGATGCGCACCACCGCGACCATGATGTTCGGCGTCGGCGAGAACTACGAAAACCTGGTCAACCACTTCCAGCGCCTCTACGAATTACAGGAAGAGACCGGCGGATTCACCGCGTTCATCCCGTGGAGCTTTCAGCCGCAGCACACCGCCCTCGGCGGCCGCCACTGGGACGAAGCCACCGCCGTCGACTACTTGAAAGTGCTGGCCATCTCGCGCCTCTATCTTTCCAACTTCCTCAACGTGCAATCAAGCTGGGTCACGCAAGGATTAAAAGTCTGCCAGATGGGCCTGCGCTTCGGCGGCAACGACGTAGGCTCCGTGATGCTAGAAGAAAACGTAGTCCGAGCCGCCGGCGTAACCAACTGCACCACAGAAGAAGAGCTGCGCCGAATCATCCGCGACGCCGGCTTCCGTCCCGCACAACGCGACACGCTCTACCGCCAGTATTTTCTAAACTGAAGAAGTCAAGACCCATGACTTTTACCCCCAGAGACGTTATTTACCCCGGCGATGTCATTCCGAATCGGGCTGAAAGCCCGGTGAGGAACCTGCTTTTCGCTGGTTCCGAGATCAAAGCGAAAGTTCGCGGTAAAATGGATCGAGAATGCCGTCTTACCCCATCAAAGTCTGCGCCGTTTGTAGCGAAGAGTTCGAGCTGAAGCCCGGCAAGCCCGGCTTCGCCAACCGCTGCCCCGCGTGCAGCGAAGAAGAGTCCGACGCGAAGGTGAAGTCCACTGACGTTCTGAAGTCAGACAAAGGCGCGAACGCGGCTCGCCGCGAGGCCATGCGCAATCTGCTCTACCGCAAGGACAGCTAAGACATTCGGTGTCCGCCCCACGGATGCCCGCCACTCTCAGACTGTTCTTGGGCGAAGCGCCGTTCCGGGGTAGAATGAGGGCGTTGGCGGGCCGATCCTCACGGCTGGCCGGAAAGCCGCTCCCAAGGCCTTTCCAGTTGGAATCCAGGAAACCGAGTGCGATGAAGCCAGGTTCTATGACGTCAGGTTCCATCCAATTACGGCGCATGAAATCGCGTTTCGCGACGCGATGCCCGCCGCGTCTGCTGAGCGTTCTGCTCGCAATCATTTTGAATGGAGTCCTTCTCGGCGCGAGCGCCGTAGCGCAGGTCGCGGGCAGTTCGCCAGCGAAACCGGCCGGGCGTGCCACGATTGACGGCACAGTCACGAAGGAACCGGGCAGCGAGCCGGTGAAGAAGGTACTGGTCGAACTCATTGCCGAGAACCAGGCGGAAGGCGGCGACTATACGGCGATCAGCGGCGTCGACGGGGCTTTTCATATCGAGGGGATTGTGCCGGGACGCTACCACATGTTTGCCGAGCGCACCGGATTGCTCGAAGTCGACAAGCACCGGGCCCGCAGCGATGGGCGAGTGCTGACGCTGACGGCCGGGCAGGAAGTTAAGGATCTGCTGATTCACGTGCAGGCCGCGGCGGTTGTGCGCGGGCGCGTCACCGACGAAGATGGAGATCCGTTGCCGAACGCGCAGGTCGCGGTATTGCGGCAGACGTTTGTTTCCGGGCACAGCCGTTGGGAGCAGGCGGGCGCGGAGCGCACAAATGATTTAGGCGAATATCGGGTTGCGGGGCTGCCCGCGGGAAGTTACTACGTGTCGGTGAGCCCGCCGCCGGACTTTAAGGTGTTGATCGAATCTGCGGGTGCGGCGGCGCAGTTGCAGTTGCACGAAAAAGGGCCAGACAAGCCTGCGCCGACGTCGTATCAGACGACTTACTATCCCGGCACGGGAGATCGCGGTCAGGCGGCGCCGGTTCCGTTGCGCGCCGGGGATGATTTTGTGGCGGACTTTTCGCTGACGCCGAGTCCGAGCCTGAGCATTCGCGGGTCGGTGGTGAATCTGCCGCCCCGGTCGTCGGCGGTGATCATGCTGCAGTCGCGCGACTTCAACCTGGTACTGAATGGCGCAGAGATGCATCCCGATGGAAGTTTTGTGATTCGCGACGTGGCGCCGGGAACATACACGATTCTGGCGACGATCGAGAACTCTCCGGTGCCGATGATGGCGCGGCAGGCGCTGCAGTTGGTGTCGAACAGCGTTGAAGACCTGCGACTGCAGCCGCAACCTGGAGGATGGATTCACGGGCGAGTGCGTCTGGAATCGAAAGGCGGCGCGGCCCAACGAGGTGGCAATCAGGCGGATGCGAGCCAGATTTTTCTGAAGTTGCGCTCGGCTGACGGCGATGACGAGGCCCTGGGCGAGTTCACGATGGGCGACGGATTTTCCAGCCTGGCGCATGTCGGAGCGGATGGGAGCTTTGAGTGGAAGAACGTTCCTCCCGGCAATTACTACGTGGAACTTGTCGGCGAGAGCGGGACGAATCTCGATTGGTTTCTGAAGTCCGCGCTGGCGGGGAATCACGATGTGGATGAAGCAGGAGTCAGCGTGAATGGCGGCGCGGTGGTACTCGACCTGGTCGCGAGCGCGAACGGCGCGGTTGCCGAGGGCATGGTTACCGATCAGAAAGGCGAGCCAGTCGCAAACGCCATGATCGTTGCCGTGCCGGAGCCGCGGCTGCGCGCGCGGATCGAGCGCTACCGGACAACGGAGAGCGACCAGAGCGGACGATTTGCGCTGCATGGAATTCAACCCGGCGATTACACTCTGTTCGCGTGGGAGAACGTTGAGGGTGAGGCGTATTACAATCCGGATTTTCTTAAAACCTATGAGACGCAGGGATCGGCGCTGCGGGTGAGCGAGGGGGATCGGAAGCCGATGCAGTTGGTCGTGATCCCGGAAGCAGAGGAACAACAGTAGGCACGAGTACACCGGAAACAGGGACTAAAGCCCATTGTCCGGGGATTGTCGCCATACTAAAATGGCGCAATCTTTGATGAGCAAACCGTAAAGAGCAAACTTTGTGCGGAGGGCGCGATGCACACACAAACGAGAATGCTGCTGACTGTTTCTTTTCTTTTGATTTCGTTCGGCACGTGGGCGCAGGAGATATCTCACCCCGTCGACGCCGATTTGCTGGCGCGGCTTTCGTATGAGAGCTCCAGTGTGGTGTGGACAGCCGGGGTGCCGCGGCACGTTTGTATAGCGGTCACGCGCGACGGAGAGTTTCGAATTGTCCGATCGCTGGACTACGGTCAGTCGCAGCGGCTGCGCGGGAAAATGCCGAAGGAACAATTGCAACAGTTGACTGAGTTGCTGGGAGCTGCGGAATTCCGGGCGCTCTCCGGCGATCATGTTGGGGTGATTCGTCAGGACGCGGAAGTGTTTGCGGTGGAAATTCCGGGCCCCGCGCGGGACCATGTGGACGGGACGCGGCAGTGGATGGATCGCGACGTCTGGCGGTTGCAGTGGCTGAATGCCGACGGCGAGAGTCCGTTCCCCGGTTCGGTGGCCAAGGTGGTGGACTGGCTGCGGCATTTTGAGCCGAAGAATGGAAAGGCCTTTGAGTACGCTGAATATCCCGATGTGTGTCCTAATCGTGGACTGCGATTGGTGCAGCCGGCCGTTGCGGAGAACGCGCATCCCTGATCGACCGGTTGTGTTGCCCTAGATCCCTCACCTTCCGCTTTCTTACCAGCGGTGAGTCTCTACGACTTGCGAATTGCCGTCGGCGGCTTTGCTTTCGTCGGCGTGGATTTTGCCGTCCTCCTCTGCATAAAACGAGCGGTGCTGGGCGTCGAGATTTTTCGGCGTCATGGTGAGGAAGAAACCGTCTTTCTTGCCTTTGAACCCGACCGTGTAGTCTCCGCGCTCGGGGTTAACCATGCGCTGGGTGAAGGTGCCGGTGTGAATCAACTGGGTGAGCGAGGTCGCATAGTGGCCGTATTGCCGGTTAAAGAGCATTTCGGCGCGCATGACGACCCGCATGTAGGCGAGAGCGTTGAATTCGGAGTCAGAGTGGGCCGGGTCGGTATGGTATTTGGGCGTGTAGGTCGGAGTCTGAGGCGCGGGGGTTGCCGCGGATGGCGCATCCTGAGCAAGCAGGGCGGATGCGGCCAGTAAGAGCATTGCGACGATGGTGAAGAATGGCGTAGGCCGCTTCATGCGGTTGGTTCTGCGATCAATGATGTCGTTCATGCGCGTAGATTGCTTCTCCCCGTCATTGGGTTACCTGCGGTGACGCGTTCTGGATATTGGAGCATGTTTTGAAACTTCGACTGCCAACGCGACGTCCCCGCTTCTTTTTCCATGTTACTCCCGTAATTTCCGTTCGGTCACCTTCTCTTTGCTTTGTGCCGAATTATTACTATGCTGAGTAGAAGAATCTAACCCTACAGGGAAAACTATGAAAGCAGCAGTAGCCAGAAAACCAGTCATTCGAATCGCGGTGGTGGAAAGCGATCCATTGCGCTTCGTCGGGTTCCGCGCGTTGTTCGACTCTGAGCCGGAGTTCGAACTTATATCAGCCGCATTGCCCGAAATCAGCATGCTGCAAGGCATTGATCTGATCCTGCTCGGCAACCGCAACGGACAAAACCTGTTTGACGTGATGGCCAGCCTGAAGGCCACGCGGCCGGATTTGCGGATCATCGTGACCGGTTCTGGAATCGACGAAGAAACCATTCTGAAGGCGATTGCGTCCGGAGCCAAGGGTTATGTCGACGAAGCGGCCACACCGGCGGAGTTTGCGCAGGCTATCCGCATTGTGAATCAGGGATCGGTCTGGGCTCCGCGGCGCGTACTGTCGATGTTCATTGAGCGCGTGTCCTCGTCGCCGGGACGGATTTTTCCGGCGGGCCGGGTGACCTTTACCGATCGCGAGAAAGAAGTGCTGGAGATGCTGGTGGCTGGGCGCTCCAACAAAGAGATTGGCGGACAGCTTGGGATCGAAGAGCGCACGGTGAAGGCGCACGTGGCCAAGTTGATGCGCAAGGTGGGCGTACAGAACCGGATTGCCTTGTCGGTGCATGCTATTACGCATTCGCTGGTGACGACGAAGTAAACAGCCGTGAGCGCCGAGCTGTGAGTGGCGAGCGGGCCGAACCTGGCAGCTCATTGCTCTCAGCTCAGCGCTTACGGTGTGTAACTTCTGGACACTTACCTTCGTAATCTTGTGGGCTTTCAGAACGTATCGCATACTCGGCTCACCTACCACAGAACCTGGGAGACGGGGTTGAGAGTGGCGATTAGGGTCACTGCTTTCAGCCCCGCATTTTTTTGCCCCAGGCTAAAGCCCTCAAATTTCTAGACGCACTGACGCACTGCGCGGCTGAAGGGCCGCTCTTCCACCTTCCCGCTCCTTCCCAGCTGCAACTCATACCAAGTGCGGCTCGCGGGCGCTCTTCCGCTGCGGCTTCATTTACAATCCAAGTACAGATCCCAGTGAAATCTCTTGTGGCGAGGAACCATGAAAAAGCTTGTGTTGCGGACCGTTGTGTTGCTCATGCCGGTTGTCCTGCTGTGCACTTTTGCAGCGGCGCAGGATCAGCCTAGAGAATCGAAGGCCTCTGACCGGGTACAGGCGGCGGCCGACGTGTTGAATGAAATTCAAGCGGCGCCGGACTCCGGCATTCCGCAGGACATTCTGAGCAAGGCGCAGTGTGTGGCCGTGGTGCCGTCGATGCTGAAGGGCGGATTCATTGTGGGTGCGAAGTACGGGCGCGGGCTGGCCAGTTGCCGCACTCCGAAGGGCTGGAGCACGCCAGCGTTTTTCATGGTGGAGGGAGGCAGCTTCGGTTTTCAGATTGGCGGGCAGGCGGTCGACCTGGTGATGCTGATCATGAACAACGAGGGCATGCGTCATTTGCTGGCGGACAAGTTTGAAATTGGCGCGGACGCTTCGGTCGCGGCAGGTCCGGTGGGCCGCCATGCGGAAGGCAATACGGACTGGACGATGCGAGCACAGGTGCTGACCTATTCGCGCGCGCGTGGCGTCTTTGCGGGGGTGAGCCTGAATGGAGCCGTGCTGAAGCAGGACAAGGACAGCACGCGCGAGTTCTACGGGCACATGATGACCTCAAAGGCGGCACTGACCGGAGAAGTGGAACCGACGCCCGCGGCGAATGCGTTCCTGACGACGCTGGCGAAGTGGGCGCAGGAAGCGGCGAAGTAGAAAAACGGGGATCAGGGCAAGGGTTCAGGGGCTAGCAAGAAGCGCTCCTCGGTGGTCGCTGCTGAAAGCAGTCCTCTGCCAACCAAATCCCTGACACCTAACCCCAGCCCTGATTCTTGATGCGGCGAAAACTTGAATACGCGGCCGCCTGGCCGTTCATAAAAATTCTGGGTCTGATGCCGCGCCGGCTGGCGCGCGGGTTTGGCATTGGCCTGGCGCAGATCGTCTATCTTCTGCACGGGCGCTTGCGGCGCGTGGGCATGCGCAATCTCGAACTGGCGTTTCCCGAGAAGAGCAGGGCGGAGCGGGCGCGCATTCTGCGCGGGGAATTTACTTCGTTGGGCCGCCAGCTGGCGGAAGTGTGCCACTTCCCGGCGTACACCGCTGACAACGTCGGCGAGGTTGTCGTCTACGACGGGTTTGAGAACTACGAGCGGGCCAAAGCCCGCGGCAAGGGCGTGCTGCTGTTTGCTGGACATTTTGGGGGCTGGGAGCTTTCGTCGTTCGTGCTCTCCATGCATGGGCACTGGATGCACGTGATCATGCGCGGCATGGACAACGAATATCTGAACCGGCTGGTTCTGTACTACCGCACTATGCACGGTAACAAGGCGGTAGATAAAGATGAATTTGTGCGTGGGTTGCTGTCGGCGATGAAGGCGGGCGAAGTGGTGGGCATGCTGATCGACACGAACATGACGCCGCCGCAGGGAATCTTCGTGGATTTCTTTGGCATTCCGGCATGCACGGCGAGCGGGATGGCGCGGATTGCGCTGCGCGCGGACGCGGCAGTGGTGCCGACGTTCACAATTTGGGATGAGTCGCTGAAAAAGTACCGGCTGCGCTTCGATCCGGCGCTGGAGTTGATTCGTACCGGCGATCAGGAAGCCGACATCGCGGCCAACACACAGATGTTTGCCAAGGTGATTGAAGACTACGTGCGCAAATACCCTGAGCAGTGGCTGTGGGTGCACCGGCGCTGGAAGACGCGGCCCGAGGGTGAGAAGGGGCTTTATTGAACGGCCTACCACGGCAGGGCTCGCCCGCCGGTATGAAATATTTTGCAGAGCGGGTGTAAAAAAAAATCTTTCTTCTAGTATTGCGGTTCTCCAGGAACCGGTCTAGCATGTCGTCCACCGTTTGATGGGGCTAGATACCGTGTCGCTAGTGGGTTTCAGGACGCGCCCTGATTCTGGTCCATTCCTGCAGTTGGAGAAGTCCAATTGCGAAGTCCAACTTGATCAATGGCGACGAAGAGGTTTGTCCTCGTCGCTCACCTCAGGCGAGAGTCATCACCGTAGGTCATCACCGAAGTCCATCACCGTAGTTCATCACTGTAGGTTATCCCAGGAGGACAACATGGACGAAACTAAGGCAGCTCCCCACGCCGCGACGGCCAACCGCCGCGGGCCGACGATGTTGCGGTACGTACTCTTCGCGACCCTAATCGCGGGGATCACATTGCCGGCGATCGCCGCCGGAACACTAGCGCACAACACGCCCGGTTATGTAGCCACGGCCAAGAACCTGGGCACGGTGGATCCGGCGCAAACCATGGAGGTCAGCATCTGGCTGAACCCGCGCAATCGTGCGGAGATGGATACGCTGGCGGCGCAACTCTATGACCGCACTTCACCCAACTACCGTCACTTCCTGAACCGGGCGCAGTTTGCCGCGCGTTTTGCTCCCACCGCGGCGGAAGCGAAAGCTGTGCAGGAATTTTTCGAAACCCATAATCTGAAAGTCGTGAAGGTCGGGCCGGATAACATGTTCGTGCGCGCGCGGGGAACGGTAGGCGAGGTCGAAACCGCTTTCCACGTGGTGCTGAATAATTACGAGGTGAAGGGGAAAACGATGCGGGCCAACGATCGCGATCCCGTGATTGAAGGCGCAGCGGCAGAGCTGGTCAGCACCGTCTCTGGGCTGGACTCGGGTGAATTTGAGCACCCGGCGATGACGCGGACCCCGAAGCTTCCCGCAAACAAGTCGACGCCGCCAGCGGCGAGAGCGGCCAACGTAAGCAGCCGTCTGGATAGCCTGGGCTACAGCAATAACTGCTTCAACGGCACCGAGACCGACGTATTTTCCACGAATGGCGACGGCCAGCTGCCGATTGGAACCTACAAGGGCAATCACATCAACCTGTTCACCCTGACCAGCGCCGGCTGCGGCTATGATCCGCTGATGATCCAGGCGGCCTACAATCTCACCGGCTTGTACGCCGAAGGATTCGACGGCGCGGGCCAAACCATCGGCATCATCGACTGGTGCGGTTCGCCGACGATTCAGAATGATGCCAACGTATT
>Ga0210395_10000516_pt1 | contig 30371 bp, 24 predicted proteins | sample IncBWH4OmetaG_FD_150861 | JGI IMG/M metagenome (GOLD analysis project Ga0210395, IMG submission 150861) | Forest soil microbial communities from Barre Woods Harvard Forest LTER site, Petersham, Massachusetts, United States - Inc-BW-H-4-O ... | reverse complement strand
TGAGGATCACGAAAGCGATACCAATAAACCTAAATCCGGCAGTTGGGTGATTGCGGTTCGGGCCGAATCGGCGGAACAGGAGGAGATGGACACATCTCTGCCAGCGTTTTCGTCTCACCCTGTGGGTGAACAACCATCGGTAGAAGACTGGTCGACGACCGCGGACACCTTTGCCGGTCGGGTGCGCGTCGAGTGGGACAGCGACGGACTTGTGACGGCGCTGGGCCAGCTGCCATTCTTCATCGATTATTTAAAGCAGGCGGGACTGTTCGCCGGCTGGGTGGCAGATTGCCCGCTGACCTTCAGCAGTCCGAACGCACCCAGCAAGCGCGACTTGCTGGGGACAGTGCTGCTGTCGGTGCTGTCGGGCCATTACCGCTATGCCCACATTACGACGCTGCGGTGCGACGCGGTAAACCCGCGGCTGCTGGGCATGAAGAAGGTGGTGAGCGAGGACGCGGTGCGGCGGGGCTTGGCGAAGATCGACGAGGCGGCGGGCCTAACGTGGCTGCAGACGCATCTCGACTATTGCGTCCGGCCGCTGCTGAGCGAACCGTGGGTGCTGGACATCGATAGCACGATCAAGCCGCTGTATGGCCGCCAGGAAGGCGCGGTGGTGGGTTACAATCCGCACAAACCCGGTCGGCCGTCGCACTGCTACCACACCTACCTGATGGCGAACCTTCGTCTGGTGCTGGGGGTCGATGTGCAGCCGGGCGATGAACACACGCCAAAGCATGGCCAGGCCGGGTTGTGGTCATTGTTGCATCGGCTGGGGCGCAGCCGGTGGCCGGCTCTGTTGCGCGGGGATGTGGCATGGGGCGTTGAGCCGGTGATGGCGCGTGCCGAGCAGGACGGGCTGGCCTATCTGTTTCGCCTGCGCATGACAGCAAACGTCAAGCGGGCACTGACCAAGATGATGGCCGATCGCGACTGGACGGCGGCGGGGCATGGCTGGCAGGGCAAGGAGACCACACTGCGGTTGGTGGGCTGGAGCCGGCAGCGCCGCATCGTTCTGCTGCGCCGCAAGCTCGATCGGCCGCTGGTGATCCTCGAGCACACCCAGCCGGAGCAGCCACGGCTCAGCTTTGCCGAGGTCGGGTCTGATCGCGAGGTGTGGGAATACGCCGCGCTGGTCACATCGTTGGACAGCGAGATCCTCACGCTGGGTCAGCTGTACCGCGACCGGGGCGACTGCGAGAATGCTTTTGACGAACTGAAGAACCAATGGGGCTGGGGCGGCTTCACGACGCACGACCTGAAGCGCTGCCGACTGCTCGCGGGCAGCGTTGCGTTGATCTTCAACTGGTGGAGCTTGTTCGTCCGTCTGGCTGACCTCGATCACCGACCCGAGGCGATCACCAGCCGTCCATTGCTGATGCAGGCGATCGCGCGGCAAACCCAACACGCCGGGCAGGTGACACTGACCCTCAGCAGCACGCACGGCGACCAACACAAGGCACGCCGCGCCTACCTGCGGATCGCCGGCTTCTTGGCGCGGTTGCGCGAAACTGCGGAGCAGTTGAACCCGGTGCAGCGGTGGTATCGCATCCTGAGCGAAGCGCTCAAACGCTACCTGAAGGGCCGCCAGCTCGACCCGCCGCCGCGCCTCGCACCGGCTTGAGCTGCTCGCCCCAGTTGTAAGGCGCGGCAAATCCGGTCGCGGTTTCAACGTCAACTGCCGGATTTAGGGTGAAACGTCGTTCAGCAGGAAGGAGCAGAGCAGTGACCCGCCCAGTCGTTCGATGCCCAGCCGCCAGCGCTCCGAAACGCCATGCAACGCCCGGACACCGGTCGTGCGACGCCTGACCGCTCAATGACTCAATCAGTCCCGGTCGGTTTACGACATTTTACCCGCAACGATTTGTTTGTATCACAACCCGACAACACATTGCAGCCGAGGGCACCACGCCCGTCGGGCGGTCGCAATGTCCGCTACGCGGCTGGCGCGAAAGGAGTCGTCGATGGAAGAGGTTGAGAGCAATAGAACAGGGCGGACGATGGGTCGGGCTGTAATCTGTGTCGCCGCTGCCTTGTTGTTCGCGATGGCGATTGCCGTGTCGAGTCCGGCCGAGGCCGCGCGCGGCGGCGGCTTTGGTGGCGCGGGATTTCATGGCGGCTTGGGAGGCGGCGGATTCCACGGTGGAATTGGCGGCTTTCATGGCGGCGTCGACTTCCATGGTGGGGCGGGCGGCTTTCATGGCGGCGGATTCCACGCTGGAAGGCTCGCTATGGGAGGAAGCCGCGGCGGAGCAGGGCACGGCGGCGTCGCCAATCTGCACGATGGTTTCGGTTTCGGCGCTCGCGATGGTGGCCATTGGGCCTACGGATGGTACAATGGACGCTACGGCTGGTGGCGGGGTGACGGGCTAGGCTGGACCTATTATCCCTATCCCTACGACGCGGATTACGGCGATTACAGCTTGCCGGCCGCGGCGCCCTATTGGTACTGCTCGGATCCGCCCGGCTATTACCCATATCTGACGCAGTGCAATACCGCGTGGCAGACGGCTCCCGGCAGCTGAAATCCGCGGTTCGACCGTTCACCCGGCGAGCTTCTCAGAGCGCCGGGTGACGGCCTCTCGCCCACCTTCAGGAGCGCTGGCGCCCGGATGCGGCGCCTTTGGCATCGGCGTCGCCCGCAGCCGCCCCACGCGGGGCTGACCGCGGCGTAATCGCTTTTCCATTCGCTCGACGTGGGAAGACCGGGGGTTCCTCGACGTCGCCTGGGGGTTGGCGGGACCGGCGCCCCCGTCAGAGGGCAGGCGATCCGTCAACCGGCGCAACGTGTCGCGGCCGCGCGACACGCGCGAACGAACGGTTCCAAGCGGAAGGCCCAGAGCCGATGCGGCTTCGTCGTACCGCATCTCGTCAACGGCGACGAGCATAATTGCCGATCTTTGCTCGCTCGGGAGCGCGTCGATGGCGCGAACAAGGTCGCGAAATTCCAGGCGCAGGCCTTGCTGCGGCTCTAGCGGCCGGTCGCACTCACCGAGCGGCACTTTATTCTCCCGCGCCGCACGGCGGACTTCGTCCACATAATGGTGATGCATTATTGTAAATAGCCAGGCCCGCAGATCGGTGCCGGCGTGCCACAGATGAATTTTTTCAAGTCCGCGGCTCACCGACTCCTGCACAAGATCGTCGGCAGCAGCCGGGTCATGCGTCAATGAGCGCGCGTAGCGGGTCAAGCGAGGGATCAGGGCTTCGATTTGTCCGTGCACCCGCCGGTCGATCGTCCGTGGTTGCGGTGGCATCGACCGATCCGCGATCGCGCAACCGGCGCGGTATCCGTTCTGCGGCTGTAGAGCCATGGCGCGTCTCCTTTGCGATGTTTTGGCGGGATCCTAACCAGCGCGGATCATGTCGCGTCCCCGCTCCATGTCGGCCGTTCTGATGTCCCATATTATCACTCGACATTAGTCGATAGTGTTAAACGGGGTAAATCGAGGTAATTTTCGATTTGGCGCCGCGCATTTTGTTTTGTCAGAAAAAACTTTATAGGGCTCTACGGTGGAAACTTACCGTGCTTTACCGAAATTTACGTCTTTAAACAATCAAGCCCGACAGATGCGACTACTTTCAGCGAACGCCATCGGTGCTCTGTCGCGTGGCCGGACCTTGCTGAAGCGGCGAGCGGCACTGCTCGACAGATTGGGAGGTCGGCTATGAGTGAAAAAGCGATCGCGGGTGCGGTCATCCCCGACAGCAAATTGGCGCGGGAGGTGACTGAGCTGGTCAAGGACGCCGAGTCGCCGCTGCTCTTTCATCATTCGAGCCGCGTCTATTATTGGGGTGCGCTTACCGGCAAGCGCCGCGGCCTCCGCTTCGACCCCGAGCTCCTTTACGCCGGCGCGATGTTTCATGACATGGGCCTCACCCCGGCGCATGCCAGCGCGCACGACCGCTTCGAAGTCGACGGCGCCAACCTTGCTCGCGACTTCCTTCGCAGCCACGGCATCGCCGAGTGCGACGTCGAGAAAGTGTGGACCGCGATCGCGCTGCACACGACGCCTGGCATCCCGCAGCGCATGCATCCGGTCATCGCGCTCGTCAGCGCCGGTGTCGAAATGGACGTGCTTGGCATTGCTTTTTCCGAGTTCACCGAGGCCGAGCGCGAAGCCGTCGTGGAGCGGCATCCGCGCCCGAACCATTTCAAGGAAGAAATCATCCAGGCCTTCTACGACGCCATCCACCACCGGCCCGAGACCACCTTTGGCAATGTCAAGGCCGATGTGCTGGCCGACAAGGATCCTTCTTTCCAGCGGATGAATTTCTGCCAGCTCATCCGCGCCTCCGCCTGGCCCGGCTGACAACCTTTCACCGATCCTCCGCTAGCCAACCAAAGGAGACTTTTTCATGTCGCAAACGAAACGTTTTACGACTGAGGCGGGCATACCGGTCGCCGACAACACCAACATCATGACCGCCGGTCCGCGCGGCCCGGCGCTGCTGCAGGACGTTTGGCTGATCGAGAAGCTGGCGCACTTCGACCGCGAAGTGATCCCCGAGCGCCGTATGCATGCCAAGGGCTGGGGCGCCTACGGCACCTTCACGGTAACGCACGATATTACCCGCTTTACCAAGGCGAAGATTTTCAGCGCGATTGGCAAGCAGACCCCGATGTTCGCCCGCTTCTCCACCGTCGCCGGCGAGCGCGGGGCGGCCGACGCCGAGCGTGACATCCGGGGCTTTGCGCTCAAGTTCTATACCGACGACGGCAACTGGGACATCGTCGGCAACAATACGCCGGTGTTCTTTTTCCGCGATCCGCTGCGCTTTCCCGATCTCAACCACGCGATCAAGCGCGACCCGCGCACCGGACTGCGCAGCGCGGACAATAACTGGGATTTCTGGACATTGCTGCCGGAAGCGCTGCACCAGGTCACGATCGTCATGTCGGACCGCGGCATCCCGAAAAGCTTGCGTCATATGCACGGCTTTGGCAGCCACACCTTCTCGATGATCAATGCCGCGAATGAGCGGGTATGGGTCAAATTCCATTTCCGCTCGCAGCAAGGCATCCAGAACCTGACCGATGCCGAGGCCGAGGCCCTCGTTGCCAAAGATCGTGAAAGCAATGGCCGCGATCTACTGACCGCGATCGAAGCCGGCGACTTCCCGCGCTGGAGCCTTTTCATCCAGGTGATGACCGAAGCGCAGGCGAAGACGCACCGGCACAACCCCTTCGACCTGACCAAGGTCTGGCCGAAGGCCGAGTACCCGCTGATCGAGGTCGGTGTGATGGAGCTCAACCGCTGGCCGGAGAACTATTTCGCCGAAGTCGAGCAGGCCGCGTTCGGGCCGTCTAACGTCGTCCCCGGCATAAGCTTCTCTCCGGACCGGATGCTGCAGGCGCGCCTGTTCTCGTACAACGATGCGGTTCGTTATCGCCTCGGCGTCAACTTCTACCAGATCCCTGTGAATGCGCCGAAATGCCCGTTCATGAGCTATCACCGCGACGGCAAGATGCGCGTTGACGGCAATCTCGGCCGCACCCTCAGCTTCAACCCCAACAGCGCCGGGCTGTGGGACAACCAGCCCGATTTCGCTGAGCCGCCGCTGCCCATTGAGGGCGAGGCGGCTCACTACAACCATTACGTCGATGACGACCACTGGGAGCAGCCGGGTAATCTGTTCCGGCTGATGACGCCGGCGCAGCAGCAGGTGCTGTTCGAGAACACCGCTCGCGCAATGGGCGACGCGCGCCTGCACATCAAGGAACGGCACGTCGCCAATTGCCTGCGCGCCGATCCGGCCTATGGTGCCGGCGTCGCCCGCGCCCTCGGTCTGACCGTCCGCCCAGCCGCAGAGTAAAATCCGCGGCGTATGCGCCGGCGCTACCCGCGTTTACGGAGCGCCGCCGCGACCGGCAATCGAGGCTGCGTTTGCTCGACTTATTCTGGTCTCCAGCCGAGACTTCGGAGGATGGCATAATCTTGCGCGATCATTTTCATTCCTTTCTCGATGAGTACGGCGGGAAGACCGGTACCGCCCCCGGCGCCGGAGCGGGGTACCGCCCTCGACGGGCGGCGTCTGCGGCAGCCGAATGCGCCGCGATGCAGGCCGGAAAGTATCAAAATCTAAAACCGCCCCAGTGCTCCGCGATGCTGCCCCCCATCGACCGCTATTCAAAACCTATTTCACTGGTGTTTACAGTCATCACTGTGGGGTCATGCGGTCGAAGAACCCGACCTGTCCGCAGCGCGCGTCATACAGATAGGCGAAACGCGAAAGGGGAGTGCGCCCGATATTGAAGAACAGATGCGTGACGGTCGTAGGCGGCGCTGCCATTCGATGTGTTTTGGTACCATCAAACGCGAGGTTTCAGGCTGATACGTGTCGAGGTCAATTCCGGTATGCCATGCGCCGCCGCCCACCGAGACGGCGACGCTGAAGCCATGATCGAGGGTTCGCATCGGCTCGTGGTCATCGATCGTGTAGTGCTCCCGGCCGAAAAGTGCAGTTTCTCAGCCGATTCTGGGAGACGATAGAAGTGCTGGCGCTGGCGTCGCCCATTGTCGCGGTCAGGATCATTGGGTTGCCGAATAGGCGCCGTTGTAGATGAACGTCGCCGTCGGATTGCTGGCCGAGGTGATTTCGGCCGTGCTTGGACGGATCGGGCCTCCGGCCGGCTCATAGACGTTGAGCGCGATCGGCCGCTCGGATGACGGGGGATTGCGTTGCCGTTACCGTCTCTCGCCGTCACCGACACGCGAATCTTCTGACTAGGCTTCCGCGCGCTCCAATCGGCTGGGTTGTCGAGGAGTATGACTGACGGGGAGATCGTCATCGTCAGATCGTCGGTCGGGGTCGGCGGCATTAACCGCCGTCGAGCCGAACTCGGCGGCCATCACGACAGCGCCGATCACGGCGATGCCAAATGCTCTTCTGGTCACGGGCTTCCGTTTTTGCGCGCGCCTCCGTATGAGACATTGGTTTCTTGAGCGAGAAGTCGGCCTCCTTACCCTCCCGCCGAGCGAATCGCGCGCCATAGGCGCTCGGGGGTGGCGGGCATTTCGACATGGCGGATGCCGAGCGGCGACAGCGCATCGACCAGCGCGTTGGCGACCGCCGGCATGGCGCCGACGGCGCCGGCTTCGCCCGCCCCCTTGACGCCGAGCGGATTGGTTTTGGTCGGCACCGGGTTGTTGTCGAGCGCGAACCCGCAGAGATCGCCGGCGCGCGGCATCGCGTAATCCATAAACGAGCCGGTCAGCATCTGGCCCGAATCCGGGTCGAAACGGATGTCCTCCATCAGCAACTGGCCGATCCCCTGCACGACGCCGCCGCAGATCTGGCCTTCGAGCAACAGCGGGTTCATGACCGTGCCGACATCGTCGACGACGCAATAGCGCAGGAGCTCAACCGCTCCGGTGTCGGGATCGATCTCAAGCTCGCAGATATGGCTGCCGTTCGGGAAATTCTGCTGCTTCGAGGTAAAGGTGGCGCCGGCGATCAGCCCCGGCTCCATGTCGTCGGGCAAGCTCGGCGGGTTGAACGATTCGACCGCGACCTCGGCGACCGTTAAAGCCCGGTTCGAACGCGGTGCGGTAAAGAGGCCGTCGGCGAAATTCACCTCGCCCGCCTCGGCGCCAAGCAGATGGCCGGCGATCGTCTTGGCCTTGGTCACGATCTTTTCGGTTGCGAGATACACCGCCGACCCGCCGAGTGCCGCCGAGCGCGAGCCGCCGGTGCCTTCGCCGTTGGCGACTTTGTCGGTGTCGCCCTGGACGTAATGCACCCGCCCGGGGTCGATGCCGAGACGGTCGCAGAGCAATTGCTTGTAAACGGTTTCGTGGCCCTGACCCTGGGTGATCGAACCCGACACTAGGGTCACGGTGCCGCTGCGGTCGAAACGGATTTCGGCCGCCTCAAAGCCGCCGGCGGCGGCGCGCTCGACAGTGTTCGAGATGCCGAACCCGCGTAGCTTTCCGCGCGCCTGGGCTGCGGCGCGGCGCTGCTCGAAGCCGGCGGAGTCGCCAAGCCGCAAGGCCATGTCGAGGGTCTTCGCGAACTCGCCGCAATCATAGGTGAAGGTCAGCCCCGATTTGAACGGCATCGCCTCGGCCGGTACCATGTTGCGGTGACGCAGTTCGATCGGGTCGATGGCGAGCTCGTCCGCCGCGTCATCGACCATGCGCTCGATGATGTAGGCGAATTCGGGCCGGCCGTTGCCGCGATAGGGCCGCACCGGGTTGGTGTGGGTGTAGACCGCGGTCACCTCGGCGCGCACCGCCGCTGTCCGGTAAACCCCGGCGAGGGTTCCGAGATTGGCGACAAAGGCATTGGAGCCGACCTGCGGGTAGGCGCCCACCGCCGAGATCGTGCGCACCCGGAAGCCCAGGAAGTGGCCGTCGCGATCGAGCGCCAATTCGGCGTCGCTGACATTGTCGCGCGCCTGCGCGTCGCCGAGAAACGCCTCGGAGCGGGTGCTGATCCATTTGACCGGCCGGCCGACCAGTTTCGACGCCAGCAATACCAGCGCCACCTCGTTGTAGATCGCCGATTTCATACCAAAGCTGCCGCCGACATCGCCGGCGACGACGCGCACATGACTTTCCGGCACCTTCATGATTTGGGTCGCCAACTCGGCGCGATAGGAGTGGATGCGCTGCAAGGTCGTGTAGATCGTGTAATGGTCGGCCGCGGGGTTATAGTCGCCGATCGCGCCGCGCGGTTCCATCGCCGCAGCGGTTACGCGATTGATGACGAGCCGGCGGCGGACGACGTGGGCAGCACCGGCGATCGCCGCCGCGGTCTTCGCCGCATCGCCCTCGGTGTGGAAAAACGCGACATTGCCGGGCGCTCCCTCCCAGACGAGCGGGGCATTGGGTTCGACAGCACCGGCGGTCGAGACGATCGCCGGCAGCGGCTCGTAGTCGACCGCGATCAACTCGGCCGCGTCCTCGGCCTGGTGCCGGGTCGAGGCAACCACAAACGCGACGTAATCGCCGACCCAGCGCACCCGGTCCTTGACCAACGCGGGAAACTGCGGGCGGTAGGCCTGCGCGCCGTCGCGAAGCCTGAGCCCATTCGGGGACGGCAGATCGCCCCAGCCCGATGCCTCCCAATCGGCCCCGGTCAATACCGCGAGCACCCCTGGTGCTGCCTTTGCCGCGGTTGCGTCGATCGAGCGGATGCGCGCATGGGCATAGGGCGAGCGCAGCACATAGCCGAACACCATGTGCGGCAGCACCATGTCGTCGACATAGCGGCCGCCGCCGCGCAACAGCCGTGGATCCTCGAACCTTGGTACCGCCTGCCCCAACGCAAAATCACCCATGGCCCTCTCCCCAAATACCCTCGCCCCGTCCGCGATACACCTGGAGCGTATAGGATTCGCCGATACGATGTCATCGCAACGGGTGCGCTATTTCCAACCGCTCGCACCGTCCCCGGACAGTACGGTGTGAAGCGTCACTTGGCACATCAGCGAGGCGACGCCCAATCTGGCCGGTGATAAGGACGTTCCGCAGCAAGGCGCTGAGGACATATTACGAGACCCGAGACGCCAGCGGTTTAAGCGTGCCGAACGGGCGAGATAGGACGCATGCTGCATGCGCTCGCCGCCGCCAGCCGGCGTGAACAACGGAACATCCCAGGCTACTCTTTCACGCCGTTCGCGGGGTGCGTCGATAGTCGATCCGAGTGAGCGGCATTTGGCGGGTGACCTTCGGCAAGGATAGCGCAGACGCGGTCGATGTGGACCTGGAGGACTATGTCGGAAGAGCAAGCAATCTGCGGTTTGCCGGCGATGATCCGGGCGAGTTGTTGCGCGAAGATGTGCTTCCGGCCTTGGGCCGCAGCCCGGCCGAGATTGCCCGCCGGCTCGGCGTGTCTCGTCAAACGCTGCACGCAATTCTCGCCGAGAAGGCACCGGTTACGTCAGATATGGCACTGCGCATCGGCAAGCCTTGCGGCAGCGGCCCGGAGCTGTGACTGAGCTTGCAGGCCCGCTACGATATCGAACGGCTCAGCCGGGCCAGGCGCGAGGAAATCGGCGCAATCCAGAGATTGACGTCGGTATGAACGGGGTAAGCGAGGGTTTTCCCGCAGTCAGACCGCCATCCAGCCGCCGTCGACATTGTAGGCGGCGCCGGTAACATAGCTCGCGCGCTCGGAACAGAGCCAGACCACCATTTCGGCGATCTCTCGCGGATCGCCCATGCGTTTCGCCGGGGTCTGGGCGAGGACCGCCGCGCTGCGCTCTTGTGTCATCGGCTCGGTCATCGGGGTCCGGATGTAGCCTGGACAGACCGCGTTGACCCGAATGCCGCTCTCGGCATATTCGATCGCGGCGGTCTTGGTCAGCCCGACAACCCCATGCTTGGCGGCGACATATGCGCACGCGTTCGGAAGACCGGCGAGCCCGGCGATCGAGGCGGTGTTGACGATCGCACCCCCGCCCTGCGCCTGCATCTGGATGAGTTCGTGCTTCATGCACAGCCACACGCCCTTCAGATTGACCGCGATCAGCCGGTCGAAGGCGGTTTCGCTCCAGTCCGCAGTTTTTTTGCCGGCGGCGTCGACGTGCCACCCGGCGATGCCGGCATTATTAAAGGCGCAATCGAGGCGGCCATAGGCGACAATCGTATCGTCCAGTATCGTCTTGACGTCCCTCGGGCGGGTCACGTCGCCGCTCAGCACGATCGCCTCGCCGCCGCCCGCCTTGACGATCGCCGCCGTCTCAGCCGCGGTTTCGGCGGCGTAATCGGCGACCGCGACGCGCGCGCCCTCTCGGGCAAAAGCGAGTGCTGCCGCCCGGCCGATGCCGCCGCCTCCGCCGGTGACCAGGGCTGATTTTCCATCGAGCAATCCCGCCATCGCCTCCTCCGCAGGTCTTCGGAGACGAGCATAGCGCCGCGTGCCCGGGGCCGATATCGTGATGCTGAATAGACACGAGGCGGATGTGTCGAACGACGAGATCGATCGCGCGACGGCGTGGCTCAAAGCCTGGGATGCGCAGGGTTTTCACCGCACCGCGACCGAAGGCGACGCGGCCGGCGCGTCGTGGTTGGCGAACGAGGTGGCGCGGCTCGGCGCCAGGCCCGCTATCGAGGAATTCGCGCTCGACCGGCTCGACCCGATCGCCGCATTTCTCGAAATCGACGGCGCGCGGATCGATGGCGTGCCGATGTTCGATGCGCCGTCGACCGGAGCCGCCGGCATTGCCGGCAGCCTCGGGCAGGCGGGGTCCGCAGCGGCAATCGGGGTTGTCGAGCTGTCGCCGCATGCGGTCTATGCGCCGGACTACGAGAAACTGCGCCGCGACGCTCGGCACGATGCCCTGGCGGTCGTGTGCAGCGGAATATGGCCGGGGATCGGGTTGTTGAACGCCGAGCGCTTTCGCGGACCCTACGGCGCACCGGCGATCCAGGTCTCGAGCAAGGCACGCGAGACGGTATTCGCGGCTACCGAACGCGGAGCGGAGGCGCGGCTTGTCGCCGAGAGCCGCCGCACCCGCCGCCGCGCAGTTAATGTCGTCGCCACAATCCCCGGCCGCGATCCGTTTCGTGCGCCGGTCGTCGTCATGACCCCGCGCAGCTCATGGTGGCAATCAACCGCCGAGCGCGGTGGCGGGCTCGGCTGCTGGCTCGAGACCCTGCGCGCGCTGATCGCTGCACCACCGGCGCCCGAGGTGGTCTTCACCGCTAATAGCGGCCATGAACTCGGCCATCTCGGCCTCGACGAATTTCTCGCCCGCCGCCCTGGTTGGCAGAGGCCGGCGGCCGAAGGTGGCGCGTTTTGGGTGCATTACGGCGCCAATATCGGCGCAGCCGGCGGCGAGTTGTCGATCCTATCGAGCGATCCGGATGCCGCCGCGCTCGCCGAGACAGTGCTGGCTCGGGCCGGTCATCCGCCCAGCCGGATAGCACCGCCAAGCCTGGTGCCGAGCGGGGAAACACGTGACATCCACCGGGCAGGCGGGTGCTATGTCACGCTGGTCGGCAGCAATCCGTGGTTTCACCTGCCGGACGACCGCTGGCCGCACTCGATCGATGCCGCCGCCGTCGCGCGCATCGCGGCGGGTGCGGCGGCGATGGTCGCGACGTTGACGCGTTAAGCGAAGGCCGCCGCCATCACCCGACCCTCTCCCCGGTCGCGGGGAGAGGGATCGTCTCAGAGGTTCGGGGAAGCTGCGGCGATGTATTTTTTTTGTAGATCCTTAGAAATCGTCCATGCCGTCCATGCCGTGGTCGTGCGGCATCGATGGCATCGCCTTTTTCTCGGGCTTCTCGGCGATCATCGCTTCGGTGGTGACGAGCAGGCCGGCAACCGACGCGGCGTTCTGCAACGCCAGCCGCACGACCTTGGTCGGGTCGATGATGCCGGCCTTGACCATATCGACATATTGGCCCGACTGGGCGTCGAAGCCGTAATTCGGATCGGCGCTGTCGAGCAATTTGCCGACCACGACCGAGCCCTCGCTGCCGGCGTTTTCGGCGACCTGGCGAACCGGGCTCTGCAAGGCGCGGCGCACGATGTCGATGCCGACCTTCTGGTCGCTGTTCTCCGGCGTTAGCCCGTCGAGCGCCTTGGCCGCGTAGAGCAGGGCCACGCCGCCGCCGGGAACGATGCCCTCCTCGACCGCGGCGCGGGTCGCATGGGTCGCATCGTCGACGCGGTCCTTGCGCTCCTTGACCTCGACCTCGGTCGCCCCGCCGACCCGAATCACCGCGACGCCGCCGGCGAGCTTGGCCAGCCGCTCCTGCAATTTCTCGCGGTCGTAGTCGGAGGTGGTTTCTTCGATCTGCTGGCGGATCTGGCCGATGCGGCCCTGGATGTCCTCCGACTTGCCCGACCCGTCGATGACCGTCGTGTTTTCCTTCTCGATCCGCACCCGCTTGGCGCGGCCGAGCATGTCGAGCGTGACGTTTTCGAGCTTGATGCCGAGATCCTCGCTGATCACCTGACCGCCGGTCAGCACCGCGATGTCCTCGAGCATCGCCTTGCGCCGGTCGCCAAAGCCGGGCGCCTTGACCGCCGCGACCTTAAGCCCGCCACGCAATTTGTTGACGACGAGGGTCGCCAATGCCTCGCCCTCGACATCCTCGGCGACGATCAACAACGGCTTGCCGGACTGGACGACGGATTCGAGCAATGGCAGCAAGGATTGTAGATTCGACAGTTTCTTTTCGTTCAAGAGGATGTACGGCTCGTCGAGTTCGGCCACCATCTTTTCGGCGTTGGTGATGAAATAGGGGCTAACATAGCCGCGGTCGAACTGCATGCCTTCGACGACGTCGAGCTCGGTTTCGAGCGACTTTGCTTCCTCGACGGTGATCACGCCCTCGTTGCCGACCTTTTGCATCGCCTCGGCGATCATCTTGCCGATCTCGCCGTCGTTATTGGCCGAGATTGTGCCGACCTGGGCAATTTCGTCGTTGGTCGAGACTTTTTTCGAGCGCTTTTCGATGTCCTTGACAACGGCCTCAACCGCCCGGTCGATGCCGCGCTTCAAATCCATCGGGTTCATGCCGGCGGCCACCGCCTTCGCACCCTCGCGCACGATCGCCTGCGCCAGCACGGTTGCCGTCGTCGTGCCGTCGCCGGCGAGATCGCTAGTCTTCGAGGCGACTTCGCGCACCATCTGCGCGCCCATGTTCTCGAATTTGTCGCCGAGTTCGATCTCCTTGGCGACGGTCACGCCGTCCTTGGTGACACGGGGCGCGCCAAAGGATTTGTCGAGAACGACATTGCGCCCCTTTGGCCCGAGCGTGACTTTTACCGCGTTGGCGAGAATATCGACGCCGCGCAGCATCCGGTCGCGCGCGTCGGTGTGAAAGCGGACTTCTTTTGCAGCCATAATTCACTCCCTCCTCAGACCTTGTCGACGACACCCATGATGTCGCTCTCCTTCATGACGACGAGATCCTCGCCATCGATCTTGATCTCGGTGCCGGACCATTTGCCAAACAGCACGCGGTCGCCGATCCTGACATCGAGCGGATGCAACTTGCCGTCGTCGCCTCGGGTTCCCGGGCCGGCGGCGAGAACTTCGCCTTCCATCGGCTTTTCCTTGGCGGTGTCGGGGATAATGATGCCTCCCTTGGTCTTCTCCTCCTCTTCGATGCGACGGACCAGGACGCGATCCTGCAACGGTCGAAACTGCACGGGGTCCCTCCTCAAATAAAAAGTGCGGGTCAAAAAACCCGACGCCACACCGGTGTGTAGCACTCCTCGATATTGAGTGCTAACAGTTTTTAGCCCGGCCCGCGCGCGGTTTCAAGCACGGCTCTGGATTGGCACCTCTTGACGCCGGCCGCAGCGGGGTCCAGATTCCCCATGTCGTCAACGAAGAGGAGGGTGTCGGATCGGCATGCTTCCACCGGGGAAGTCCGGAGTTGCCGACCGCTTGGCATCGGCAATCGAGCGCTAAGTCCAAGATTGAGCCTGGGCTCGCGAGCCCGGGCGCGAAGCGAGCCTTCGCAACAACGACCCCCGCTTGCCGCATTAGATGCGCGCGGGGGTCTTCGCGTCTTTGACCGGACGTCTCGGGCTTTTCGTTTTCGCGTCCGGGCGTTAGGGTCGCAGCGCAATGCGGTGACGACGAGCCTCTGGATGACCTTCGACAGCTCCGGCCCAACCTCGCGCATCTACTTTTCGCAGCGGCTGCGGCTGCATTATGTCGACTGGGGAAATCCCGCCGCGCCGCCGTTGCTGTTGGTTCATGGCGGGCGCGACCATTGCCGCAACTGGGACTGGGTCGCCGCGGCGCTGCGGCATGATTGGCATGTGCTGGCGCCCGATCTGCGGGGGCATGGCGACAGCCAGTGGTCGCCCGGCGGCAATTACACAATCGCCGGCTATGTCTATGATTTGGCCCAGCTGATCCATCAGCAGGAGTTGGCGCCGGTGACGATCGTCGCCCATTCCCTGGGGGGTGTGATCGCCCTGCGCTATGCCGGCGTCTATCCCGATTTTGTCCGCCGGCTGGTCGCGATCGAGGGGCTGGGCGCCTCGCCGCGACGGGTTCGCCAGCGCCGGCAGCGCAGCATCGCCGAGCGCATGCAAAGCTGGATCGACGAGCAGCGCGGGTTGTCCGGGCGCATGCCGCGCCGCTATGCCTCGATCGAGGACGCCTTTCGCCGCATGCAGGAGGAGAACCAGCACCTTTCGCCGGAACAGGCGCTGCATCTGACCCAGCACGGCGTCAACCAAAATGAGGACGGCACCTATAGTTGGAAATTCGACAATTATGTCCGCGCCGAACCGCCCTACGAAATGCCGCAACCCGAGATCCAAGAATTATGGGGCCGCATCGCCTGTCCGACCTTGCTCGTCTACGGTAATGAGAGCTGGGCTTCGAAGCCGCTCGACGACGGCCGGATAAACCATTTCAACAACGCTCGAATGGTCACTTTCGAGAGCGCCGGCCATTGGGTGCATCACGACCGCCTCGACGCTTTTCTCGATCTGGTCCGCGGATTTCTGTGACCGGTCCGTCGCTGGACCGTCTCCGGCGCAAAGTCAACGACCTGCGGAGCGGCGGATGGGCGGCAGACCGGAATGTCGACCCTCGCCTTTCAACGCCAACTACAACGCCGGACCAAAAATCGGGAACAGCACCCGGTCGCCGGGCTTGATGCCGAGCCGGGCGGCGGTTCCGCCGTTCAGCTCGATCACGGCGCGCACCGGCGCGGCGGCGGCGATGATCGCGTCCGATTGAGGCACCGCGCGCTGAGCGATGTTGACGATGCGGCCGCGCGCGTCGACGAACAGCATGTCGAGCGGGATCAGCGTGTTGCGCATCCACATCGTTGCCATTGTCGGCTCTTTGAAGTCGAACAGCATGCCCGCGTCCGGGGCGAGTTCGCGGCGGAACATCAGACCTTGCTCCTGCTGAGCGGGGGTCTCGGCCAGCTCGACGTTGAAGCTGTGCTTTCCGGTGGCGCTGACGATGCTCAGCACTGCCGCAGCATTGTTCTGGGATTGGGCGTCGCCGGCATGCCCGGAAATGCCAATCGCCAGCATAGCCGGCAGCACGAGAAGGACGCGGCGGCTCAACATCAGGCGCAATCCAACGGTTTCCGGTTGAATATTGTAGCCGCGGCGATCGCCGAACAGGCAAATCGACGCAGCGCCACTGTTCGCTTGAGGTTCGCGTCGCCCCGTTCGCTTGTGAGGCAAAGCCGGCATCGCTAATTTGCCGCAGCGGGCCCGACATGCACGAAACTGTTCTAACCGTCTTTACCATCACGGCGATGCTCGGGCTCGTCAGCCTGCTGCTGCCGCTCGCCGAACGGTTTTCGATCCCGTACAGCGTGCTGCTGGCGCTGGTCGGGATCGCGATCGGCGCCGCGACCCACATTCCCCCGCCCTATCTGCATGGCGGTGCGGTCCGCGACATCATCGGCACGTTGCATAATTTCGGGCTCAGCGCCGAGTCGCTTCTGTACATTTTTTTGCCGGCCCTGCTGTTCGATGCGGCGCTCAACGTCGATGTCCAACAATTGGGCGACGAGGTCGCGCCGGTGCTGCTGCTGGCGGTCATCGGCGTCGTCGTCTGCACCCTTGTCGTCGGCTTCGCCCTGTGGCCGCTGGCACCGGTCGGCGTGCTCGCTTGCATCGTTCTCGGCGCGATCATCGCCACCACCGATCCCGCCGCGGTTGTCGCCATTTTCCGCGATATCGGGGCGCCGCGCCGCCTGTCGACCCTGGTGCAGGGCGAGAGCCTGTTCAACGACGCGGCGGCAATCGCGATCTATTCGCTCGCGGTCGCGATATTAACCGGCGCGCGGCCGGCGCATCCCGGCGACGGGGTGCTGATCTTTGTGCGCCAATTCGGTGGCGGCATCGCCGTCGGCTACACGACCGGATGGCTCGCGGCGCTGTCGATGCCGGTGCTGCGCTCGATCCGGCTAGCCGAAGCAACGCTGACGATCGGTTTTGCCTACGCGATCTATATCATCTGCGACCATTACCTGCATGTTTCCGGCGTCGTCGCGGTCGCTGCCGCCGCGCTCGCCGTCAGCGGCGAAGGCCGCCGCCGGCTGGCCCCGTCGAATTTCGAAAGCCTGGTCACGACCTGGGAACAGCTGGCGTTTTGGGCAAGCTCGCTGATCTTTTTGTTCGCGGCGATGCGCACCCCGGAATTGCTGGTGCATGCGACGTGGCGCGATTTGGCGCTGCTTGGCGCGCTGATCGCGGCGGCGTTGGCGGCGCGCGCGCTGACCCTTTATGGGCTGATCCCGGTCCTGAGCTTCGCCCGCATCGCCCAGCCGATCGGGCCGAATTACAAGCTGTTCATGCTGTGGGGCGGGATGCGCGGCGCCGTTTCGTTGGCGCTCGCCTTGGCGGTGACCGAGGAAATATCGGTGCCGCCGGAAATTCGCCAGTTTGTCGGCGTGCTCGCGACCGGCTTTGTGTTGTTCACCTTGCTGGTGACCGCCCCGACAATGCGGCCGCTGATGCGGCTGTTAAAGCTCAACGACGCGCCGCCGGCCGAGATTGCTTTGCGCGAGCGGGTCATCGGGCTCTCCCTGGCGACGATCCAGGGGCAGATCGAGAATGTCGCGCGCGAGCACGAGATCTCAGCGGAAGTCGTTGACGAGGTCACCGCCGTCTATGGCGCTCGCGCCCGCGATCCCGCCGACATTGCCGAAGAAAACGCGCAATTGCCTGCCGCATTGCGCACCCGCGCGGCGCTGACGGTGCTCGCCGACCGCGAGCAAGAATTTTGTCTCGAATACTTCGAGGGGCGAACCGTGTCGCGGCGGGTGGCGGCGGTGCTGCTCGCGCATACCGCGCGGCTGCGAGACGCCGCTCGCACGCACGGCACCGACGGGTACCAGCAGACGGCAGCACGGCTGCGCCGTTTTGGTCCGGGTTTTCGCTTGGCGCTGGTAGTGCACCGGCGGATCGGCATCGCCGGACCGCTGGCGCGCCAGCTGTCCGACCGCTTCGAGGTCCAGCTCGCCGCCCGCATCCTTTTGAAAAACCTGACGGCGTTCAATCGCGAGCAGATCGGTCCGCTGTTCGGCAGCGGGCCGAGCGCCGTTATGGCACAACAAATCGAACTTCGCCTCGACGAGGTCGACCGCTCGATCGCCGCCCTGAAGCTGCAATATCCGAGCTATGTGCGCCGGCTCGGGACGCAGTATCTGGCCCGCGCCGCCGCGCGTTTTGAGGAGGAGAGCTATCGTCGGCTGCGCGCCGAGTCGATCATCAACCAAGAGCTGTACGATGACCTGCAGCGCCAGTTGCGCCGCCGGCGGCGGACTGTCGAGGCGCGCACCGTGCTCGATCTCGGGTTGAAGAGCGGCGATCTTGTCGGCCGCGTGCCGATGTTCGCGACGCTCGACGACAAGACGCGACGCGCCGTCGCCCGGCTGCTACGCCCACGCCTGGTGGTGCCGGGCGAGGTCGTCGTCCGCCGCGGCGAGCGCGGCGATGCGATGTACTTCATCTCCTCGGGTGCGGTCGAGGTGCGGATTTCGCCGCATCCCGTCCAGCTCGGCAGCGGCGATTTCTTCGGCGAGCTGGCGCTGCTCGTTGCCGACCGCCGCAACGCCGATGTCGTGGCGCTCGGCTACTGCCAGCTCTTAAGTCTCGCCGCCCGCGACCTCGGCCGTTTGTTCGGCACCGAGCCGGCGTTGCGCGACCACATCCGCGCCGTCGCCGAAGCCCGCACCGCCGCCGCCGAACCCGGCTGACACGGGCGGACGGCGATCACCAACGTCGGGAAGCGCCGGCCTCGCCGCAGGCGGTGCTTGACGATGCGCTTGGATGATGATGTGTACTACCTTCGCGACGTCGAGGCCATTTTATGAAGCAGATAACCGCGCGTGAGGCCAATCAGCGGTTTTCCGAAATCTTGTCCGCGGTAGAAGCCGGCGAGGAGGTCGTCATCACCAAACACGGCCACCCGGTGGCTCGGATGTTTCCCTATCGCCCGACACTGCTGACGCCGGAACGCCTGGCCGCAATCGATCATGCAATCGCGGTTATGGATGAGCCGTTGACCACTGACGCAGAATTTCGCGCCTTCACGCGCGATGAGATGCACGAGAACTCGTGAACTGCGCGTTCGATACAAACCTTCTCGTCTACACTGCGGGCCCGTCGGCCGATTGGCGGCGCATTCGGGCGCGCGATCTGATTGCGCGAGGCATGCGCGGCGGAAACGCGGTTCTGCTGCTCCAGTCGCTGGCAGAATTCAGCAACGTCGCCACTCGAAAATTGGGCATCAGCGCCGACACGGTCATTCGCCGGGTGCAGGCTTGGAGCAATGTCTTCCCGGTGCAAGCCGCCGCGCACGCCGATGTCATCGTCGCGCTCCAAATCCTCCGAGACCACGGGTTGCAGTTTTGGGACGCCCTGTTATGCGCCACGGCGATACGCGCCGGAGTGCAATACCTCATCACCGAGGATCTGCAAGACAGCAGGACCCTCTTCGGTTTGACAATTGTAAATCCGTTTGTTTCCGCGAACGACATATTGATTGAACGGATTCTTCCGCCGTGAGGCAAACGTTGCCAACGCGATCACGAGCATCCGTCAGCGAGGCGAGATATGGCTGTCCCGGATTTCCAGACCCTGATGCTGCCGGTTTTGGCCGCCACGATCAGGAAAATCGATGAGAATTATTTTGTAGAGTAGAGAATTAACGTCAGAGTGCAGTATCGGCGAAGAGTCGTTGCGCGTCGGCTTGGGTCATCGCCGGGTCGAGCGCGTCGAACCGGCCATTCGACTTGAGCGCTTCGGCGATCTGGCGCGTCGCCGCGGCGGCCATCAGCGCGATCTGACTGGCGGTGCTGGCGCGGGCAACACCCATGGCTTCGAACTCGGCGACACTCGGCGAACCGGCGCGCACATTGACGTTGATCGGCGCCGCCAACGCTTTGACAAGGCGACGGATTGTTTCGGGGTCGCGCAGCCCGATCGGGTAAAAGCAATCGGCGCCGGCGGCGAGATAGGCCTTGCCGCGTTCGACAGCCTCGTCGAACCGCGTCGCCGGGTCGCCGATGTTGCGCAGATAGAGGTCGGTGCGCGCGTTGACGACGATCGGCACCGCCGCGGCATGCGCGGCCTCGCGGGCGGCATGGATGCGCAGGGCGGCGTCGGCGATGGTGCGGATCGGTGCTGTGCCGTGCGGCGTCCCATCCTCCAGATTGACGCCGACCGCACCCACGGCGATGATTTCGCCGACCGATTTCGCGACCGCCTCGGGCGTGTCGCCAAATCCCGCTTCGATGTCGGCGGTCACCGGCAATGGCACCGAGCGGACGATGCGTCGGGTTGCGGCAACGACCTCGTCCCACGGCGCCGCCTCGCCGTCGGCGTAGCCGATCGCCCACGACACGCCGCCGCTGGTGGTGGCGATCGCGGCAAAGCCTGCCGCCGCGAAGATGCGCGCGCTCAGCGCATCCCAGGCGTTTGGCAGCAACAGCAGCGCCGGTCCGCGATGCATCCCGCGAAAGCGCTCGGCCTGTTGGGCTTGTTCCGCAGCGTTCATGCCTTACTCCCCGATATCGTGACGGATCGGTCCGCCGAACCCTCTTAGCATCGCCAAACCGCGTCAAGCCGCCAAACCGCGTCAAGCCAAAGGTTCGCCACCACAGACCCGGCGGATCATTGCCACAGATTACCCATGGGAATGCCCGCATGTTCCCGCGTTGTTTTGTGTTGCACTCCGCCGAAATCGGCTAATCTGCGACAGACCCGATCGATTGGCAGGATCAAGGCGATGTCAGCCGCCTACAGCACAGTCAAATCACCGGAGCGCGTGGTCGCCCGGTTCCTGCTCGAATACTACAACATCTGGGACAGATATTTCCCGGGGCTGAACAAACGCGCGCACTGGCACGTGATTTTTATGGCGAGGTCCTGCGACCGAGGGGGCGTGTCGAGTCGATCGATCCACCGCACGCTCTACGGTTCCTACGGCACCGACATCAGGACTTGCATCGAACGGATCAAGGATTGCGAGCGCGACGGCTTTATCAAGGTGTTCGATGCGGCGAACCGAGAATGTGTCGCTGCCGCCGGATGCTTGATCGGCCCCACCGGTCAGCTGTTCGAAGCCTTTGACGCGCACTGCCGCGACACGATCGGCGAGATTTGCGCGGTGGCCGGCGAAGAAATTTACCGGCGTGGCTGGTCGATCGGTTGCGACGATGGCGCGATCTCGGAGATTTACCGTTTTTTCGGCGCCCGCGACCACAAATGGCGGGAAATCAGCGAGCAGGTGGTCAAGAAAAAGGGCCTGACCCCGGCCCATGTCGAAGACGCGATGGACCATCTTGTTACCTACCAGTACTGGGCCATCGTCATGCTATTGTGGTCGGCGAGCGCGTTTGGCGGCGAGCGCGCCGGGGCCCCGGCATTGGTCATCGACGAGATCATCAGCCGGATGTGGGACCGGTTGCGGCTCGGTCATCTCGCGATCAAGGAACGCGTCGCCAACCTGATCCGCTGGGGCTTTTTCGCCGAAGAGACCATCAAAAAGCACAAGGCGGTTTCCCTGACCCCGATTGCCGGCGACGCGATCAGCGCCGGTCTCGCCGAGACCCGGCCGCTGCTGGTCGATCTGCACGGGAGGCTGGTTGCGGAACAGGCCGCCGCGAGCCCCGGCAAGGTAGCTTGACAGTAAGCGCATTGCGGCCCTTTCGACCGCGGGCGACACCCTGTTTGGGCCGGGCCGAATGCCGGCCGGCTTGGATTTGGCGATGCGCCGCATTGCCGGCGTTGCAGCGGCGGCGCTGCTTGCTCTGACGGCGCCCGGTGCGGCCGCCGGGGCGACGCCCCGGGCACCGGTCGATCCGAGTGCGGCGCTCGCCCGCGCGCTGGCGGCGACCGAACAGCGCCTGGGACCCGCCGCGCCGCAGCTGTTGCCGATCCTCGCTCCGCTGGCGCAATTGCGCTTTGAGCGGGCCGAGTTGGCCGAGGCGACGGCACTGCGGCGCCGATCGCTGAAGATCGCGATTGCCGCCTACGGCAATGCGTCGCCGCCCGCCGCCGAGGCGATGGCGGCGCTCGCCCGCCTCTATATCGAGCAGCGCCGCTATCTCGATGCCGAACCGCTGGCGATCCTCGCCACCAACCTGCTGCGCGACCGGCTCGGGAAATCCGATCCGAAACTGGCGCCGGTGCTCGCCGACCGGGCCCGGATTGCCGTTGCCCGAGGCGACGACAGCCAAGCCCAGAGCTGGGCCGAGCAATCGGTCGCCATCGACCAAGAGAACGGCGGCGCGCCGCACAGCGACCGCCTGCGGGTGCTGGGCGCCGTCCTGACCGCCGAGGCGAGGTATGCGGATGGCGAACGGGCGCTGCGCCAGGCGTTGGCTCTCGACCGCGCCAAGGGCGACAAGCTCGCGACCGCGCGCAGCCTCGCCCGGCTCGGCAACGCCTATCTGCGGCAACAGCGCTATGCCGAAGCATTGCCGCTGATCGAGGAAGCGACGCTGATCGACCAAGATCATCTCGGCGCCGCGCATCCGCTGATCGCCGAGGATTTTCACGATCTGGGCTTGATTTATCTAGCCCCGAACCGCCCCGCCGATGCGGCAAAGGCCCTGCAAACCGCGATCGACCTGCTCGAACGCGGCGCCGGGCGAGAAAACCCGACCCTCGCCTATGTCGAGCTCGACCTCGCCCGCGCCGAGCATGCGCTTGGTCACGAGGACAAGGCCCAATCGCTGTTCAAGGACGCCCGCCGCATCCTCAACGCCGCCGAGGACGAAGAACGCGACCGCCAACGGGAGGCGTGAATTCGCGATCGGCCGATGGGGCCGTACGGAGGAAGCTTGGCCGCCAATTCTTTGCTGCTGCCGCGCAACGCGGCTGCGAACGCCGGCTGTCGCGGATCACGCTCAAATGACCGCTCCCGCCCGTGTGAGTCTCGAAGGTGCAACCTCGCTTGGCCAACCACCTCCGCAACTCGCCCGCCGTCATCAATGCACCACGAACGTTGGGTCTCGTTCGTCCGAGCAAGTCTCTGAGTTGCCTACTCCGCCCTGCGTTGTCCATCGAGCCAGGCGAGCATGATGCGGTTGAACGCGTCGGGGGCTTCGACATTGGGGAAATGGCGCATGCCGGCGATCTCCTCGTAGCGGGCACCGGGGACGAGACCCGCGAGGCGGCGGTTTTCGCTCGCGGGCGTGCCTGCGTCCTCTTCGCCGCAGACGACCAGCACCGGCAATTTCACCGAGGGCAGCCAAGGCGCGAAATCGAAATCGAGGATTGCCGCCGAGCAGCCGAGATAGCCCTGCGGCGTCGTGGCGATAACGGTGTCGCGCAACTGCTTCCATCGGCCGGGGTTCCTGGCGCGAAAGGCCGGACTCAGATAGCGGTCCATGCTGGCCTCGGCGATCGGCTCCAGCGAGTTCGCCGCCTGCACCGCCTTGATCCGCGGACCCCAGATCTCGGACGCACCCGCCGGGCTCGCCGGCAACGTGTCGCACCACAATGCCGAGATCAGCTTGTCGCCGTGCTCGAGGGCAAAGGCCTGGCCGATCATCCCGCCGATCGACAGCCCGATGTAACGCACCCGTGTTATGTCGAGCGAGTCCAACACCGCCGCGACATCGCCCGCGAGTTCGCTCATCGTGTAGTCCCCGGCGACCGGGTCGCTGCCGCCATGCCCGCGCATGTCGAGGCGCAGCACGCGAAACCCCGCTTGCAGCAGCGCGGGCATCTGCTCGGCCCAACTGCCGCCGTCGGAGGCGAGCGAATGGGTGATGCAGACGACCGGGCCATTCTCGGGGCCGGCGAGATCGTAATAGAGGCGTCGTCCGCTGAGCGGCAGCAGCATGGGATGTCCTCCAATTCGGAAAAGTGGGGTGGATGCCCCGCAGCTTAGCCCCGCCGCGGCTATGGGACCATTACCGCGACACCGGTAAAGAACGGATGGCCGAGAAAGAGGACCGCGTAAAGCAGCAATGCCGCCAATGGCCGCAACAGGCCGATGTCGCGCCAGCGCAGCCGGGTGCGGCCGGCGACGAGCGCGGCAAACGGGACGTTCGACGTGACGCTTGCCAGGCGCTGCCAATGGCTGCCCAGCGCCAGCTGCTTTTTGTGGTCGATCAACACAGTCCCGCCAAAGGCCAAGCCGGCCATGACGCAAAAAAACCAGATCGAGCACAGATCGCCGATGGCGGCGAGGTGGCTCACCGCCCACAGTCCCACCGCCCACATGACCGGATGGCGGGTAACCCGCATGATACCGGGTGCGGGGTCGTCGGCGCGCGCCGACCGCTCCATCCCGACCGCGGTCGGGTTGGGGGTCGAATACCCGGCGACCAGAAACAACGTGGCGAGCGGCATCACCGATATCGGCACGTACGCGGTCCATGGCGGCGGCGTCCACACGGTGATGAAGGGTGCTCGCGAATAAGCGACGACAAACCAGGCGAAGGTTACGAGTGCCGTCAGCGAATAGATAAGCAGAAACCCCTGCTCGCCGATCTGGTCGCGCAACGAGCCGCGCAGCCGCGTGCTCGACAGCAGGGTGTGAGACCCGCAAAAGGCGATCCCGGCGATGACCAGCGACAATAGCGCGTGGCTCATGCCGGCGCTCCCGCGTTCACGGAGCCGGCGGGGTGGCGACCACGGCGCTCGGCCGATCGAGCAGCAGCCGCGGGCCGCCCGAAGTATGCACGGTCTTTGGTCGGCTCGCGGCGCCGCCGACGATCGCCAGACCGTCCCCGGCGGCAATGGCAGTTGCGACGATGCGATCCGCTGTTGCCCGCGGTGTCAGCCGGAGCGCCACCCGAATCCCGTCCAGTGCCTCGATAACGCACGCGTCACAGGAGCAGCGGGGCAATGTCAAAAACCAACAGGCGTTGCACGAACAGAAGTAGAAGGATCAGGATCACCGGCGAGATGTCGATGCCGCCGAGATTGGGCAGAATCCGCCGAATCGGCCGCAGCACCGGCTCGGTGATGCGCCATAGAAAATCCTCGATCGTGCCGACGATACGATTGTGCCGGTTGACGATGCCAAAGGCGATCAGCCAACTCAACACCGCCTGGGCGATAAGCAGCCAAATATAAATTTGGATCAGGGTACTTATTAGCCATAGCAAAGCGTTCATGCTGCTTACCGTTTCCGACCACGCCGCGCGACCGTACCTTTAACAGCGTGTCACCGCAAGCAACCTACCGGTGGTATTGCGGCAGCCACGCTTGACAGGCGGCAGCGCGCCGACCATAGTTCGGCCGCGCCCGCTAAGGGCTCGAGACGCGCGATCGGGGCCGTAGCTCAGCTGGGAGAGCGTCGCGTTCGCAATGCGAAGGTCAGGGGTTCGATCCCCCTCGGCTCCACCACCCTCGCTGCAATCCAACGAGCTGGCACGTTATTTGCGCCCGATTGGTCGCGTCGGCTGCGTGCTCGACTTGTCACAGGGGAATGCGCGATGACGAAATAAAGCGGCCCATCGACATCCAGACGTGTCGACGCGTCAGCGCTGAAGCAAGGCGAAAGGAAAAAGAGCACTCCGGCGTGGTCGACCACAGCCTGGTCGAGGAGAACCGCGGCGTACTCTATAACGTGCGGGCGCCGATCCGGCCGCCTTTCGGCGTGACCCAAATCGTCGATGGCAATTGGGGCGTCCACACGATCATCCGCTATGACATTTTCGCCGGCGCCGACCCGGTCCAACCGCGCTCAAGGCGCCGCCGGTTCGGGGGTAAAACCGGGCGCGATATGGCGATGCACTGGGTAGGCATAGGGTCCAAGCCGGTTTATCAGAAGCACCGCGGCGATAAGCGCGACCCCGGCGCCGAGGAAGGCGGCGTTGTAGGACCGGGTCAGGTCGAAGACGTAGCCGCCGATAACCCGTCCGGCGCTCGAGCCCAAACCGAACACCATGAAGAAACACCCGTAAAGCTCGCCAAAGGCGCGCTGTCCAAAATAGCGCGACACCAGAAAGGCAATCAGGTCGATCTCGGTGCCGAGGCCCAAGCCGAACAGCACCACCCCGACCGCCGGCAACGGCCCCGCGGCGCTGACGAGGAATACCAATCCGGCGATCGGCGCCAGGAAAAACACCGACGCGACATAAGGGGCGAAGATCCGGTCGACCATGTAGCCGGCGAGCAGCCGTCCGGCCAAGGTCGCCAGACCGAACAGGCCGAAGATCGCGGTTGCCGTGCCGCGCGAGAAGCCGCGATCGGTCAACAGCGGGATGACGTGCGCCACGGTGCCGTTGATCGCGATCGCAACCAGAAAGAATACCGCCGCCAAAATCCAGAAACGCGATCGGCGCGCCGCTTCGCGGATGGTCAGCCCGGGGAGCCCGGCGCTGGAAACGGGGAAGTGGCGCTCGCCCTCGCCCGGTCGCGGCTCGCGTATCCACAGCGCCACCGCCGGAAAGGCAATCGCCAAAGTCAGGACCGCCAAGCTGGCATAGGCGCCGCGCCAGCCGATCCGCTCGATCAAGAAATTGGCAAGCTGCGGAATGACGGAGCCGCCAAACCCCACCCCGGCCATCGCGATGCCGAGGGCGAGCCCGCGCCGCGCATCGAACCAGGCCGAGATCGCCTTGGCATAGCCGAGCGGCGTCTGAATCGCGCTGGTCGTCTCGGCGAGCACGAACATCACCGTGAAGATCCAGAACATCGGCGGGCTGAGCCCGACGAGGCCGAGGCATACCGCATAGACCACCAGGCCGGGCAGCGCGACGCGGCGAATACTCCAGCGGTCCATCATCCGCCCGAGGATCGGGACCGCGACCGCCGAGAAGATCCCGCCCACCGACAGCGCAAACGACACGCTGCCGCGGCTCCAACCGGTATCGGCCATGATCGGTTTGAGAAACACGCCAAAGGTGAACCCGAGGACGGGGCCATTGCACACGAATAGCCCGGTGACAGCGCCAACGACCACCCACCAGGGGTTGGTAAACCGCAGCCTCATGGCGCTTCCCTCCCGGCAGGGCCGGATTTGCCCGACCCGTCGAAAGTCAGTCTACCAGCGGTACACCACTGCACAAAACCTCGCCGCGACCTACGCGCGGCACCCGTATCGGTTCAGCCGAGCGGAGTGTTCAGATGGTCCTTCATGCCGAGGACCGATCGACGGCTATTTCGCCGTCGCGATCTCTCGCGCGTTTTAGTCGGGTCGATTTTCTGTGCAGTCTTTCCGGTCAAACGCAACCAAGACTAGAAAATGGGCAATACCTATGTCAGCACGCCGCTCAGTCGGAGATGGCCCGGTTGCATTTCCGCGTACTTCCGTCGGCGTACACCCGTCGGCATATCCGAGTTGTGTGCCGTGTCGATTGAGCCGCTGATCATGGTCTTTATCGCCACTCCGCGAGCCCAACGCACCTGTGCGCTAAAACGATGCGTCTGGGGCGCGAGCCTGGCGGTCGCGTCGATTTGTTTTGTTATCAACAGCCCCGCCAGCGGGCAAACTGGCGCCGTCGATGCTTACTCAGTCATGGTTCAGGCGCTCTGCCGGCAATACGCCACCGCGCAACAGGGAATGCCAGCCAACCTCATGTTCGATCAATGCATGATCGAGCGGCATTGCTCCGAAATTTCCGGGTCGCAAAGCTATCACTGCGAACCACCCGGGCCGATGACATGGCACGGCGGCGGCTACTAAGCCAGCAGTGCCGCGCCGGCCGCCAATCCCATATCCGCGAGCTTGCGGGGGCGGCCGGTCAACCGGTCCGACAAACTCAGCGTCCTTGCCGTCCTTGTCCGGTCACGACTTGCAACGCGTCTCCGGTCAGCTGCAGGATGGTCACGCCGGAACCGGCGCGGTCGAGATTATAGATGTAGCCGCGATCATCGACCTCGCCCAGATCGGAGAAGGTCGCTTTGCGGCAATAATGGGTATTGCCCTGATAGGTCCCGCAACTCGTGGCGGTGTTTTTGTTCGGGGCCTGGATGAAATAGGCAATGCGTCGCGGGTTATAGGGGTCGCGGATGTCCCACACCTGCAGCCCGGCGTTGAACATCGCAACAATCAGCAGCTTCCCGTAATAGGGCGGATAAATCTGGCGATTGATCTCGTGCACACCAAACCGCGATCCCTTGGCGCAGAAATCTCCCGGGAACTGCGGAACATCCAGGGTCGCGATCGGCCACGGCGCCTGGTCGTTGGTGATATCGATCAGAACCGAGTTTTTCCACGATTGCGGCAAGCAATTGTTGGTCGTGTCCTCGGAAGTGACCGCCAGCAGGTCCCATTTTTGTGGTTTGCCGTCGAGATAGTTTTGCTGTTCTTCCGGGATCGGCACGCCAAAGATCGGGATAGAGGTGTGCCCGCCTTGATTGGGATTGGAGGTAATATAGCCGACCTGCGGATAGAGCAGGTCGGCCTGGGTCGGGCTGTTCGCGCAATTAGGCGAAGCGGTCGGCACCGTGCAGCCGGTTAATAGTTTCTGCCGGTCGACGATCTGAAATAGGCCGTCTTTGTCGACGCCATAGGGAAGGTAGACGCGATTTTTTTGTACCCCCGCGGAGTACACCTGGTGGACGCCGCCCGGAGGATTGGTGATGCCTTCATAGCAATTGGGTCCGGGAGCGTTGTAGCAACTCTTTGCCGTCGCGAAGTCGGCGCCGGGCTGCTGACCCACCAGTCCGAACTGGCGGATGAAAACCGGTTTCGCCGGATTGCTCAAATCATAGATGTAAACATGCTGGCGCGAGCCGGTTTCATGCCAGCCATCGGTCTTGGTCTGCGAGATCGTGTAGGCGATCCCGGTGTCGCATTCCCACCAGTCGTGATGCGTCGCGATCAGTCCGCTGATGATGACGTTCAGCCGAACCGGCGCCGCCGGGTTGGTGACGTCCCAGACCTCCTGATTGGTCGATCCGTCATGGCGCAGCATGTACCAGTGGTTTTTCTGCGCATGCGGCAAGGTGTTGCCGCCGCACACTGCGACATGCGTCGCGCCGCCGCGACTGACGGTCGGGATGTGGTGCACAAAAACCGGTTTCGCCGGGTCGGTGACGTCGATCAGCGACGTGCCGTTGTTCTCGACCTTGCTGGTGAGCGGATTGAGACCGGCGCCCGGGCTGTTGGTCATGTATAGGATATAGCGGCCATTTTGGTTTTCGATCCAGCCGTCGTCCGAACTCGGGCGCCCCTGGTTGTCGTTGAACCCCACGACCTTCATATTCCAGATCGACTCTTGGTCCCACCCCTTGGGCGGAGGAACCGGCAACGGCGACAGACCGGCGGCCCCGCTCTGGTCCTCGTTCAAGCTGACGACCGGGACGTTCGGCCCGTCCGGCAGATATTTTTCCACCGCAGCGCCGCCGCTCGATCCGAAAGCCATACCAAAACAAGCAACGGCAAGCGACAGCCCGAAGGCGCGGGCTATCCGACGCAGATCACTCACGGCCAACCTCTCCAGGCGTTTAGGGTTTGCCCGGTACGGGCGGCGTTTTGGCAACCCTCGCCGGCGCTTCCCCCGTGCTGTCCGGGATCTCGGCAATCAGAGCTGTTATGTCGTGACTGTCGAATTCGATGTGGACACGGTAGGTGCCGTTCGCATTTTCGCCCCGGTATTCCCAAACGACGGGGCCCGGCTCATCCGAATCGTCGGCAAAGGTTGTCCGCCACGGCTTGCCGAGCAATGCCTCGATTTGTGCTTTGGTAGTTTGCCCTGGCGTCACTTTTACGAGGGTTGCCGCGCTGAAGTCACGGGCCTGCGTGGGATCAGCCGTGCCGTTCGCACAATAGCCGGTCGACGCTGCAAACCAGCACAGCGCCAACGCCATTGCCGGCAATAGCGACTTGGCAGTCATAGCTCTTCCTTCCTCCGCTCGACCTCCGGCGGTTGGATTCCCATTGCCGTATCGGCTAAACGGGCGCCCACCGCTGCATCCGGACGCAACCCGGAACGGCGCACGAAAGAGGTCTTGCTCTATACGAAGCGCTCGACGGAACCCGGCCAAAGTTCAAAAAAATAGCTTTGGCGCGGGTTCCGTCAGTCAGCGAGGAACCTACTCTTCTTTTAACGGCTCTGGTAGCCGTCCCGGCGGCGATCCCCAGGGTGTTGATACATGGGGTGCGGTGACCGCGTCCAAGGCATCGCCCGTCAGTTTCAAGATAGTCAGGCCTGAACCGGCGCGGTCGAGGTTGTAAATGTAGCCCCGATCATCGACCTCCCCCAGATCAGAAAAGATCGCATTCCTGCAGTAATTCGTATTACTCTGGTACGTCCCACAAGTAGAAATAGTATCTCTGTTCGGCGCCTGAATGAAATAGCCGACGCGTCTCGGATTGTAAGGGTCGCGGATGTCCCACACCTGCAGCCCGGCGTTGAACATGGCAACAACGACGATCTTGCCATAATAGGGGGCGTAAATCTCCCGATTGAGCTCATGGGAACCAAAGCGTGCTCCCTTGGCGCAGAAATTCCCCGGGAACTGGCCGACGGTCATCGAGGAAATCGGCCACATCG
>Ga0210395_10000515_pt1 | contig 30380 bp, 24 predicted proteins | sample IncBWH4OmetaG_FD_150861 | JGI IMG/M metagenome (GOLD analysis project Ga0210395, IMG submission 150861) | Forest soil microbial communities from Barre Woods Harvard Forest LTER site, Petersham, Massachusetts, United States - Inc-BW-H-4-O ... | reverse complement strand
GTCCAACCGCACCCGATCACCGGCCGTTACCGTGATGGAGATCCCCTTGCGCATCTCGCATGCTCGCATAAACGCCCGCCGCGCCACATACTCAACGGGAGTCATCTGTTAGGTGCTATCCACTAGCAATTGCGGTAAGTGAAGGTCATGCCTTTATTAATCGGCCCTTTTCGCCACTCGGCCAATCATCTCCTCGATCCGCAAGAGGAGTAGTCCGAGCAAGGGTGAATTGTTGGCTCGGTGGTAACCCAGGACCAGATCGATCGAGGGTGCCTCTCCAGCAAGCGGCCGGCTGGTGAGCGACGAGGTGAGGAAATTGCGGGCAAAGTCGGGCAACAGTGTCAGCCCGCGGGTCGAGGCGACGAGTGATATCGCCATGGAGAGATACTCAACCCGGTGCGCCGGGTGTAGCTCAATGCCCGATCGCCTGAGGTAGTCTTCTGTCAATGAGCGCAAAACTGGCGCCTGGTCGGCCATGCCGATGAACGTCTCTCCCACGAAATCCAGCGGCCGAACCGAGTCATGCGACACCAGACGGTGATCGTTTGGCAAGACGACAATCAGTGGTTCGGTGATCAGCACTCTGTAGACGAGATCAGGGTGTCGTTCCTCAGCCCTCATGAAGGCCGCGTCCAACTTGCCAGTGGCAAGGCCGTCGGCGAGCTGTGGCGAATGCTTGCTCGAAATCGTGACCTCGATCTGCGGCAGCTGGTCCCGTAGAACATGCATCGCTGCGGGCAGCCATTCGGGCTCGCACCCGCTCAGAAACCCGAGCGCCAACGTCCTCTGCTCCGGGTGAGCCGCGCGCCGGGCGGCGGACGCAGCGGCCTCGACCTGGGCCAGCGCGAGCCGCGCGTGGTCGAGGAACGCGCGGCCGGCAGCGGTCAGCTCGATCCCGCGCGCGCTGCGGATCATCAGCTCGGCGCCGACTTCCACCTCCAGGTCACGCATTTGGCGGCTCAGCGAGGGCTGCGCCGTGTGCAACCTGCGCGCGGCCGCTAGCGTCAGGCTGCCCTCCTCGGCGACGGCGATGAAATAGCGAAGGTGGCGCAGCTCCATCTTCCCAGGGCGTGCTCCATGGGTATGGCGATAAGCCTACAAAGTCTTTCTCCGCGGCACCATGAGCGCTTACGTCTCCGGCAGCACACCATCGGCCGCGGCTCCAACGCGAAAACGCGCGGCTCCCTTCGACGCTGACACGTGGGTCAGCCAAATATAAAGGACCAATCCATGACTAGCCCCGTCGTCCTGGTAACAGGCGCGCTTACCGGTATCGGTCGCGCCTCGGCAGTTGCCTTTGCGCGGGCGGGAAGCCGCGTTGTCGTGGCCGGTCGCCATCCTGAGGCCGGGGAGGCCCTGGCGGCCGAGCTTCGCACCTTCGGTACCGAGGCCGAGTTCGTCGCTGTCGACGTGCGACGAGAGGAGGATGTCCGCGCCCTAGTCGATCGGACCATCGCGCGTTTCGGCCGGCTGGACGCGGCCGTCAACAATGCCGGCACCGAAGGCAAGCCCGGCCCGGTGATCGAGCAGACGGCCGAGAGCTATGCCGCAACCTTTGATACCAACGTGCTCGGCACCTTGCTCAGCATGAAGCACGAGCTGTGCGTCATGCAGGCCCAAGGCAGCGGCAGCATCATCAACATCTCCTCGACCTACGGTCACCTCGGGGCGCGTGACGCGCCGGTCTATTCGGCCAGCAAGCACGCCGTCGAAGGCCTCACCAAGTCGGCGGCGCTAGAGGCGGCGGGATCAGGCGTGCGGATCAACGCCGTCGCACCGGGACCGACGGAAACCGCAATGCTCAATCGGTTCACCGGCAACGCCGATCGAAAGGCCGGCCTGGTGGCGGGTGTCCCGCTGCAGCGGGTCGGCGAGCCTGACGAAATCGCCAACGCGATCGTCTTCCTGGCTTCGAGCAAGTCGTCCTTCACGACCGGTCAGGTGCTCTCCGTCGACGGCGGCAAGTCGGCGACGTAGCGACCTCTGCGATTGGGAGTCCCGCTCGCCCCGGCGACGGAGAGGGAGTGAATGTCATGGGTGGACTGGCGGATCGTATTCGCTATGCCCTGGCTGACCCCCTTTGCGACGATCAGGCCGTCGACCCGATGCGCGAACTCGCTGAATTGTTGCGCGAGGCTGGACTGGAGGTCGGGGCCGGCGGCGGTGCGGTGACTTTCGCCGGGCGCGACCCGATCGTCTCTAGCCCGCTGCCATTCGCGACGATGGCGGCCGTTGCGCTGATGGCAAAGGCCGTGTCGGTGGCGGCGCTGTGGCGCTTCCGCGGCGGCCAAGGCCAGGATCTCTCGGTTAATCTCGGCAAGGCCCTGCACCGGCTGTGTCCGTTCTACGACAAGAAATGGGAATTGCTGAACGGCTACGCCCCAGGTAATCCGGCGGACCGGAAGAATCCGTTCATGCCGACGAACATGTACCGCACGCGGGACGATCGACGAATCCTGTTCATGAACATTTATCCTCACATCCGAAGCGCTGCCCTTGCCTTCCTCGGCTGCAACGACGATGCGACAGCAATCGGCAGGGTGATCCGCCAGTGGGATGCTTTCGATCTGGAGGAGCAAGCAAACCGCGCCGGCTTGCAGGCCACTGTCGTGCGCAGCGCACAGGAGTTCCTTAACTCCGAGCAGTGCCGCTATCTCGAAGACCTGCCGCTCGTGCATATCGAAAAGATCGCGGACAGCGACCCGGAGCCCTTCACGCCCCGACCAAAGACGCCGCTGGGCGGTGTGCGGGCGCTCGGGTTCAGCCACGTCATCGCCGGGCCGGGCATGGGGCGCGCACTGGCCTATCACGGTGCGGACGTCCTGAACCTATGGACGCCGAACGATTTCGAGATGGACTTCAACTACTACTCGGCCAATCTCGGAATCCGCTCGGCTATCTTGGACTTCGGGCGCTCTGACGAAATGGCCCGGTTCCGGCGGCTGGTGGCCGGAGCCGATATCTTCTTCGCCAACCGACGCCCTGGTCTTTTGGAGAAGCTGGGAATAACCAGCAGCGAACTGTCGCGGCTGCGTCCCGGCATCGTCCAGGTCGATTTCTCGATCTATGGGGCTGTCGGACCCTGGGCCAACTGGATCGGGTCCGATCATACGGCAGGCGGCGTTTGCGGGGTACTCGCACTCGAGGGCTCGGTCGAAGAACCGAAGCTCCCCGAGATCTTCGTCGTAAACGACTACGTTTCGTCCTGGATCGGAATGGTTGGCGCCATCGCCGTGCTACGGCGCCGGGCGACGGAGGGCGGCAGCTACCGCGTCCGCGTGTCGCTGGCGCGGGTGTCGCTGTGGCTGCTGCAAATGGGAATTTTCGACAAAGCCTACGCGAGCGACGTCGCAGGGCGCGCGGGCGATCACGCCTATCCGACCCCGAGGTGTTCGAGGCCGAAACGCCCTGTGGTCATTATCAGGGCGTCACCGACCAGGTCGTCATGTCGGGCACGCCGGGTTTTTTTGCCGTGCCCTTGGTTCCACGCGGCTCCAGCAGGGCGGAGTGGCTGGCCCGCTGACTTCGCCCGGATGAGATCAATAACTGGAGTGGAGTGGAAGGAGAAAACCGTGACTGGAAGACTTGCAGGCAAGCGAGCGATCGTCACCGACCCGACGGAATATAACGGTGCGGACATCGTGGCGTTGTTCCGCGAGGAAGGCGCCGAAGTGTTTGCCGAGTCCTGGGACATGACAAGGCCTGAGGCGGCTGACGAGATCGTCCGAGAGGCCGGGCATGTCGACATCCTGATCGCGAACCTCGCCTATCCGCACACCTACGCGCCGGCCCACGAGAAGACCGACGCGGATCTCGAATATGCCATGCGGAGGATCATGTATCCGCTGCACCGGCTGACCCGGGCCGTCCTGCCTCAGATGCTCGAGCGCCAGCGCGGAAAGATCGTCGTGGTCGGCAGCGCTACGAGCTTGCGCGGCCGCAAGGGCGGCGTCGCCGTGTATGGCGCGGCACGCGGGGCGCAGCACGGCTATATGAAAAACGTGGCCATGGAAGTCGCCCCCTACGTCAATATCAACGCCACGGCACAAACCTACGTGGACAACATCACCTATTGGCCCATGGAGTATCGCGAGACAGCGGAGTTTCGCGAGCGAATGGCCGAAAACCCGGCCGCGCGCCTGGCCACCGGTCGCGAGTGCGCGCAAACCGTGCTGTTCCTGGCCGGGCCCGAAAGCGACTTTTTCTATGGCCAGATCATTCCGTTTGCCGGCGGCTGGACGGTGTAAGCATTGGGGGCGGTCGAACACCCTCCCTGCGTGCCGGGATTGGCCGCTGTGGGGCGGTCGGTCGCCGAAATTCGACCTGGTCGACAACCAACAAAAGAGAGGGCTTGACGCCGGCAATCCGATTACAGAAGCGGCCAGCGCGGTCGTTCGCAAAAGTGGCCGCTGGACAGATGGCGGGGCGTTGTAGGTCCCAAAGCCGTGACCGATGGCATCGTGATGGCGACGCCGGTAGTCCTTATCGCCGGTGCGCTTACCGGCATCGCCCGCTGTCCGGGAAAGGACCGGAGTGGAGATCCAGCTCAGCCGCGGCGTCGATGCGCTTCCGGGATTGGCATGGACTGCGTTCCCTGGCGGGCACATCGACGTCCTCAATCAACTACCGCCTGTGCGGGGCCGCCAACCGCAGGCAACGTCCCCGTGCTTGACATTGATCGGAGGGGCTCCATCTTTTAACCCGATACGAGCAATTGCCCTTATCTGGATGCCGATGGCAGAAGTTGAAGTAAGCTCAGTAATCCCAAGGCCCGTCCCGCACCGCTGATTTGACCAACGGAGCTCGTCATGGGGATCGTGCGCTTTGCATTGCGCTGGCCCTATACGTTTTACGTATTGGCCCTGCTGATCCTGTTTTTGGGCGTCACCGCGTTCCGGTCGATGCCTACCGACATTTTTCCGGAGATCGATATCCCGGTCGTCACCGTGATCTGGCAATATACGGGCCTAAGCACGCCGGAGATGGAGCAGCGCGTCACCACCTACAGCGAGTATGCGCTGAGCACCGCCGTCAGTGGGATCAAAGATATCGAGGCGCAAACATTGGACGGAATCTCGGTCCAGAAGATCTATTTTCAGCCGGACGTCAGTATCGATCTTGCGATCGCGCAGATCATCTCGGCGACCAATTATATCCGGCTGCTGATGCCGGCCGGGATCCAGTCGCCGCTCGTCGTGCAATACAACGCCTCCAGCGTCCCGGTGCTGCAGATCAGCCTGAGCTCGGACACCCTCAACGAGCAGCAGCTCTATGATTACGGGCTCTACAATCTGAGGCAGCGGCTGGCGCCGATCCATGGCGTCACGTTTCCGACGCCGGCCGGCGGCAAATACCGCCAGATCATGGTCGATCTCGATCCGGCCAAGCTACTGGCCAAGGGCCTTACCCCCTTGGATGTGGTGAACGCCGTCAATGCCCAGAATCTTACCTTGCCCTCCGGCACTGCGAAAATCGGTGACACCCAATACACAGTGCGCACTAATGCGGTACCGGCGACGATCGATGACTTGAACAATATTCCAATCAAGTACGCCAATGGCGCCACGGTTTTTGTCAAGGATGTCGGGTATGTCCGCGACGGTTCGCTGGTGCAGCAGAACGTCGTGCGGGCGGACGGGCGGCGGTCGGTGCTGCTGAGCGTCATCAAGAACGGCAACGCCTCGACCGTCGACGTCGTCAGGGCGGTCAAGCAGGCGCTCAAGGTCGCCCGCGCCTCGGCCCCGCCCGGCATGGCGATCAAGGAGCTGTTCGACCAGTCGGTGTTCGTCAGCGCCTCGGTCGACTCGGTGTTGCGCGAGGGAGCCATCGCGGCCGGATTGACGGCGCTGATGATCCTTTTGTTCCTCGGCTCCTGGCGCTCGACCCTGGTGGTCATGGTCTCGATCCCGCTCGCCGTCCTGTCATCGCTGATCGTGCTTTATTTCCTCGGCGATACGCTCAACACGATGACACTGGGCGGATTGGCGCTCGCCGTCGGCATCCTGGTTGATGATTCGACGGTGACGATCGAGAACACCCACCGCCTGCTGACCGAAGAGGGCCAACCGCTGCCGCAGGCAACCCTGCACGGCTCCGCCGGCATCGCTGTGCCGACTCTGGTGTCGACGTTGGCGATCAGCTGCGTGTTTACCTCGGTCGTCTTTCTCGATGGGCCGGCCAAATATCTGTTCACCCCGCTCGGCCTCGCCGTCGTGTTCGCGATGCTGGCTTCCTATGGCCTCTCCCGGACATTGACGCCGATCATGATCGGGCTCTTGTTGAAGGGCGAGGGTCACGGCGCTGAAGGAGGCTGGTTCGCCCGTTTCCACAATCGCCTCGAGCGCGGTTTTGATCAACTGCGCGACGGCTATGCCGAGCTCCTCTACGCACTGCTGACCCGCCGGATCATCGTGCCGATCGTCGCGATGGCGATCCTCGCGCTGGGCGCGGTCATGTATGTCTATGTCGGACGCGACTTCTTTCCGGCCATCGACGGCGGGCAGATCCAGCTTCATGTCCGCGCTCCGGCCGGCACCCGCATCGAGAAAACCGAGCAGATCTTCGAGGCCGTCGAAAACAAGATCCGCGACATCATCCCGGCGAGCGAGCGCGAGCTGATCGTCGACAATATCGGCCTGCCGGCGCGCCTTTATAATCTTTCCTTCGCCGACGGCTCGACGATCGGCGTCAATGACGGCGTGATCCTCGTATCGCTCAAGGACGGACACGCGCCCACGGCCGATTATGTCCGCAAGTTGCGCCAAGTGCTGCCCACAGCCTTCCCGGAAGACATCTTCTATTTTCAGGCGGCCGATATGGTCACTCAGATCCTGAATTTCGGGGTGACGGCCCAGATCGACGTGCGCACCGTCGGCTACAACCGGGTCAATAATCTCCACATCGCGCGGCAGCTGCGGCGCCGGATCGCGGCGATCCCGGGTGTTGCCGATACCCATCTCCAGCAGGAGGTCAATGCACCGGCATTCTTTGCCGCGATCGACCGCACCCGCGCTGCGCAGCTGGGCCTCAACGCCAGTCAAATCGCCACCAACCTCAATGTCAGCCTGAGCTCCTCGGAGCAGGTGACCCCCAATTTCTGGACCGATCCGAGGAATGGGATACCCTATTACCTGGCGGTTCAGACCCCGGAGCCTCAGGCCGCGTCACTCAATGCGTTGGGCGATACGCCGGTCAGCGCATCGCTTTCGCCGCAGGGCGATCCGGTGCCTGGGCTGCTCAGCAATGTGGCGACCCTCACCCGCACCTCAATGCCGACCAACGCCAATCAGGCGAACATTCAGCCGGTCTACGAGGTCCTCGCCAATGTCCAAGGCCGCGATCTGGGCAGCGTCGCCGACGAAATCGACCGGACCGTCACCGGTCTGCAGAAAGAGCTGTCGCCCGGCAACACAATCCAGGTATTGGGCCAGATTGGAAGCATGAACGACGCCTTCCGCGACCTGGACATCGGGCTCGTGTTCGCCGCGGTCTTCGTCTACCTGCTGATGGTCGTGAACTATCAGAATTTCGGCGACCCGCTGGTCGTCATCCTAGCATTGCCCGCCACCTTCTGCGGCATTGTGACGATGCTCTACATTACCGGTACAACATTGAGTGTCCCGTCGCTGATGGGCGCCATCATGGCGGTCGGCGTCGCGTCCGCCAATTCGATCCTGCTGGTGACCTTCGCGCGCGAGCAGCAGCTCGCCGGCATGAACGCGTTCGACGCAGCGATCGCGGCAGGACGCACCCGGATCCGGCCGGTGTTGATGACCGCCACGGCAATGATCGTCGGCATGATCCCGATGGCGATTGGCGGTCCCGGCGAGGAGCAGAACGCGGCGCTGGCGCGCGCCGTCATCGGCGGGCTCTTGTTCGCGACGCCGACCACCCTGATCATTGTGCCCTACCTCTTCGCCATTCTGCGCCAACCCAACGACGGCAAACCCGCGCAGGGCGTCTTCGCCGAGGATATCTAAGTGACCGACTTGGACCATCGCGTGATCGAGCGTCCGGCGCGGAACCGGGACACCCAGTGGCGGCCATCAAGCGAACACGATCGGCGCGGTGGTTCTGGGCGCCAGCTGCTCGGCCTCGCCACGCTATTGCTGCTGCTCGGCGGGCTGGCGATCGGCGTTTGGCGGCACTACACGCTACACCTCGAGGTCACGGCAGCCGCACAGCAACATCGCGATTTCGTCCCGACTGTCCGCGTCGAAGCGGTGCGCGCGAGCCCCGGCACCGTGAGCGTCACCTTGCCGGCGACCACCAACGCCTTTGAAGCTGCGAACATATACGCGCGCGCCAGCGGCTATATCGAAAACCGCTATGTCGATATCGGCTCGGCTGTGAAAGCCGGCGACCTCCTCGCGGTGATCACCGCCCCCGAGCTCGACCATCAGATCGCCGAGGCCGAGGCCAATCTGGCGCAAGCCAGAGCCACCCATCGCCAAACCAAGGCCAACCGTGAATTGGGCCGGGTCACTTGGGGCCGCGACTCTACGCTGGTCAGGCAAGGCTGGGTGACCCAGCAGCAGGGCGATACCGATCGCCTGAACTATGCGGCTCAGCAGCAGGCCGTCCGGGCGGAGAGTGCCGCCATCCAGTCGCAGCAAGCCCAATTGCAGGTGCTGCGCCAGCAGAAGGCCTATCAGCAGGTCGTCGCCCCATTCGATGGCGTCGTGACCCGGCGGAACATCGATGTCGGCAGCCTGGTCCAGGCCGATGCGACGAGCGGCACCTTCATGTTCACCCTGACCCAGAGCGCCATCATGCGGGTTCGGCTCTACGTGCCCCAGGACGCGGCCATCGGGGTGAAGCCCGGTGTCGATGCCGTTGTCCGGGTGCCTGAGATCCCCGATCGCATCTTCGCCGGCAAGGTCGCGCGGATCGCCGCCGCCTTGGATCCCACCACCCGGACCCTGATGACCGAGATCGACGTGCCCAACCCCGATGGCGAGATCAGTCCGGGGATCTACTGCACGGTCGAGCTCAAGGTGCCGCGCCGGACGCCGTCACTGATCGTGCCGGCCGGGGCGATCGTCTTCGACGGCGACGGCCTCCACGTGCTGGTGGTCGAGAGCGGCATCGTGCACAGCCGCAAGATCACCGAAGTGCGCGACCTCGGCACCGAGGTCGAGGTCAGCAACGGCGTCAAGGCGGGCGACCTGGTGGTGCTTACTCCGCCGGTCGATCTCGATGATGGCGGCAAAGTACAGGTTCGTGCGACCCCAACGGCCAAAGCCACGTCTTGACTGCGGCGAGGCCTATCGGTGCCGAGGTCGTTGTCGCCGCCTTTCACCCGGGCCACGGATGTCTCATTGCTCCGGCGAATTGTCATGGCCGCAATATCCGCCGCTTTGACCGTCGCCACCGGCTAGCGCATGGAGTTGACGATCCAGGTAATTACCCCTAAAATACTTTGGATGTGTTGCGCCTAGCCAACCTACTCTCGTGTGAGGTGATGAAGCGCACCAATGTCCGATTTCGAGCCGGAGATTTGCAATTGCGCCGCGCTCCGCCAAGCGGCGCGCCGGCTGACCAAGCTTTATGATGACGCCCTCGCGCCCACCGGATTAGGCGCGAACCAATTCTCCATCCTGGCGCGACTGGACCTTGACGGTCCGAATACAATCCAACATCTCGCACGCCTTCTGATTATGGATCGCTCGACACTGGGGCACCTTCTCCGTCCGCTCGAAAAGCGCGGTTTGGTCAAGCTCGAGGTTTCCGAACGCGATCGACGCAGCCGCATCATAGCATTGACACAGGCCGGCAGGGCTGCTGCGGCCAAGGCCCGTCCCCGCTGGGCTGCAGCGCAACGTCAGTTCGAAAACACATTCGGGAAAGAGGACGCGATCGAGCTTCGCGCGGTACTCAAAGAGATTGCAACGGCGGAATTCAACTAGCCCATCGCGACAACGCGACCGGTCGGCGGAGTGCCAGCCTGTCGGCGCGCACGGGTGAGCCGGAGTTTCGCCGCCAAGGTCACCAGGTCGGCAGCGAGTTGGCCTCCATCTTTCGCATCACCTTGCCGCGGTGTGCCTTCACCGTGATCTCGCCGATGCCAGCTCGCCGCCGACCTGCTTGTCCGATCCAATGGATCGCCGCTTGACACTCGCGAGGACGGTCCCAATCTTTCCCGCCAATATAGGAGTAGATGCGCGTAGTTTTCGAACACACCCCAACACGATGTTCTGATCAAGGAGAAAGCCCATGTCCGAGACCAACAAAGACATCGCCGTCGCCTTCTACAAAGCTGTGACCGCAGGCCGGGTCGAAGATGCCTTCCGGCTCTACGGTGTTCCCACCTATCGCCAGCACAATCCGCTGATCGAAGACGGCATGGAAGGCTTGAGGAAGATCGTCACCTGGCTCACGGATGCTCGCTGCGAGATCAAGCGTGTCTTTGCTGACGGCGACTACGTTATCCTTCACAGTCATTGGCAGGGCCTGTCCGATAATCCCCGCGGAGAGGCGGTGGTGGACATCTTCCGGCTGGAAGGCGGCAAGGTCCTCGAGCACTGGGACGTGATCCAGCCGATCCCGGAAACCGCGGCTAACGCCAACACGATGTTCTAAGCTGCGCAGAGCCTCGATGAACGGCCGCGTACCCTGCGAGCGTCACGCGAAAAGCCTTAGTTTTTACCGCATCAGCGGGGCAGCGGTTGATCACATTATCGACGAAGACTGTCCATACGCGGCATCGACAGTCGTCTGCGCTCGGCCTCGACACGACCAACAAATGGATGAAGCCGATCAGTTTTGGCGCGCTCTCTAGCTCACGGGAGAACGAAATGTCGAAACAACAGCTCGCCGCACCGTGGCAGAGAACGCCCAGATCGCGCGTGTGAACTGCGGACCTTGTGACGGCGACTTGATCTTGCCCGCGGGTGGCGATGCCTCGCGCGTAATCATTTTAGGCAGCCCAACCAGTGGCTGCAGCGCCAGTTCATTGGCCCGCTATGATGTTTATTATGGCGTGTCGGCGCTACCCGGTGGTACCCGCCCGTGCGAAATGTGCTGTTTATGCTACGCTTCGGTCGCGGTGGTCGGGTCGATCATGCGGCGCACTTCGGTGATCTTGTTGGCGGGGAAGCCGCTGCGCCGCGAGTGCTCGTGGATGATTTCTTCGTTCTGCGCGAGGTACACGCAAAACGTCTTGTCGCCGGCGACATAGCTCTCGACCCATTGAATGTCGGGGCCGAGCTCCTTTAACACCGCATTCGATTTTTGCGCCGCTTCCTTGAGGGCGTGGCGCTCGGCGCTGCCGATCGCCGGCAATTCCCGCTCGATAATAAATTTGCGCATCGCTTTCCTCCCCTCTACAAACTGTAAGTATCGTGTCAGATCAGGGTGCCGGCGTAAAGCGCGCGATCTCATCCGCGCCGCGGCTCAGGCGGCGAGCGCGGTCGCGCGCGCTTTCGCCGCTCGCTGGGCGCACACCGCACTCAGCACTTTCGGGTAATAGGCCGGTGGGGTGATGCGATAGCGTGCTCTGATTGCGTCGACAGGCTCGGTCAGCAGGTTCTCCCAATCGGCGGCGTAAAGCCATTCCGCCCGCCGCCCGCGCCGATAGCCTTCCAGCACCGCGCGGCGCACCGGCTGGCCGCGGACCCGGCGCGAGATCCGCTGCGCGGCGACGACCGCGATCACGGCGAACCCCTTGAGCCCGGTCTGCGCGAACGAGAACGCGGTCAGGCACACTTCGCCGAGCGGGTCGCGCCCATAGCCGGCGACGATGTGCAGCAAATCATGGGTTTCGCGGCTGCGCTCGCGGAACAGGGTGTAGTCGTCCCCGGGCGGCAGGGTTTGGCGGAGTTGCGAGGCTTCGACCAGCCCTTCGGCCGTCAGGTTCTCCGCGGCCATGAACTCGTAGTACGCGCGCCCGAGCGTGCCGGGCGGGAGTGCGGCCAGGCGTTCTCGGTCGCTCAGCCGCTCAAGCAGCTGGCGGCGCTCGGCGAGCACAGCCCGGCCGGTTTCGGTCTGCCGGAAGCGTGCGAATTGGCGCAGCGAGGTCTTGCCGCGCAGCGAGTCAATCAGCAGAACCGCCTGTCGCGTGTTCTCGCGATCACGCTTCAGGTTGCGGATGGCGCGGAAAGCCGTGATCGGGTGCAGACGCGTGCTGGTGGGTTGTGGCATAGCCCGAGCCTCATAGATCATCGCTGTCAGCTTAGCGTGGCTGACAAATTGTCAATAGCGCCTCAAAACAAGAGGCAATCCCCTGACATGGCGGAAAAGGTCAAGCGGGTCCGCCGCACGTCGGATGAGGCCCGGCGGCTGATCCTCGACACGGCGCAGGGGGCGATCGCCCGCACCGCGCCCGAAGGGTTGCGGCTGCACGACATCGCCGCCGCCGGGGTCTCGCATCCGCTGATTCTGCACCATTTCGGCAGCCGGGCCGGCCTGGTGCGGGCACTGACCCGCGAAGCGGTCGCCGAACTGCGCGACAAGCTCGTCGCCGCGATGACCGAACACGACACCTCGATCGAGGAGCAGCTCGACCGGGTGTCTGACGCGTTTCGCGGAGGGCTCGGGCAGCGCCTGGCGTGGGTTCGCCGCCGTCGAACCAGATGGCGGCCAGAGCGGCGCCATGATGATCCGGCGCGACATCGCCGACTACCTGCATGCCCGCCGGATCGCCGCGACACTGCCCGGTACGGTCGTGGCGCGCGAGGACGGCCAATTTCTGGTCCATCTGATCGCCACTGCGGCACTCGGCGACGCGATCTACGGCGCCCAGTTCCGCCGCAGCGCCGTCGCGGAGGGCGCCGAGACCGACCGCCGGTTTCGCGCCTGGCTCTCAGCACTGATCCGGCCGCGCGGCACCCCCATTTGAGCCGAATCTGTCATCGGTCGGCGCCCTGGCCGGGTCGGGGTTTGCCATCGCTGCGGCGCCGCCGAATAGTGGCGAAAGCCTCCCCATCGCCGCCGAGGTGCTGAAGGAGGAGGACTCCAAAAACAGGTGACCTCGTTCCGCCCGACGCGCAAGACGCTGACCGTCGCCGCGCTCGGCACGACCCAGACCCTCGCCTGGGCGTCGAGCTACTACCTGCCGGCGATCCTGGCGGGGCCGATCGCCGCCGGCCTGCACGTGTCGAAATCATTGTTTTTCGGCTTTTTCTCGGTCTCGCTGCTGCTGCAGGCGGCACTCGGGCCGGCGATCGGCCGGGCGATCGACCGGCGCGGCGGGCGCGGTGTGCTGATGCTGTCGAACCTGGTGCTGGCGGCCGGGCTGGTCTGGCTGGGGCTCGCCGCCGGCCCGATTGCACTCGCCGGCGCCTGGATCGTGCTCGGGTTTGGCATGGCGCTCGGGCTCTACGACCCGGCCTTTGCCGCGTTGACGGCACTCTACGGCCGCGAGGCGCGCAGTGCCATCACCGGGATCACCTTGATCGCCGGCTTTGCCAGCACGGTCGGCTGGCCGCTCTCGGCCTGGCTCGACGGCGCTTTTGGCTGGCGCGGCGCCTGTTTCGGCTGGGCGGCGCTTAACCTGCTGGTCTGCCTGCCGGTCAACCGCTTTCTGATCCCCAAGCCCGCCGGCGCGGCGGCAACCATCGCGGCGCAATCGGCCGGGCCCGCCCCAACCAACGGCATGGTCGTGCTGGGCTTTGTGTTTGGTGCCGTCGGCTTTGTCACCGGGGCGATGGCGGCCCATTTGCCGCACCTGTTGGAAATGGCGGGCGCCTCGACCACCGCGGCGATCGCCGCCGCGGCTTTGATGGGGCCGGCGCAGGTCGTCGCGCGCCTCTTCGAATTCGGCGTGCTGAAGCGGCTGCACCCGCTGGTCTCGACCCGCATCGCGCTGGTCCTGCACCCGCTCGGCGCGGCGTTGCTGGGATTGTTCGGCGCCCCGGCGGCGGCCGGCTTCGCGATGCTGCACGGCGGCGGCAACGGCCTCTTGACGATCTCGCGCGGGACCTTGCCATTGGCCTTGTACGGCCCCGTCGGCTACGGCCGGCGGACTGGCATCATCGTCGCCCCGGCACGGGTGACGACGGCGGCCGCACCCTTGCTGTTCGGCCTGCTGACAAGCCGGTTCGGGCTCGGCGCGCTGGTCGTGTCGAGCGCGCTCAGCCTCGCCGCCTTCGTCGCGCTCGCCTGGTTGCGGGTGCAGCCCGAGCCGGCGCCAGCGCGGGACAATTAGCGCAAGCTTTGCGCCGTCGCGCAAACCCCGAACCCGGCCTGGTCGAGCCGGTCGCGGACTGGTCGTTGACGCGCCTGAAGGAATGGTGCTTCGGGGTCGAAAGGCGCGGGTCGCGACGGCGAGGGTGCGATTTGATCGGGGCAAACCGCAGTTCCGACGCCGCGAGGCAACCGTCGCGGAGAAGTGGGTCGAAGAGGCAAGGGCACGATGGAGCTGACGTGGCTGTCATGCGGTTACGCGTATTGCGGGAGCCGCCAAACGGCGAGACGATATCGATCGCGGACCCGAGAATCCGCGGAATGTCGTTAAGGAAAACCCATGAAATATAACGTGGTGATCGTCGGCGGGGGAGCCGCCGGATCGGTATTGGCCAGCCGATTGGCGGCCGACGCGCAGACTTCCGTGCTGTTGCTGGAAGCGGGGCCGGATTACCCCGATCCCGCCCATCTTCCGGACGACGTCAAGTTCGGCCACACCCGCTTTGCCGAAGCGCCGGACTCGCAACACAACTGGGCCTTGCGCGGCACCATCACCGAGGAGCAAGGGGCGATCCACGTCGCGCAGGGCAAGGTGATCGGCGGCGGGTCGTCGATCAACGGTCAGGCGATGCAACGGGGGTTCCCCGAGGATTTCGACTCCTGGGCGGCGCTCGGCAACGACGAATGGTCGTATGACAAGATCGTGCCGTACTTTCGCAAGTCGGAGCGCGATCTCGACATTCAGGATAATTATTGCCACGGCTCGGACGGGCCGATGCCGGTCAGGCGCCGTCAGTCAGGTCCCTTGCCGGCCATCCAACAGGCGTTTCATGCCGCCTGCCTGCAGGCGGGTTTCGGCACCACGAATGATAAGAATGGCCTGCACCCTGGCGGACTTGGGATATCACCGTCGAACAACATCGACGGTGTGCGGATGAGCACTGCGATGACGCATCTCAATCCGGTGCGCCACCATCTGAACCTGACGGTGCGGGGCCGGGTGTTCGTTCGCAAGATTCTGATCGAAGGTGGCAAGGCAATCGGCGTCGAAGCCGAAAGCGGCGGCAAGGTATTTCAAATCGGGGCTGACCGGGTGGTGCTTAGTTCCGGGGCGATCCGATCGCCGCACCTGCTGATGCTCTCGGGCATCGGCCCGGCGGACCATCTGCGAGAATTCGGAATATCGACGGTTTATCATCTTCCTGGCGTCGGGCAGAACCTGATGAACCACCTCAGCGCCCAGGTGACCTTCAAGGTCAAGGACGGCATTCCCCTAGCCGGCCATCATCGCGATGCCGCACACTTTTCGTTGCACTACACCGCCCTGGGGTCGAGCGCCGTCAACGACATGGTGCTGAGATCCACCCCGGTCGTCGACGAACGGGAGGAGCGCGTCCGCGGGGTCCGGACCAAGTTCCTGAGCGGTGACGTTCCCCCCGAGCAGGTGGCGCGGATCTCGTGCACGCTCGGATTGCCCGACGGCTCGGGATACGTCAAGTTGGCCTCGGCCGACCCCGGCGTCCAGCCGGACTTCAACTATTGTTACCTCCAGCTTCCAAACGACGCTCGACGGGTGCGCGACGGCGTGCGATTGGCGGTGAGACTGCTCGAATCCGACCTGTATAAAGACGTGGCCGATCGCCGGATTCACCCCACGGATGACATTCTGGCCGATGACGACGCATTGGACCTCTGGATACGCCAAACCGTGGGCACCGCCAGGCACGTGTCGGGGACCTGCAAGATGGGGCCGGACGCGGATCCGATGGCGGTCGTTGACCAGTACTGCCGAGTGAAGGGCATCCAAGGGTTGTGGGTCGCCGATGCGTCGGTGATGCCGCGCATTCCCCGATCAGGCGGCGCCCATGCCACGGTGATCATGATCGGCGAGCGTGTCGTCGACTGGATCGCGGCAGGGTAACCCCGCCGGGCCGCTATCCGCAACTTCGCGCCGGTGCCGTCGCCGGGTTTGGTTCACCCGCCGGGCGCGAAACGCGCTACACTCGGTCCATGTCCGAGCGTGAGGGGAGACCGTCGCCCGAAGCGCTGCTGGCGGCGGCGAAGCATGAAGGCCGCGGCCGGCTGAAGATTTTCCTCGGCGCCGCGCCCGGCGTCGGCAAGACCTATGAGATGCTGCTCTCCGCCCAGGCCAAGCGGCGCGAGGGTGCGGATGTCGTCGTCGGCATCGTCGAGCCGCACGGACGCAGCGAAACCGAGGCATTGCTCGCTGGGCTCGAGGTCATTCCGCGCCAGCAAGTCGAGTACAAGGGCCACCTGCTGGCCGAGATGGATCTCGACGCGATCCTGAAGCGTCGGCCGCAGCTGGTTCTGGTCGACGAATTGGCGCACACCAACGCCCCCGGCTGCCGCCATCCCAAACGCTATCTCGATGTCGAGGAGCTGATCGCCGCCGGCATCGACGTGTTCGCGACGCTGAACATCCAGCACGTCGAGAGCCTGAACGATGTCGTTGCCCGGATCACCCGCATCCGGGTGCGCGAAACCGTTCCCGACAGCGTCCTCGACCAGGCCGACGACATCGAAGTTATCGACCTCTCGCCCGAGGATCTGATCAAGCGCCTGCATGAAGGCAAGGTCTATGTGCCGCAGCAGGCCGAGCGCGCCGTCCGCCATTTCTTTTCGACCGGCAACCTGACGGCGTTGCGCGAACTGGCGTTGCGGCGCACCGCCCAGCGCGTCGACGAGCAGCTCCTCTCGCACATGCGCGAGCACGCGATCGCGGGCCCCTGGCCGGCCGGCGAACGACTGCTGGTCTGTGTCAGCGAAGCACCGAGCACCGCCGGGCTGGTCCGGTATGCCCGGCGCGTCGCCGACCGGCTACGCGTGCCGTGGACCGCAATCTATGTCGAGACCGCGCGCACCCCGCGGCTGAGCGATGTCGAGCGCGACCGCGTCGCCGACCACCTGCGGCTCGCCGAGCGGCTCGGCGCCTCGACGATCACGATCCCCGGCCGCAACATCGCCGACGAGCTGATCGCCTATGCCGGCGCCAACAACATCACCCAGATCGTCATCGGCAAATCGGCGCGCTCGCGCTGGTTCGAAATGGTGCACGGCTCGGTCGTCCGCGATCTGATGCGCAACAGCGGCCAAATCAGCCTGCACGTGATTTCCGGCGACGACGAGGAGCCGGTGCCGGCGAAATCGGTCGCGACCCGGGCCTCGGTGGAGACATTTCGCCCCGGCCCCTATCTCGGCAGCGCCGGGGCGGTCGCGCTCGCCCTCGGCATCAGCCTGTTCCTGCAGAAATTCGTCGCGGTGCAGAGCATCTCGCTGGTCTTTCTGACCGCCGTGCTCGCCGCGGCTATCGCCTGGGGGTTGCTGCCGTCGCTGTTCGCCTGCGTGCTGAGCCTGCTCGCCTATAATTTTTTCTTTTTGCCGCCGATCTATACCTTTTCGGTGGGCGATCCGGAGAACGTCGTCGCCTTGTTCTTTTTCCTGGTTGTCGCGGTCATCGTCAGCAATCTGACCGCGGCGACCCGCAGCCAGGTGGTGACCGCCCGCGCCCGCGCCAAGACGACGGCCGAACTCTACGCGTTCAGCCGCAAGATCGCCGGGATCGGCGCGCTCGACGACCTGTTGTGGGCGACCGCTTATCAGATCGCATCGATGCTGAACGTCCGCACCGTGCTGCTGATGCCCCTGGGGGATGGCGAAGGGCTCGAAGTGGCCTCGGCCTATCCGCCCGAAGACCGCCTCGACGAGGCCGATTTGGCGGCGGCGCGCTGGACCTGGGAGCATAATCGTCCAGCGGGGCGGGGCGCCGACACCCTGCCCGGCGGCAAGCGCCTGTTTTTGCCGTTGCGCACCGGCAGCGGGCCGGTCGGCGTGATCGGCATCGACCGCGAAGCAGCGGGGCCGCTGCTGACCCCCGACGGACGCCGCCTGCTCGATGCGCTCGCCGATCAGGCGGCGGTGGCGATCGAGCGCATCTCGCTCGCCAAGGGTCTCGACGAGGCGCGGGTATTGGCCGAGACCGAGCGGCTGCGCGCGGCGCTCTTGACCTCGATCTCGCACGATCTGCGCACCCCGCTCGCCTCGATTATCGGCGCAGTGTCGAGCTTGCGCGGCTTCCCCGAGAAATACGGCGCCGCCGAGCGCGAGGAACTGTTGGCGACCCTGCAGGACGAGGCCGAGCGGTTGAACCGCTTTGTCTCCAACCTGCTCGACATGACCCGGCTCGAATCGGGAGCGATCGAGCTGAAGCTCGACCTGATCGATGTCGGCGAGATCATCGGTGCCGCGTTGCAGCGGGCGGCGAGCGTGCTGGCGCGGCACCGCGTCGAAGTCGGGGTGGCACCCGAATTGCCGATGCTGCAGCTCGACGCGGTGCTGTTCGAGCAGGTCCTGTTCAACCTGCTCGACAATGCCGCCAAATATTCGCCGCCCGGCAGCCGGATCGACATCCGCTCGAGCCGCGACGGCGAGCTCGTCGAGATCGAAGTCGTCGACGAGGGGTCCGGCATCCCGCCCAACGACCTCGAACGCATCTTCGACAAATTCTACCGGGTCCAGGCGCAGGACCGCCGCCGCGCCGGCACCGGGCTCGGCCTCGCGATCTGCCGCGGCTTTGTCGAGGCCTTGGGCGGCTGGATCGTCGCCCGCAACCGCCGCGACCGCTCGGGCGCGGTATTGACGATCCGCATGCCGGTGGTGCCCGAAATCAAGGTCGAGCGGCGCACCGCGATGGCGCATGGCTGAGAAAATTGGGCGATATTCGGGAATACAGCCCCGACCCTCAGGCGAGAGGGAGGGCCGTCCCCTACTCGGCCTTCCCCCGCCAGCGGCAGAAACACAAAGCGGTGGCGTATCGATCGCCGGCTGCAACCTTTTTCGTCTTGGCCGGGCTTGACCCGGCCATCCACGCCTTCGTCGCACGCCGCAATGCCCGAGGCGGCCCCCGTGGATGCCCGGACAAAGTCCGGGCACGACGATCTGTGGTGGGTGCTGGTGCAGCCTAAACCCCGGAAAGTTGTACCAGAATTTCCTCGGACAGCCTCCCCTGCTTGCAGGGGAGGGAAGCGCGGGGGTGCGAGGGGTGAGATGGGTGGCGCCGTCACTAGCATCCGGACGCCCCACTGCACCCCGCCCTTGCCGCCCCGCCGGCAGAGGGGAAAAATGCGCGATCTCGTCTGACTGAGGAGCATCCGACAGAATTGGCTAAATCCCTGACCGTGCTCGTCGTCGATGACGAGCCGCCGATCCGCCGGCTGCTGCGAACGACTTTGGCCGCCGACGATTATCGCGTCGTCGAGGCCGACAACGCCGCCGCCGGCCTGCGCCTCGTGGCAGTCGAGAAGCCCGATCTGGTGATTCTCGACCTCGGCCTGCCCGACCGCAGCGGTCTTGAGCTGATCGGCGAGATCCGCGCCACCTCGCGGGTGCCGATCGTGGTGTTGTCGGCGCGCCACGACGAACGCTCAAAGGTCGAGGCGCTCGACCTTGGCGCCGACGATTATGTCGCCAAGCCTTTCGGTATGGCCGAGCTTTTGGCGCGCATGCGCGCGGCGTTGCGCCACGCGTTTCAGGCGCAGGGCGAATTGCCGGCCTTTGTCTCGGGCGATTTGACCGTCGACCTGGTGCGCCGCCACGTGACCCGCGCCGGCCAGGAGGTGAAACTGTCACCAAAAGAGTTCGACCTGTTGCGCCATCTCGTCATGCATGCCGGCAAGGTATTGACCCATCGCCAGCTGTTGCGCGAGGTGTGGGGTCCGGCCCAGGCCGACGAGGTGCAATACCTGCGGGTCTTCATCCGCGGGTTGCGCCACAAACTCGAACCCGACCCGGCCCGGCCGACCCACATCCTGACCGAGTTGGGCGTCGGCTACCGGCTCCAGCTCCCGCCCGACCAGCGCATCTGAACGCCTCCCGCCTCGGGACTGCCCGCTCAGTGCTGGACATCGAGGGTCGGACAGTCCGGATGGATTTGCTGATACTGCCGGCCGTCGAAGCGGATTTCACATTGGGTGTACAACCGTCGGTAACCGTTGTCGTTTCGCCGAAGGATAGTGATTTCGTCGTCGCCGTGTCCATCATAGAGCAGGTGACAGACCCCATCATTGCGCCGCTCCCCGATTAGAAGCTTGCATCCCGCGCTTCCACACCAGCCGAAATCGTGGATGATATATACGTAGTCCTCACGGCGGCCGTGGTTCAAATCGGTGCGGCTTACCACTGCCTCTGCGATCAACTTTTCGAGCAGTGAGGCAGAAGCGTCTGGCCAATCGCTGGCGCGCATCAGTTCGAAAAGGCATCCCGTTTCCTCGGCGTTGAGCCGTCTCGACCGCTCCAACTGCTCGGCGCCGGCGGCAACCGTCGTAATCAGGTTCGCGCAGGCAGCGAGCAATATTCCTGGCCACGTCCTAGCGCGGCGCCTATTCATATGGGGCGTCGGCAAAGATCCGGAGGCGGTGTTCGACAGCGCGCTGGTCGTGGTTCAGACTGAGACCCCGGCTCGTAAATCCATTATCGCGAATCTTTTCCTGATAGCTGTAGGTAGCGCCCGCTCCTTCTTCGTGCGCGGCAGCGATCAGGCCGGCGTGGGTGACCGTGAACGGGGCAACGATCCCGTTGATCGTCCGCCCGATGTAATCGAAGGCGCCGTTGGTGTGCAACTGACGCTCGGTCTCGCGCAAAAAATCGGTCAGCGCCTTTTCCTGCGCGTCGTGATCGGCGAGGAACTGCGCACTGGAATGAACGCCGTATTTCCCAGTCCAGTCGCCGTCTCCGTCGATCATCCCGGCTGCAAGAAGACCGGCGCGGGTCATCTGGTAGCGGCCGAGCGCATTGTTGCTGCGCCGCACCTCGCGATAGCCGAAATCCGGCTTGCCAGCGCTTAGTTCGGCGATGGCGAGACGGTTGCGAAACTCGGCGTTCGGATACCGCGTCCAGTCGCGGCCGCTGTCGGTTCCACCCCGCGACGGGCCAGTCGAGCGGACCGGTGTTATCAACCCCGCAGCCTCGTCGTGCGTCCACCGGCCCCCTTCGTCGCGCGGCTCGGCCGGGTTGAAGTTGTACTTCAGCAGCTCTTCGGCGCATGCCAGGCGCGCGAGCGCCGCCGCCGAGAGCTCGGTAAGCCCGAGCAGCACCGCCGAGATCATCGCTCGGCTGAGGTCACCCACTTCAAGATGGGCGGCTACGGCGCGCATCCCCGCAAGGAGGGAGGCGGAGTCGGGCGCGGGATCGTAGGCCGCTGCGAGCAACGCTGCGATCTCTTGCTCCGGTCGCAGACGATAGCCGCCCTTAAAATCCCGTTCGATCAGCGGCGAAGGGCCGAGATACAGCCCTTCGTGGCCGCAATACAGGCCATGGCTCGCGACCAGATTTTCAGCTAGCTTGATCATTTACGCCTAACGTTGGAACAAACCATGAATATGGCGTTGGCGCGCGCCACCGTCAAGCCCGATCCGATTCGGCGAGTCCTTCTGTCGCCGCCCCGCGCGCGACCTGAACGCAACGCAGCTCAACCGCGGGCGGGCGCCGCGCGCGGCGCCGGCAATAATTTCGCAAGGCTCGCGAAATAGACGAGGCAGCTCAACAGCACGATCCAAAAGGTCGGCGGCCAGTCGGTGACATAGGCCAGTGCGAGACCGCCCCAGGTTTCCAGCACGGCGAGAAAAATCGCCAGCGCCACGCCCCAGCCCAGGTGCGGGGCCAGGCGATGCGAGGCCGCCGCCGGCCCGATCATCAACGCAAAGACCAAGAGGACGCCGACCACCTGCGCCGCCTCGGCGACGGCGACCGCGACGATCGCCAGAAACAGCACTGAGACGACGCGCAACGACACGCCCTTCGCCTCGGCGAGTTCGGGTGCGAGGCTCGCGAACAGCAGCGGCCGCGAGATTATCGCAAGCGCGAACAGGGTCGCGAGGCTCAACCCCGAGAGGGTCCACAATGTGGCGAGGCCGACGCCGAGCAGATTGCCGAACAGGATGGCGGTCGCCTCGCTGGCACTCGTCGTGTAGAGATAGAGAAACAGCACGCCGAGGCCGAGCGCCAGCGACAGAATTATCCCGACCGCGACGTCGCGGTTGCGCAGCCGGTCGCCGAGCAGCCCCATCGCCAGCGCTGCCGCCACGGTAAACGCCAGCAAACCCCACAACGCGCTGACCCCGATCAATAGCGAGCCGGTGGCGCCGGCAAAGCCGATATGCGAGAGCGCGTGCCCGGCAAAGGTCAGATTGCGCAATACCAGGAAAAAACCAACGGCCCCCGCCACCACCGCGACGACGCCGCCCGCCATGAAGGCGGTGCGCATGAAATCGTATTCAAACATCGTGGCGATGGGCGTCGCTCTCGACCGGGCCGTGCCCGCCGACGACCACGACCCGGTCTTTTACGCGCAAGACCTCGATCGGCATCGCGTAAAGGCGCGACAGCACTTCGGAGGTGACGACCTCGTCTACCGTCCCGATCGCGGCACGGCCGTTTCCGAGATAAAGCACCCGATCCATGACCCCGAGCAATGGGTTTACGTCATGGGCGGTGAACAACACCGTGACCGCCTCCGATCGCTGGATCTGTTTGACCACGGCGACGACCGCCTGCTGAAAATGCGGGTCGAGACTGATCAGCGGTTCGTCGAGCAGCAGGACGCGCGGCTCGCCGAGCACCGCCTGCGCCAGTAGTAGCCGCTGCAATTCACCGCCGGAGAGCTGCGACAGCCGCCGCGCGGCGAGCGCCTGAGCCTCGACCCGGGCGATTGCCCGGTCCACCTGCCGCCGGCCGCGATGGCCGACGAGCGGCAGCCCCCAACGCTCTCCTTGATAGGCGCTCGCAACGAAATCCCAGCCGCGAATGGGCAGGTCGGCGACGCTGGCGCGCTGCTGCGGCAGATAGCCGGCGGTGCTGTTGCCCTGCCCGGGTTTGGCGCCGAACACCCGGATCTCGCCCGCAACCGGCTGCGACAGCCCGAGGAGCGCGCGCAATAGCGTGGTCTTGCCGGCACCGTTCGGGCCAAAGACGCCGACGAACTCGCCGGGGCCGATCTTGGCGCTGACCTCGTTGAGGACAATGCGTCCGCCGCGCGCGATCGTGACCCGGTCCAGCTCGATCGCGTATCCCGCTGGAGCAGTTTGCGATCTGATCGAGCGGTTACTTCCCGTGTCGTCATTGCGAGCGAAGCGAAGCAATCTCGGGCCGCTGAGCAATCGTCCATTCGGGATTGCTTCGTCGCTCCGCTCCTCGCAATGACAGCGTGGCAACTTGGTCGAATTCTGCTTTAGCGAGCAAGCGCCCGGTCGAGCGCATCGAGCTGCGAGCGCATCCACTCCTGATAATCCTTTCCCCGCGGTTCGGTCTCGGTCACCCCGACGACCGGAACACCGGCCTGCACCGCGAGTTCGCGCATCCGCCGGGTCAACGCGTCGCTGGTTTGGCTGTTGTAGATCAGCACCTTCACCGCCTCTGATCGAAGATCCTTTTCGAACGCGGCGATGTCGGCCGCGCTCGGCTCGGTGTCGTTCATCACCGCCAGCTGAAAGCGCCGAGCGCGCATGACGAGCCCCAGGGCATCAGCCATATAACCAAACACCGGCTCGGTTGCGGCGACCGGCGTGCCGGCGTATTTCTGTCTCAATTTGGTGATCTGGGCGGTCAACGCGTTCGTCGATTTTTCGAATATTGCAAGGCGGCTCTGATAGTCGCCACTGTGCACGGGGTCGAGCCTGCCGAGCGTGTCGGCGACAGTGCGAGCCAGTATCGACGCCGTGTTCGGGTCGTACCAGACATGCGGATTGTCGCCCGGTTTTTTATGCACGAGCACGGCGGCGACGATGATTTGGCGCGCGGACGACGGCGACGCGGCCAACAGCTTCTCCGCCCATGGGTCGTAATCGGCGCCGTTGTAGACGACGACTTCGGCGTCGGCGAGGGCTTTCGCCGTGGATGGGCTCGCTTCGAATTCGTGCGGGTCTTGGTCAGGGTTGGCCAGGATACTGGTAACGGCGACATTGCCGCCGCCGATCTGCCGGGCGATGTCGCCGTAAAAATTCTCCGCGGCGACGATCTTGATCGGGTGCGCCGGCGCCGCGGCCGTCGCGATGGCCAGGGCGATGCACGCTCCTGCGAACCGACGACGCATCTCTCTCCCGGCTGTCAGTCGCACGAACTGCCGCGGCGGCACCACGGCGCCGGCGACGCCAAGCGACGCTCGCTACCCGCCGCGGCATCACCCCGCGGGCAAGCTCCACAAAGATGATATAACATATCGTCTGGTGCGCCGAAGCGGAAGCCTTCCGGGGACGGAAGCGATCCGCTGCGAAAACACCGGAGCCAGGCTCGCATCGGCCCCTCCCGGCAAGGATCGGGGACGGACCGGGAAAGCCGGCCAAGAAACTCGCGCGCGAAACTCGCGCTGAAAACCCGCCTGCGGCGTGCGTGCCCATAGCCAATTCGGCCGGAAGCGGGCAAGATGCGCGCCGCGGGGATTATCCCGCGAATTGGGGGTGAGGGAAATGCTCAAAAAAGTTGGGGTGGTGGTTGGTGCGTTGGCCTTGGCGGCCGGGATTGCAGTGCACGGGACACCGGCGCAGGCGCAGGCCGGCGTGCGGGTCGGCACATTGAGCTGCGAAGTGGCCGGCGGTTGGGGCTTTATTTTCGGCTCGTCAAAAGCACTGCACTGCGTCTTTTCACCCGGACCCGGCCACCCCGAGCATTACGCCGGCTCGATCTCGAAATTCGGCGTCGATATCGGCTACACCCAAGGCGGCGTGCTGGTTTGGGCGGTGTTCGCCCCGACCACCGGCTTGGCGCCGGGGGCGCTTGCCGGCAGCTATGCCGGCGCCACGGCAAGCGCCACGGTCGGCGTCGGGGCCGGCGCCAACGTGCTGATCGGCGGCTCCAATCGGACAATCTCGTTGCAGCCGGTCAGCATCGAAGGCAATACCGGCCTCAACGTCGCCGCCGGTATCGGTGCCATCACCTTGCGCCACGTCCGCTGAGCCAGAAGGCGGATCGCGGGGGCCGCGGCGAGGGTGGCCGGACGTCGCTGCGATGGGCGTCGCGGCCCCGCCAAAATCCGTTCGCGCCCACCGGCGCCACGGAGCCGAAAGTTCAGACAAATGAGGGACGGCATCGCGACCGCGCCCAAGTTAACGCGATCGTCATAAGCCTGCCGTATTTTGAGCAAACTCACCACCAGCACCTAAGACCGGCAGTCATTGCCCTGACGGGCGCTCGGGGGACGCGTTGCCACGGCCGATGTTCCGGCTCCTCTATTACTTGTACGCGCGCCGGCTCGCCCGCAATATCCGAAGCAGCGCCCGCCCGCGTCATATCGGCATCATCCTCGACGGCAATCGCCGCCATGGCCGCTCGCTGGGCATCGTCGAGCCGCGCGCGGTCTACGACCTCGGCGCCGACAAGCTCAACGAGGTCCTCGAATGGTGCGCCGAGCTCGCCATTCCGACCGTGACCTTGTGGGTCTTCTCGACCGAGAATTTTCATCGTTCGCCGGCCGAGGTCTCGGGGATTCTGGCCTCGGTCGAAGCCAAGCTGACGGCCCTCGCCGAGGATCCGGCGATCCATCGGCGCCGGGTCCGGGTGCGCGCGATCGGCTGCCTCGCGATGCTGCCGTCCCCGGTGCGCGACGCCATCGAGGCGGCCGAGCGCGCTACCGCCCGCTACGACGGGCTCGAGCTGAACATCGCCGTCGCCTATGGCGGCCGGCAGGAAATCACCGATGCGGTGCGCGCGCTGCTGTCTAGCCTCGCTGCCGACCGGAGGACCTTGGCCGAAATCATCGACCAGATTACGCCGGAGGCGATTGCCCGCCATCTCTACACGGCGGGCCTGCCCGATCCCGATCTGATCATCCGCACGTCGGGCGAAATCCGCCTTTCCGGCTTTTTGCTGTGGCAGAGCGTCCACAGCGAATTTTACTTTACCGACGTGTTGTGGCCGGCCTTTCGCAAGGTCGATTTTCTGCGCGCGATCCGCTCCTACCAGGACCGCCAGCGCCGCTACGGCTGCTGATCGCACCCGGCCTGGATAGGACGGCTCACAGCTTCAGCAACCGGCGGGCGTTGCCGTTGAGCAATTTTTCCTTGTCTTCGTTCGAGATCGGCAGGGTTTCGGTCCATTTGGCGCCGGGCGGGTTGTCGACAAACGGGTAGTCGACCGAGAACATGATCCGGTCGATGCCCATCTCCATCATGCAGTGCAACAACGCCGGGTCGGAAAAGAACCCGCTGGTCGTGACGTAGAAATGCTCGCAGAACAGGTCACGAAAGCTCTTGGCGCTCTGGCGGTCGCGCTCGAACCCCATATTGATGCGCCACAGCAGGAACGGCAGTCCTTCGCCAAAATGGCCGATGATGATCTTTAGGCCCGGGTATTTGTCGAACACGCCGCTTAGCACGAGGCGCACGCCCTGCGTCGCGGTCTCGACGGTAAACCCCCAGGCGGCGCGCAGCAGCGACGGATACTGCTCGACATAGTCCTGGTAATAGGCCTCGACCACCGCCGGATGCGGGATCGCCGGGTGCAGGTAGAGCGGGACGTCGAGCGCCGCCGCGCGCTCAAAAATTGGCCAGAACCGCTTGTCGTCGAGAAAAACCCCATTGGTCAGCCCGTTGACCAGCGCGCCCTTGAAGCCGAGCCGGGTCACCGCGCGTTCGAGCTCGTCGGCCGCCGCCTTTGGATCGGGGGTCGGGATCGCGGCGAAGGCGGCAAAGCGGTCGGGATGCGCGCGCACCGTTTCGTGGAGCCGGTCGTTGGCGCCGCGGGCCAGCCGAACCGCGGTCTCGGCGGCCATCTTTTGCATGCCGGGGTTGGCGTGCGAGAGCACCTGCAGATCGATGCCGGCGGCGTCCATCTCGGCGATGCGGCCTTGCCCGACATCGTCGAGCCGCTCGGTGACCCGCGGCGCATGCTGCGAGTCGGTGCCGGTGTAATGCTGCTTCACCTCGGCGTCGAGATAATGCTCCTCCAGCGCTATGATGTATGGCTTTGCCATTGCCGTTCCTCCCAAAGACGTGCGATCGGCTCGCCTGGTTTGTAGCAGCCCGGCCAAAACCTGTCATCCGGCTGGCGGATTGGTGTCGGCGGCAACAGGCGCGCGCTGCAGACCCCTTGCCAGCGACGTCGCCCCGGATTTTTGGAGGGGTTTTTTCGCGGCGGCGGCAACCGAGATTTTCGAGCGATGCAGGCCATGGGCCGCCACCGCAAAACTACCGCGATCGGGATCACGCTGACGCCGGCGGCGATGCGTTTCCGCGTGCGCGCGGTTTAGGCTAAACATCCTGACATGCGCGCCGCGATTCTCGCCTCCGCGTTGCTGCTCCTGATCGGTGCGGCGCCGGCCGGCTGGTCCGCCGACCCGGTTGGCGCCACAATTGTCCTGCGCCTGCCGCCGTCAATGCCGCCCGGTGCAGTCGATCGGTTGATTGCCGACCTCACCGCCAAGGGCGCTCGAGCCGATGGGGCCGCCGGCGCCACCCGCTCCGAGCCCCTTCCGACCACCGCGAATTTGGCCGCGGGCGTCTGGGAGGCCACCGGGCGGGCGTTGCGAGCGGTCCCGGTTTTCCGCTACGCGCCGCAACGCTGGTTCGAGGAAGTCGAGGCGGAAGGCGGTGCGTCCGGCACAGCACTCTGGTTTTGGGTGATCGGCGTGGCGGGGTTGATTGCGGCGCCGCTGATCGGTCGAGGCTTTCGCCGGCTGCTCGACCGCCGGCAAAGCCGGGTGACCGACGCGGGGATGGCGCCGCGCCTGCGAGTCGGAGCGATCCGATTGTTCGTCGCGGTCGGTTCGCTCGCGGTTTTCGCGATCGTGTTTTGGGCGGCGCTGCTCGCAGTCTCATCGGGTCGCCCGATTCTCGAAGAAACCGCCGATCAACTCGTCTGGGCCGCGCTGAAGTGGCGGCTCTCGATCATCTTGTTGCTCATCGTGCTCTCGCCGCGGCGGCCCGACCTGCGGCTGTTGGCGATCGACGACGGCGATGCGCGCGCCTGCTTCCGCTGGCTCGCCGGCTATCTGACAATGAACCCGTTCAACGTCTTTCTGATCTGGCTCGGCGAACGGTTGGGTTTCGCCCACGAGGCGGTATTCGGCGCGGCATTCGCCTTCGGCCTCGTCATCACCGGCTACAAGGTGGCGATGTTCTGGGCATTGCGTCGGCCGATCGGGCGCGCGATCCTGGCGGCAACCGGGGGCGAGCCCGGCGCCTTCCGGCGCGCCGCTGCCGCGTGGCATTGGCTCTTCATAGCGCTGGCACTCGGCGTATTCGTCGCCGCGACAATCGAGTTCGCGCTGGGAAGCGGCGCCTGGGTGGCCGCCGCCTCGGCGGCAACCCAGGGGATCGTCGTCGGCTTGGCGGTCCTTTGGCAAGTGACGCGAAACCTGATCCCGCGGCTGTTTGCCGATCCCGAGGCCGACATGCGGCTCGCCTTGCGCCACGATCGGTTTCGCCGTGCGCTACGCCGGCTCTCTGACGTGCTGTTATGGATTTTAGGGGCGGCGTGGCTCGGCGAAACCTGGGGACTCGACATTCTCGACCCCGCTCCCGGCAGCTTTGCCCGGCTGTTTGTGCGACCGGCTTTTGAGGCCGCCGTGACCGTGGTCGCCGCCTGGATGGTGTGGGCCGTGCTCAGCGCCGTCATCGACGAGAGGATGCCGCGCGCCGCCACACCCGGGAACGAGGACGAACCCGACCCCGCCTCGGCCTCGCGGGTCGGCACCCTGTTGCCGCTGCTGCGCAACATTCTGCTGATCGGGCTTGCTCTCGTGGCGGTAATCGCCACCCTCTCGACGCTCGGGCTCAACATCGGCCCGCTGTTGGCCGGGCTGGGAGTCATCGGGATCGCCATCGGATTTGGCGCGCAAACCCTGGTCCGTGATGTCATCTCCGGTCTCTTTTTCTTGATGGAGGATGCGTTCCGCGTCGGCGAATACATCGACACCGGCCGGCTGCGCGGAACCGTCGAGGGGATGTCGCTGCGCTCGGTACGGCTGCGCCACCAAAACGGCCAGGTGCACACGATACCGTTCGGACAGGTCCAGGCCGTGACCAACTTCAGCCGCGACTGGTCGGTCGTTAAGTTCAACCTCTATCTCGATCCCGCCGCCGACATCGAGACCGTGCGCCGTACGGTCAAGCGCGTCGGCCAGGACTTGCTCGACGATCTCGAGATCGGCGCCGAGTTCATCGCGCCCCTGAAAATCCAGGGGGTGGTGGACGTGCTGCAGAATGCCCTCGTGGTCCGCTGCAAATTCACTGCGAGGCCGGTGCGCCCGACCTATCTCCAGCGCCAGGCGTTGCGTCGCCTGATCGCCGCATTCGGCGCGGCCGACATCCGCTTTGCCGCACCCAATGTCACCATGCAGTTGTCGAGCGTCTCCGCGGCCTGACGCAGGTGCCGGCGCAGCGATCGCGGGAGGACTCAGTTCGCCGCCATTAACCGATCGTCAGCAACACCAGCGCCAACACGCCCGCCGCCCAGCAGTAATAGGCGAAGGGGTCGAGCGCGGCACTTTCCTCGCGGCGGCGGAAATAGCGCATCAGAAAGGCGGTGCTGGCATAGGCGGTCACACCCGCCACCAGCCCGGCGATCCACAAGGTCCCGCCGCTGACCGCCGCGGCGCCCGCCTCGATCGGCAGGTGGCGCAGTTTCGGGATTTCGAGAGCCGCCGCTCCGGCGATGACCGGGGTTGCCAGCAAAAACGAAAACCGCGCCGCCGCCTCGTGCCGCAGCCCAACTAGAAGGCCCCCGACAATCGTGGCGCCGGAGCGCGAGATCCCCGGCAGAAACGCCAGTGTCTGCCACAAGCCGACAGCGAGCGCATCGCGCCAACCGGCATCGCCGAGTTCGCGCCGGTCATGCGCCGCCAATGCCCGGCGGCGCAGACGCTCGCCGCCGAACAGAACAAAACCGTTGATAATCAGAAAAAATGCCGCCGCGAGCGGCGACCCGAACAGATGGCGCAGCCGATGTTCAAACACAAAACCGAGCACGACCGCGGGCAGCGTTCCAATGACGAGCAATGCGATCAGGTGCCGATGTTCGGCGACCGCCTCGCCGCGGCCGAGCAGCGCCAGCAGCAGCCCCCACCATTCGCGCCAAAAGTAGACCAGCAGCGCCGTCGCGGTGCCGACATGCAGCACCACCAGAAACGACAGAAACTGGGGCGAATCCTGATCGACATGCCAACCCAGCACCGCCGGCAGGATGACCGCGTGGCCAAGGCTGCTGACCGGAAACAGCTCGCTGACCCCTTGGACAATGGCAAACAATATCGC
>Ga0210395_10000513_pt1 | contig 30487 bp, 28 predicted proteins | sample IncBWH4OmetaG_FD_150861 | JGI IMG/M metagenome (GOLD analysis project Ga0210395, IMG submission 150861) | Forest soil microbial communities from Barre Woods Harvard Forest LTER site, Petersham, Massachusetts, United States - Inc-BW-H-4-O ... | reverse complement strand
ATTTCCATAGGGCCCGCGTCCACCGCGCGGGCGGCTCCGTTCAAACGGCTTTATCGAACGCGCGCAGAGCACCGCGTCAAACTTCACGCCTGGGAGAAACGCGCGTCCGATAAAGCTCTAACGTTTACCAGGACCTGAGACGACTAACACACGTTTGCGCTTGCTCTTTTTAGCAGGGTTGGGTAAATCAAAGGTTATGCGAACCTTTCAAACGGTCAGCCTGCTAGTGGTTTTGTCAGCCCTTCCTACAGCTACTCGTTCCCAAGAACAGAATGTCTCGGCCCCTAGCACAGCCACCGCTGGCACTTATACGAACACGACAGAGGGATTGAAACAACTTCTCCTAGATATGCGGACCGCAGCGAAGGAAGGCGATGATGACAGGCTGGCGGCGTTTGTAAAGGAGACGGAGATTCCGAATTGTGACGCTTGGCTGCACAGAATGTACGATTCCGACAAAGCAGACAGCTGGATGGGCTTGTGTGAAGCGAAGTCCCGCGACCCGAGAGAACGGGACATGAGGGAGTTGTTCGGGCATATTGCGAAACAGGATGGAAAAATTACCACGAGAAAGGTAAATGACAATCCCCAACCAGGAAAAGGGCTGGAGTGGGGTTGGTTGCAGGCCATCAAACAACCACTCGATATTTACTGGGCGAGTTGGCTACCGATCAGCGAGCCTAAGGAATCTGAGGCTGACCCAATCGGCTATTTCATGTTTATTGACGGTGCCTTTCGATGGGAGAGTTCAATCCAATCTTTCAAACCCTCTCAGACCAAGGTCACTCACGCAAAGTTCGTTCTACCAACACTGGTCAAGAGAGTTGCCCCTATTTATCCACCAGAAGCAGTTTCAAAGGGTATCAGCGGGACCGTGCGGGTTCACTTTGTCGTTGGTGGAGACGGACTTGTCTATAACGCACATGCGATTTCTAGCGAGGGTTTTTCGGAGGACGGCTTGCTCAGAAAAGCTGCGGAGGAAGCTGTGCTCCAATGGCGTTATCAACCAGCCAGCCTCGACGGCAAACCCATCCAAATCGATTGGACTGCCGATATCACCTTTTCTCGGCAGAATTGATTTACCAACTCCTGGTAAAAGTCGCCTTATCGGACAAGTGGGTACTAGAACCGGCGGCAAAGATGCACCTGAATCTACAGAGTGCCTCGACCTCGGGAACGTCTTTCTAGCAAACCAAAGCTCCATAATCTCTTGAAATACGTCCAGGCCGAACGTGCCGGGGAGAAATTAAGCCTTTTCGCCGCTTCATTTGGTCCGAGCCATTCACCTTGGGTCGAGGCAAATAAGGATAGGACTTGCAGTTTAAGTTCGTTGTATCGATTCATTTGTTTTCTGAGAGCCCTTTCCTGCGTTATCAAAAGCTAGTTGATGAAGCTGAAAAATAGGCATGATTTAAGTTTGTGCGCCCGACCCGGCAGGGTTGTCTGTCTTTTCCTTATTGGTGAAATAGAAAAGCAAAGCTATAAATAAAGTGACGCACCCCACGAGCCACCAAGTCCAATTCTTTTTCCAGACTGCCGCAACAACCAACGTCAAACTGCCCGCACCCATGCCGAGCTTCGGATTCCACGCAGCCAGCGCACCTCCAGCGATAAGCGGAACGACAAAACCTACTCCGGCACTCGCCTTTTGAATTGCTATGGGTCGGATCGCTTGTTCCACTGTTTGCGCTTGCCGCTGTTCACGACGACGGGTTAGTCGCTCCGTCCGATGCAGCCGCTCCCATTCTTTCTTTCGTTCCGGGTCTTTGTAAGGCATCTAAGCTCTCCTTTCCTACTCTTCGCGCAAGCCCATAACGACCTTCGCGAGAGTAGAAGTCTTTACTTTCTTTCCGTTAAGGACTGCGCGAATTGTTTTTCGGTCCAGATGCGTCCGCTTTGTTGTTTGGCGCAACCCGCGCTCGCTGATCTCTGCTATTAAAGCTTCATTTGCAGTCACCCGACCGCCGTCATAGTGAATACACACGTCATCGATGTTCTCGATGAAATCATCTTTGCCCTGTTCAAACCGCGAGACTTCTTTTCCAATGCAATGCTGTAAGCCGCCGCTGATCGTCATCCGACGCAGTAATCCGCGCGTATGAGCCTTGCATTTCCCTCCGTCCGGACCGAGCGACTTAATTTCAGGGTGCTGGACATAGCTACACAAAATGTCTCCCAAAGTGACGATATCCGCTCGCGGGAATTCATCCAGACGATAACTCTTCCCATCTCGTGTGTTGATGCAAAGGGAATGCGCCCAACCTGCGCGGTTTTTGTTGAATGGCGTAAGCAGTGTGAGCTTCAGCTTGTCTTGCGTTCGAGGATGCAAAACAAACCCGAACGGACTGGCTTTGCCTTTCATCTGATCGAAATAATGAGGCGTCGAGATTCTCATTTTCATCATCGCGGGTAGAGATATCCATGAAGGAACGCCCTCGATATCGGCTGCGGTCGTAGCATTCACGGGACGCCCGGCAACCATCAGGACGTTGAAATCTGGCTCGACAATCTGTTTGAATTCAAGCGCTAGAAGAAAACGCCACAATTCCCATCACCATTTCGGCAGGCCGTTCTCACGCTCCTCACTCGGAGCAAAAAAGATTAGACCGTGGGCTTTGGGGTCAACAATCGTCACGCAATTGCGGTGACGACAAGAGGGGTGTCCGCATTTCGTCGTGTAGAGCGCATATCGTTTGGCCGCGATGGATAGGCCGAAGAGTTGCCGCTGCGCACCGTTCTTATCGAAGTTTTCATCAGTCAGGCGCAAGAGATGCGGAACAATTTTCCGGTTGTACGGCGACAGTGAATCAAAGCGATGCGCAATCTGCTCGACCTCACGCCAGGAGAGCGCCTTAATCGGCGTAGCGCCGTTTGGCATGGCAACCATCCCGCCAGTCCGACTCGCTACGATGGTTAGTGCATCTGTATCGCAGCAGAGGTATGTGCCGCCAGCATCGCGGACACATCGCTCAATCATGGCCAACAACAGGCGTCCGCCGGACGTAATCGATGCCCCTAGAAGAGGGAAATAGAAACTGCCCGGCTGTTCAATGGTTTCCGGCGCTGGCTGTGTGAATTCATGATCTCCCGAGTGCACACTGATTTTCGGGCGATTGCTCGGATCGATCTTCACCGGGTTTAGTTCGAGGTAGGTTCCATAAGAAGTGCTGTTGGCGAGGATTTTAAGAAAGTATTGCAGCCGGTCATCCGCCTTGTTCTGCTTACGGTATTCGATGACGCGGGTGAAGAAATCTTCTTTCCTGGGGTCAACAGAAATTGCTCCGCGCAGTTTGATTGGCTCAAGGCCGGGCTGTTTTCCATGCGGAACGATGCGAATAGCCTTCTGGACATTTGGGAAATGACCGCTCAAGAGTACGCTGGCGACCAGATCGGGCCCGGCAACCCACATGGGCTGCTTCCAGCGCAATTCGTTCAGTCCTGTCTCGTTCGCTTTTCCCGCCGAGGTTGCCGATGGCGCCCCGACAAAACAGCGCATTATCCTCGCTGCGTACAATGACTCTGCCCGCATGCACGCCTGGAATTTCGCGCCCCTTTCGTATATGCTCCGCGGCAATTCTGGAAGAAGAAGGAAGTCCCCATCGACCTCAGTTCTGCACTCCCGATGATCGCATTGCTGTTCCTGACATTCTTTGTCCGCTCGGTGAACAGTTTATGAGACCTGTACTTTTCCAACGATGGGGGCTCACGATCCCGAGCTACACAGCCATGTTATACGTCGGGCTCGTCGCTGGCATCGCGGCAGGTAACGCTGCGGCACACAGGGCGCGCATCAACGCATTCAGGGTGTGGGTTGTGACTTGCCTGCTGATTTTCGTTGCACTGATTGGAGCGCGGCTTCTTTACGTTATCTGCCACTGGCGAGTTTACCGTGACCATGCAAGCCTCATATGGCGGCGTGGCGAGGGTGGCCTTGCTTTGTATGGCGGGTTGATGCTTGCCTTTCCGCTGTCTTTACCCTTGCTCTCAGCGATGCGGTTGTCATGGGGCTCATTTTGGGACGTGGCGACATTCACGATGCTGGTAGGGATGCTTTTCACAAAAATAGGCTGCTTGCTGAATGGCTGCTGCGCCGGAAGTCCGTGCGACTCCCGTATTGCTATTAGCCTCCCTGACCGCCAGGGTATCTGGGCGAAACGGATGCCCTCTCAGCTTCTCGAGTTTGGTTGGGCCCTGCTCCTTCTGCTGGTCGCCATGACAATCTGTGGTGAGCTGCCGTTTCCAGGCGCATTGTTCTTGTGCACCACCGCCGGTTATGCGGGCGGCCGTTTGGTTCTGCAGTCGGCCCGCGAGCGTCCTTTGGGGGCCGGCCGATTCGGAATACAACACGGCATTTCCTTGGGTGCACTGATGGTTTCTATCGCGGCATTAGCCGCGTATTGGCCAAGTAACTGAAAATACGAGGAGGTCCCCGCCATGCTCGCCTTCGATGCTTTCCTGCTCTTGACCCCGATCTTGATGCTTGGCGTATTTGCCCTGTCGGGGTTTGGCTGCGGCAGGATCGGCTTTGATCCACCCCCACCTCCCAAAGGCCTCACAGCCACCGCCCTCTGCGGGTGGGTCGAGCTGCGCTGGGATGCTGTCGCGGATTCGCCCCTCTACGAGTTGGTTCGCGTCGGGGACGGCTCGGAACAGCTCATCTATGAAGGCCCGGCAACTACCTATAAGGACACCTGGATATTGGAGACTCCGGCCTGGACCGCCCCCTCTTATAAGGTCCGGGCGAAATTTCCTCCCCACTTGTACAGCAATTATTCGGCTCTGGTCACACCGACTCTCATGCCGCATGCCTTGGTGAAATTGCCTCCCACCCAGATCAACCCCCGGAGTGACTATTCGGCCTTTTTCGGGATGGAGATTCAAATTAGCAAGCCGCTAACCATCTGTGCGCTTGGACGTTTCCTGCTTTCGGGAAATGGAACCAATGCCAACCCCGACGAATATTGCGAACACCCGATGCTGATCGTTGATGCCGTTCGAGATACGGTTGTGGGGGCGGCTGTGGTCGTTACGAGGCCGGGAGCGAACGTCAATAATGAGCTACTTGATCCCAACGAGAGCTTCGTCTACGCCCAACTGATCCCGCAGGTGCAGATTTATCCCGATGACGTCAATACCCAGGGAGCTTTCTACATTGTTTCGGGAGAAAAGGACATGACTGGAATGGCGAATCCAGAGGCTTGGTGCGACAGCACTGCGGTGATGGGCACCCCGGACGCCGTAATAGTTGGTTCAGTCTATGGGAATATCGGAGGTTGGGTGCGAGTGCAAAATGGTAGCTACTCCTACGGCCCCGTAAATTTCCTGTACAACGTCTCCTCGATCATTCAGTGACGCGATGATCCAGCTTAACGCTGGGGGAATATAGCATTGCTAGCAGGCACATGCTGAGTAAGAGTGACAGGTCAGGCAATCTAGCCCGCTACTTTGTAGTGGGGTCGGGTAGTTCCCGATACAGGGAAGAAAGCCAAGTTTGAATAGAAATTGATCGCCTTTCGTCCTCGCGTCGGCAACCACCTTTGGATCCGGATCAAAACTGTCTTCCTGATTGTCCAGTTTGCGCGTGAAGAGATGGCCCACGCCGAGGTAGGCATGCAATTCGCACTCGCCGCCGAATTGCTTTGTCCGATCACAATAGCGTGACGCCTGCGATCGGCACCAGAGTATCCGCGATTCCGTGAAAGATTATGTTGGAGGAATGCGCTTCGTGATGTGCTCGCTGGGCGAAAGATTTTTCGCCCCTGCATTGTGCGCGGGTTGACCACTTCCGAAATTAGAGGTCCTGTCTCTCGAACCTGAGTTGCGCAAGGAAGGGTAGGACGGCAGTCGTGGCAATCATCAGCAGGGGCACAAAGTAGTGGACCCGCTGCGCTGTTAGGAACCAATCGTAAGCGCCCATGGCGTAGGTGTTCGGGGACTGCTGTAGGGAAAAGAACCAGTACAACCCGCCGCGGCTGCTGCCGACGAACAATCTAGTGACGTAGTAAACTATCAGAAGAGAGAAGACCACCTCGAAGCCATTCCGTCTGCTTTCCGTCGCAAGCGCCATCGCAAACGTCATGCTGAAGACGAGCGCGGCCAAGACCATCGTTCCCACGCACAGCAGCCACAACCGGTCGGGGTAGATTCCATAGGTCAGGACGTACAGAGTCAGCAGGGCAACAGCCAACGGAATCAATGCCACGAAGCACAGTTGCGCGAGTCCGGTCAGCCACGCAGTCCAAACGAAATGCCGGCGCGGGCGTGGGCGCGTGATCAAGAAATCGTATTCCTTGCGGGCGGCCGATTCTCCCAGTCCCAACGATCCGAGGTCGGCGGCGGCAAACAACAGAAGAAACATCATAACGGCTGCGGTATGCTCGACGCCGTCACTCCAAGCCGTCACGGCTGCTTCGACGGTCTTAGGGTGCACCCATACCCAATGGCCATCCACCGATTTCATGGTAACCGGCAACGTCCCGAGCAGAATCAATGCGCAGCCCAGCACGAGATAGGCCGCCAGCCGTAGCCGATTCCTTAACCAGCAGTTCCAAAAGAACACAAGGATCTCCTTTCCGAGCACGGGCAGCAGAGAGCGAGAGGCGGCTTACACTTCGCGAAACTTAATCCAGAGCAAGGACGCTCCTAGAAAGCTCGCCGCCGCGGCAAGCCAGAATACGGTCACGCTCCAATGGAAATGATATGAGTCGCGCGAGAGGATTTGCAGCGTCCAGTTCTGGGCTTTGATCAAAGTATCCATGTGCCACCACTCGTACAAAGCAGCCGGCAGAAATAAGTATGTCAAGACTCCCGCCACGCTCAGGACTAGACCCTTCGGTGCACTGCCACCCACCAGCGTGGTGAAACTCGCAAGACCAAAGATTGCGGCCCCCAGCGCCCACAAGCTCGGCAGGCCCATCAGGATGTTTCCCGGGCCTTGGGCATGGGCAAACCAAAGGAATGGAAGCACGCCGTAGGCGAGGGCGCCCACGACAATGACCATAGCCGTCAAGCCCGTCATCCAATCGGTGAAAACAAAGTTCGTTCTCGCGCGGGGCCGGGTCAGAACAAAGTGCATCGTTCCCGCGCCATATTCCCGCCCCACGCCGCTAGCGCCTAAGCTCAGACCAGCCAGCAGTGCCGCGACTTGGCCATAACCAATCACCTGCCAACGAAGCAAGTCGAAGGTAAGGTCCCCATAGAAATCCCAATTGTTTCTGTGGATTGGGCGTTCTAGCGTCAGCTGGAGAGTGTGCCAGTTCGCCCAGGTCACCACTTCCAACCCGGACAACAGGCCCACGCTAAGTGCAGCAAGAATGTAGACCACTACACGGGTGCGGGAATCGTGCCAAGTTTTCCAGAGATACATGGCACCTCCTTTCGCGTGAGGCCTAGGAAAACCTCTCCCAGGCTGACCGGCAGTATTTCCAGGATCGTCATACCCTTGGTTCGCAACATGGCCGCGAAGTCCTCGGCGTCACGTGCCACCAGGTAACTCCAGAAGTTCTCTAATCTCTTTGCCGCGACGAGGTGCGGCGAGGAGACGGAGGGCGCAGTCTCGGCGGCGGCGCGAATGAGCCTATAGTTTTGGCGGATGTCTTCAAGGCGCGTTTCCAGCAGAATCTTCCCGTTCTCGATGATCCCGACCCAGTCGGCGATGCGTTCGACTTCGGCGAGTTGATGCGAGGAGAGGAACACGGTCCGCCCTTCGCTTACATGGTCTTCTACGAGCACCCGAAGCAATAGATCCGTTATCACCGGGTCGAGGCCCACGTTCGGCTCATCGAGGACCAGCAACTCAGCGCCCTGGCAGAGCGCCAGGAGGTGGCAGACCTTGGTTTTGTTCCCCATCGAAAGCTTGCCGAAGCGCGCGTGCATGGGAATCTCGAAGAGTTCGGCATAGCGCGCCGCCAACTCATCGGACCAATTGGGGAAGTATCCCCGGTTGAAGCGGACCAGTTGCGCGGGCGTCAGCGAATCGAAGAGCGTCTTGTTTTCCGGAACGAAACCGGTGCGCCCGAGGATCGCAATCAGATCGCGGCGGATGTCGTAACCCAGAACTTGAGCGGACCCCGCCGTGGGGCGCAGCAGACCCAGAAGGGTCTTGATGGTGGTCGTTTTGCCTGCGCCGTTTCGCCCCAGAAACCCGTAGACTGACCCGCGCGGAACTCTCAGATCCAGACCGTCGACGGCGCGGGTCTTACCGAAAAACTTCGCGAGACCCTGAGTGTGAATCGCCAGATCGCTCATCTCTTTTCTCCTAGTCCCTCTAGTTCACCCTCCACGAGCTTCACCACGTCACCTGCTGGTAGGCGCAGCTGAATGCTTTCTACCGCCAGTTGGTGTGCGAGGGGACGCAGGCGGCGCAGCTTTTCAGATTTCATGAGTCCCGGGTTACTGTCCGCCACGTAGGTCCCACCGCCTGGAACCGTGCGGACCAACCCGTCGCGTTCCAGGTTCTGATAGGCCTTGGCCACCGTGTTGGGATTCACACGCAGCTCGGCGGCCATCCGGCGTACAGATAGCAGCGCCTGGCCCTGCGTGAGCGCTCCGGCGGCGATTGCCTGCTTCACTTGTCCTTCGATCTGCAGGTATACCGGAAGGCCCGAGGACGTATTGACGTGCAGCAGCATACTGTACTAGTACAATAGTACAGACAGAATGTCAAGAGTTGTTGCTCAGCGGTTGCTGTCACAGCGTCGGTGTCGGAGGGCTTTGCGCGCGCCCTATGAGACTCCTGAGTTAATCAGGAAAGTAACCCGCCGATGCCAGCCGTAGTGGCAAATCGTGGATTTCTAATGCGGCATCAGCGAAGCGAGCTGATGAAAAGCAGCAGAGCGCCGGCAAAAGCCAGGGTCATTAACAGCATCGAGAAAATGCCGCCGATGGCGTACAGGTATGGCGTAATAGATTTTGCGCGGCGCAGAAGCATGAACCGGTCCGAGCACTGCCGAAGGAGATGGAAACCAAGGCCGATCAGCGACACGCACACGAGGAATCCGGCTAGTTTCATTTGCAGATTTGATCCAGCTCAGTTTGGCGAGCGACTTGGGCAAGACCGAGCATAGCGCAGAGTAAACTACCGAGCCACGGAGAACCGGCCGCGATAGGGCGAATCCCGCAACAGGAACTTCAAGAGCAGACGCGGAACATAACTTGTCAAATTTTCGGCCGCCCGGAGAATGCGGTTTTGCAAGCCCGGAAGCCACGATCTGTGTATGTGACGAACCGCGTCGCGCTCACAAGCGGTTTCTCCGTGCAGCTGCCTCAACTGCATTCCGAATTTACCACGGCTCGCACACCCACCGACTCCCAGAGAGTCGGGGAACCATCCCTCTGCCTCGCAGCATTAGTCGGGACTTAAGGACTCAGTCTGACTCTCCGTACTGTATCCCCGGGACGATCTACAACTATGGAATGCGTTCCCGATCTTGAAAGAAGACTCGGCGCTGCGCCATCAAAACCAGCCCCCGGACGGCTCGAGGCCATTGAGGCGCAGATATGTGACGAGATTGCCGTAATGCAAGGCGTCATGATTTCCGACTTGCGTCAAAATGAACATCTTGTTCGTCCGGAAACCAAAGAAGTCCGCCGGGTCATTGAGGTGCGCATCGGTGAACCCGGAGTACACGCCATCACAGTAGTCGAACGCGCCTTTGAGGTAGGCGATGATTTTGGTCTTGGAACCATCCACGGCAGCCGCGGCGGGAGGCGCTTCACCCTTGGCGTTTGAACACAAAGTGTAGGATATAGCCGCCACATGATTCAGGATCTCGGCAAACGAGCGAACGTCCTTCGTCGGCCGGTAGCTGTACTTGGACTCTGGCATCGCTTCCGCCGACTTCATGATCTTGTCCTGCATATTGCTACGAAAAATGGATAACGTCGTCATCAGCGGATTCGGCGCCGCGATCGGATTGGGCAGGTTCGGCGAGATTTGGGCGTTGGCCAAGGACGCCAAGAGGGAAACAGATACCATGGCGACAGGAACCACGACCCGAGCAATGGATCGGAACATTTAGAATCCTCCAACATCTCCGGCGGATGGGGGTGCTACAGGTATATACGAAGGTGGAGGGGAAAAGTTTGATGGGAGCCAAATCTTTCTAGGGATACGGGAAGGCGATCACGGGGTTGGCTTTGACAGCCAACAACGGGGCAACCAGACGCACGTTACGATCACGACCGGCCAGGGCTTTAGCAGACGATTAGCAGGAAAAAAGAACTGGTCGACGCCCATCTACGAAGAAATGAGGAAGAGCCTTCAGAAACCTCCCTCCTGGCCTTGCTCGACGGTTTTCGTTCACCCGATTAACTTCACCGGCGGTCAGTCCGTAATTCCTTACTCCTTCGGCGGTTCCCATAATTCAATTCGGTTTCCATCGGGATCCATGATCCACGCAAACCGCCCGTAATCGGCATTCTCGCGGTGCGGATCAATCTCAACTCCCACTTTCTTCAACTCTTCCAGCAACCCGTCTAGATCATCCACACGATAGTTCACCATGAAGCTGGCTTTGCTCGCCCCGAAATACTTCGTGCTTCGCGGAAAGATTGACCAAGCCGTCGCCCCCTTTGCACCCGGCTCGCTTCCGTCCGGCGCCTGCAACTCTCGCCACTCAAATGAAGCGCCTTGTCCGTGCGGCTCGCGCTTAATGCCAAGATGCTTCTCATACCATTCATACAAATGCGCCGGGCTCTCAGACTGAAAAAAGATTCCGCCAATGCCTGTCACGCGTTTCATGAGTGAGTCTCCCCGCTAAGTGTTTTTGTCAACGTCAATCGCGGAAAAGAGCCTCGCATAGATTCCGACTTTAGCCAAGCGTCTTGAGCGCAGTCCTGATTTCGTTAGAGTTAGTCGAACTATGACCCTGGCCTTCTCTCTTGCTAATGCAAATCCCGGTAAGTCTTGGTGGAATGACGGGAGCACGACGCCCTGGCGAGCTTTCGATAAACGGATGATGCGAGACAGCGCGTGGATACGCCGAACAAGAAAACTTTTGCAAGCGTGGCTGTCAATTTGGAGTGGTTTAGCGGCGAGCGCGATCCTTGCGGACGGCTTCGTCGATAAGGGCGTCGAGCTCGTTGCGGGTGAGAGAAACGTGAGCGCCGGAGGATTCGCCGGTGTCGTTCGTCTCCGGAAGCTCAGCGCCTCCACCGGGCGGCGGAGTAACAAAATATCTTGCGCGCGCGGCCATCAACTTTGCGACTTCGCGGCTGGACAGAAGCACGGGGCCGCCGGCCAACTCCGCTGAAAGAACGATCTTGGCAAAGTGCTCGATGGTTTCCATACGGAAGAAAGCGGTTAGAAGATCCGGACCGCAAGTGACCGCGCCATGATTTGCCAAGAGTAAAGCGTCGTAATGCGGGACGAAGGGCTCGATCGCGTCGCTGAGTTCCGGCGTTCCAGGAGTGGCGTAGCGCACCAGCGGAATCTGTCCGAGGCCGATGATCACTTCGGGCAAGAGGGCTTGATTCAGCGAGCGGCCCGCGGCCGCAAATCCGGTGGCGGTCGGCGGATGCGCGTGACAGATGGCATTCACATCAGGCCGCATGCGATAAAACAACAGATGCATAGCGATTTCCGAGGAGAACTTGCGTTCACCGGCAAGCTGGCGGCCTTCGAGATTGGTGATCACGAGGTCCTGTGGCTCAAGCATGCCTTTGTTCATGCAAGTGGGGGTGGTGAGGACGCGGTTTTCGTCGAGGCGGACGGAAATATTGCCTTCGCAGGCGACAATGAACCCGCGGTCGTACATCCACTTCCCCGCGGTACAAATCTCCCGGCGGTGCTGCTCTTCGCTTTTTTCGTGGGTGGGCCAGAGCGAGTTGGTAGACATTGCGCGCACTCCTTCCCGGCCCGGAATTTCCTCCAGGCCATTTCTCTGCCCCCAGCAAAGTAAACTTCCGGGCCCCGAGCGGCCGGAAACCCGGGGCGCACTGTATCACACTAGGCGTAAATTCCGCGCAACTTTAGTGCACTGCCGACGCGGTCAATCGCGAGCATATACGCGGCGATGCGATTGTTCACTTTGTGCGTTTCCGCGTAGCGCACGACTTCGTCGAAAGCATTTTCCATAACGTCGAGAAGGCGCTCATTGACCTCACTCTCGCGCCAGAAGAAGCCCTGGCGATCCTGAACCCACTCGAAATAGCTGACGGTGACGCCGCCGGCGTTGCCAAGAATATCAGGCACGGTGAAAATGCCCTTGGCGTCGACAATGGCGTCGGCTTGCCAAGTGGTCGGGCCATTCGCTCCTTCGCATAGAATGCGCGCCTGGACCTGGTGAGCATTTTGCTCGGTGATTTGATTTTCAATGGCAGCAGGTATCGCGATTTCGCAAGGTTGAAAGAGAACGTCCCGCGCGGACATTTTTGTGCCGCCCCCGGAGAAATCCTGCAACGGTTTTTTCTGCGTGTAGACCCAGTCGATCACTTTCGGAACGTCGAAACCGTTTTCGTTGTACAGGCCGCCGCCGATATCGGCGAGGCCGACGATCTTATAGCCCGCTTTTTGCATGAGTTGCGCGGCGAGGGATCCCACGTTGCCAAAGCCTTGCACGACGACGCGGCAGCCTTCCTTTTTAATGCCGAGCTTGGCCAGCGCTTTGTCGCAGCAGATCATGACGCCGCGGCCAGTGGCTTCGCGCCGTCCACGTGAGCCGCCGAGCTCGATGGGCTTACCCGTGACGACGGCGGTCGTGGCTTCGCCGACATGCATCGCGTAAGTATCCATGACCCATGCCATGGTCTGTTCATTCGAGCCGATGTCGGGGGCGGGCACATCGCGCTCCGGGCCGAGCCAATCGGCGAGTTCGGCAGTGTAGCGGCGAGTCAGTCGCTCCAATTCGCCTCGGGAAAGTTTGCGAGGATCGCAAATGATGCCGCCTTTGGCGCCACCGAACGGAATGTTCACCACGCCACACTTCCAGGTCATCCAGGTGGCAAGAGCACGCACTTCGTCGAGAGAGACGTCGGGAGCAAAGCGAATACCTCCTTTGCCCGGGCCGCGTACGGTGGAATGAAGGACGCGATAGCCTACAAAAACCTCAAGCTGGCCGTTGTCCATGCCAACGGGGATGTAGAGAGTGATTTCTTTTTTGGGATATTTCAAATAGCGATAAAGACCCTGCTCGAGCCCCAGTTTTTGCGCGGCTACTTCGAAGCGAGCCTCGGCGTTCTGGTAGACATTCATCTCTTCCGGTACTGGGGCTTGCGGCATGCGAAACTCTCCTTTGAGGCGGCGACGGCAACAAAAACATTCAGCAAATCGCACTTCGGCCTGAGAAGGGAGTTCAGGACCGACTTGCAGGGCCAAGAACGATGGCTGGCGGCCTACCCCATTACGTGGAACTGAATGAACCGGTCCGCCAGACTCGACTTTTGGCCGGGCCGCCAGTATACGAACCTGCTCCCTTGGCTGCAAGGGAGAGGGGCTTTGCGAGGCACTTAGGAATGATTCTGTTCGCCAGGCGAGCTTGTTTCGGTCAGGCGAGGAATCTCTGAGTTTCCTCGATCAGATCGGCGGTTCCCTGGCTGGGATCGCCGGGACTGTCGAATTCCATGGAACAATAGCCTTTATAGTTGCTGTTCTTCAGAATGCCGAAGGTCTTTGCCATATCTACATGAACTAATTGCCCCTTCTCGTCGGCTTCCATGGCTTTCACGTGGCAGATGCTGTACGCGTGTTGGAACATCGCTGCGATTCCTTTGTAGGCGTATTCGGTTTTACCAGTGGTCAAAGTGTTGGCAAAATCCGGATTCGTATGCAGCCAGGGGCTGTTCACTTTTTCAATGATGCTGACGATGAAGAACGGATCTTCGCTGACGGGATTGTCGTTTTCGAGGTTCACGAGGATGTTTTTCGCGGCGCCATATTCCGCCACGCGAACAAGAGCGTCCGCAGCGCGATCCAGGTCGGGTTTCGAATCCTTGGCTGGCGGCATGTTCGTACGGACACTTGGCGATCCCACCGCCGCGGCTACGTCGATCCATTGCTTGCTGAAGGAGACCGCTTTCTCGCGCTCGGACTTATCTTCCGCATAAGGGCTGTGCTCGCCGTCGACGGCAATGTTGACGATGCCGGCGCCGGATTTTTCGACAATCGCGCGAAGATCGTTAAGGTATTTTGCATCGAGCGAACGGAAATGCTCACTCCACGGTTCGATCTTGTTGATGTTGAATTTCGATTTGACGAAAACCACGAAATTTTTCAGGTCCATCTTGGAAATTCTGGAAGGATAAGGCTTATCGTGAGCGCCCGCGATAACTTCGCGGAAGGGATAAGAAGCGATGGAAATGCGTTCTCGCGGTAAAGAAGGAAATTGCAGGTTGGGCCCAGAGTTTCCGGCGATGGCTGGCTTGAGTCCCGGACAAAACATCGCCGTGCCTGCTGTCGCAACGGTCCGCGCAATAAAATGCCTTCGTGTGATGGGCGGCAAAGCGGCGCCAGTCTAGCAGAATCTGCATCGCAAACAAGGGCCAAAACGAATTGCTCTGCTATAATCCGGCCAATTTTCACTGGACGCTGGCTCCCGGAGACAACCAATGAATCGCAGACACCCTGTTCTACTCGGATTTTTTCTGTCGGTTGTGCCGGCCGGAGCCTTCGGGCAGGCGTCCGGCGATTTGCTCTCTGGTTTGACAAAGCCGCATGACTACGTCTTAAAACGAGTCTCAAGTTACGACCGGACGGGCGGAAACGATGACTATCGTCCACTTGCGGAAGGTGAGACGCTCACATTGCTGGACGAAGCAGGGCCGGGCGAGATCTCGCATGTATGGATCACCATTGCCAGCGACGAGAGGTTTCACCTGAAGAAAATGGTGTTGCGCATGTACTGGGACGGCGAGAGTTCTCCAAGCGTGGAAGCTCCGGTTGGCGACTTCTTCGGACTGGGGCTGGGAGACTACTTTCTCTATCAGTCCGCGCCGCTTTCGGTGGGAGGAGATAAAGCACTAAACTGTTTCTTCCCGATGCCGTTTCAGAAACATGCGCGCGTCACGCTGACGAATGAAGGCAAGCAACGCGCTGACGCGGTTTACTGGAACATCGATCTGCGCGCCTACAAAGCAGCGCTGCCGGGCGACACGCTCTACTTTCACGCGCAGTACCGCCAAGCCACCCCCAATAAAGCGTTCCCCGGGAACAAAACAAATCTGGACGGCAAAGACAATTACGTTTGGATGGAAGCGGAGGGACGCGGGCACTTTGCGGGCGTCAGCATGTCTGTGGTTGAAAATCAGGACGGCTGGTGGGGGGAGGGAGACGACATGTTTTTTGTAGATGGTGAAAAGCTGCCATCGATTAACGGAACCGGCTCGGAAGACTATTTTCTGGGAGCATGGGATTTTGGCGGAAAGCCATTTGCTTATGGATTATTCGGAGCGCCCATAGTGGGCGCGGAACTCCAGGGCGGACGATGGTCCGTCTATCGCTTCCATCTGGACTCTCCAATACCGTTCACGAAGTCTCTGCGCGCCACGATCGAGCACGGGCATGCCAACGATCGCGGCGACAACTTCTACTCGGTAGCGTACTGGTATCAGAGCGAACCTCACGGAACTTTCCCTTTGCTGCCGGCTGTCGAGCTGCGGCTGCCGCACGTCTCGCCTGTCTCGAGCACTCAAAAATAAGGAAAAAAGGCGGGAAGCGGCGTCGGCCCGGGGCAGCACGCGTTCACACGGACGAAGGAACTATTGCATGCGAAATTGCAGGGTGACCGTCAGGTGCATCGGCACGGGTTTGCCGTCGAGCGATGCCGGTTGATATTTCCATTGGCGTAGCGCGTCCATCGCGGCCTGATGCAAAAGTGTGGGGCCGGAAATAACTTTCATCGTGGTGACGCGCCCGTTGGCATCGATCAACGCATCGATCCGTACGTCGCCGGCCACATGCTGATTCTTAGCCAACAGTGGATAGCTGGGATCGACCTTGCTGATCAATCTTGCAGACTGTACGTCCCCACCAACCGGAAGCGGCGCTTCGGGAGCGGCTGGCTGTTTGCCATTTCCCACGCCGATATTCGAGTTGAGTCCGCCCACGTTGGGAACCTCCGCGCCGTTTGCCAGAGTGGGAGCCTCCGCTCCTTCTTCCTGAGCAGCTGCAGGGCGATTCATCGTGGGACTGGCCAAGTGCACTTCCCCGAGAGCAGGTTTCTTTGGCTCCGGTTCTGCCGGGGGCCGGGAGATGCGCTCCGTGGCGGCGGCTGGAATCGTGGTGCCAGCGCCACGGGTATTGTCTCGAGTCAAAGGAGCAGCTTGCGAATTCTGGGGAGGACGGATGAAAGGTGCGCTGGTAGACGGTGGGTTCGAAACCTTTGCGGCATTCGAACCAGGGGCTACTTGAGGCGTGGCTGTCGAAACTGGGGAGGCTGGTTGCGATACGGGCTGTGTCGCCGGCTGCGCAACGCTAGAGGACAGAGAACTAGTCTGGGAGCTCGGCACGGATGTGTTTGGCGCGCTGGTGCCTTGAACCGTGTTCGCCGGATGCAAGAAATACCATCCGCCGCCCGCGGCCAGCAAAACGGCTGCGGCAATCGCACCGTACAAAACCCCTCTGCCGGAGCCGGCTGAGGAACGCTGCTGTGTGATGACTGGTTCATCTAGCGGAAGCAAGCTACCAACCGCTGGCAGCGCGGACTCGGGAATGCTATCCATAGCGGTAATGGGCAGGGGTTGCGCGGAATGATCTTCCCGTGCGGCGATCTCGGCAGCGTTTTTGGGTTTTTCGCGTTCGGCAGAATCTTGCGGCGGCGCAGGAGCGGCGGCGTTGCGCGCCAGAGGCTCGAGCCATGACGGAATTTTTACTTCTTCCGTATCGAGCGATGACTTGATCGGCGGAGGGGCAGTTCTCGCAACCGGTGCGACTTTGACCGGCACAGGATCGGCCTTGGCAATTTCCAAAACCTGGGCTCCGACGGCTGAAACGACTTTGGAATCAGCAACCGGCACAGCGGGTGTTGGCTTTGCAGTCGGCGCGGCGCTAAAGAGCAAGGAAGAGAGCTGTTCCTGAAGTCGCGCAGCTTGGAGCTTCAACTCTTCGGTCGACTCTTGGCCGGCGACGGGCTGTTTGCTTTCGGGCGGAAGAGGCGGCGCTGCTTGTTTTGCAGGAGTCGAAGCCGGCGGCACTTCTGGCGATCCCAAAAGACTTGCAAGAGAAGACGCCAGCGAAGAAGCAATTGTGGGAGCTGAAACGTCGTTTTTATTTGCTGCCGGAGACACGGGTGCCGCGGTATTTGGAACGGGGAACGCTTGTGGTTTCGGGGCTGCTGGTGTTCCTGCGCTGGCCTCGGCAGGACGGAGCTGCGGCGCGGGCTTCTGTTCGACTTGAACCTGGGCTGGCCGGAGTTCGGCAATTTTAGGTGCAGTGATCCCAGGAGGGATTACCGGCTTTGGCGGGGATGAGACGGGAGGGGCGGGAATGCTTTTGACTGCGGGCGGGAGCGTTGCAACAGGAGCGGAGGCAGGCGTTGGCGCGCCAATGCGGTCGGACGGGAAACGCATTCCCCAAAAGCCCACGACCGACTCGGTGAATTCGAGTTCCACGTAGCCGCTGACACTCTTGTAATTTTTCGATTTGACGACCTGGCAGACCACTTCCTTTTTTGTTTTTTCGTTTGTGAGGAAAAGTAGTTGCCCTGGGGCTACTGGCGAACCCAGCCGTATGACTGCGCCGTTGCCGAAAACCAAAACTGTCTTTGTCGTTTCAGAAAATGGCTCGCGCTTATCGCTGCCTTCGACGGTACGAGCTCCGTTAACGGTTACCGGAACTTCCAGAGCGACAGGCTGCGGCTTGCTGCCCGTAGAGGTATCTTCATGGCGGGGGCGAGCGGCGGCAGAAACCGGCGCGGTCGTCTCTGGTGCGGCGGTCAGGACTTCAGAATCTTTGTTAGTTGGCGCCATAGGATGCTCACTTGGTACGCAGAATTTTTGTGTAGCCCGCGCGTAAACAGGACTATCCCCGAATGTAGGCATGGTCTGCTTCGGCCATGCTTTGCAGCCATAGTACGTGCGTACCAGGGTGGAAACACCTGTCCCGAAGGACAGCCGTGCTGTGGGTAGAAACTGTTCTAACGGCCTAACGGCGGGCGGAACTGCTCGTCAATTTCCACTTGATAGCCGGTGACGAGCTTATTGGTCTCGTTCGCCATGCCGATGACCGCCTGCAGCTCCTGGAACATGGCGTCGGTCATACCTTTTTTGAAAGCGGAGGCGGTGTGCGAGGCGATGCAGTAGTGGCAACTGTTGGTGACGCTGACGGCGACGTAGAGGAGCTCCTTGGTGAGGGGGTCGAGCGCTCCGGGGCCCATGATTTGCTTGATGCTTTCCCAGGTGCGCTTCAGTGTGGCCGGATCGTGCGCGATGGCCTTCCAGAAATTATTGACCCAGTCGGTCTTGCGCGTGGCCATGATGTCGTCGTAGACAGCGCGAACTTCCGGGCTCGCGTCGGCATATTCAATCAGTCCAAATATCGCCATGCCATTCTCCCAAAACGAGGTTCTCCGAGCTTCGAAGGACAAGTGATCTAGGAAACGGTAGCAAGAAGCGCGGGGCTTGGCCAGAAAATCGGCGAGGGAATCCTTCAAGCAGCTCCGTCGCGCGATCCCTGTGTAGCGAGAAACTGCCCGATCTCGCGAAATTTCGTCCCAGAACTGGACAGTCACGGCTCGCCCCCGCGTCAGCTTAGTGAGGTAAGTGTTCTGAAACCCGCAAGTTGCAGATTTTTTCGCTTGGCAGGGAACTTGCTTCCCAACTATAACGTATCACGATATACTCTTCTCTCAGCCGATAGAGGCGGATCAGCAGGCTTCGGGTAGGAGCCACTAGGTGAAAATGTGACAAAAAAGAGAGAAACCCAATCGTTCCTGCCACTCACGCCGGCGATGTTTCACGTCCTGCTGGCGCTGGCGGATGGCGAAAAGCACGGATACGCTATTTTGAAAGAGGTAGCGCGCCGCACCGAAGATAAGGTGCGGCTGAGCGCCGGTACCCTCTATGGAAATCTGGCGCGGCTGGAAAGCGCAGGGCTCATCGCGGAATCCGATCGGCGGCCGGAAGTAGTGCTGGACGACGAGCGGCGCCGCTACTACTTGCTCACGGAGTTTGGGCGCGAAGTGGCAGTCGCCGAAGCGGAGCGCATGGAAGAAGCGCTTGGTCAGGCGCGCGCCAAGAAACTTTTCCGAAAACCAAAATTGGCCTAGCGAAGGAAAACTGCCATGGAAAAACAGACCCTGCCTTTCTCGCAAAGACTCTTTCGGGCGCTGGTTCGTGTATTGCCATTCGACTTCCGAACGAATTATGAAGGCGAGATGGAAGGCGTCTTCCGAGAGCAGCAGCGCGAAGCGGAAGAACGCGGCGGCCTTCTCGGAGCTCTCAAGCTCTGGCAAGATACTATCGTTGGAATCTTCACGACCGCGCCGCGAGAGCACTGGCAAATCCTGGCGAGCGACGGCGGTTACGCTTTCCGCATGATGCGGAAGAATCCCGGATTCACCGTCGTGGCTATCCTCACGCTCGCCTTGGGAATCGGAGCCAACACGGCAATTTTCAGCGTGGTGCACTCCGTTCTTCTTCGGCCGCTTCCCTATCCCGAGGGGCAGCAACTGATTTTCATCCGCCAGCAGGAAACGAAGTTGGGCATCCCAGATATTTCTTTTTCCGTGAAAGAGATCGAGGATTATCGCGCGCAAAACCGGACGCTTTCCGGGCTTGTGGAATACCACGCCATGTCCTTCACGCTCTTCGGGCACGGCGATCCGGAGCGCGTGCGAACCGGCGTGGTCTCCGCCAACTACTTCGACCTGTTCGGCGTCCAGCCGCTCCTCGGCCGGACATTTTTGCCGGACGACGACAAGCTTGACGCGCCGCCAGTCCTGCTTCTCAGCTACGAATACTGGAAAAACAATTTCGGCTCCGATCCCGGAATCGTCGGCAAGACGTTTGAGATGAACGACAAAGTACACACCGTTGTGGGTGTTCTTCCGCCTGTGCCGCAATATCCAAACGAGAGTGACGTTTACATGGCGACTTCGGCGTGCCCCTTTCGCTCCAATAAAATGCATCTTGAAGACCGCGACATGCGCATGATGGAGGTCTTCGGCCGATTGAAACCCGGCGTAACTGTGGGGCAGGCGAACGCGGACGTCCGAACGATCGCCGCGGGATTGCAAGCCGCTTATCCAAAGTCGTACCCGGAAAATGTGGGTTTTACTTCCTCGGCCGTGCCGCTACAGGAGGAACTTACCCGTGAAGCGCGTCCAACGCTGCTTCTTCTCCTCGCTGCGGCAGCGTTCGTGCTTCTCATCGCGTGCGCCAATGTCGCGAACCTCACGCTCGCCCGTATGGCGAAGCGCGAGCGCGAACTCGCCGTTCGCAGCGCTCTCGGCGCAGGGAGAAGCCGGCTCTTGCGCCAGCTCTTGACCGAAAGTTTCCTCATGGCATTTGCAGGCGGCGTGCTGGGTTTGGTGCTAGCTTATGGCAGCTTGGATTTGCTCACAGACTTTGTGGCCCGGCTCACGCCCCGCGCCCGCGAGATTCACATTGACTCGGGAGTCTTGCTCTTTACGCTGGCCGCTGCTTTGGGCACTAGCATCATTTTTGGCACGCTCTCCGCGCTGTTCTCGCGCGCGAATCTCTCTTCGAGCCTCAAAGAAGGCAGCAGCGGTGCAGGCTCCGGCTACCGGCAAAATCGCGTGCGCAGCGCGTTGATCGTCTCCCAGATTGCTTTTTCGTTCCTGCTGCTCATTGGTGCGGGCCTGATGCTGCGAAGCCTCATCAAGATGCAGCAGGTGGATGCGGGCATCGTTCCGCAACGCGTTCTGGCCATGAGAACCATGTTCAATTGGTCCAAATACACCGCCGCAGAAAAAACCAATGTGGTTGTCCAGAAATTGCTTGACCGCGTGAAATCGGAACCCGGAGTGCTTTCCGCCGCGATCTCGAGCCGCTATCCCTTTGAGCCAGAAGCAATAGCTGGCGGTCCGGAATCCTTCTCGTTTCAATTTCAAATCGAGGGCCGTGCTTTGGAACCAGGCCAAGCGCCGCCAGTCAGCACGTTTGCCGCAGTTTCCCCTGACTATTTCAAAACGCTGGGCATTCCTCTCAAAAGGGGCAGGCTGCTGGCGGAAACAGACATCGACAAGGCGCCGGGCGTAGTGGTCATCAATGAAACGGCAAAACGCCAGTTCTGGCCAAACGAAGATCCCATCGGAAAACGCGCTTCCGGGGATGGCGGAGATCACTGGGTCACCATCGTAGGTGTCGTTGGCGATGTTCGGGAATTCGGGCTGGACCATCCCCCGACGGCAGAGTTCTATGTGTCTCAAGCGCAAAACGCGCAACCCGGTGTCTTGATCGTGCGCACCATCAGCGAGCCGCGCCGCATGGCGCAGGCCCTGACGCGCGCGGTGCATGACGTGGACCCGCAAACCGCAGTGACGCACGTTCTTACCCTGGAACAGGCGCGCTACGAATCTATGGCTTCGCCTCGCGTAACAGCCAGCCTTCTCGGCATTTTTGCTGGCCTGGCGCTGGTGATTGCGACGGCCGGCATCGGCGGGATCATGGCGCTGATGGTGAGCCAGCGCGTTCGCGAAATCGGAATTCGTATTGCGCTTGGCGCCCGTCCGGCGAGCATTCTCCAAATGGTTCTTGGGCAAGGCATGTTGCTAGCTGTATTGGGAGTCGGAATTGGAATTGCCGGCGCGGTCGCTCTGACGGGGCTTGTGAAATCACTGCTGTTTGAAGTTCCGCCGACGGACGTATGGACATTCAGCGGCGTCGGCCTGACACTGCTCGCAGCCGCTGCCCTGGCGAGTTATTTGCCCGCGCGCCGCGCCGCCGCCGTCGATCCAAACATCGCGCTTCGCGCGGACTAAGCCCGAAACTTTCGCACCATCCTAAGAGGAATTACTGCCGAGATGGACTTGAAGAGGAAAGAAACTCTTCGAGTAGAAGACGCGCGAGCCGGCGAGGATTGTGGCGGATGACGCCGTGTTCCTCGAGCAGATTATCGAGTACGACGCGATAGCCGAGTTTCTGCAGATCGGGCAAATCAATAATCACCTGCTCCGCTCCCTGCCGCCGGTAGCGCTTGGCGACTTCCGGCGAAACAGGACGGCGGTTGGCCACGATCCAATCCACAACGGAGCGCGGCGTATGGCGCCGGATGGCCCGCAAATGATCGGCAAGAGAGTACGCGGCCGTCTCGCCGGGCTGCGTCATGAGATTGGCAATGTACACGCGAGGAGCCCCGGACTTGGCAATCGCAGCCGCGATTTCCGGGATAAGAAGATTCGGAAGGATGCTGGTATAGAGTGAACCGGGGCCAAGAAGAATTAAGTCGGCTTCGTGGATAGCATCGATCACCGCCGGAAATGGAGTAACGCGCCGAGGCGAAAGCGAAACTTTTTCAATGGGCGTTCGGCTGGCCGTTATGTTGGTTTCTCCGCGCACCGTTCGGCCATTTGCAAGCCTACCCACCAGATGGACATTGGAAAGCGTCGAAGGAAAAATGCGCCCGCGAATCGCCAGGACCTTGCTGCTCACACGAATCGCTTCCGCGAAGTCCCCCGTCACATGCGTGAGCGCGGCAAGAAAAAGATTCCCAAAATTATGGCCGATCAAGCCGCGTCCGGCATGAAAGCGATACTGAAAGAGCCGTCCTAACAGCGCTTCGTCTTTCGAGAGAGCCACCATGCAATTGCGAATGTCGCCCGGTGGAAGAACGCGATTTTCCCGGCGAAGACGTCCGGAGCTTCCGCCATCATCGGTGACGGTCACGATGGCTGTCAGCTCGCTGATGGGGCGGTGAGTATTGGGGTGCTCATCACTGCGACGGACGACGTATTCCTTGAGCCCGCGCAGAAGTGTGGAAAGTCCAGTCCCTCCGCCAAGAGCAACGACGCGGTATCCACGAGAGAGGGGCTTCGGTTTGGACGAGATTTTCTTCACCGGATGACGTAGTGAACCTGGGCAACGAATCGTTTCGTACGAGGCGAGTTTCTCCGTCCCAATTCGTGCTAGCCGTGCAAGATCTGCGTGGAGACTGTTTCCTATCAGGCCGGACTTTGCAATCGGGCTTTTACTTTAGGCGCGTTCCGGTTCACGGGCAAGAAAACCACGAAGGCTCAGCCGGCGGTGCCGTCTTTCTCCGGATAGAGCAACTCTGTAAAGCGAGGATCTTCCTGGAGAAAAGCAAAATCTTCATCGTTTCGCGCGTGATACCGGTTTTCCGGGCGAAGTTCAATGGCGACTTTGAGATTCGCCATCGCCGAGTCCGCTTCGCCGGTAAGGCAATCGAGCGCGGCAAGTGCGTAATGAATGTAATCCGATTTCGGCGAAGCCTTCCGCGCCTTGATGAGGCTTTCGCGTGCGTCGTCCCAGCGGCCGATGTTCATCATCGCCACGCCCCGCTGGTAATGCTCATCGGCGGTCCTCGGATTCTGTTCTGCGCTTGGCTTCATGCGCTGTTCGGCGATGCGCAGGTGCATCCGGGCGCGGTCTGCTAAGCCCTTGCTGGGTCCTTCGAGAACTTTTTCCAACTCTTGCTTGGCCTTGGCAAATTTCTGCTGGTGGAAGAGTGCCAGCGCTTCGTCGTAGGTTTTGAGCTGGGCTTGAACCAACGGGTCGACCAGTTCGACACCGCCGCGCTGCGCCGGCGGGGGCGGAGGTAAGTTCTTCTTTTTCAGCGAATTGGAGTGGCTATGCGCGGTGCCTTTGCCTTGCCCCGATGAGCCCGAAGAGGCTTTGCGCGCTTTTGCCATGTGGCGAATCGTAGCAGAGGAAAATGACGGCGTCAACGAGTGCCCCTTTCGTGCCGCTTTCGAGGTCGCTCAGCTGGAACCGCCATCGCCTGACCTGCCTGAGTTACTGCCCGGCGCCACAAGGTGAAAAAAGAGCATCGAACTGAGGGGTTTTTCGCGGAAACTGTAAGTAAGTTACCCGACAGGGGACAGGCTCAGCCGGAACGCTGGCCTGCCAGCACCGCCTATGCTATAAATTTTGTTGCCGAACTCTGGTTAGGAACAAGTGCCTTTCATCAACTTTCCTGCTCGCGAAATTAACTGCAAGCTCGTTTACTACGGTCCAGGTCTGGGTGGAAAAACCGCCAACCTCCAGTGGGTCTACGACCACACTGGCCAAAATCAGAAAGGCAAGATGGTGTCTCTGGCCACTGAAACGGACCGCACGCTTTTTTTCGATTTTCTCCCATTGGATCTCGGAACCGTGCGCGGCTTCAAAACGCGCTTCCACCTCTATACCGTTCCCGGCCAAGTCTTCTATGAAGCCAGCCGCAAACTAATCCTGAAGGGGGCCGACGGCGTCGTCTTCGTAGCCGATTCGCAGGAAGAGCGCCTCGACGCGAATTTCGAAACGATGGAAAACCTGCAAGAGCATCTGAAAGAGCACAACCTCAACTTCGATACGATTCCCTATGTGCTGCAGTTGAACAAACGTGATCTGCCCAACGCCATGTCCGTGCCCGACCTGACTAAGCAGCTTCAGAAAAAAGGCGAGCCCGTCCTCGAAGGAGTCGCCATTCAAGGTGTCGGCGTATTCGAAACACTGAAGGAAGTGGCGAAATTGGTTCTCGCCGAATTGAAAAAAGGCGGCTGAGCCCTCTAGTCTGGAATTGACAATAATTTCGATCGGAACGATGAACCAAGACTCGGGTTCCCTTCTTTGTCTATGGCAGGCTTGAATTTCCAGCCAGTTACGGGTTTCGACGGACTTCTTTGATAAGCCCCGTCATTCGATGCCTCTCGACCACTGCGATTCCACCAGCGCGCCCTTCCGTGGAAGAATCGAAAAGAGGAGGTTGAAACCGATCAATAGAGTTGAAATTCGATGTCGACGGGGACACGTACGGGAACCGGCTGTCCGTGGGATTTCGCCGGCTTGAATTTCCATTTTTGAACCGCGTCGATGGCCTTTTGCGTCAGTGCAAAAGGCGCCCCCTTCAAAACCATGACCGAGTTGACGGCGCCGTCCTTTGTGACAATCAGCGACAGTTCAACCGTGCCCCGGTATTTCGCCGTGCGCGCCAAGTCGGTGTAGTCCGGACTAGGGCAAAAAACGCAGACCGGCAGCGACGCTCCATCCACCCCCGGCTGAAGAATGCCAGGCTCTGCCGGTATGGTTTCCGGAGAGCGCGCGAAGGAAAGAGCCGGTTGTTTCAGAAGCTGCTGCAGAGCCTCTGTCAGCGGGAACTGCGCCTCACCTGACCAGTCCGATCCAATTCCGTCGATGCGCAGATTCACTCGCAACTGCTGATTCGCATCCATCTCGATCGTTCCCCGCAGGACTCCAGCTCCGCCCATGGAACGCGCGAGAGTCAGGCACACCGCCTCGCTTTGAAGGTCATCGAGCCCCATCCAGTTCTGCTTCAAATATTCGGTGAAAGATTTGCGGTCCTGCACCTGAAAGCCAGACGCGTAACCCGAGAGAGACTGCGCCAAGTCGTCGGCGAGGAGCGTGCCGAGTTTGGAGAATTGCTTGTCGCCGGCGTTGGAAAAGTCGATCACCAAAATCTTTGGATACGCAGGATCGATCTTGGACTGACGGATTTGTTCGGCCACGCGCGAGGCCAGCGAATCCATCTGTTCTTGAGCGGCTCGGGGCAGCGCCGACGCTTCATCGCGTGCCGCCGAGGCGCCGAACAGCGAATACGCCAGCACGGCAGTCATCAGAGCGCAAAGCGCTCCCAAAACGCAGGCGATGGTGCCAGGACACACAACAGAAAAGGTCTTCTTCAGCAAAAAGGCCCACATGTTCCGACTTGAAATCGACGTCTCTTGGATAGGTCTGAGGTACACCCATGCTAAAGGACGCGCTGCGCACGCCAAACGTTGCTTCCACTTCGCAGCTTTACCTAGGCGAAGTTGGCAAGCGCGGCGGATTCGGAATCGAAAGTAGGAATGGCCTCGACAAGCCGCGTAACGGTGAGCGCATCGCGCACGCGGCCGGGGCCGCAGACGAGGCGCAGCGCACCGCCTTCGCGAGTCAGCTTGATGGAAATGCGCACCAATGCGGAAATGCCGGAGCTATCGATTTGCGGAACACCGTTGAGATCGACGACGACCTTGTGGGCGCCGGCCTTCGTAATAGCCTCAAGAGCATCGTGCAGTTGCTCGCTGGGCTCCCCTATCGTCAGACGACCGCGCACTTCGAGAACCGGGATTGTCCCGGACTCTCGAACAGTGATTTCCATGGGCGGATGCTCGGTCATAAAGTACTTGGCTCGAAAACCCCTCTTAGGGCGGCGGCATCGCCCGCATCCCGAAACTACGGGAACGGCGGGTTTACGACCGCGATGCATTATACGATGGCAGGCGTGGGAGGCAAGAATGGCCTCGAAAAGAATTGCCGGGGCGGAATCGGGCACCGACAACAGCATCCGTGACGCTTCGAACTTGCAGCACAACGAATCTGAAAAATGAATTTGACCGATGCAAATTTATAAACACTGGTTTGGGCCGCCACGCGTATAATCCGATGCGAAAAAGTGGCGGGTCACCGTCAGTTTCTTTCTCAGCCGAACCCGGCCATAGCCGGAGCAGCCCAAACGCATCGGAGCGGACATATCTATGAAGCACCTGGGATGGAAGTGTTGTTTCCTCATGACCATGGTGCTCGCTGCCCTGCCCCTCCTCGCCCAGCAAACTCCCTCCTTGACGGCAACTAGTTCCCCTGCAGCAGCTTCCGGTACAACGTCTGCGGCCGCTCCAGAGGCCTCGACGGCCGTGAACGACAAACTGGCGCAACTTGACCAGCGCGTGACCGCCGCACAATCGGCCGGCGATAACGCATGGATGCTGGTGAGCGCGGCTCTGGTGCTGATGATGACGGGGCCGGGACTGGCGCTCTTCTACGGCGGACTGGTGCGCCGAAAAAACACACTGGCCATCATGATGCAAAGCTTTCTACTCATGGCTTTGATCAGCGTGCTTTGGGCGCTGGTGGGCTATAGCTTGTGCTTCGGCGGGAATGGGCCGGTCATTGGCGGGTTTGAGCACGCCTTTTTGCGAGGTGTCGGCGCCGAACCAAATCCTGATTACGCGGGAACGATTCCACAAGCTACTTTCATGATTTACCAGCTGATGTTTGCGATCATCACGCCGGCGCTGATCACCGGCGCAACAGCTGAACGCATGAAGTTCAGCGGCACGGTCCTCTTCCTGACACTTTGGTTTTTGGTGGTCTACGCGCCTCTCGCCCACATGGTCTGGGGCAAAGGCGGATTGTTGAACGCCTCTCTCGGCGGAAAATTTCCGACGCTGGACTTCGCCGGCGGGACGGTTGTACACATCAGCTCCGGAGTTTCAGCATTGGTGTGTGCACTCTACCTCGGAAAACGTACTGGCTATCCGAAGCAACCGATGCCCCCCCATTCTCTTGTCCTAAGTTTCATCGGCGCTTGCCTGCTGTGGGTCGGATGGTTTGGCTTTAACGCTGGAAGCGCCTTGGCGGCAAGCGCGCTGGCCACGAGCGCTTTTGTGGCCACGCACTTCGCCACGGCTGCGGCAGCGATAAGCTGGAGTCTGGCAGAGTGGTTCAAGAACGGCCGGCCGAGCGCTCTCGGCGCTATCTCCGGCGCCGTCGCTGGACTCGTTGCAATCACGCCGGCGGCGGGATTTGTAGGCCCGATGCCGGCTCTCGCCATTGGCTTTGTCGCGGGCCTGGTCTGCTACTGGATGGTCACGAAAGTAAAGTCGATCTTCGGCTATGATGATGCGCTCGACGCCTTTGGTGTTCACGGCGCGGGCGGCACCATCGGCGCGCTCTTGACGGGAGTCTTCGCCCAGCAAGTAGTCAATCCAATTTTCGGCGCAGGCAAGCCTGTGGGTGGATTGGATGGGCACTGGGGACAACTCGGCAATCAGCTTGTGGGCGTGCTATTCGCCTGGGGCTTTGCGCTGGTCGGCACCATTGTTCTTCTGAAAGTAACAGATATGATTATCGGCGTGCGTGTGAGCGAGACGGAAGAGATCGAAGGTCTGGACATCACGCAACACGGTGAAGAGGCTTACAACCTCGAGTCCTAACAGAGTCTTGAGAATATCCGGTAGGGCAGCTTCAGGCATTGGGCGGAGCAGAAAATTTCATGATGAAAATTGAGGCAATCATTCAGCCCTCGCGGTTCGAATCCGTGAAAGATGCCCTGCGCGAAATAGGCATCGAGGGCATGACGGTCACCGAAGTGCGCGGCCACGGCCGCCAAAAAGGGCACACCGAAGTTTACCGCGGCCGCGAATACACCGTGGACCTGCTCCCTAAACTCAAGCTCGAAATGGTCCTCCCCGATCCGCTCGTCCAGCGCGCCGTGGACACAATTTTAAAGACAGCCAAGACAGGAAAGATTGGCGACGGTAAAATATTCCTATCACGGGTTGACGAAGCCATCCGGATCCGGAACGAGGAGCGCGGCGAAAACGCGCTCTAAATGCAGTGACGACCGCAGCGCGCCCAGGTCTTAATCCGGCCAACCAACCCGCAAAAATCATGCAAGGTTCTTTGACACCCTTGTCCGTCCTCGGACCACAAGCCGAGGACGAACGACAACGCATCCGGCAACATTTTGAAGCGGGCGGAAGCGCGCAAGAAACCCTGCAAGCGCTTTGCGCGCTGGCAGACCGGACTGCTCAACAAATTTTTGGTGAAGTTCTGCGCGTCAACAACACTGAGCCGCAAGGACTCTGCCTCGTCGCTCTCGGCGGCTACGGACGCCGCCTGCTTTTCCCTTACTCGGACCTCGACATTCTTTTTCTTTTTGGCAACGAGAAAGCCGAAACAGAATTTCGCCCGCTGATTGCCGACTTCTCGCGCACCCTTTGGGATCTCGGCTTTCGCGTCAGCTCCGCCGGCCGCACCCTCGAAGAATGTAAACGCATCGAGGAGGACAACGCCGAATTCCATCTCGCTCTCCTCGACCGCAGATTCCTCGCCGGCGATGAAGAACTTTTCGACCGCCTCACCAAAAAAATACTGGCCGGACCAGAAAAGCAAGCCCGCCCATTCATGCTCGCGGAGCTCACCAAACTCACCAAAGAGCGCCACGCGCGCTACGGAAACACGATTTATCACTTGGAGCCCAACGTCAAAGATGCCCCCGGCGGCCTTCGCGACTACCAAGCGGCCGCATGGCTTCGTCAAATCGCCAACGGTCAAAAAGATGAGTGGAAGAACAGTGCCGGCGAGGAAGAACTAGCCGCCAACGCCGTCGATTTTCTCAGCGCCATCCGCTGCTTCCTGCATTACAGCAACGGCCGCAACGACAACACGCTTACCTACGAATTGCAAACCGCCGCCGCCGAACGTTGTTTGGGAGTTGCTAGCGGCCCGGCGCGCGACGCGAAGCGCAGCCCCGAAGATTGGATGCGCCTGTATTTCCGCCAGGCCCGCATCCTCAACCGCCTTCTGCTCCGCTATATCGAGCAAAAACCCGCGGTGCAGCCAACTCTGCGGGAACGCTTCTTCAGCGCGGCCCGCAGCACTCGCAGCGAAATTGGAAAAGAAAGGCCTTTTGCTGTGCGTGACGGCTTGCTCGAAGTCGTAAACGAACCTGCCCTTTCCGACCGCCAGGTAACTTTCGCTCTCTTTACGGAAGCCGCCCGCACCGGCATCCCTCTCAGCCGCGAAGCGGAACGCGCCATCTTTTACATTCTGAAACACCCCGAGCTTCAGCAAAAAAACACCCAAGTAAACTGGTCCACGCTGCGCGAAATCCTAAGCGCTGATTTTCCCAGCATGGCCCTAAGACCCATGCAGCGTCTCTCTCTCCTGATGGAAGTACTCCCCGAGTTCAAAGCCATCGATTCTCTCGTCGTCCGAGACTTTTATCACCGCTACACCGTTGACGAACACTCGCTCCGCACCATCGAACATCTCCAGGAACTTGCCGAGCCGCCCGATGAACGCGCCGCTCACTTCCGCCAGCTCTGGAAAACCGTCGACCGCCGCGATCTGCTGATTCTCGCGCTCCTCCTTCACGATGTAGGCAAAGGCATGTCCGTCGACAATCACGTCACCGGCAGCCTCGAGGCTTTGGACAGCGCGGCAGCCCGCCTGTGCCTCTCGGCCTACGAAAAGGGGGAAGTCCATTTCTTGATCGAGCATCACCTCGACATGTCAGAGACTATGCAACGACGGGACATTTTCGATCCCGGCACCGTTTCCGTATTCGCCGATATCGTGACCACGCAAGAGCGCCTTCAGCGGTTGTGCCTGATGACCTACGCCGACATTCACGCCGTCAATCCGGAAGCGCTAACTCCCTGGAAAGCCGAAATGCTCTGGCAGCTTTTCGTCGCCACTTCAAATCACTTCAGCCGCACCCTCGACCGCGACCGCCTGCATGCCGTCGACGAAGTTTCTTTGCTCGAACAAGTCAGCGCGCAGGCTGGCGGCGCCAACAAGCGCGAAGTCGAACGCTTCCTCGAAGGTTTCCCGCGCCGCTACCGCGCCGTCCACTCCGCACCGGAAATCGCCG
>Ga0210395_10000511_pt1 | contig 30534 bp, 20 predicted proteins | sample IncBWH4OmetaG_FD_150861 | JGI IMG/M metagenome (GOLD analysis project Ga0210395, IMG submission 150861) | Forest soil microbial communities from Barre Woods Harvard Forest LTER site, Petersham, Massachusetts, United States - Inc-BW-H-4-O ... | reverse complement strand
CCGGGCCAGCTCAGCCAGGGCTTCCACGCGTTCCAAACTCCGAGTTTTGGGCGCCCACTCATCCAGCAACACAAAGGTCGGCTGCTTGCCTTGGTGCGCGCCGAAACAGATGAGTCCCTCCTGCGCGAGTCTCCACAAGATGTGATAACCGCGCTGCCCGGTGACAGAAATGCGGGCGCGTTGGAGCGAGCCAAGCAGCTCATCGCGCGCCACCTGATTGCCGCCTTGCAAGGCCCGAACGAACACCTTTTCACAACGGGCAAAAATCGCATCGTCGAGCTCCAATTGCTGGCGGCGACGAGCCGCACCGGCGATAATTCGCGGAGTCAAAAACTTGAGCATCCAGTGCACATCGGCAGCGGCCACAAAATGCAACGTGCCACGCATCGGCCAGGTACGGACAATGGTGCGATCGGCGATGGCCTTCGCGATATCGGTTTCCGTGGCCTTCGGCAGGCGGAGACCGATCGCCCAGAGCGCGCCAAGATAGTCCTGGGCTTGCATGGCGCCGAGCCATGCGACCACCTCTCCAGGTCCCTTGCAGGCAACGGGCGCAATCTGCTGACGGGCCAGCCGGTGATGAATGATATCTACCATCCGCAGTTAACTCGCATGAGTTCAAAGTTCTATGTTCAAAGTTCAAGGCACTCCAACCCGGCCAATATTTCCCCGGTTTTTCTCACCAGGCCGATGCGCGGAAATATTTTCGTCACGGTGTGCACATGCTCTTCGGCCGACAAGGCAGCCATGGCGTCTTCCGCGAAAACCTGGTTGTACCCGTATTCATAGGCAAACCGGGCGGTGCTCTCGATCCCGATGTTGGTCGATATGCCGCACAACACGATTGTCGCCAGGCCGCGTCTCCTCAATTCCAAGTCGAGTTCCGTCCCGTAGAAGGCGCCCCACTGATGTTTGGTGATCACGAAGTCGCCCTCTTTCGGCCCGATTTCGGGAACGATGTCGGCCCAGCCGGGCGGAGGGATTTGAAAAGGCATGCTCACATCGACCACGGGACGCAGCGCGTCTTTTCCGTCGGGAGATGGAGTGACCCGCACCAAGAAAACCGGCAGGCCATTTCTCCTGAACGCTTCGGCCAGGGTAGCTGCATTTTTCACGACGACATCCGCCGCATAAGGCGCAGTCTGACGTCCGACGATCCCCTGCTGAAGATCGATCACCACCAGCGCTGTTTTTGATTTATCGATGGTCATTGGTATTTTGTAGTTGGTAATTGGTCGTTGGGCGTTCGGGTTCAAAGTTCAACGTTCTGCCTTCGGGTGCAAGTTCACGGTTCGGCCTTCGGCGTCTTGTCCGCCATAGCTTTAGCGACGACGGATCAGAATTCAACGTTCACTGCCACCAGCACGTTAATGTGACCGGACCGAAACATTATTGTCACATTTATGGAGCCGCCATACATTCTAATATACTAAACAAACGCTGAAATTATATTGCATCGCTGGCATGCATTTTGCATTCAGCAGGCGCTTCTTTTAGAATGTGGCTGTTTAGCGGCCATCTCCAAGTCGGATTGCAGATCGTTTACCCTAACGGTTTGTACAACAAAAATATTATACTTGGAGAAAATGAAACTCGAGCAACTACATCAGGCGTCACGTCAGGATATTCGTGGCGCAGCACCCAAATCTTGGCTTTCTGGCGGCGACTTTCGCCGCAGCCCATCGACTTTCGCGGGAAATTTTTCCCGGCCGGTCCTGTTGGTGCTTCTGGGCATCCTGGTGGCCTTCACCCCGCTGGCGACGCACGCGGACCCGGCCGGCCTAGCCTTGAGCGGCCACGTACCCCAGGCCGTGTCGAACGGCCAGGCTGCTTTCATCGGCCGGCTTCCCGCCACGCAGCGCCTGAATCTTGCGATCGGCCTGCCCCTGCGCGACCAGGCAGGGCTCGAGACGTTCCTCAACGAGGTCAACGATCCCGGCAGTCCCAACTACCACAAGTTTTTGACGGTGCAGGAATTCACCGACCGGTTTGCCCCGACGCAGGCGGATTACCAAGCGGTCGTGAATTTTGCCCTAGCCAATGGCCTGACCGTGACCGACACCCCGGCCAACCGGCTGGTCGTGAATGTCGAGGGCTCGGTCGCCAACATCGAGCAGGCTTTTCAAACCACCATCGGGCTCTACCAACACCCGACGGAAAAACGGACCTTCCGCGCACCAAGCAGTGAACCGATCATCCCCGCCGGTTTGCCGGTGTTGCACGTCAGCGGCATGGACGACTTCGTGCGTCCGCGGCCAGTGGATATCAACCTGGCTTCCTTGGGCTCGGTAACGCCGGAGACCTCCTACACCGGCTCGGGGCCCAACGGCCTTTTCATCGGCAATGATTTCAGGGCGGCCTACGCTCCCGGCGTAGCGCTGACCGGCAGCGGGCAAACCGTGGCATTGCTTGAGTTCGAAGCGTACAACCTCAGCGACGTCCAGGCGTATTTTGCGCAAGCCGGGCTGCCGCTGAATGTCCCGGTCAATAATGTATTGCTGGACGGTGCCACGGGAATCCTGGATTCGTCCTCCGACGATATCGAAGCCGTCCTCGACATCGACATGGCGATTAACCTGGCCCCGGCGCTCGCCCAAGTGCTCGTTTACGAAGGAAACGGCAACAATTTCATTCCCATCGATGTCATGAATCGCATCGCCACGGACAATATCGCCAAGCAAATAAGCTGCTCCTGGCTGTGGACCTATGACCCGAACGAAACCGAGGTTTTCATGGAGTTTGCCGCGCAAGGGCAAACCCTGCTGACCGCATCGGGCGATTACGGCGCGTACGATATTACCTATAATGGCACCGATTATGTTTCTTTCCCGGCGGAGGATGCGTTTGTCACGGCCGTCGGCGGCACGTCCCTGACCACCAACGGCGCGGGTGGACCATGGCAATCGGAGGTCTGCTGGTCGGTCCTCAGCGGCGGCGGAATCAGCCCCGACAATATTCCCATCCCAAGCTATCAACAAGGCGTGATCAACTCCGCCAATAAAGGTTCGACCACCCTGCGCAACGTTCCCGACGTGGCGGCGAATGCCGATCAAAATATATATCTCACCTATACCTATCAAGGCAGCGTTCAGGCCGGGGCGATTGGAGGCACCAGCGCCGCCGCTCCCCTCTGGGCGGGTTTCATCGCCCTGGCCAACCAGCAGGCTGCGCAAAACGGCAGCACGCCGGTCGGCTTTCTCAACCCCGCAGTCTATGCCATCGGCAAGGGATCGAACTACGCCAAGGATTTTCATGATATCACGGTCGGCAGCAATGTCGACATCATCAACGATTATAACTTTACCAACTACGATGCGGTGCCCGGCTACGATCTGGTCACCGGCTGGGGCAGCCCCACCGGCCAGAGCTTGATCGATGCGCTCGTGGGCACATCCGCATCAACCCCCGACTTCAACCTTTGGTCATCCCTGGAGAACATCACCGTGGTGCGGGGAAGCAATGCCACGGCCACGATTACGATTACGCCCTTTTTTGGTTTCGCTGGCAGCGTCAGCCTGTCGGTGTCGGGCCTGCCCTCGGGGGTGACGGCGTCATTCTCGCCGTCCAGCACGACGGGAGCGAGCACGTTGACGCTGTCGGCCACCAGCTCCGCCACGACGGGCACTTCAACCATATCGGTCACCGGAAAGTCGGGTGGATTGACCCACACCACCACCATCAGTCTCACGGTTCCGTCCAAGTCCCCAAGCTTTTCCCTTTCGCTTTCTGAAAGCAAAATGGATACCTACCGCGGGGACAACCCTGGCAACGAGGACGACTGGACTTTGATTTCCTTAAGCAAGCTGTACGGCTGCACCGGCACCGTGGATCTGACGGTGTCGGGCCTGCCCTCAGGCGTTACCGGGGCCTTGTCCTCGACCACCGCCACCGGCACGGCACCGTGGAGCTTCCTGTATCTGACGGCAGACAATACGGTCACGCCCGGCACTTACAAGGTGACGATTACCGGGAAATCCGGCAGCTTGACCAATACCACCACATTGACGCTCACCGTGCTTCCACCGGACTTCTTGATTTATGTGGTTCCGAGCAGCCTAAGCATGATGCCGAAGGGCAACGCGTCGGCTGCGATAGATATAGGCGATGCAAATGGTTTCACGGCCAATATCGTTTATTCGGCGTCGGGCTTGCCCAGCGGCGTAACCGCATCCTTCAGTCCGAGCAGCACCAACGCGAATTCGGTCATGTTCACGGCTAGCAGTAAGGCTACGGCGGGGACTTATACCGTGACCCTCACAGGAAAAAGCCCCGGCCTGACCCACTCAGTTCCGCTGACTTTGGTGGTCGAACCGACGATTTCGACGACAAGTGTGACGACAACCGCGGGCGGCCCGTGGCAGAACACCGCCATCCCCACCCAAACGGGCACGTTCACCGTGACCTATGACGTGGTGGTTCCCGATTCGTCGAGTAATCCCTACATCAATGCCGAGGTCGGACTGTCAAACGGCGCTCAGACGGCTGACTCCGGGTTCGCCGTGATCACGCGTTTAAACTCCTCGGGATTCATTGACGCGATTAGCGGAGGATCCTACGTCAAGTCGAAGATTACCTACTTTAGCGGGGCGACCTTTCACTTCCGGGTGGTCGTGAATCTCTCAAAACACACTTACTCGGCGTATGTGGCGGAACCGATCCTAGGCAATTCCGCCGAACAAACCATCGGGACGAACTTAGGCTTCAGCACGAAGCAGAAAAGCGTCACGAAATTAAACTCATGGGGTGCTTCCAGCCCGGTCGGTTCGGAAACCGTTACGAACTTCGGATACTGAATGGAGATTCTTCGTTGGTAGCTGGTTTTTAGAGTATTTTACTTGGGCGTTGGATGTTCAAGGAAGAGCGCCTCCTCTGCCACGATTTTTTTCGCGCATTCGGGGCAGGCCCCGTGGGTAAAAGTCGCGTCCAAATGTTTGCTGAGATAATATTCCATCTGTTCCCACGCGCCGGCGTCCGTGCGGACTTTTTTGCACCAGGCGCAAACGGGGATCATGCCGCGAATGGTTTTGATTTCTTCAAGCGCCTGCAAAAGTTGACCGAGCAGGTGGGTCTGCTCCTCCTTTGCTTGCCGGCGCTCCGCCAGGACCGCCACCAAGGCGAGGGTCGTCACGGTCACAACACCCACGAACGTCTGCAATAAGATGAGGGACTGGTTGAGTGTGGGGCGGACGAACGGCCCATGCCCTTGGGCGGTACCCAAAACCGCCAGGCCCGACATCAACAGCAGCGTCGCCGTCGCCCCGTATCGGCCAAAGCGAAACGCCACCCACACCAATGGAGGAATGGTCATATAGGCGAGGTAACCCGCATCGATACCCAGAAGATTCCATCGGCCGAAAACGCAAAGCCCCAAACCCAGCACCGCCATCCCAAATAGCCCCGCCTCGGCCACGAGCCACGATTTTCCTTCAAGCCGCGGTGGCCTGCTCCAGACAAGAACCAAGGGCGTCACCACGAGAATTCCCATCGTGTCTCCGACCCACCACGTCCGCCAGTTGAAGCTGTAGTGGGCCCAAGGCGCATAGCCCACCAGGCACATCGTCGTCACACCGGTGGTCGATGCGACCAGGCACACGAGCAACGCGATGGCCATGAATCGAAACGCGCTTCGCGTTCGGTCCAGGATACCGAGTCCACCAATCCAACGCTGCACCAGCCATCCTCCCAGCAACGCTTGCACGGTGGATCCAACGGCAATACCCGATGACAGCAGGACGTGCGTGGCCAGTGGCAGCTTGTTCGTCGCACCAAAATAATCCCAAAAATTGGCCAAGAAAGCGCCCAGCCAAATTCCCGGCCCGGCGCAACGGCCGACCAACATGACAGCGGCAAAAGCAATTCCCGAAGGCGGCCACACCGCCGTGGCCTTGGCCTCGGGCGGCAAAGCGAGCGTCAGCCCTAACCGAGCCGTCGCCATATAAAGACCGGCCAACAACAGCGTCAGGCCCAGCGATCGCAAATTGAAAGAAGATAATCGCATCAAGGCAGAGAGGGAAAAGATGCATCCCTCCTGCCACCCAAAATGAATTTACGACTGCACGGATCACAAATCCCAGCGAGTGGATTTGTTTAAAACATTTATCAACTTCCGCCTAGGTGTTCGTACCCAGTTGGTGTGGTAAACTGAGGAGCAATTTTAGTTTACGGTGGGGCATTGGTCGCCTCGTCGAGGATACCCCTTCTCGAGCCGCCTTGCGGACAGCGCTTTCTGATCGCAACGGCGGCTCAGCAGAGTTTTTCAACAGCCTGTTAGTGAGCAATCTCACCCAATATAAAAAGCGCCCGCGGCAGAATGCCGCGGGCGCTGAAGTTAACCTTGATTGCCAGGATTACGGATTGAGGTTGTTCGCCGTGAGGGAACAGCTCGCAGGTGTGGCGTCCACGTCAAGATCCCACGTGTTCAGGCTCGTCTGCGCGGTGCGGAAGCCGTAGTTAAGTCCCACCGTCAGTTCGGAACCGCCGGAAGGGGTCACATAAACCGAGTAGGTGTTTGCCGTTACATTCACCACCAGGCGGAAGTGGTACGTAACGCCGGCCGAATAAGGGATCAGTGAAGCGGCGGCGTAGGCGGTCTTGTTGTAGGCATCGATGTCACCCGTTGGGTTGAAGCGCGCGATGCATGAGAGGCCGCTATAGGCCGTGGCCACACCCTTGGACAGGCCTACCACCGCATTTTCCGGCGAGACCGAAGGCGTCGCGTCGAAGGTCGCAGTAAAGGTTCCCGTCTGGGATGAGGTCAACGCCAGCGCATGGAATCCATTGCCCGAGGTTCCGGTCAGGGATCTGGTCGTAGAACTGATCGTGTACTGTCCGGATGTCACCGAGCTGTCGGTCATGCCGGCTTTGTAGGCAATGGCCTCGAGTTTGGTCGTGGTGCTAATTAGGACTGATCCGGAATATATCGTGCCCACGGTCTCCGTCGGCGTGGTGACGCCGTCCGTCGTATAGCGAATGGATGCACCGTTGGTGGCGGTGGAAATCGTCACTGTCTGCGCACTCGTATAAGTGCCCGCGGCGGGACTGAACGCCGGCGCAGCGACCTGCGGCGGCAGCGTATTGATAGTAAAGAGACCGGGGGTCACGGTGCTGTCGGTGAAGCCGCTTTTATAGGCGATCGCTTTGAGCGTCGTCGTGGCGCTGATTGAGATCGAACCGGAATAAACCGTGCCATTGGTCTCGCTCGGCGTGGTGACGCCGTCCGTCGTATAGCGAATGGATGCGCCGCTGGTGGAGTCGGTAATGATCACGGTCTGTGCCGTGCTGTAGGTGCCGGCACCCGGACTGAAGGATGGTGCAGCGACCTGCGGGGTTCCAATGACGGAGAGGTTGCTCACGGTCACCGAGCCGCCTGGTGTCGAATTCACATCAATATTCCACGTATCCAGGCTGCTTGCGGCCTTGCGGAAGGCATAATTGCTGCCGACAAGCACTTCGGAGCCGCCTGGCGGCGTAACATAAACCGAGTAGGTGTTCGCCGGTACATTGACCACCATCCGGAAGTAATACGTCAGCCCTTTGGCGTACGGGATGACCGAAGCCGCCTGATAGCCGGACGAACCGTTATAGGCATCGATATCGCCGGAGGTGTTGAAACGTGCGATGCAGGAAAGACCGGTATAGGCCGTCTGCGTCCCCTTGCACAACGCAATCGTGGCATTGCTCGGGGAGAGCGAAGGCGACGCATCGAAGGTCGCCGTGAATATGCCAGCCTGCGACGACGACATCGGGAGGTTGGAGAAGCCGGTGCTCGACGAAACCGTCGTATCGATCGAGTAAGTGCCGCCCGTCACCGCGCTGTCGGTATCGCCGGTTTCGTAAGCGATGGCATTGAGCGTGGTGGCTGTGCCAACCGTGCCAATGCTCACCGGACCCGAGTAAAGCGTGCCATTGGTCTCAGTTGGCATGCTACCGTCGGTCGTATAGCGGATGGATGCACCACTGGTTGTGGTGGAAATCGTCACCTTCTGTGCACTCGTATAAATGCCCGCTGCGGGGCTGAACGTCGGTGCTGCAACCTGCGGCGGAATGATGAGCTTAAAAATCACTCCGAAACCATCGGTGCCTCCCGCCGTAGCCGTATCATAAAAATTGCCGTCGCTGCCCTGTACCAGAGCCCCCTGGGAGCTGGATCCATTGGCGCCGTCAAACGAAACCAAGGTGGTCAAGACGCCAGCCGGAGTCATTTTAAAAACGGTTCCATCGCCCTGATTGTTTGTATCAACATAGGTACTACCTCCCACACTGGTCGTGCCATAAAAGTTGCCATCGCGGCCCCGCACCAAAGCCAGAGGCAAGCTTCCATCGGTGCCGTTAAATGCAAACAAAGTGGTCAAGACGCCAGCCGGGGTCATCTTGAAGACCGTGCCTGTGCCCTCCCCGTTCTGACCTTCGGTCGTGCCATAAAAATTGCCGTCGCTGCCCTGCACCAGATTTGATCCAGGATCGAATCCATTCGTGCCGTTAAACGAAGCCAAGGAGGTCAAGATACCCGCCGGAGTTATCTTAAAGACCGTGCCACCGTTGGCGCTGCCGCCATATACCGTCGTGCCATAAAAGTTGCCGTCGCTGCCCTGCACCAGGGCTGCTATAGGATAGATCCCATTGGGGCCGTTAAACGAAACCAAGGTGGTCAAGATGCCCGCCGGAGTTATCTTAAAGACCGTGCCATCGTTGTCAGTGCCCCCAAATTGAGTCGTGCCGTAAAGGTTGCCGTCGCCACCTTGCACCAGATTTGCATAAGGGATTTGCCCGTTAGCGCCGTTAAACGTGAACAAGGTGGTCAAGACACCCGCCGGGGTTATCTTAAAGACGGTGCCGTTGCTCGAAGCGCCGCTCCCCCCATACCCAGAGGTTGTGCCATAGAAGCTGCCGTCGCTGCCCTGCACCAAGCCTGCTAGAGGAGTGTCGCCATTGACGCCGTCAAACGAAACCAAGGTGGTCAGGACTCCCGCCGGAGTCATTTTAAAGACCGTACCATTGCCGTCACCGCTGCCCCCAGCGGTGGTTGTGCCATAGAAGTTGCCGTCGCTGCCTTGCACCAACCCGCCGACAGGAATTCCTCCTGCGTCGTTGGATCCCGTAAAATCGGCCATCACATTCAAGACGACCCCAGGCGAGGAAGTGATGGTATAGACGCCGCCAGTCACCGGGCTGCCGGAATAAATGCCGGCCTCGTAAGCAATGGCTTTGAGCGCCGTGGTGCTGCCAATGAGCACCGGACCGGAGTAAGCCATGCCACTGGTTTCAGTTGGCGTGCTGCCATCCGTCGTGTAAACGATCGTGGCACCGTTGGTCGCTTCGGAGAAAAACACCCACTGATAACCGCTATAGATGCCGGCCGCGGGACTTAACACCGGCGCAGCGGCGAGAGGGAGGTTTATCGTGTAGGCGCTACTGGTTACCGGACTGTCAATAAAGCCACTCCCGTAGGCAATGGCATTGAGCACCGTGCTGGTGTTAATCGTCACCGCACCGGAGTAAAGCGTGCCGATGGTTTCAGTCGGTGTGCTGCCGTCGGTCGTATAGCGGATGGATGCGCCGCTGGTCGCGGTGGTGATCGCCACCGATTGCCCGACGGTATAAGTTCCGGCAGGGGGGCTGAAGGCCGGCGTGGCCACTTGGGGAAGGAACGTGTAGTTACTGCTGGTCACCGGGCTGTCGGTGAAGCCGCCTTTGTAGGCGATGGCCGTGAGCGTGGTCGCCGCACCGATCGAAACCGGGCCGGTATAAAGCGTGCCATTGGTTTCAGTTGGCGTGCTGCCATCGGTCGTGTAGCGGATGGATGCGCCGGCGGTCCCTGAAATGAGGGCCACAGCCAGATTTTGCGCATTCGAATAAACTCCGCTTCTCGGGGAAAAGACCGGGGCGAACACTTGTGAAGACAAGCTTCCGGCCAATGCCGGGACGAGTTGATTGGCAATCGGCGTGCCCAAACCGGTGACTAGGTCATAGCCGGGACCGGTCGAATACGCCCCATTGTTTCCTGAAATTATGTCGTGATAGCAGCCTGCATAGTTCGCGGCCGCGAGCGAGTAGAGGGCGCCGGGAGCTGAATTGAGCGATTGCGAACGGAGGGAATTAACAAGCGCAGAGAGGCCGGCCCAGCAAGGGCTGCTCAGACTCGTGCCGCCCCATTGCGACCACCCATATCTGGTGAGATAGATGGGAACGCCCGTCGCTGGATCGCCATCCATGGCCACATCGGGAACGCCGCGTGTGGCGCCGTTCCACCAGCCCGCCTGATAACTTGGAATCGTTTCATAAACGCTGGTGCCGCCACCGCCGCCCAAGCCCGTAAAGGTGCTATACGACCAGGCCGTCTCTGAGCTATAATTGCCTGATGCGTCAAGATAGAGCGAGGTGCCACCGACGCCAACCACATACGGCGAACACGCGGGATAGCTTACGCCCGTTACGCCATTGACATAGGAACCGTTGTCACCTGATGAAGCAAAAAACGTCACCCCAGGGACGTTGAAATGGTAATCGGAAGTTCCTTCCGTGGAATAGTCCGCGTCGCCCCAGCTCATGGAAACTTGCGTTGCCCCAAGGCTCACGGCGTAATCGACCCCGGCGTAGAGATCGGCGTCGGCACTGGATTGAGTAACAATCAGGACAATCTTGGCGCCGGGAGCGATGGCGTGCGCCCACTCGACATCAAGCGATGTTTCATTAGCCCAACCGGGATAATTGGGATCTGTCCCGGCCGTACCTTGCGCATAATACACCTGAACCGTTGTGGTCGGAAGGTTAAAAGCCGCGCAGAATGTGTTCAGGTCGGTTTGGATGGTGGAGCTGCCGTACGCATCAATGATCGCGATGGTCTGTCCTTGCCCCGTGGTGTTAAGCTGGTCGATTCCATAGGCGTGCCACATTTGCTGGGGCGTATAGCCATTGCCCGCTGGGCTCGAAGCATCCGAAGGCCGAGGGGAACGATGCGATGGCGAGTGCATCGTGTGGCCGGGTGGGACGATTTCGTTGCGTACATCAGCCGCGCGATCAGCCCTGAGCAGGCTGGCGGCGGTGGACAGAGCAAGCAAACAACTGATCAGAGGACGTAGTATCTTATTTTTAATTTTCAATTTTAGGTTGTTAAGGTTTGGCTCCAGGTCAGAAACCGGAGGGTACAAACGGGGCCCCTTGCTAGGGGGATTGGCGGGCAATGCCACTTAAAAGTGACGTCGCGGATAAAAATATTTTTCTTCTATGTTATTGCAAATCAACGGATTCCGCAACATATTTGTTGCAATAAAACTAACCTTCTGCATCGCGGCGCATCCCGGATGCACGCCGAAATCGCCGACGATAGCTTAATATTTGAACCGATAACGGTCATTTGCCCCATCAGAGTCGGCCGCGCCAAAAAGGATTCTAAAAATAATGCCGGCAGCTTTGTAAAAGAGCCGTTGGGCGGCTTGTCCGCCGAAGCCTTGCAGAGGCGGATCATTGATGGTTGGTATTTAGGTGTTGGTGACCAGACCTTCGGCGTTCAGAGTTCAACATTCAGCGTTCGACGTTAAATGCTCTCGCCACGCTCCGTCAGCGTCTGGACATCAATCAGTGGATAGCCGCTTGTCACTTGTTACTTGGTCCTTTACCCCATGTCCTCTTCCCCACGTTCCACCCTGCAGGCCATTGCCCATCGCGTCATGATCGCGCGAGGGCTCGCCCCCGAGTTCACCCCCGCGGCCTTGGCCGAGCTGAATGCGATTAGCGCTCCGGCGACGGCAACCGACACCGCGACGCGCGATTTGCGCCAGCTCCTTTGGTGTTCGATCGACAACGACGACTCGCGCGACCTCGACCAGCTTTCCGTGGCCGAGGCGCTGCCCAATGGCGCGACCAAGCTCCTTGTGGCGATCGCCGACGTGTCCGCCGTGGTGAAGCCGGGCTCGGCCCTCGACGGCCACGCGCGGCAAAACACGACGTCCGTTTACACCGCGGCCCAGATTTTTCCGATGCTACCGGAAAAACTCTCGACCGATCTCACGTCGCTCGGCTTCGCCGCCGACCGCCTCGCCATCGTCATCGAAATGGTTTTCGCCGCGGACGGTTCGCTCACCACATCGGACATCTACCACGCGACTGTACGCAATCGCGCAAAACTCGCCTACAACAGCGTGGCCGCATGGCTCGAGGGCCGCGCACCGATGCCACCGACGATCGGGGCCGTGTCCGGCCTGGCCGACAACATCAAGCTCCAACATCGCGTCGCCGAACAGCTCGCGGCGTTGCGGCATCTCCACGGTGCGCTCTCGCTCGAAACGATCGAAACCCACCCGGTGTTTGACGGCTCCATCCTCACCGGCCTGGTGGCAGACACGCCCAACTCGGCCAAACAGCTCATCGAGGATTTGATGGTCGCAGCCAACGGCGTGACCGCGCGTTTTCTCGCCGCCAAAAAATTCCCTTCGATCCGGCGCGTCGTTCGCACGCCCGCGCACTGGGACCGAATCGTCGAGCTGGCTGCCGAACACAAATCGGCCCTGCCGAAGGATCCCGACGGGGTCGCGCTCGAAAAATTCCTGTTGGCGGCAAAAACTGCCGACCCGGCGACGTTTCCCGAACTATCGCTCAGCGTCATCAAGTTGCTGGGCGCCGGGGAATACGTCCTCGAACTTCCCGGCAGCGAAGTGGCCGGGCACTTCGGCCTCGCGGTCAAGGACTACTCGCACTCGACGGCGCCGAACCGGCGTTTCCCCGATGTGATCATCCAGCGGCTGCTCGGGGCGGCGATGGCCGGGCATCCCCCGCCCTATGCAAACGATGAGCTGGCCGCGCTGGCCAAACATTGCACCGAACAGGAAAACGCTGCCAAGAAAGTGGAGCGGCAGGTCGGAAAATCTGCGGCGGCCATGCTGCTCAGCTCGAGTGTCGGCAAGCAGTTCGACGCCATCGTGACCGGCGCATCCGCCAAAGGCACCTGGGTTCGCATTTCCCAACCGCCCGTCGAAGGCAAACTGGACAACGCCCCCGCTGAACTCAAAGTCGGCGACCGCCTCCGCGTACAACTGGTCAGCACGGACGTGGAGCGGGGATTCATTGATTTTGTTATTGGTCATTAGTCCTTGGTCCTTGGTCATTGGTTATTGAAGCGGTGAAAGACAGACTGTGGTCACATGATTGTAACCGATAGTTGGTACGGTAATTTAACATAGTTGTTACCGCCGCGAAGTGCTTCCGGAACACTGGTACATCATGTTCTGGGTTCTGGCCGACGGCGCAGGCTGTTGCCCCGGTTTAATATTATGCAAACCCAACTCCCCGCGGGCTCGTCGCGTCGCCATGTTTTGAATACGAGCCGCTGGCCCGGCGTGATTACATTGATCGCCGCGCTCGCGGCCACTTCCATCAGCTATGCCGATCTACCGGACATGCCGGCACAGAATGTCCCGCAGCCAAGTCCGGCTCCCGCCACCCCGAGTGGCTGGGATGTATTTACGCCCGCGGTGACGGCGACGCCACCAGCTTCCGGCACACCCACGATCGCCGAATGGACCAGGATTGGCGCACCCGACGATAGCCTGATTCTCACCGGCGACGCGTTTTCCAACAATACCGCATACCCAGGAAACGACACCCAATTCCTTGTTTATGGACAGACGACCAACAGCGATGCAATCCAGTTGGTGGCATCGATCCAGCAACTCGACGGTCTGAAGGCCGCCATCACCCTTCCCACCGGACTGCCAGTATGGTCCACCTATTTTGTCTGGCCGAAGAATTCGTCGGGTTACGGCATTCCCGTGGGCATCAATCGCACCGATGCGTGGTGGGTTGGCCCCGACCAAGCGACCCAAGGAGACACGGTCTCGGTTTATGGACGCAACCTGTCGCACAACAACGGCACAACCACCTCATGGGTCTATATCAAACCAGCGGGAGCTGCCGTTGCCGGCCAGTGGGTCACGGTGACTTCCGTGAATCCCTACCGGGTCCAGTTCACGGTTCCCAGCACGCTCAGCGATGGTGTCACCCCGTTTCCCAACGGAACCTATGAAGTCTGGGTTCATAATGGCCACGGCGGGAGTTATGGCTGGAGCGGCCCGTTGACCCTGACCGTGGCGGCTCCCTATGCATGGCCCAGCGATCCCGGCTCCACCTTCAATGTTCAGAATTATGGTGCAATCGGCCAAGGCGACACAAATCCGAATGAGGATGATACCGCAGCCATTAATTCCGCCCTTCTTGCCGCCGAAATATATGCCTATAGCGACGGCAGGACAACGCCCCACCCAGCCACCGTTTACTTCCCTGCCGGCACGTATTTGTTGAGTCAGGGCATCGGTATGAGTAATTCCATCCGGTTCATGGGAGCTGGTATGAATAGCACCATCCTACGGTGCAATGCGGCCTTCGCCTCATCCAATAGCGCTGGCTTGCTCTCTTGCGGCGGGACCTATTCGCAAAATATCGATGTCAGGGACATGACGCTTGATACCAACCAGGTGCTATTCTCCACCTGGAGTTACGCGTTGAACGTCGGGTCGAATAGATGTGACAATTTCCATCTCACCAACACGTGCGTGAAAGAACTGTATGTCCCTGGATCATATATAGAAGGCTGCGCTGGGTTCACTAGCGTCACGCACCTTACCATCTCGGGCTGTACCTTCATCGGTGGAGAGGTGTTTCTGGATGACGGCTACCAGGTGGCCATCAGCAACTGCACTTTCGACAACGACAGCGGTTCGATCAGATCCCTCGGTCCGCGAGGGGAAAGCGAGTTTAGCGTCACCAATTGCACCGCCCGGGACGACTACGACCCGGGCTCCCCGGGACAGGGGCGCTTTATCGCGGCCAGCTCGGATTTTTGCACCCAAAGCAACTACTATATAGGCAATAACACCACATCCCTGACCCCACCATTGAACAACAATTCCGGAGAGCAAGTGCTGTGCGAAGGGGGCTACAGCCAGGACGAGGGCAGTCCGACCGCCGAAGCGACAAATCCGGTCGCAAATACGTCCACCGCCACGTTTAGCAATCTCAACCTCAATCTCGGTGGCACGACGGACGGAACGGGCAACACCGCTTGGGCCGCGACTATCGTCAGCGGGAAAGGCCTCGGTCAGTATCGCCTGATCACAGGCTATGACGCGGGTGCACAAACGATCACGGTCAGTCCAGCCTGGAACGTATTACCCGACGCCAACAGCATCGTGATTATTGGGCGGGCAGCCGACAAGTGGGTGGTGTACCACAATGACCTGGAGGGAAATCCGAATCTATATAATCAGATCTATTCAGCGATGACCGCAATTGAGCCGTATGGAGGATGCTACGACTGGGTTGGCGACAGCAACACCATCAAATATATGTTTTCTGGATTGTGCATTGCTGAAATCCAGCAAAATCCTGCGATTGTTAACAGCGAACAAAACCAAATCGTGAGCATCAATCCATGCTATTTCAACTATTATACAAACAACATAATCCAATCATGTTTTGAAGGAATTCGTACCGGCAGCGACAACCCGACCATCACGTCCAATCAGAATTTTGGAACCGGCTTTCTGGGAACCGTCTTTCGGAACAACACGGTGGCAGCCACCGTTGGCGCCTACGAAAACACTGACGCCACGGCGGCCAGCTATTCGCCATCTGGGGTAACGCCTGGCGTCACCATGGACATGACCCTTTTTGAGCACAACTCGTTTACCATTGAGCCCAACCTCTTTCCCTCGGCACCGGAGTCGGCCTATGAGCCAACGGGCTTTGACTGTGATTTTAGCACTCACTATTATAATCCCCCGCTGGATACCCCGGTGGTGCAGGCGCAAGACGCCGTATTGTACAAGAACACGTTTGCCCTTGACCCGACGACGCCACCTTCCGGCACGATCGGAATCTATTTCGCGACCACCACCTTGAATCCGACCTTAAGGGAGAACACCTGGACCGGTTTCGCGACCACCTATGCCGGCACGCCACCCGGGGCCATCATCCAAGCACCCGCCCGCAATTTCGCCGTGTCCGGCACATCCGGCAGCAGCGCGCAGACCGCCACCCTGACCATCTGCAACTCTGGCACGGCACCACTTAGCTGGACGGCCACTTCCAATGTTGCCTGGCTCACATTGTCCTTGGGCAGCGGATCGCAATACCGCCTCCTTCGCGGAAGTATTGCGGATCAGAATTCCAGTTCGATCCTCACTCTGACCTGCAACCCGGCCGGACTCCAACCAGGGATTTATACCGGCATGGTCACAATCCTCGGCGCCTCACCGGCAGAGACGATAGAGGTGGACTTCACCGTTTCACCGCCAACGCCCGTTCCCTGCATGCCGCCATGGGCTTTTCTCGCGCTCGGAGGGCTCCTCTTCGCCTTACTGGGTGCTTTTGTATATCGCTGCTCGCGTGCGGAGCGTGGCTTTATCGATTTTAAGGGAGTGGTCGTTAGAAGTTGGTAATTCGGGCCATGCTCCTTCGCTAAAGCTACGGAGGACAGGTCAAAGGCCGAGCTGCCACCGCCCAACATCGGACATCGCGCACGCACGGCGAAGGCCTGACACCAACTACCAATTCCTAACTCCTAACTCTTACTCCGAATAACCCAGGCCCTGCGAAAGTTCGTGCGCGGCCGCCTGCACGTGCCGGGCGATTTCCGCAGTGCGTTCAAGGGAAAAGCGCACCACGGCCGCGGTGATGCCCACCGCCGCGATCACCGACCGGTCGGAACCGTGCACGGGCGCCGCCAGGCAGCGCACTCCGTCGTGGAACTCCTCGTTGTCGAAACTATAGCCGCGTTTGCGCGTGAGTTCGGTCTCTTTTTTCAAGCCGCCAAGAGTCGTCAGCGTGCGCGGGGAATAACGCGTGATACGGTGATTGAGCCCATAGGTTTTCTGCAGCTGGTCCGGTATAAAAGTGAGAAAGATTTTCCCGGTGGCCGAACAATGCATCTCGACCAAGGTCCCGGGGCGCGAAGCCGCGCGCAAAGGATGGGGGCCGTCACAGACTGAAACGATCAGGGAACGGTTGTCGCAAGGGACCGCCACGTGGGAGGTTTCGCCCGTGAGCCCGGTGAGTTTTTGCAACACCGGTTGCGCGAGCGCGTGCAGCTCCGTTGCCGCCAGCGCCCGGTTGCCCAGGTGGATCAGGACCGGACCCAGGAAATACTGGCCACGGTCTTTTCGCACCAACCCCTCGAGATGCAAGGTGTTCATGATGCGCAACGTGGTGGTCGCGGGCAGGGAAAGGGCGCTCGCGATATCGTGCGCGATGAAGCCGGAATTGCCCTGGCCGAGATGCTTCAGGATGCGGCAGGCATTTCGCAAATTGGGGATGACGTATTTATCGGGCATTTAATTGATGAAGATTGAAAAAATTTGATTGACGCAAGCCCAAAGTTCACATTTGAACTATTTATTCATTAGTGAATTTTCTCTGCCCCGCAATCCAATTGCAGTAAGTCCCTTCCCCTGATCCTGTTCCTTGGCCCGTAAAACTCAACCCTGCCAATACCCATGCAAACGACCATTGATCTGTACCCTTACTCCCGTCGCTCTCCTCGTCATCCGTTATGCCGATGGATCAGCCTGCCTTCCGCTGCCCTGCTGCTCGCCCTTGCCGCTCCAACCTTTGGCCAAACCACGGCGCCGGCTTCGACCGAGGATGAGGTGAGACTGCCGTCGTTCAGTGTCGAAGTCACGAAAGGCGACCGCTATGGCGGCACCGACATCACCTCGGTTTCACGCATTGCGACAAACATTTTGGATACCCCGCTTACGATCAATGTCGTTCCCAAGGAGTTGATGGACGACCTCGGGGCCAATGTCGCCTTCAATGTTACACGTTATTTTCCCGGGATAAGCGCGGGCCGTGGCGCCGGCGAAGGCGGCATCATGGACCGCCAGAATTTCCGCGGCTTTGAAAGTTTCAGCAAAACCATCGATAGTTTTTCGAGCTTTTTGATTCCGACCGGGACTGGCTTTCAGGGAAATTTCGATCCCGCGTTTATCGAGCGTTCCGAACTGGTCATGGGCCCAGACACGATCCTGTCGCCCACGGGCAGCCCCGGCGGCTCGATCAACATTGTGACCAAATCGCCCAAATCTACCCCCGAACAGTCCGTCTCGGTTCTAGCCGGTAATTTTGATGCACAGAAGGTCGTGCTCGATTCCACCGGGCCTCTCACTTCGAAGTTGTCTTACCGGCTGATCGCCTCCGGTCAGGACACCGACACCTATGTGCCAGGAAGAATCGTGCAAAAAAACGGAAGCGTCCAACTTGCCTACGACTTCTCCCCCACCTCCAAGCTCACCTTTAAATGGTTTGGCCAAGATTGGCGGGGCTACGGCGCCATCACCGATATCAATGACAACGGCATGATCGTCGGTGTCACCTCGGGAGCCATCGGCGGGAAAGTCCTTTCCAATTCCGCGCTTCCCGGATTCCTGTGGAACGGCTGGAACGGCGATGCTCGCTGGACCACGCGCTACGATCGGCTCAACATTGCCAATCTCGAATATACCGGCACGATCGCCAATATCGTCAGCGTTCGATTTGGCGTCTCCGAGCTCTACGATCATTTCAACCAAGACGTCGGTTATCCCAACGTCGGGCCAAGCTTTAATTATGACCAGGCCGGCCACGCGATCAGCATCAAGGACGCGGCGGGAACCTCGAGCAATCCGGCCAGCATCACCGAGCTGGCCAATCATACCTACACGGTCAATTACGAAGAACAGATGCAGAACGACTATGCAGCCAACTTTCGGTTCAGCGGTGTTTCTTTCCAGCCGGTCGTCGGTTGGCAATATCAGCAGGGTTCGGAGCCGACGAACAAGACCCTGCAGGACAAGAATGTCAATGGCAGCACGCCCAATGCCGATCTGTTGCTTGGGGATGTCTACGATTACGGTCGTCCCCCGAACTCCGATTACACCAGCGCCTATTCCGAGCAGGTCGAGCATGCCTGGCTGATTGAGGGCTACACGGTCGGAAAAGTCGGTTTCTTTCACGACCGGATTCTGCTCACGGGCGGTGTCTCGCGCACGTGGGCGAATGTTGAGGACTACACCGATACGACGGTCGGCACTTCTGCGGCAAGTCTCACTGCGGCCGGCATTCTTCCAACGTTGGGAACTACGACCACCACCGCGCCAAAAAATGGCATTCTGCTTAATAACTTTCGCAATACCGGAAGTGCTCTTGCTCCGACCCAGCCGACCTACCAGAACAATCGCATGGAAGGGATTCTGGTCAAACCTCTCTCCAATGTCTCAGTCTATGGCTCCTACTCGACCAATTCGGGCATCTCTTCAAATACACCCGTGCTGTGGCAAAGCGGCAAGCAGTACGAGTTTGGAATCAAAGCGGGATTTTTCCATCAAAACCTGACTCTCGCCGCAGATCACTTTCAAATTTCGGAAGCCAACGTCTCGACGATCAATCCTGCGCATAATACAGACGCGACTCAACCGGCGACCTTGCTGTCCAACCTGAACAACCATGGCTACGAGTTTAGCGCGATCGGCGCAATCACCAAGAACGTATCGGTCGTTGCCAGCGTAACCCTGATGCGCCTTCGTCAAGCCAACGGCCAGGTCTTTAAAAATGATCCGGATCAAATGTGGAACTTGCTCCTGAATTATCACTTCACGGATGGCACGCTGAAAGGCCTCAGTATTTTTGCCGGCGTCAATGAAGTCGGGCGGACAACCGTCAGTCCCGGCGCTGGTGCACCGGGTGGCGCGCTCGGCCTGCCGGCTTTTTGGCTCGGCGCATACGATATTATCAACGCCGGGGTCACTTACCACTGGGGCCGCCACTACTCCGTTGGTTTGAACGTCGATAACGTTCTTAACACAAAATACCTCTGGAATGCCGCCTCCACCAATGGGATTCTTCCCGGCGCCGGCATTGGATTTCGGGTCTCAACAACGATCAAACTTTGATTTGGGCTCCGGGGTTTAAAATTAGTGGAGCCTATTGGGAAAGGCCCGCGAGAAATCGCGGGCCTTTTTATTTTTCAAAAACCCTTCATGGAACCCACCCAAACCGGGTTTTAAATTCAGAAGCCATGAACCCAGGAGAAGAGGTTCCCGAATTTATGGCTTCCTGGTTTCAGAATTAATCCAGTCTTCAATATTTCACCGAGCAGCCGTAGGGTTCGCTCACGGGTTTGGCGATGGGCTGACCGGATTTGAGCGCGTCGAGCGCGGCTTTCACGTAATTTGTCGCCTTGGCGATGTCGTCGATATTGGCCGAGCGGATACTGTCGATTGCGCCTTTGTAAACGAGGATGCCGTCGGCGTTGATCACGTACATGTCGGGCGTGGTCTTCGCACCATAAAGGTGGCCGACTTTGCCGTCGGAATCGTGGAAATAGGCGGTCGGTACGGCGGAGTTTTTTTGCAGCCAGGAGTTTAATTCCGCCGGGGTGTAATCGCCGCCTTCACCGCCGGGCGCACCGGAGTTGATCGTCAGCCAGACGATGCCGTCGGCCGTGGCCGCCTTTTGCAGCGAAGGAATATTGCCGCTGTCGTAGTGCTTTTTCACGAATGGGCAGTCCGGGTTGTTCCATTCGAGCACGACGATTTTTCCTTTGTAGTCGGAAAGCGAGTGAGTCTGTCCGTTGATGTCGGTGAGGGTGAAGTTGGGCGCGGGCTGGCCCACTTCGACGTTGGCGCGGACCATGCCGGCCAAGGCGGCAAACGCTGCAAGTGCGGGGAGGAGTTTACTTAGGATATTCATAGGCAAGAAATTTCGTGCGCATTCTAATCAAAATCCCGTCGATTTCCAGCCCACAACCCTATTTCCTGTCCACATGCCCGGCTGGCTCGCCGACTTTTTCCTATTTTGTTGGGGATTGTTTTACTGGAACGCACGCAAGACCCTCTTCCGCTGGCGCGGCGGGCGCTGCCCGTGCCAGAATCCAAGCGATTCCGGCCGCGCGCTCGAGACCACGTGCGACGCCTGTTTGCACTGGCACCAGGCGGCCCGCTTCCGGCGCGTGTGCCCGCTGCTCGTGACCACGCCCAATGGCTTGCGTTGCTCGGTCAACACCAAGGATGTGCGCCCGTTCTGGGGCCGCGCCTTCGGTTTCTACGGCAGGGCGCTGGTGGCTTCATGGCTGGCCGCGGTCCTAATCGTGTTCATCCTATTGCGCGGCATCGGCTATCCTGTGCACTTCGCGTCTGTGGCGTGGCTCCCGGCCCGGTCCGCAAGGGCGCAAATTTCCACGGCCCGCGGGGAATATTTTTTTGAAAAGGCCCAGCGCGCACTCAAAGCCAACCAGATGAGGGAGGGTATGCTCGCCCTTTCCTACGCTTACCAGCTCGACCCACACAACTACCAGGCCGGCCTGATGCTGGCCAAATTCTGGCAGGCCGGCCTGCCGGCTTGGTCAAACCAAGTTTACGCCCGTTTACTCCACGACGACACCGCGCAATCCGCCTATATCGCCGAACTGTGGTATCGAGCCATGCTCGCCCGCGGAGATTTCGCAGAAATCGCGCAACTCATGCCGGGCTTCATTGCCCGCGATACAGCGCACGCCCAAGTGTGGATGCATGCGATGTTTTTTGCGACGCGACATCTGGGTGATACCAAACCCTTGCTGCAATTGCTCGACCAAGGCTGTCCGCTCGCTCCCGACCTGCGCCCCTTGGTGGAAATCGAGCTGCTGGTTGACACTGGCCGCACCAACGACGCACACCAGGCCTTGCACGACCTCCACGCGGACAAGTCTTACAACGCCTACTATCAGGTCAGCGAACTGACCGCCCTCGGGTTTCCAGATGACGCGCTGGCCGCCCTCAATCACAACACGAACCTCCTGTCCCAGCGCGACAGCTTCGCCTTGTTCCTCGATGCCCTGACCGTAAAGGGCCGATTCGGCGTTGTATACGATGAAGTGCAGCAGGTCCTGCGCGCGCCGACCAGCGCTCCTGCCGTCGAGGTGCTTTGCACTCAATTCATCCGTCACCCCGATCCAGGATTGCTCGCCGAACTCTTTGCAAAGCTCCGGCGGGAGCCGCTGCCGAAGAACACTGAGTCGTTTCAAGCCACCGCCGCGCTTTTTTGCGCCGCCGGGGTCAACGCCGACTGGCCGGACCTGCAAGCCGCGCGCAACGTGCTGAAACAGCTCAGCGGCTCGAATTTCGGCGCGCTCGATTTGCTCGAGTCTTTTTTTCACGGACAGTCTGCCCAGTCGCTGGAAAGCGTGCTGCCCATCCTCCAACCCATGCCACTCGACGCCACGTACGCCTTGTTCGAGCATTACAGCGGAAAAAAAATTACCCCTGCCCCATGACCCCGGCTTCCGTCAATCCGACCCCATCCAACCGGGCGCGGCTTTCCCCACTCGCGCGAATTAACCTCGCCCTGCTGGCGGTGCTGGCCGTCGCCTTCAGCGCGCTGCTCTGGCCGCAATGGCGCCACAATCCGGAGTTGTCGCAAGGGCTCTTCATGCCGCTGATTTTCCTGCTGCTGTTGCACGAAAGCCGCACCGCCGGCCCGGCGCGATATTTATCCACCCGCGGAGCTATCCAAGTCGCGCTGGCCGGCCTGCTCGCCGCCGGCCTGGCCGCGCTCGCGACCGGCGGTCTCTTCACCGCGGCGCTCGGCTGGTCGCACGCCCTGGTGGGCTCCACGCTCGCCGGCGCCCTCGTGCTCATCCTGCTGGCCGGCCTGCTGGTCTTCGCGAGCGAACCGGTGCGCCTCGTGCCGTTTAACTGGATTTCGTTCACGGCCATTTTCCTGTGGCTGCTGTGCGCGCCCATTCCACCCGGCACCTACATGCGCCTCACGCTCGGCCTGCAGCTGTGGGTCACACGCTCCGTGCTGGCCACGCTGCATCTCTTCGGGATCGCCGCCATCCGCAACGGCAATCTCATCGAGCTGGCCGGCACCACGGTCGGGGTCGAGGAGGCGTGCAGCGGCGTCCGCAGCCTGATCTCCTGCGTGTTCGCAGGTTTCTTTTTTTCCGCGGCGCTCGTGCGCCGCCCGTGGTCGCGCGTCGTCATCGTCGCGCTGGCTGCCCCGCTGGCGATCGCCATGAACTTTTTCCGTTCGCTCACGCTCACCCTGCTGGCCAACGGGGGCGTGGACATCAGTCATACCTGGCACGACGTAACTGGCTATGCCGTCCTTGGGGTGACGGCGCTGCTGCTCGGCGGACTCGCCTGGCTGCTGGCCCGCGGCGAAAAAACCAAACCGCTGGCATCCTCCGCGCCCGCCGCCCGCGCCCCGCAGGCGCTCCAGCCGTGGCTGGCCGCCGGACTTTCGCTGGCCGTCGCCCTGGTGATTTTATTCGTCGCCAACACGCGCCGCGCTGCGCCTACCGCGCCAGTGCCGGACCTCGCAGCGATGGTGCCCGCCCAGGCCGACGGGTGGAAGGTGCATACGGCAACCGATCTTTATCGTTTCGCCGACACCTTGCAAACCGATCACCTGATCGAGCGTACCTATCTCAGGCGCGCGCCCGATGGCCGCCTGCAGCAAGTAATCGTTTACATCGCCTACTGGTCCGCAGGCCAGGCACCGGTCAGCCTGGTGGCTTCCCATACGCCCGACGCCTGCTGGCCGGGGGCAGGCTGGCTGCCAGAGCCGACCGCAGATACGCGCGCCAACCTCGTGGTCGCCGGCCGCGTGCTCCCGGCGGCTGAATCCCGAATTTTCCGCGACAGCATTTATTCCCAGCGCGTCTGGTTCTGGCATCTCTATGACGGCCGATCCATCGCCTACGAAGACCCCCACTCGCCACGCGAACTTTTGCAGCTGGCTTGGAACTACGGCTTCGGCCACGAAGGCGCGCAATTTTTCGTCCGCATCTCGAGCAATTGCGAATGGACGGCCTTCGCGGACGATCCGCTGTTTCACGACGTGTTCGGCCGCCTACAGTCCTACGGACTCTGAAAGTATCAAGAAACGGGTGACAAGGAACAAGAGCTCACCGCGGCAATACTCCTGCTACTTGATACTTGGCACTTGTTACTTAAAAACAATCGCTCCCCTTTCCCTGTCATACTGAAGGCATGCCCTTCCGACTCACCCGACAGGAAAAATATATTCTCGCCTGCCTCGCCGGGCTGATCGTGCTCGGCCTGATCGGATTCGCCGTGCTCTAATTTCTTATCCTTTGGGAAGAACGATAATGACCGATCACCCGGTCAAATCAGCCTTGCAATCCACTGCCAGTGAAGCAGTTTGCACATAAGTCGTTCGCCTACCCCGTTGCGATCCCCCTGCCTCTTGAAGCTCGTGATGGATAAGCTCTAGCTACATGCACAAACGCGCTTTCCGGATATTTTTGCTCGGCCTTCTTTTCACCGGCAGATGCCTGGCGGTTTATCTTGGCATGGACCGGGCGGCGTTGGTGCAGGAGCTTGGCCCGCCAGTTTCTCGCGCGGCCATGGGTGCTCACGAGATCCTGCTTTATCCCAATGATGTGCGCATCGAACTTCAAGACGGCAAAGTCGTGGATGTAGAGGGCATGTCTTATCGCACAAAGCCACCCGCGATTTCCCCAGTGCAGAACGCGCCCGCCACCGTGGCGGAAACGCCGAAAGTCGAAACGCCGGCACCGGGCGAGGTGGATACGGCCACCCAAGCGGAGGCGCCGGCCACCGAAAATGAACGGGCCAAAATGGAGGATGCCGTCATGCAGATGGAAAAAACGCACGACGAGCCGCAGGAAACCCCCAGCCAGGGCAAGGTCGCAATGAAATTGCTGGTGGAGTTTTTCCTCCGCTGGGTCGTCATGGTGTTCGCACTGAAACTCACCTGCATATTTTGGGGAGTAACGGTGGAGTGGCCCGGACTCATGCTCGCGGCATTGGCTGACGCGGTAACAAGGATGACACTGCACCTGGCGGCCATCTACTTTTTGCACCTGCCTTCTTTCTTCTTCGTAGAGAATGGCGTTGCCGCCGTTGTGCTGGTCATCGTGCTGATGAAAGTGAGCATTAATCGCGGCGTGAAGCAGGCCGTTCAATTGACCCTAACGTCCAAGACTTTCGCCCTGGTCGTATGGGCGGTGGTGATCACCGTAATGTTGCGGTCGTCTTATGGTTAGCCGTTGGTGAACAGCCGGGAGACGGTCCTTGGGTTATGGGTCGTTGGCAAGGGGTGTTGGTGGCCCGGAATTCGTCATTTCCCTCCCCGACGACCAACAACGAATTACCAACGACCGATCTCTAAATACTTGCCGCATGCAAAGCTTCTGCAGTTGACTGATGCAACCGGTGCATCCCGCGGTTTCCTCGACTCGTATACATCCATGAGATGTTTGCCACCCATGCCTGCTCACCTGCCGTTGCCGGCTTTGCCTTTGCCGCCTGTGCTTACAGGGCTGGCAGCGGATTGCCTTCCCGCATGAGCGAACCCACCGAGGACCGGAACGACATTGATGCCCGCCTGCTGCAGCGCATGGCCAGCGGCGACCGCACGGCCTTCTCCGAACTTTATGATCGTTTCAGCCGGCCGCTGTATTCCGCCGCTTTGCGCATCCTCGGAGACGCGCGCGAGACCGAGGACATCGTGCACGATGTGTTTCTTTCCATGTGGGAAAAATCCGCGGCCTTTTCCGCCGAGCGCGGTACCGCCTTCGCGTGGGCGGTCACGCTCACTCGCAACCGCGCCATCGACCGCCTGCGCCTGCGCAAGCGCCGCGGCGAATTGCTCGACGCCTCCGTGCCTGCCGATTTGGGCTACGATGAGTCATCCGGCACGACCGACGCCCTCGTGTTCAAGGAAAAAGCCCAGCTCGTGCGCTCGGCGCTCGCCGCGCTGCCCGCCGAGCAAAAGCAGGCCGTCGAACTCGCATTTTTCGGCGGATTCACCCAGGAGCAAATCGCCGAAAATCTCCAGCAGCCGCTCGGCACCGTGAAAGCCCGCATCCGCCGCGGGTTGCTCAAGCTCCGGGACGCACTCCGACCCGATCATGATTGACGAACGCACCGAAGAACTCGCCTCGCTCCACGCCTTCGACCTGCTCGAAGGCGCGGAGCTCGCTGCGTTCGAAGCTTCGCTCGCGCAAGACGCCGGGCTGCGCGCCCTCGTGCACGAGTTGCGCGAAACCGCCAGCGCACTCTCGCTGGCCGCGCCCGCATCCGCACCCCCAGCCTGGTTGAAATCGCGCCTGTTTTTATCCCTCGCCGAAAAATCGCACCCCACTGACCGGCGCATCGCGCCTTTTGCGCCGCTGGCCTGGATTCCGTGGGCCATCGCGGCGTGCCTTGCGCTCACTTCCGCATGGCTCGCCCAGCTCTATTTCACCCAAAAGTCCGAATCCATCGCGCTGAACGAGCAAGCCACGCTCGCGCAGCTGGGAATGCAAAGCGTGCAAAACCAGCTTGAGGCCGAACACATCCTCGCCAGCCGGCAGCTCGCCGACTTGCAGGAGCAAATCAAGACAAACAGCGACTTCTCGCACTTGGAAATTGCCAAGCTCGTCTCGCTCATCGGCCATTCGCCCCAAGCCCGCGCCATCGCCGTATGGGATCAAGTCACGCAGCAAGGCGTGCTCACGGTCGAGAAGCTGCCCGCGCTCGCCGCCGACCAGGACTACCAACTCTGGGTCATCGACCCGAGGTATCCCGACCCGGTCAGCGGCGGCGTCTTCACCGTCGATGAGCGGACGGGCACGGCCCGCATCGCCTTTCATCCCGGCCAGCTCATCGCCACCGCCGCAAAATTTGCCGTCAGCTGCGAACGCAAGGGCGGCCGGACGAAGCCGGAAGGCCCCATCGTGCTGCTGAGCGAGTGATGCGCCGCGGCTGCCGGCGCAAAGGGACAAACTTCAAACGCCAAGCGCCAAAGAAAATCCAGTAACAGGTATCAGGTGAAAAGCGGTCAAGAACGCTGAACTCGGAGCATCGAACGCGGAATTACCAAACACCAATTACTAACTACCAACTACGAGACCGAGAACAAATGAACGATAACCAATGACCAGCAACCCTTAAGAAGACATTAAAACTTTTCTCGACGCCCCGCGGCGGCTCGCCAACGCTGGGCCCATGGTCATCAAACCCAAGGTTCGCGGATTTGTTTGCATCACCGCCCACCCGGCCGGCTGTGCCGCCCATGTGCAGGAATCGATCGATTACGTTCGAAAAAAAGGCCCGCTCAAAAACGGCCCGAAGAACGTCTTGGTCATCGGCGCATCCACCGGCTACGGCCTGGCCTCGCGCATCGCCGCCGCCTTTGGCTCGGGCGCAGCCACGCTCGGCATTTTCTTCGAGCGCCCATCCGAAGCCGACCGCCCGGCCACGCCCGGCTGGTATAACTCCATCGCTTTCACCCGCGCGGCCCGCGCCGCCGGCCTCAAGGCTTTCAACCTAAATGGCGATGCCTTCTCCGACGATCTCAAGCGCCAGGCGCTCGATCTCATCAAACGCGAACTGGGGCCCATCGACCTCGTCGTCTATTCGCTCGCTTCACCGCGCCGCACGCACCCGAAAACCGGCGCCGTGCACAAGTCCGTCCTGAAGCCCATCGGCACGTCCTACACGAACAAAACCGTGGACACCGACAAAGGCATCGTCAGCAACATCACCATCGAACCCGCGGCCGAGTTCGAAGTCGCCGACACGGTGGCCGTGATGGGCGGCGAAGACTGGGAAATGTGGATGTATGCGCTCGACGACGCGAAACTCCTCGCGCCCGGCGCCACCGCCGTGGCCTACAGCTACATCGGGCCCGAAGTCACCTGGCCCATCTACAAGAACGGCACCATCGGCCTCGCCAAAAACGACCTCGAGCGCGCGGGAAAACGCATCGACTCCCTGCTCAAGCTCAACCGCGGCCGCGCTTTCATCTCCATCAATAAAGCGCTCGTCACGCAGGCCAGTTCGGCCATTCCCGTCGTGCCGCTCTACATCTCGATCCTCTACAAAATCATGAAGGCGCACGGCACCCATGAAGGTTGCATCGAGCAGATGCAGCGCCTTTTCGCCACGCAGATGTACGGCGGCCGCGGCCTGGACTTCGACGAAGGCGGGCGCGTGCGCGTCGATGACCTGGAAATGAAGCCCGACATCCAGGCGGAAATCGCGCACATCTGGCCGCAAGTCACCACGGAAAATCTCGCGGCCCTGACCGACATTGCCGGCTACCGGGCGGAGTTTTTGAAACTCTTCGGTTTCGGCCTGCCCGGCATCAACTACGACGCCGACATCGAGCCGCACATTCCCATGGAATAGGGGCAGAAAACCCCAAATTCCAAAGGTTCAAATGCCAAAAGCGTCTCTGCGCGCCCGCGGCGCGCGCTATTTTTTGTGATTTGAAAGTTTGGAGTTTGGAATTTTTGGTCATCCCTCAAACCCACCCACGCTCAGGGACTGTCCATTATATTTCGGCCCAAGGTTCAAAATAAACGGTGCGGCGGTTTTCGCCCATTCTTCGGCTTTGGGATAACTCGCGGCGCCATCCGCCCAGCATTGCCGCAGCATATCCGTATCGATGACGCCGGGATTGAGTGGCACGGCGGCCATGCCCGCCGGCAATTCCTGCGCGAGCGATTTCGTGAGCCCCTCGATGGCCCACTTCGACGCGCAATACGGCGCCACTTCCGGCGAGGTCGAGCGGCCCCAGCCCGAGCTGAAATTCACGATGACGCCTTTTTTGCGCGCAATCATCGCGGGCGCAAAGGAGCGGATGACGTTGGCCACGCCTTTCACATTGACGTCGATCAACCGCGAAAATTTATCGGCCGGCACCTGCCAGAGCGGCGCGGGATCGTTGATGAGCGCGGCACAGTTGATCAAAAAATCCGGCACGACTTCCGGGCCGAGCACGCGCTCGGCCCAAAGCTGCACTTTCACCGCATCGGCGACATCGACCGCGTCGAAACTGTGCGGCGCCGGATGCGCAAATCGCAGGTTGATGATTTCTCCCGAATTGCGGCTGCAGCCGATGATCGTGTGGCCTTCGGCGATCCAGCAATTGGCCAGTGCCCGGCCGAGGCCGCGGGTGACGCCGGTGATGACGATTTTCATGGCAGTAAAAGTACCGAGTGAGAGATATCAAGCGGTAAGTAACAAGTATCAAGGGGCAAGTAACAAGAATTCTCCTGATACTTGCTACCTGTCACCTGATACTTCAGTCCATTGGGGAACCAAAGACCAATTACCAACCACTAATTACCAAGATGAAAACCCTACTCGTGCCCATTGATTTCTCGACCGCCAGCGGGAGTTTGCTGCAGACGGCAGCCACGCTCGCGCAGGCGCTGGGTGCCCGCCTCGTCGTACTGCACGTGTTGCAGCCGATTGCTCCCATCGGCGATCCGATGATCATGCCCGACATGGCGCAGATCGCTTCAATGCAAAAAGCCGCCGAGCAAGAGGCGCGCGCGCAACTGACGCGCGCCTGCGAGAAAGTGGCCGAACTGGGAATGACTGCCGAACAAGAGCTTCGCGACGGGCCGGCTTCGGCGGCTATCCTGGAACGGGCGGCCGCGCTGCCCGCCGACTTGGTGGTAATGGGCTCACATGGACATACCGCGCTTTACGATTTGCTGCTCGGCAGCACGAGCCACGACGTATTGAAAAAATCACCCTGCCCCGTGGTGATCGTCCCGTCAAAGAAGTGACGGGGTGGCCTTTTCAACCAAATCGTCCTCATTCTCTTACTCGTTCTCGTTCTCCCATCCCAGATCGATTACGAGAATGAGAACGAGTAAGAGAACGATTCGGCGCGCCCGGCGGTCGCGCCCTACCCGCTCACTGCGACTGCAGGCTGAATCTGTTCAAGTGCGCATCGGCACAAGCATTCATCACGTCGGCGACTTTTTGAAGCTGCGTGGCTTTGTCGGCCTTGATCAGCACAGGGATATCCCGGTCCACGTCATGCACCTGTTTGAGCCGCGGCAAAAGATCTGCGTCGGCAATGGCTTCGCCGTTGAAAGAGATGACCCCGTCCTTGCTGATGGCGATTTCGACTTTGCCCTTGAACTCATTTTTTCCCGCGCCGGTGAATTTTGGCAGCGTGATGTTCATCGTGACCGCGGACTTGAACTGCATCGTCACGAACGAGAAAAAAATCAGCATCACGAGCACGTCGATCAGCGGCACGAGATTCATCTCGGGCCGTTTGCGGCGTTTCTGGTAGAGACCGCTGATCATGACTGCCGGTAGCGCTGGAGCACGCGTTCCAGCAGCACGTCGAGTTGCGCCGCGTAATTCTCAACCCGGCGCTGAAAAACGCCGCTGCCGACCAGCGACGGGATGGCGATGGACAGGCCGATGACCGTCGCGGAAAGCGCGAGCGCCACGCCTTTGGTGAAAGCCACCGGGTCGGGCAGGCCGGTGTCGGGTGCGATTTGCGAAAAAACCTGCAACAGGCCGGTGACCGTGCCGGTGAGGCCAAGCAGCGGCGCGGCGGCATAAATGACGTCGAGGTACGGAATGCCCTTTTCCATGCGGTTGACCTCGAGGCGGGCGAAAGCCTTGACCGCCCCTTCATCGTGCGCGTGCTTCTCGGCAAACTCGACAATGCGGGCCAGCGTCGAATGGCGCCCGCCGGGCACGGGCTTGCCCGCCACGATGGCATCGACCAGGTCATCCG